>ENA-OOKA01000005-OOKA01000005.1-human-skin-metagenome-genome-assembly--contig:-NODE-5-length-153108-cov-22.047683_pt1 | contig 153108 bp, 139 predicted proteins | sample MGYA00248825_ERZ500995 | MGnify/ENA primary metagenome ERZ500995 (study PRJEB25958, sample SAMN03398540) | human skin metagenome | study: EMG produced TPA metagenomics assembly of the Human Skin...
GCGAGCAGGGCGTGGACTACATGACCATCCACGCTGGCGTGCTGCTGCGCTACGTCCCGCTAACCACCGAGCGCGTCACCGGCATCGTTTCTCGTGGCGGTTCCATCATGGCGGCGTGGTGCTTGGATGGTCACCGCGAGTCCTTCCTGTACACGCACTTCGAGGAACTGTGCGACATCTTGGCGAGCTATGACGTTACCTTCTCCCTCGGCGATGGCCTGCGTCCTGGTTCTATTGCCGACGCCAACGATGAGGCTCAATTGTCGGAGCTCAAGACCTTGGGTGAGCTGACCCGCATTGCGAAGTCGCGCGGCGCCCAGGTGATGATCGAAGGCCCCGGACACATTCCGATGCACAAGATCCCCATCAACGTGGAGTGGGAAGAAAACTGGTGTGACGGTGCGCCGTTCTACACGCTGGGCCCACTGGCCACGGACATCGCGCCGGGCTATGACCACATCACTTCCGCCATCGGTGCGGCGATCATCGGCCAGGCCGGCACGGCAATGCTCTGCTATGTCACGCCGAAGGAGCACCTGGGACTGCCGAACCGCGATGACGTGAAGGTGGGCGTGATCACCTACAAGATCGCTGCTCACGCCGCTGACCTGGGCAAGAGCCACCCACGCGCGCAGGAGCGGGACGATGCGCTGTCCAAGGCTCGTTTCGAGTTCCGCTGGCATGACCAGTTCGCACTGGCGCTGGATCCAGATACCGCGCTGGAGTACCACGATGAAACCCTGCCCGCGGAGCCAGCCAAGACCGCGCACTTCTGCTCGATGTGTGGCCCTAAGTTCTGCTCCATGCGCATCTCCCAGGACATCCGCGATACCTACCCTGCACAGCTGGGCATGCCCGGCGGCCCGAACCGCGTGGTGGATGCGGATGTTCAGGCTGCGGTGGAAGAAGGTATGAAGGAGATGTCAGAGAAGTTCCGCGAGCACGGCGGACAGCTCTACCTCGACGAAGCCGAGGTGGAAGAAGAAATTCAGCAGGCAGAAGGAGAAAATGCCTCGATCAACTGAGCTTGACCTCCGCTGCTACTTCGTGACCGGCAGCGGAGAGCCACAGCAGATTGTGGACACCGCTCGCGCTGCTGCGATGGGCGGAGCGGGGATGATCCAGGTCCGCTCCAAGCCGATCTCCGCGCGCGGACTCTATGAGCTCACCGCTCGCGTGACCGCGGAGGTGCACGCTGTGGCGCCGGAGGCGAAGGTGCTGGTGGACGACCGTGTTGATGTGGCGGCTGCCTTAATCAACGAGGGTCACCACGTCCACGGCGTGCACATTGGTCAGGACGACCTGCCCGTTCCCTCCGCCCGAGCGCTGCTGGGACCGGATGCGGTGATCGGCCTGACCACCGGCACCTTGGAGTTGATCGAGGCGGCCAACCAGCACGCCGAGGTTCTGGACTACGTGGGGTGCGGCCCGTTCCGCGCCACGCCGACCAAGGATTCCGGGCGCACGCCGTTGGGTCTGCAGGGTTTCGCGCCGATCGTTGCGGAATGCGCGGTTCCCGTGGTGGCAATTGGCGACGTCACCAAAGACGATGCCGCTGATCTCGCAGCCGTGGGAGTGGATGGGCTGGCGATTGTGCGAGGTATTATGCACGCCCAAGATCCCGAGGAATACGTGCGCGGTGTGATTGCGGGCTTCGAGGCGGGGCGAGTCCGGTGAAGGTGACTGTTATTGGAGCGGGGACCATCGGCCTGTCCACGGCGGTGACGTTGGCGGCTGGCGGTCATGAGGTGACCGTGATTGACCCCGCTCCGGCTTCTGGCTCCACGTATCACGCCGGCGGCATGCTCGCGCCTGCCGCAGAGGTGGTCTACCAGCAGGATCCGCTGTTTCCGCTGATGCAGGCGGCGGGGCAGTGGTACCCAGAGCTGGTGGAACTGGTGGCGCAGCACACGGACGTCCCCACGGGGCATCAGGCTCACGGCACGCTCGTGGTGGCCGCTGATAGGGCCGATGCCCAGCACTTGGGCGAGCTGATGGACTATCAAGTGGCCCACGGGATGACCGTGGAGCAGATCACCACTCGGCAGGCGCGTACACAAGAGCCCGCACTGAGCCCACGTCTGGCCGGAGCAGTGAGCATTCCGGGGGATCACCAGGTGTTTCCGCGTCAGTTTGCTGCGGCGATGCAGGATGCGGCGGGGAACCTGGGAGTGCGTTTCATCACGGAGACGGCCGAAGAGATTGCGGGAGCCTCGGTGGTTCTGGGCTCCGGGGAGACCGTAGATGCCGAGCAGATCGTGCTGGCTAATGGGCTGGGCGCAGCGTCCGTGCGTGGCTGGTACGAAGATCGCATGCCGCTGCAGCTACGCCCGGTGTACGGCGATATCTTGCGGCTGAGCGTGCCGAAGCCACTGCAGCCGCTGGTGACCAAGGTCATCCGCGGGTTCGTGGAAGACCGGCCCATCTACGTGATCCCCCGCGAGGACGGGACCGTGGCCATCGGCGCAACCTCCCGTGAGGACGGGCGCGCCGAGCCCCGAGTAAGCGGAGTGCACGAATTGCTGCGGGATGCCATTCGCGTGGTGCCCGGAGTGGAAGAGTGCGACCTTGTGGAAGCCAGCGCCGGAGCCCGCCCGGGCACCCCAGATGACCTGCCCTACCTGGGAAGAGTCAACGAACACGTGGTGGTATCCACCGGTTACTTCCGCCACGGAATCCTGCTGACAGCGCTGGCTGCGAAGGTCACGCGGGAGATCATCGAAGGCGTTCAGCCTAGTGTGGATATTGTCGCGTGCTCGCCAGAACGCCACACGAGAGAAGGAATAAACCATGAACGTGATCGTTAACGAGGAAAAGACCGAACTTGCCGACGGAGCAACCGTCGCGGACCTCGTGGAGCACCTCACCGGCGAAGTAGCAGAAGCCGGAGTGGCCGTGGCCGTGGAAGGTCGCGTAGTTTTCCGTTCCGCATGGCAAGAAACCACCCTCGAGGACGGTGCCCGCGTGGACGTCCTCACCGCAGTCCAAGGGGGCTAACACCGTTGTTGAACATCGCGGACAAGCAGTTCGAATCCCACCTCATCATGGGCACGGGCGGGGCCACTTCGCAGTCCATGCTGGAGCAGGCACTGGTGGCTTCTGGAACGCAGTTAACCACCGTGGCCATGCGTCGGTTCCGTGCTGCTGCCAAGGGTGAGGGTGAAAGCGTTTTTGACCTGCTGCAACGCCTGAATATCGCGCCGCTGCCAAATACCGCAGGTTGCCGCACCGCGCGAGATGCCGTGATCACCGCCCGGCTAGCCCAAGAGGCCTTGGGCACCAACTGGGTCAAGGTAGAGGTCATCCACGACGACCGCACCCTGTTGCCGGATGTGGTGGAGACCATCGACGCCACCGAGCAGCTGGTCAACGAAGGTTTTACCGTGATGGCCTACACCTCCGACGATCCAATCGCCGCCAAGCGGCTAGAGGACGCGGGAGCATCAACCGTGATGCCGCTGGGCTCGCCCATCGGCACAGGCCTGGGCATACTGAACCCGCACAATATTGAGCTGATCTGCGCAAACACAGATATTCCCATCTTGATTGACGCGGGCGTGGGTACTGCATCAGACGCTGCGCTGGCCATGGAACTGGGCTGTTCCGGCGTACTGCTGGCCAGCGCCGTCAACCGATGTCAGGACCCAGTGGCGATGGCTGAAGCAATGCGGTATGCCGTGGAAGCCGGGCGCCTCGCGCGCGGCGCTGGCCGGATCCCCACACGCACCCACGCGCAGGCATCGTCGACGTTTGAGGGCCTTGCGAACTGGGCCGACGAGGTTCTGTGATGAGTGCGGATACAGAACTGACGCGCGAGGAGCTGCGCCGCACAGCGCGGCACCTGAACCTGCCTGGGTTCGGGATCGAACAGCAGCGCAGGCTACACGCAGCGCACGTCCTGGTAGTGGGAGCCGGTGGGCTCGGCTGTCCGGCGTTGCAGCAACTGGCGGCGGTTGGCGTCGGAAAAATAACAATCATCGACGATGACACCGTTGACCTCACCAACATCCACCGCCAGATCCTGTTCACCGCAGACGACGTAGGCAAGCCCAAAGTGGAGGTGGCTGCCGCGCGGATCCGTGGCTTGCAACCGGGGATCGAGGTCTGCGAGCTGCGGCGACGTCTCGATTCCGCGAACGCCGTGGCGATCGTGGGCGGGGTGGACCTGGTGTTGGATGGTTCGGATTCGTTTGGGACCAAGTACCTTGTTGCCGACGCCGCGGAGATCACCTCCACGCCTCTCGTATGGGGAACGGTGCTGCAATACCGGGGCGACGTGGCGCTGTGGCACTCCGGGACCGAGACCGAGGACGGGCGCGGAGTAGGGCTGCGTGACATCTTCCCGGTCCAGCCCGGTGGCGATTTCGTGCCCGATTGCGCGACCGCGGGTGTGTTGGGCGTGACCACCTCAGTGGTGGCGGGCCTGATGGTGACCCAGGTAGTAGCGCATCTCGCGCAGCTGCCGGGTGCGGGCAATCCGGGGCGCCTGACTAGCTACGAGGCGCTCAGCGCACGCATGCGCACGCTGGAGGTGCAGGCAGATCCGGGGCGTGAGTTGGTTTCTGAGCTGGAGCAGAGCTACGACGTGGGCTGCGCGATGCCCGGCGAGGCCGCGGCAGAAGAAGCCGAGCGGCAGCGACTGCTGGGGCTGGTTCGTGACGGGCGGGCCGTTGCAGTGGACATCCGCGAGCCGCACGAAGTGCTCCTCAAGCCGTGGCCCGATGCCGAACCCGTGCTGCTGCCAGGAAGCGAGGTCAGCAGTATCGATGACCTGCCGGAGTTCGACAAAAACCTGGTGGTGGCCTGTGCGGCCGGTGTGCGCAGTGCACGCTTCGTGGAAAACTACGGCGAGCAACTATCCCGCCGAGGCATCCAGGCACAGAGTCTGCCCGGGGGCGTTAATCCACTTTCTCCGTCACGCTCATCCGGCTAAGCGCAACAGTCGCGCCAACCATGACAGTAAGAGCCACGCACATCGAGAACCAGCCGACGCTCGTGGTGACCTGGAAACGCTCGCCCAACACCGCATAGCCCAGCGAGAACGCCACCAGAGGCTCCACAATGGTCATCGCGGGCAGAGAGTTCTTCAACGCTCCCGCATTAAAGCTCAGCTGTTGCACGGCAGTTCCGATCCCAGCCAGCGCCAACAGAGCGTAGAGCTCCCATCCGGTGACCAGACCTTCCATGCCGCGCAGTCGGAAAGTATCCACCACGGCCTTGGACATCAGCGCCAAATAACCCATGATCGAGCCAGTCATCGCGCCATAAAGCAGCGCCTGCATCTCCTTGCCCCGATTCGCGGCGAACAGCAGAATCGCGCCAATCACCACCACCCCGATGCCCAAGACGAGCAGCCATATTTTCAGAGGCGGATGCGAATCTCCTGACGTCGGACGACCAAGAACTACCAGCACCGCCACCGCAACGGTCAACAGCAAAGCCCACGTGGTTTCCGACTTGGATATGCGGCGACCATCCATGCGTGCGCTGAGTGGCAACGTGAACATCAAACTCAGCACCAAAATCGGCTGCACGATCAGCAACGTGCCAAAATTCAGCGCCACAATCTGCAAGCCATAGCCCGCCATCGCGCCGAGCAAACCACCCCACCACCAGGGAGAACGCACTGCATTGAGCAGCGGGACGTCATTGTCCTCAGAGGTAGATGCAACCCGATGGCGGATCACCGTGCCCCACGCGATCGTCAGCGCGGAGAGCAGGGCAAAGAAGATCGCCAGCAGATTGTTTTCATTCATCGATCCCAAACTCTAGCCCACGACAATGCGCGAAACTGCACCGAGCGGTTCAACAGACCAGCACGCTGGGGTAGAATCTGGACGTTAAGACTCACGAACAAGCGCGTCTGATGAATCGGCGTGCACGAAAGGGTGAACGCCACGTGGCACTCATCGTCCAGAAATACGGCGGATCGTCGTTGGAAAGCGCCGAACGCATCCGGCGCGTGGCTGAGCGCATCGTGGAAACTAAGAAGCAGGGCAACGACGTTGTCGTGGTCTGCTCCGCCATGGGAGACACCACCGATGAGCTGCTCGACCTCGCCGAGCAAGTCAACCCAGTTCCCCCAGCCCGTGAGATGGACATGTTGCTCACCGCAGGCGAGCGCATCTCCAATGCCCTAGTGGCCATGGCCATCGAATCCCTCGGAGCCGAAGCACAGTCCTTCACAGGCTCCCAAGCCGGCGTGCTCACCACCGAGCGCCACGGCAACGCACGTATCGTGGGCGTGACCCCCGGTCGTGTGCAGGAAGCGCTGGACGGCGGCAAGATCTGCTTGGTCGCTGGCTTCCAGGGGGTCAACCGTGAAACCCGGGACGTCACCACGCTGGGTCGTGGTGGATCCGACGCCACCGCCGTAGCCCTCGCCGCTGCCCTGCAGGCCGACGTCTGCGAGATCTACTCGGACGTCGACGGCGTGTACACCGCTGACCCACGCATCGTGAAGAACGCACGCAAGCTTGACAAAATCAGCTTCGAAGAAATGCTGGAAATGGCGGCCGTGGGTGCCAAGGTGCTCATGCTCCGCAGCGTGGAATATGCCCGCGCATTCAACGTTCCCCTGCGCGTGCGCTCCTCGTACAGCAGCGATATTGGCACCCTAGTTTCCGGATCAATGGAGGATATTCCCGTGGAAGAGGCAGTACTCACCGGCGTGGCACACGACCGCTCCGAAGCAAAGATCACCGTCCTGGGCATCCCAGACACCCCAGGGGAGGCCGCGAAGGTGTTCCGCGCCATCGCAGATGCCGAGATCAACCTGGACATGGTTCTGCAGAACGTCTCCAAGCTGGACAACAACCGGACGGACATCACGTTCACCTGCCCGCGCGAAGACGGACGCCGCGCCGTGCAGATGCTGAAGTCCATGAAGGAAGCCGCCGAGTGGCAGGACGTCCTCTATGACGATCAGATCGGCAAGGTCTCCCTGGTGGGAGCCGGCATGAAGTCCCACCCCGGAGTGACCGCAGACTTCTGCGAGGCTCTGCGCGATGCAGGAGTCAATATCGAACTGATCTCCACCTCCGAGATCCGCATCTCCGTGCTGGTTCGCGAGTCTGAACTGGATAAGGCTGTCGTCGCACTGCACGATCGCTTCCAATTGGGCGGCGAAGAAGAGGTCACCGTGTACGCGGGGACTGGCCGCTAAACCTTTTTCAACTTTCCCCTCGAAAGGACACTGATTTCTCATGACCACCATCGCCGTCGTGGGCGCTACCGGCCAGGTTGGTCGCGTGATGCGCTCTATCCTGCAGGAACGCAACTTCCCAGCAGATACCGTCCGCTTCTTCGCCTCCTCCCGCTCCGCCGGAACTGAGCTGGAGTTTGGGGACAACAAGATCGTCGTGGAAGACGTGGCAGCCACCTCCACCGAGGACCTCCGCGGCATCGATATCGCGCTGTTCTCCGCTGGTGGCGGTACCTCCCGCGAGCACGCCCCACGCTTCGCCGAGGCAGGTGCCGTGGTGGTGGACAACTCTTCCGCATGGCGCAAGGATGAGAATGTTCCCCTCGTGGTTTCCGAGGTCAACCCCGGCGACGCCAAGAACACCACCAAGGGCATCATCGCCAACCCGAACTGCACCACCATGGCAGCTATGCCCGTGCTGGGTCCACTGCATGCGGAAGCCGGCTTGCAGCGCCTGCGCGTCAGTTCCTACCAGGCAGTATCTGGTTCCGGCCTGTCCGGCGTGTCCGCGCTAATCGATCAGACGCGTGCCAACGCTGACAACCTGGAGGAGTTGGTGCACGATGGTTCCGCGCTGAACGTGGACAGCACCGATCCTTACGTGGCTCCCATCGCGTTCAACGCACTGCCGATGGCCGGCAACCTCGTGGACGACGGCTCCGAGGAGACCGACGAAGAACAGAAGCTGCGCAACGAGTCCCGCAAGATCTTGGGTATCCCTAACTTGCTGGTGGCGGGCACCTGCGTGCGCGTGCCTGTGCTGACCGGCCACACCATGACGGTGCACGCACAGTTCGACAAGTCCATCACCCCGGAGCGGGCGCGCGAGATTCTCGCCGATGCTCCCGGTGTGGAGGTCGTGGACGTCCCCACGCCATTGGAGGCAGCAGGCAAGGACAACTCACTGGTGGGACGCATTCGCCAGGATCAGTCCGTCGACGGCGGCCGCGGACTGGTGCTGGTGGTCAGTGGCGACAACCTGCGCAAGGGTGCCGCGCTGAACACCATCCAGATCGCAGAACTGCTGGTCTAGCTCCTTTTAAGAGCCGCAGCAGCCAGGGGCGCAGAAGTTTCCGTTCTTGGTGTGGCCGAAGTTCGGCACCGTGCCGAACTTCTCCGCGATCTGCTTTGCGGCTTGCTGCTCCTCAGTCAACGGCTGGGGATCCTCGGCGATCATGTCCACCACCATCGCGGCGAAGGACTTGCTGAGCCCCGGAGTGGCGGAGCGCACGAAGGAAATGCCTGCCTCGTCTGCAGCATCCTTGGCCTCGGTGTCCAGATCCCACTTGACCTCAATGTGATCGGTGATGAAGCCGATGGGGCACAGCACGATGGGGCGCGTATTGCCATGCTCGGCGCGCGACTCGATGTGATCACAGACATCTGGCTCCAGCCACGGCGTGTGAGGAGAACCAGAGCGGGACTGCCACACGAGCTCAACGTCGTATTCCGTACCTACACCGAGATCCACGCCCACGGATTCACCCGTGTTGGCGGGTCCATCGCCGCGCCCACCCACTGGCTCGTGCTCTGCCAGGCGGCCCGTCCACGCATAGCTGGCCCCCGTTCCGGGTTGGCCGGCAAAGGAGCTGGCTTGCTGGACTAAGCGAGCCGAGTCCAAGACCTGCTGGGAGTAGAGATTGCCGCCGAAGCTGTGCGGTCCGGCCTGGTCGTCGGCAACATTCGGCACCGAGTGGGCGGTGAAGATGAGCTCGGCATTTTTCTGATCCTCGTCGGACAGCTGCGCGCGAGCTGCGTCCACGCCCGCAGCGAACTCCGCGATGAAGGCGGGGTTGTCGTGGAAGTGAGGGAGGCGTTCCATCGTCGGTGCCTTCACCCCGGCCTTTTCGCAGGCAGCGATGGCTCGCTGGATGTCCTCTTGGTACTGCGAGCAGCCTGAATAGCCACCCCAAGCGCTGGTGACGAACACATAAGCGTGGGTAATGCCGTCCTTGGCCATCTGGACGGTGGCCTCTTCCACGAACGGCTCCCAGTTACGGTTGCCGAAGTAGACGGGCAGATCGATGCCACGCTCGGTGAGCTCCGCCTCAATGTTCGCGATGACCTGGAGGTTTTGCTCGTTGATCGGGGACTTTCCGCCCAACGTGAAATAGTGCTCGCCAACCTGTTCCAAACGCTCGCGCGGGATGCCTCGCCCGCGGGTGACGTTCTCCAAAAAAGGAACGACATCCTCGGACTTATTCGGTCCGCCGAAGGATAGGAGCAGCAGTGCCTGTGGGGAGCTAGTCATAGTTTCAACCTTAGTAGTCAGTTGCCGGTTCACCCATTGACGGGCTGTTCTTTCCCAGCTCGTGGAGCAGCGCATCCCGCACATGTGGGTAGCGGAAGGGGTGCTCCAGCCGGTTTAGCGCGCCGGGCACCACGTTTTGGTCGGCCAATGCCAATTCCTCCGCGCCGCGTTCGCCCAGAAGTGCTTTGGGACCCAACTCCGGCACGGGAATCTTGAGCTTGGACAGTGGGGAACCGCCGACGTCCGCAAGAACCTCCGTGAACTCCGCATTCGTGACAATGTTCGGCGCCACGGCGTTGACCGGGCCCTGCATCAGAGGGTCGATCAGCGCGCGGTGATAGATGCTTACCAAGTCCTGCAGGCTGATCCATGCAAAGTGCTGCGAACCATCGCCTAGCGGGCCGCCGCCCACCCTCACCGAGGCAGTCAGCATGTCCAGCATCGGCGAGCCGCCCGCGAGCACCAGCCCGGTGCGCACGTTGGTGACACGAAGTCCGGCATCTCGGGCTGGTTGGGTGGCATCCTCCCATTGTTTTACGACGCCACCAATCACTCCCTCGCGCCCGTATTCTGCCTGCTCATCGACTGCTTCCGGGCGATCATGACCGTAGAATCCCACCGCAGAAGCACACACGAAGGTATGCACGCTTTCAGTGCGCGCAGCCAGTTCCGCGAGCTTCTTCGTAGGGCCTACGCGCGAATCGCGAACCTTTTCGATGTGCTCATCCGTAAAGCGCCCGGCGATGGGATGGCCTGCCAGGTGCACCACGGCATCCACCCCGTCCAAGAGGTTTTCCGGAGGATACTGCGGATCCCATTGCCGCTGGTCATCCTCAGTGGCGGAACGGGTAATACGAATAACCTTGTGCCCCGCCACCCGCAACAGTGCGCACAGCTGGGTGCCCACCAGCCCGGAGGCTCCCGTAACAGCCACAGTCATGGACTGGGTAGTGCTGCCCGCCCACAGACGAGCGTGAGCCAAGTGGTTGAGATCCTGTTTCAGCTGCTCCTGGCGGAATCCCCACACGCCGGACAACGCCTTGGCGGAGAAGATATGTGGGGCGTTCGTGGTGATTTCATCCCGCAGGACACTCTGGTTAGGCTCCGCGCCCTCTTCGAACTTGTGTATGTGGCGCCAGCCCATCGCTTTGCCTAGGCCGCGGGTGGTGCAGTAATCGGAGAACTGCGCCGAGCCCGCTGTGCCGAGGGGCACAAAGTAGTCAGGATCATGCTGCCCTTCCCAAACGATCCCGCCGGGAAACTTCATGCGGGTCTTGCCGCTCTTGAGATTATCCGCCTCTTGCAAGATAGAAATACGGCTAAAGCCCGGGGTCAGCCGAGTGACCGCGCCAGGTGAGGCGTGATAGTTCCAAAGGTCGCTTAAGGGGTGGGTGAGTGTCTGGGAAAATGCTGTGGTGCTCATGGTGCATACTGTAGCCATGCCCGAGACAGGATGAGTTTCTATCCGAAACGATGTGCCTGATCGGGGGAGGTTTGGCGTCGACCTTGCATGTCCACCAGATCCGCACGTGCACGGGCGACTCGCGAACGAATAGTTCCCACGCGCACACCCGCGATCCCGGCGGCCTCGGCGTAGGTATAACCGAGCATCTGCGTGAGGATCAACGCCTCGCGCCGCTCCGGCTCCAACCTGTCGATCAGAGCGCGAGTGTCCACCCACTCCGCCCAGGTCTGGCCGCCGGTGGTCTCCGTGGCGGGAGTGCCATTGGCTTGCTCGTCCCAATCGCCAGCTGTTTTGCGCGGGCGGGCCATATCGTGGCGGACGGAATCCACCCATACGCGACGAGCCAAGGACAAAATCCAGGTGCGAGCCGTAGACCTAGCCGCGAAACGAGGAAGCGCGCCCAGCACGCGCAGGTAGGTCTCCTGGGTGAGGTCATCGGCGCGATCGGCATCCGCCAAGTGCGCCAGCAGACGCCACACGTCATCGTGGGTCTCCGCGATGAACTTCGTCAAAGCCGCCCGATCCCCCCGGGCGGCGCGGAGAGCCAGATCCGTTACGGACGCGTCGCGAGCAGATACCGCGTTTTCGCTGTGCGTGCCTCGGTCAGGCGGGGATTTCATGAAGGTAGCTTAACACATCCCCCAAATGGGGTTAGTAAATACGGTGTGCGAAAAAATCTAAAAATCTTGCTGGCAAGCTCGAGAGGGAGACCACAAGGAGGTATCACCTATGTCTACTCAAGACCAGCAACACACTTCCAAGGACATCGCCGAGCGAGGCGTCTGCCCTTACTCCGGCCCATCCACCAACGTCAACGGTGCACCCGTTCACACCGAAGAGCACTCCGCAACCGTTGGCGAGCAGGGCCCCCTCCTACTCAGCGACGTTCACCTCACTGAGAAGCACGCGCATTTCAATCGCGAGCGCATCCCCGAGCGCAACGTCCACGCCAAGGGCTCCGGCGCCTTCGGTGAACTGACCGTCACCGAGGACGTATCCAAGTACACCAAGGCAGATCTGTTCCAGCCGGGTCGCGTGACCCCAATGCTAGCGCGTTTCTCTACCGTTGCCGGCGAGCAGGGCTTCCCTGATGCCGTGCGCGACGTTCGCGGATTCTCGCTGAAGTTCTACACCCAAGAGGGCAACTACGACATCGTCGGCAACAACACTCCAGTGTTCTTCCTGCGCGATGGTGTGAAGTTCCCAGACTTTATCCGCTCTCAGAAGCGTCTGGCTGATACCGGCTTGCACTCTGCAGATATGCAGTGGGATTTCTGGACCCGCTCCCCGGAGTCTGCTCACCAGGTGACTTACTTGATGGGAGACCGCGGCATCCCTAAGAGCTTCCGCAACATGGACGGATTCAGCTCCCACACCTACCAGTGGATCAACGAAAACAACGAGCGTTTTTGGGTCAAGTACCACTTCAAGACCCGCCAGGGCTGGGAAACTCTGACTGACGATGAAGCTGCACAGGTTGTGGCTTCTGGCGATTTCGATTCCAGCCGTCGCGACCTCTACGAAGCAATCGAGCGCGGCGACTACCCAACGTGGGACGTCAAGGTGCAGATCATGCCCATCGATGAAGCCGAGGGCTACAGATGGAACCCATTCGATCTGACCAAGACCTGGTCGCAGAAGGATTACCCACTCATCCCAGTGGGTCACTTCACTCTGAACCAGAACCCACAGAACTTCTTCGCACAGATCGAGACGGCAGCATTCGCGCCGTCCAACATCGTGCCTGGTGTGGGCTTTTCCCCAGACAAGATGCTGCTGGCCCGCGCGTTCGCGTACGCGGATACCCAGCGCTACCGCCTCGGAGTGAATCACCACCAGCTGCCTTCTAACCGTTCCGTGGTCAAGGACAAGAACTACTACACCGCCAAGGATGGCGCTGGTAACCAAGAGTTCCCACCAGCTGGCACTCCGGTCTACTCCCCGAACCGCTTCGAACGCGGCGAGGGCACGGACGATGTGTCTGACGGATCTGGCGCCGTGCAAAAGGGTGTGGAGCCAGGTCAGTCCCAGTACGGCTTCGGCCGCGGCCAAGAATCTGGCACGGGCATTGCCTACGATCTGGGTCTCTTCGATGACCTGCATGGTCGCGACCTGACCCGCGGAGCGTACATCCGCCACGAGGATGACGATGACTTCATGCAGGCAGGCATCCTCGTCCGCGAGGTGTTGGACGATGCAGCTCGCGAGCGCCTAGCAAACAACATCGCCGGCGCCATGGACGGTGTCTCTGACCAGGTTGCCGAACAGTGCTGGGTCTACTGGGGTAACGTGGACGAAAACCTGCGCGACCGCGTGAAGGAAATCTTCACCGAAGCACAGTCCAAGTAACGGCCATCACGCAACAGAGTTAAGGAGAACTAAGAGATGAGCGATGCTCTTTACACAGCAAAGTCCCTGTCCACCGGCGGAGGTCGCGATGGACACGTGGCCACCCACGATCGGACCCTGGATCTCGACGTTCGCCCACCCAAGGAAATGGGTGGCAGCGGCGAAGGCACCAACCCAGAGCAGCTGGTGGCTTCCGGCTGGGCAGCCTGCTTCAACGGAGCACTGCAGCTAATGATGAAGCAGGACGGCGTGAACGCTGATCAAACCCCTGAGGTTGAGGTCACCATGACTCTCAACAAGGGCGATGATGGCATGTTCTTGACTGCCACCATCAACGCCACCGTCTTTGATGTGGATCAGGACAAGGCCACCGAGCTGGTCAACAAGGCGCACGAATTCTGCCCTTACTCCAAGGCAATGCGCGGCAATGTGGACACTGAGGTCACGGCTAACGCAGCCTAATTACGACCTTCCCCGAAGGGGCCAAGGCGCTGAAGATTACTTCGGCTCCTTGGCCCTTTCGCCGCCCGAAAGCGGAACAGTGTGGTCCCAGTGGGTAGCGTGCAACGCACGGCCCATGATGTAGGAGCCCACGGCCTGGATCACCAGCAGGGTGAAGATAGCCGCGATGGCGCGTAGGAATACGCCGAAGTCAAACCCGATTTCTCCCCAAGAATACACCAGGTTGGACAGAATCAGCAGTGGCAAACCCACGCCCGCAGCGGGGCCGATCATGTTGATCTGGGATATGGCATCTGGTGCTAAGTACATGGCGCGGGCGGAGACGAATACGTACACCGCACCCGCGAGTGCCAGAGCACCAACGAGGATCGCGATGGGCCAGGTGGGCTCGTGGAATTCGATGAGCTCGCCGGCCCCGGCAGCAACAAAAGTGAGGTTCACGATGCTTAGCGCCTCCCTCGAGAAATGATCCGCGCGTACGCTGCCGTGCTGAGAGCGCCGAAGAACCCGGCGTAGACGGCCACTTCAAACGTCACGGCGGAACGATCGTAAATGCCGTAACACATGAACAGTGCCGCCATGCAGAGGAAGATGGCATCGGAAAGCACCGCGCGCCGCGCATCGTTGTGGGTGGTCACGGCACGCCACAGCACCATCAGTAGCGCCGCCACTACGATGACCGTGACGATGACCATGATGATGTTGAGAAATTCCTGCGGGGTCATCAGCGCTTCCTCCTGTTCTTCCGGTTGAGATTTTCCTTGGGGTACAGCGGATCGTACATAGTCTCTTCTGGTTTCGTCTCGCCAGTCTGATCTGGATCTTCTCGCTGCTGCATGTGGCCGGTCTTAGGCGACTGGTCATTCCGTGTGCGAGCGCGCTCTGCGTTTCGGCGAGCTACTTCATAGCGCTCCTGCCGGTTCATGTTGGGTAGGTCCTCGGGATTGCGCTCCTCGTCATCTTGGGCGAGGATCGCCGCCACGAACGCTGCGGCGTGCGGGGTGGAGTCCAGCTTCTCTACGTCAAAGACCGTTTCGTTGTTCTGACGTCCACCGCGGCTGCCGCGGAATCCGCGAGGCCCCGGGCGTCCGCGCTCTACCAGCAGTTTGACGTCCACAGTGATCTCCTGGGACTTCACGCTCGGCACCAGCTTTTCTTCCATGTGCTCGAGGGATTCCAAAAGTTCCTGGGGGTCGGAGCCATACATTGCGTGAACCGCGAGGAAGCGTTGCACGTTGGAGAGACCGTGGGTCTTGAACTCGTTTTCCCCGACCGCGGACGTATCCTTCCGGCTCCATTTGCCGCTGGCGACGTCTCGGTCTACCTCCTTGGGCCCCGTTACTCCGAGTGCCAGAGTGCCCGGGGTCATCGTGATCGACGCAATGAACGCCGCGATGTCCCGCTCCTTGGTGACGCGCAGCGGGTAGTACAGCACCACAGGGGCGATCTTGCGGCCCGTGCCCAGGGTATCTACCGCCATGACCGTGGATTCTTTAATGATCTGCCCGGTCAGCCACACGCCGTAGCCCAGGGAATGAAAGAACATGCGAAGGTATTTCATCAGTGCTTCTCCTCTGGTGCTGGTTGAGGATCTTCGTGTGAGCGAAGCGCATCCTCATTGCGAGCTTCTTCCTGGATGGAATTCAATGCGCCGTCCGGAACATGTTCCAGGCCGGACGGTCCAGCATCCAGAACTCGACCGATCGTGTTGTTCGAGTCACCCAGCACGCTATCGACGTACGCAGTAGTATCCGTCAGGTTTTTCGCAGCAGACTCTGTGATGGCAAACATCGGCCCGGCCAGCAGGAACATAGCGACGGACAGGCCAATCATGGTGGCAGATGGAAGTACGAAGCGCGGGCGGATCCGCAGCTTCGGATCGCACTCGTTGTCATTCATATCGCGGCCCAAGAACACCTCACGCCACACATAAAGCATGGTCAGCAAGGTGCCGTAGGCGGCCACGATGACCGCGCCAATAGCCACCCAGGACAGCCAAGAGCCATCGGTGGCCATGCCCATGACCAGCCCCAGCTTGCCCATCACGCCAGAAAATGGAGGGAAGCCGATGATCGCCAGTGAACCCATGGCAAAGACAATCGCCACAAACGGATCGCGTCGCAGCAGGCCGGACAGCGGGCGGATGCGCCCGGTGCGGTAGGTCTCTTCAATTGCTCCGGAGGCCATGATCAGCGAAGAAACTACGACCATATGGTGCAGCATGTAGTACAGCGCTGCGGAGAGCATGAGTATGGCGTCGTCCTGCAAAAAAGCGAGTGCGATCAAGAAGAACGGAATACCATTGACCATCTGGTAGGCCAACGCGCCACGCACAGTGGGCTCGGAGAGTCCGGTGTAGGCACCGATCACCATGCCCGCGACCATGAATCCGACCACTCCCCAGGCATATGCAGGGTCGCCCTCGAAGATGGTGAGGAAGACACGGAAGATGGCGTACACGCCGATCTTGGTGTGGATGCCAGAAAACAGAGCCATCACCGCCGCGGAGGTGGAAGGGTAGGCGCGCGGCAGCCAAGTGTGTACCGGCGCTAGACCAGCCTTGATGCACAGGGCGATCAGCACCATGCCCAGTGCCGCTATTAACTGCCATTGGTTGCCACCCACGCCCTCGGCGAACTCGGTGCCGCGAGGTCCGGCAGCGCCTGCCAGCGCGGCGATGTTCGTGGTGCCGATGACGCCGTAGGTGGTGGCCACGCCCGCGAGCAGCATCAGCGAGGTCACTAGGTTCACCACGATGAACATGCGGGCCGCAGACAGGCGGGCCCACGTGCCCGTCATGGCCAGCAGGCCGAAGGACGGCATGAGCATGACCTCGATGAACACGAACAGGTTGAACAGGTCTGCCGTGAGCAGTGCGCCCCACGTGCCGGCCTGCACGAGGATCGCCAGCGAGGGGAAGAAACGAGTGGTGGATTCACCCACGATGTCCGCGAACCAGCTGGCGGTCAGCGCGACCACGGAGGTGGCGAGGACCATCATCGCTGCCAGTGAATCAGCAACCAGTGGGATGGAAATGCCGCCCACAAAGCCGCCGACGTTATCCGCGACCACTCCAGGGTCGCTACCTGCGCCGATGGTCAGGTAGTAGAGCAGGTACGCGGAGCCGATGACGCCTGCCAACGGCACGGCGAGCATGAGGAAGCGTCGCACGAGGAGGGACGGAACCACCGCAGCGACTGCGGAGGATAGGAGGGGAACCAGCAGGAAGAGGGAAAGGGAAGCGCCAATGGTCATGAGTTGGTAGCTCCCTTCTTCTCATCTGCGGGGTTAGTGGGTGTGGTGGGCGCCGGAGTACGTTCCGGCTGCTCTACGGTTTTGGTCGCTTTGCCCAGTGTCTCCAGGGAACGCAGCTTGCGTGCGGTGCGTTCGGGGGACTCGACGGTGCGGGTGTCATCGTCTCGGCCGAGCGCTGCCAGCGTGAGCATCACCGCCGTGGAGGCCATGGAGATCACGATGGCGGTCAGCACAAAAGCCTGCGGTAGTGGATCCGCCGCGACATCCGGAGTAGCGCGGTCCATGAGGGGTTCTTGGCGCCATGTGCCGATTCCCGCCGCCAGGATCAAGAGGTTGACTCCGTGGCTGAGCAGGGTGATGCCAACGATGATGCGCACCATGCCGCGCTGTAGCACCATGTAGACACCTCCGCCGATGAGAATGGCGACGATCGCTGCAATGATCATGATCTATGCCTTCCCGTCTTGTGTGTTGGTGTCTTGTTGTTTCGTACCCTGCTTGTCCGGAGTCGGCCGGTGTTTACGAGCGGCTTCGCGTTCCTGTTTGTGCAGCTCTGCAGTACGTTTGCGTTCGGCATCGACTTCCGAGGGGTTGAGCACGATGGTGGATCCGCCTGCATGCACGGCCACATCGTTGTCCGCCGCACTCTTCTTGGTGGGAACTTCCACGGGTGCGGGGTGCCGGGTTGGTTGTTCCAGAACGCGGCGCAGTGTGTCCGTGCCCTTTTTCTTTTTCGACGCCACCCCGGATTCTCCCAGCATCTTTTCCTCGGTCTTGCGGGATGGCGGTTCAGCTCCAGGGCGGTCGCGACCGCCGAGCTCGTTGACGCACACCACGATCAGCCCGATCACCGCTAAGTACACGCCGAGGTCGAACAGCAGCGAAGTGGTCAGGTGCTGGCCGAGGAACTCGCCATGGATGGGAGCCAGGAAGCTGCCCTTGAGCAGCAGGCCGACCAGGCCTGTGAGCAGGGCGGTTGCCATGCCGCCCGCGATGAACCAGTAGCCCAGTTCTCCCTTGCCGATCTTGCGGGCAAAAGTTTGGCCGACGTACCACAGGAGAATGCCACCGGCGGCGATCAGCGCGGCGATGAAAGCGCCGCCCGGAGCCTGGTGGCCGCGCCAGAAGGTCACGGCGGACAGGGTGCCGATCATCGGCAGCACATACGGCAGTGCCTGGCGGCTGAGGATGGAGTTGAGGTACGTGGAACGCAGGTACTTCGAGTAGAACGGTGCCAGCTCGGGGACCTTATGCACGTCCGGGAAGCGGGTGGATCCTTCCGCGCGGAACAGCTCTGAGGTGGAGCCGGGACCGTAGCCGGGCAGTGGGGAGCGGGGGATCGACTGGATGACGGCGGCGATGACGATGCCCGCCATGCCCAACACGATCAGCTCTCCCAAAGTATCGAAAGCACGGAATTCCACGAGGATGGAGGCAACCACGTTATTGCCGCCGGTGATCTCTGGGGTGTTTTCCAGGTACCAATGGGCGATCCGTGGCTTATCGTGACGGCCAAGCAAGAAGTACACACCGAAGAAAGTGATGAGGCCGATGATCACGGAAATTGCCGTGGCTCCCTTGGCCCGGTGCTCACCTTCGCGCAGGTACAGGCGCGGTTGGTGGCGCAGCACCAGCATCATGAGCACCACAACCAAGAACTCCACTAGCAGGTTGGTGGTGGCCACATCGGGTGCGCCCAAGGTCAGCATCAGCCAGGACACACCCACACCGACGATGCCCAGCAAGACTACCGAGGCCATGCGGGAGCGCGTGGAGATGATACCGATGACAGGCAGTGCTATCAGTGCCAGGGCGATCAAGTCCGTGGGGCGATCGATGTTGAGCATGCGCGGAGGCACACTGGTCAGACCGCTCAATGTGCCCGGCAACGCGAACGATGCCACGGCCAAACCGACGATCAACAGCAGAATCCATGCCACGTGACGGTCCGGGGACTGCGAGTTGGCCATGGTCGCCATGCGGCGCGCAATATTGGTGGCGCGCTCGTTGGAACCGCTCAGGAATTCCGCGCCGGAGCGCGGTGCGAGCCTGCGGCCTTCCAGCAGCGCAGAGATACGTGCACGGAACGCTACGCCGATAGCACCCACGATCAGCACCGCAATGGAAATGTATAGAGGCACAGTCAGGCCGTGCCAGAGAGCCAAGTGGGAATGAGAGTGACCTGCCCCGGTGGCGGCAACCATGGCGTCGAGCGGCTCATCGAAGGCGCTAAGGAACAGGACGACAGGCAAGGAAAGGACACCTGGGAAAATGGCTGGCAGCCACATCAGGGGTTCTGCTTCCTTGACCTCGGAGACATCGCGCGGGCCGTCAATGAACGCGCCCGTGATGTAGCGCGCAGAGTACAGCAGGGTGAACACAGCGCCGATGCCCGCGATTGCGAGCAGGACGATGATGCCCCACTCGGGCAAAGGCGATTCGGTGAAGGCATCCAGCATGCCCTCCTTGGAAACGAAGCCGAACGTGGGTGGGACGGCAGCCATCGAGGCCGCCGCGATCACGGCACCACCGAACGTGAAAGGCATCCGACGCCACAATGGGCCGAGGCGCTTGATGTCTCGGCTGCCCGCCTGGTGATCAACCACGCCAGCGATCATGAACAGCGAGGATTTGAACAGCGCGTGCGAGGCGGTATGAACTAGGGCCATTGCAAGGGCAAATGGGGTGCCCACGCCGATGGTGGCTACAATCCAACCCAGCTGAGACACGGTGGAGTAGGCGGTCAGCTTCTTCAGATCCGTTTTCTGGAGTGCGAACACGGCACCCATCACGGCGGTGCCCATGCCCACGACGATCAGCGTGAGGTGCCATGCCATGACGGACTCAAACAGTCCGGAGAAGCGCATCAGCAGGTAAACACCGGCCTTGACCACGGCTGCAGCGTGCAGGAATGCAGAGACGGGAGTGTCTGCGGCCATGGCCTCCGGAAGCCAGAAGTGAAAGGGGAACTGCGCGGCTTTGGAGAACCCGGCGAGTGCGACCAGCACGGCGACGATGGCCAAGCGCGTGCTATCGCCGTCCCACGCAGGTGAAGCGATGATTTCCGAAACGCGGGTGGTGCCGGTGGTGGCGACCATAACTCCGATGGCGGCGAGCAAGAACTGTCCACCGACGAAGGTGACCGTCAACGTACGGAAGGAACCAGCCTCACCGCTGGAACCGCTGCGTGCGATGAGGAAGAAGGAGGCAAGAGTGACCAGCTCCCAGCCGACGAACAAGAGCATCACGTCATCGGCAAGTACCAGCAAAAGTACCGCCAGCATGAACGCCGTCATCAGCACATAAAAGCTCATGACCTGCACACGGTGGTGCAGATAGCGCGTGGAATAGATAAACACCACCGCGCCGATGGTCAGCGCGAGGAGGGTAAAAAATAAGGACAGCGCGTCCATGCGCAACGCCAAATCTACGTTGCCCTCAGTGCCGTCAGGTCGCGCGAGTAAACCGCGTATCCACGGGACGGACCACGTGAAAACCTCGCCCTCGATGAGGGGGCGGGCATGCTGAATGATGTATCCAGCAAGACCTATGAACGTAAGGGCAAGTGGCCACCCTGCATTACGGTCAAAAATCTTGACCAGCAACGGAGTCAGAAGTAGAGCCACGGCCACGATGAGGGGGACGGCTACAAATGCCACGCTTTCACAACACCCGATCTTCATGGTCGAAACGTAATGCGACGTTGCTCATTCTATCAGTCGGCAAGACCACCATTTCGGGGGGGGTATGTTCGCGGTCGTGCAAAACTGGGGTAGTGAAACCGCAGGCAACAAGAGAGGATTTACCTATGCGCTTATGGTCTCTCGATCCCGCCTTGCTGGATAGACGCGGATTGGTTGCCTGCTGGAGGGAAGCGCTTCTGGCTCAGAAAGTTTTGCAAGGTCTGACTGTGGGATATAAGAATCATCCTCAGCTGGACCGCTTTCGCGATCAAGACGATCCGGTGGCTTCCGTCGGGGCGTATCTCGCAGGCCTCGCGAATGAAGCAGATTCCCGCGGATACTCCTTCAACCGTTCTCTCATTGTTGAAAGTGTAGGCAGTCCCCGAAAAATTGCCGTGACCCAAGGCCAGTTAACTCTTGAGGCAGCCGTGCTGCTTGAGAAGGTTAAGGATCGCGACGCTGACTGGTATCAGGATCTCACTTCGCTGCGCGCTGCAGTGAAAGGCGGGAGTTCTGAAGATATCGAAGCTCATCCGCTATTTGATGTCGTCGTCGGCGATGTCGAACCATGGGAAAAGGCAACCGCACCACCATCGACCACCTGACCGTGCACGCACGTCGGTGAAAGGGAAATGGTCGGGGTAACAGGATTTGAACCTGCGACCTCTTCGTCCCGAACGAAGCGCGCTACCAACCTGCGCCATACCCCGTTGTGCCCGGAAGCATCGGGCGATGGTGTTCGACTATAGTACCCGGCCTCCCACGCGTTAAAACTGGTGGTAGTCCTCCGTGTTTCCGCGCTCGACCACGTGGATCAACGTCGCCGAAGGGCGGCAGAACGTGCGGAACGGAACGAATTTGGAGTTGCCCAGACCGTTGCTGACGTGCAGCCACATTCGTTCCGTCCACCGCGATAGCCCCTTGGCCCGTGCCCGATCGATGCCACAGTTAGTGACGATCGTGCGGCTCCCCGGCAAGCACAATTGCCCGCCGTGCGTATGCCCAGCCAGCACCAACTGGTAGCCCTCGGCGGCAAACTTATCCAGAATGTATGGCTCGGGTGAGTGCGTCAGGCCAATCGCGAGGTCGGCATCGGGGTGAGGTCCGCCCGCGATGGCGTTGAAATCATCGAGATCGTGGTGAGGATCGTCGACGCCAGCAATCGACACATTGAACTTCTCACTGCGCTCCCACATCCCGTCCGGCCGGGGCGGGATCGAGAACTCCACGTGCTGGTGGGTGGCATCGTTCCATCCATGTTCGATAAACGCGGCGCGCATGCCCTCCCACGGCAGTTTCTCTCCGCTGGGCTTGCGCTTTTTGCCCTGCAGGTAAATCAACGGGTTGACCGGCTTGGGGCCGAAGTAATCGTTGGAGCCGAATACGAACACCCCGGGGTGGTTCAGCAGCGGATCCAAAGCCTGCAATACGCCGGGCACGCCACGGGCTTCGCCGAGGTTATCGCCAGTGTTGATCACTAGATCGAAGTCCAGATTGTTTAGCGCCGCGACCCACTTCTGCTTGAGCTTTTGGCTGTCCAGCATGTGGAGGTCGGAGACGTGCAAGATATGGAAGGAATCCTGCGGATCGGCAAACGTGCCGAGGTCCAAAACAGGAGCGGTGACCTGCTTCAGCTCGAACTGACGAATCTCCCGGCTGGCCATCACGAGGGTGGCGATTCCGGTGGCCGCGGTAGCTGCCGCGGCGCCAATCAGGGTCTTCAAGACGTTAGTGCTCACGGTGACTCAGTCTACCGACGGTCAAGACAGCACCGGGCACCGCGGTTCACCGGTTCTAGCTGGGCGATTTACCGCGCACGTTGGAGCGCGCCGTTGAGTTCATTGAAGAATGATTCGGCGTCTCGTTGTAACTGGTTGAGGTCAGGCACGTTCGGTGCCGCTGGCTGCGTTGGTGAGCGCGGGGTAGAAGGTGCCTGGTTGCTCTGTGTCGGTGCGCTGATCGCGGCGGGGGCAGCGCTAGGCGGTGGGTTGGTTCCGCGGTTGTACTTCTGGTTATAAGGAGGGAGCCCTGGTCCGCCGTAGTTGCCGATCACCGCGTTGCTTGCGGTAAAGAACGTTTGCGCTGGTTCATTGCCGCCGTACAGGTTGCCCTCGCCACATTGGCGGACCGGAGCGGTACAGAGGTTGGCTGGGGTGCCGCCGTCGTTGAAGATGTAGCTGGAGCCCGCCCAGCCTGGGGTGAATCCCAGGAACGCGGAGGAGAAGCTGGTCTCGGTGGTACCGGTCTTTGCGGCGATGGGGCCGGACCATCCCGTGGAAGCAGCAGCATTGGCTGCGGTTCCTCCGGTGGAATCGCCACCCATGCCGTTGGCCAGAGCGTGCGCAATTTCTGGGTCCAAGGCCTGCTCACATGCGGAAGGCTTGATATCCAACTTCTTTCCGTCGCGATCCTTCACGTTGAGTACCGGCCGCGGCTCACACCAGCGCCCGTTGTCCGCCAGGGATGCCGCAACGTTGGACAGCTCCAGTGGGTTCACCGGGGTGGGGCCCAGAACGAAGGAACCCAGGTTGGCTTCCTTGACGTAGTCCGCGATGGAGTTATCCGCATCTTGGGTGCCCTCATCTTCGTAGCTGCGCAGCCCCAGCTTCACAGCCAAGTCCATGGTCCGTTTCACGCCGACGTCTTCCAGCATGGAAATGAACGGAGTGTTTGGCGAGGTAGACAGTGCTTCCCGCAGGGTCATGGTGGGCTTGTAATCGGCGGAGTTTTCCACGCAGTACTTGCCGGGAGGGCAATCATCCGCGCCGCCATCGCCCAGGCCGTCGACCTCAACACGATTAGGAACGTCCAGCACGGTATCCAGTCCCATGCCGTCTTCAATGGCCAGCGCTGCCGGGAAGAGCTTGAAAATGGAGCCCGCACCGTGGCCCTGCAGGGAATGAGTGACCGGGTTGACGGTCTCCATCTTGTCCGAGTCCAGTCCATAGGTACGCGAGGAAGCCATGGCGACGACTTCGTGGGACTTATCTCGCGGCGCGATGAAGTTGATCGCTTGGGAAACTCCTGCAGCCTGAGGATCGACGTACTGCGTTGCCGCGTTGTGGGCTGCTTCCTGTGCCTGCGGGTCTAGCGTGGTCTTGATGGTGTAACCGCCACCGGCGATGTCATCCATCGACATGCCCTTGCCCTGCAGCCACTCCAGGACGTAGTCGCAGAAAAAGCCCGCGTTTCCAGCGCCGATACATCCGTTGGCCTCACCGTGTGGTGATTTTCCGACGCCAAGAGGCTCCGCTGCCGCCGCATCAGCCTGTGCCTGGGTGAGTGTGCCAGCGGTGACGCGAGACTGCAGCACCGTATCGCGCCGGGCCTTCGCAGCTTCCGGGTTGGTGTAAGGATCCAATGTGGTGGTGGACTGCACTACTCCGGCCAGAAAAGCGGATTGCGCCGCATTGAGCTTGGAGGCGTGCGTATTGAAGTAGGTGCGTGCCGCAGCTTCGATGCCGTATGCACCGTGTCCATAGGACACGAGGTTGAGGTAGCGGGTGAGGATCTCATCCTTGGACAGCTGATCGTTGAGGTCGCTGGCCATCCGCATTTCACGCAGCTTGCGGGGAATGGAGGTCTCGATGGCAGCCTCGCGCTCATCGGGTGAGTCTGCCTCGATGAGGTAAAGGTAGTTCTTGACGTACTGCTGATTGAGGGTGGATGCGCCTTCTGCTACCCCACCGCTGGTGAGGTTCGATACTGCGGCGCGTGCCGTGCCTCGCAGGTCCACGCCATTGTGCTCGTAGAACCGACGGTCCTCGATGGCGACGATCGAGTCCTTCATCTCTTGGGAGATCTCATCCGAGGTGACTTCATAACGACGTTGGTCGTATATATATGCCAAAGGCTTGCCGTTACGATCGGTGATCGTGGTGGTGAGGGGAAGCTTTTGGTTCTCCGACATGTCCTCCAAGTTGGAGTTCATGGTTTCCGCGCCGGAATTGACCAGCCAGCCGCCAGCCAGGGCGATGGGGGAAAGGGCGAGAGCGCACAGGATTCCGCCCACGATGAGTGTGGCCAGCAAGCGGCTGAGCGTCGGGAGGGTCGAGGTGCTCGGGGAATTCACCCGTCTCACATTAGCTGACCACGCAGACAGTGAATAGACCGTTGCATGTAGTGGGATAAGGATGGTGGCGAAGATGCGCTTGTGCATCTGACCGCAAAAAGTTTGCACGGGGGTATGTAGTTTGTGCTGTCTACATAATTACTTCCGACGGGAAGTGAGTTAATTTGCCGAAATAATCAACGAGATCTTCGTAGGATAATCGCCCCTCCATGTTGCCGTCGCAAAATGGGTAAACCCGTGTGTGACCTGCGTCATGTCGTGACGGCTAATGGAAAATCCGCAGGTAAATACCCTTTCTAATTAGATATCAATAGTGAATTATCAGCCAACTCTAAGGAAGTGGGCAGCGTTTTGGTGGCGCAGCCGTCACTCACCCCCACAGTGTGATCCATTCGACACTTCTAAAATCGTGTGAATAAAATTACGGCCATCGTGACAGTGACGTTCGACCCAACGGCCTGCTTAAAGGCCCAATTCGGAGGATTTAACCGATGACCGCATCTCTTGCTCGCCCAACCGCTTCCGCACATACCGTGTGCCAGCCATCTGAGCAGGTAACGAGCCGTGAGTCCTTCAATAACCGTGGCGATTGGGTCACTCAGGCACACTGCCGGGACATCGACCCAGAAGAACTGTTCGTCAAGGGCGCCGCACAGCGCAAGGCTGTGGCCATCTGCCGCCACTGCCCAGTGGTTCTGCAGTGCCGCGCCGATGCCCTCGATAACCGCGTGGAATTCGGCGTATGGGGCGGAATGACCGAGCGTCAGCGTCGCGCCTTGCTGCGCAAGCACCCAGAAATCGATAGCTGGGCAGATTTCTTCGCCGGGCAGCTGGCAACCGCCTCTGAGAGCTAGTCTCTCTCCTTATAGTCTTTGCGTTCGATACACTGTGACCCATGACCAAATGGGAATATGTCACCGTGCCACTGCTCACCCACGCCACCAAGCAGATCCTCGATAACTGGGGTGAAGATGGCTGGGAACTCGTCTCCGTGCTCCCCGGGCCAACCGGTGAACAGCACGTCGCGTACATGAAGCGGGAAGCGTAATGCACAGCCAGCGTCTTTCTGAGCTGGGAATTGAGCTGCCGCCCGTGGCTGCTCCAGTTGCGGCGTACGTCCCCGCCGTTCGTTCTGGCGATCATGTCTACACCTCCGGCCAGTTGCCCTTTGTCGACGGACAGTTGCCGGCCACAGGCAAGGTCGGTGCGGACGTGGATCCGGATCAGGCAACTGAGCTGGCCCGAATCGCCGCCCTTAATGCCGTTGCCGCTGCGGCTGATCTGGTGGGATTGGACAACATCGAACAGGTGGTAAAGGTCAACGGTTTCGTTGCCTCTGCCCAGGATTTCGGTGGTCAGCCCGGCGTAATCAATGGTGCGTCCACGGTGTTGCAGGAAATTTTTGCCGACGCAGGCGTCCACGCTCGTGCCGCCGTTGGCGTGGCTGAGCTACCTATGAATTCACCAGTTGAGGTAGATATCGTCGTTCGGGTGCGCGACTAGCCTTTCGCCCCAGTGCCGACCAGCACGAATTTGGGGTTAATGTTTGCTCATTAGGGGCGCGACAACCGGTTTGTCCGACGTACACTATGGGCATGGAGCATCCCGCCTACAGCCAACTTCGTCCTGTTACCGACAACGCCGGTGTGGTCTTGGCACCGAACCCCAGCTACTCCTCCTTGGAGGGCACTAACTCGTGGGTTATCCGCGGAGAAAATGATCGCGTGTGTGTGATCGTTGATCCCGGACCGGAAGATGAGGGACACCTCAACGTCCTGAACACCAAGGCTACGGGCACCGCCGAAGCGCCGGTGGAGATCGCCTTGGTGTTGCTTACACATCGCCACGGCGATCACGCTGGGGGCGCGCTGCGCTTCCGCCAGATCACTGGAGCTCCAGTGCGCGCAGTGGATTCTCACTACTGCTACGGCGCGGAGCCACTCCAGCCGGGCGAGGTCATCCGTATTGAGGGCTTGACTCCCACCATCGAGGTTGTGGGAACCCCGGGTCACACCGCTGATTCCGTCTGCTTCTTCATTCACTCTCAAGGCGGAGAGGACGATTCTGACGTCGAAGCAATCATCACCGGCGATACCATCGCCGGCCGCCACACCACCATGATCTCCGAGACGGACGGCGATCTGGGTGCTTACCTAGACACGCTGGCGATGCTGCGGGACCGGGGAGAAAACGTTCCCATGCTGCCGGGCCACGGCCCCAACTTGGAGAGCACTGCGGAGTTCGCCAACAAGTACATTGACCGTCGCGAGCTGCGCCTCAAGCAGGTGCGGGAAGCCCTCGATGAGCTGGGTGAGGACGCATCGGTCAATGACATCGTCAATCACGTCTACACCGATGTGGATCCTGTGCTCCGCGATGCTGCAGAGCAGTCCACGCGCGTGACCCTGCGCTACCTGCAAGACCAGAACAGCTAGCGCTCTCCCCTTTTCGGGGAGCGGCTTAACGGGCGCGCTTGGCCAGGCGCTCGGTATCGGAGATCAGCACGGACTTGCCCTCCAAGCGGATCCAACCGCGATGTGCGAATTCCGCCAGCGCCTTGTTCACCGTCTCGCGGGATGCGCCCACCAGCTGGGCGATCTCTTCCTGCGTGAGATCGTGGTGCACGCGCAGCGCGCCACCTTCTTGGGTGCCGAAACGGTTCGCCAGCTGCAGCAACGCCTTGGCCACGCGGCCGGGGACATCCGTGAAAATCAGGTCGGCGAGTGAATTATTGGTGCGGCGGAGGCGTCGGGCCAAAACACGGAGCAACTGCTGCGGGATCTCCGGGTGCTCCGTGATCCACTGCTGCAGCATTCCGGAATCCATCGTTGCCGCGGTGACCTCGGTGACGCAGATCGCTGAAGAGGTGCGCGGTCCGGGATCGAAGATGGACAGCTCGCCGAACATGTCCGAAGGACCCATGACGGTCAGCAGGTTCTCGCGGCCGTCCACAGAGTGGCGAGCAAGCTTCACCTTGCCGGAAATGATGATGTACAAGCGGTCGCCGGGCTCACCCTCGTCAAAGATGGTGGTCCCTCGCGGGAAGGTCACGCTGTCTAGCTGCTCGATGAGGAAGCGCACTGCACTGGGGTCCACGCCCTGGAAAATGCCAGCTCGGGACAGAATCTCAGTTACTTCAGACATCGTTATAGTTTCTCTTCCACTTGTGTGATGTTTCAGGTGGCTCGCGGTTGAACGAGATCGCAACGGATCTCGTTGCTGCACATTCGAGGTACTTTAACTTCTAACCGTACAACGCCACAGTGCCGTGAGACACACAGCATTCATTCTAACGCCGAATTCCCAGCAACTTATGCGGTTTTAACGCCCAATTCTTCGGGGGCCTGTCTCGCCCGCCAGTTAGAGTGTTCACCATGTCCGCTCACACCAGTGCTTCCCTTCCGCGCCCCGGCTCTCATATCGCTGCCCGGGGGAAAGAAACTGAGCTCGGCACCACCCGCCGGGCGCGGAAGATCAACCGGATGCTGGCAGAGGCCTACCCGGATGCACACGCGGAGCTGGACTTTTCAAACGCGCTGGAATTACTGGTGGCCACCGTGCTTTCTGCACAAACCACGGACGTGCGTGTCAATTCCGTCACTCCTGATCTGTTTGCTCGCTACCCATCGGCCGCCGAGTATGCAGCAGCCGATATGGAGGAGCTGGAAAGCATCATCAAGCCCACCGGGTTCTACCACTCCAAGGCCAAATCTCTGGTGGGGCTAGGAAAGAAGATCTCCGAGGACTTCGGCGGCGAAGTACCAGGAACTCTGGAGGAGCTCACCTCGCTGCCCGGGGTGGGGCGCAAAACCGCCAACGTGGTCCTGGGCAATGCATTCGACGTTCCCGGCATCACCGTGGACACCCATCTGGGTCGTCTCGCCCGCCGGTGGAAGCTCACAGAGCAGGAGGATGCCGTCAAGGTAGAAAAGGACCTCATGGAGCTGATTCCGCGCAAAGAATGGACCATGTTCTCTCATCGGAGTATCTTCCACGGCCGCCGCGTGTGTCACTCCCGCAAGGCTGCGTGTGGGGCCTGCTTGTTGGCACGCCAGTGCCCTAGCTTTGGCCTGGCAGGCCCAGCTGATCCAGAAGAAGCAGCTCGCTTGATCACCTCGGAGGATCGCGGGCACCTGCTGCAGTTGGCTGGCTTTGAGGTTCCTGAAGCAGACGGCGATGCCTTTGTTTCCGCGGATGAGACAAGGTAACAATGACGGACATGCCTGAAAAGCCGGATCGCGCGCGCCTCCTGTTGCTGCTGCTCGCAGTGGTGGTGGGGCTCGCCGTGGCATCTATTCCCCTCATGGCGTCGATTTTCTCTGAGCCCAGCACGCCGCCAGCTGCAGCGCCCAGCTCCACTGGCGCAGAACCAGCGGATGATTCTGCAACCGACGATCAGAATGCACCTGCGGATACCCGCGTGACCGTGGACAACGTGGTGCCTTGCGTGGAGCCGAAGGGGGAGGAGTTGGCGTCGGAAAAACAAAACACCGCACTTGCTGACGGCGCCGAACTCGCCGACGTACACCTGCCCTGCCTGACCGATGGCGGAGAACAAAGCAGCCAGAGTCTGGCGGAACAATTCGCCGGAACACCCACCGTGGTCAACGTGTGGGCCTGGTGGTGCGGGCCGTGCCGCAAGGAGCTGCCCGTGATGCAGCAGGTGGCGGAAAGCAACCCGCAGTGGAACGTCGTGGGCGTGCACCTGGACGCGCGCGGACAGGCCGGAGTGGATTTCCTTGAGGAACTGGGCGTGGACAATCTGCCCAGCTACCAGGACGCCAACCACACTTTCGATACGGCCACCAGCATCCCCAAGGTGGTGCCCGTGACGCTGGTCTACCGGGCTGACGGTACGCGCGCGGCAACCTTTGTGCGGACGTTCGACGACAGCGCCGAGATGCAACAGAAAATCAACGAAGCCCTCGCGGGATAGGCTCACACAGTGCACGAAAGGCGCAATATGACCGAGTATTCCCAACAACAGTGGTTGGACAAGGCCGCCGAGCAACCAGAGCTGCCCAGCGAACTACCCGCATGGCTGCGCGATTTCACCACGATCGCTCGGACGGGGCGGATTCAAGACGCAATCGGCGACGAATCCCGCGCCGTGCCAGACCGGGATGCCAAGGGCAACCCGCCACGGTACTCGGCGGTGTTGGTGCTGGTGAAAGGCGAATCCACGTTCGTGGCGAAGGAAGATCTGCCGTACCCCAAGGATGCGGCGATGCTTCTGACGCACCGCGCGCCGAGCATGCGGCAGCACTCCGGACAGATCGCCTTCCCCGGCGGTCAGCGCGAGCCGCAAGACAGCGGACCCGTGATGACCGCGCTGCGCGAAGCTCAGGAAGAGACCGGGTTGAACCCGGACCACGTGCAGCCGCTGGCGGTGATGGAACCGATCTACATTGACCGCTCGAACTTTGCCGTGGTGCCGGTGCTGGCCTACTTGGCTGAACCCAGCACGGTGTATCCCGCCAGCTCGGAAAATGACTGGGTGGCGATGGTGCCGATCGAGCAGCTGACAGACCCAGCGCTGCGCTACTGGCTGACGTTTAGCCAGTGGAAAGGCCCCGCATTCGATGTGCACGGCATGGTGCTGTGGGGCTTTACCGGCGCAGTAGTTACAGCCCTGCTGGACATCGCCGGATGGTCGCGTCCGTGGGGCGAAGATTCGGAGCCCGTCGAACTATTCGAGGCGCTGAAGAACTCAGCAAATAAGGAAGCCATGGGAACTCTCAAAGAGAGTTTCCGCCAAGCAGGAGATAGCGGAGGAGCGCCATGAGCGGATCACTACTAGTCGATATTGTGCTGGTGATCGTCGCCCTGGGCGCGATGGCCTCGGGATGGCGCCAGGGCGGACTTTCCGCAGTGCTGAGCTTGGGTGGCGTGCTGCTCGGCGGATACCTAGCCATTCTGGCCATTCCTACCGTGCTGGACTTCGCCGCCTCGCAAGGGCACGAGTCCCAAGGGATCCGCTTTGTGGTCTCGCTGGTGCTCATCACGGTGGGCGTGCTGCTGGGATACACCGTGGGCACCAGCATCGGCATGCGCCTGCGGGATAATATCCGCAGCCGGCAGGTGCTCAAGGCTGAATCAGCCGTGGGTGCAATCGTGCAGGTCATCACCACGTTGACCGTGGTGTGGCTAATCCTGGTCCCACTGGTGGGCACGAAAAACAACGAGTTTGCCCGCTCCGTGAAGGATTCCGCGGTGCTCAACGCAGTGGAATCAGCCGCTCCGGAATTCCTGCAAAAGTTCCCCACCCGCGTGGCGACATTCATCAGCGATAGTGGCTTCCCCGTCATTACCGACCCACTGGACAGCCTGCCGCAGCAGGAAATCGCCGCCCCCAACCCGGAGCTGCAGAACTCCTCCGTGGTGCAATCCACCCGCGATTCCATCGTGCGCGTGGTGGGCGAAGCTGAACAGTGCAGCAGGCTCATCCAGGGCTCTGGTTTTGCCGTGACCCCAGACACCATCATGACCAATGCGCACGTGGTCGCCGGAACGGACCGCGTGAAACTAGACACCACGCAGGGCATGGTGAATGCCACCGTGACGTACTACAACCCCACCCACGATGTGGCGTTGCTGAAGGTGGAAGACGGAGTGACCCTGCCTGCGCTGCAGTGGGCGGAGCAAAACGGCGCTCCGGGCGATGACTCCATCGTCATGGGCTTCCCCCAAGGCGGCCCTTTCCAAGCCACACCAGCTCGCATTAGGCAGCTGTTTACCGTCAGCGGCCCGGACATCTACGCCGATACCCGCGTGGACCGCCAGGCTTATGCCGTGCGTGGAACCGTGGTGCAGGGCAACTCCGGTGGTCCGCTGCTCAACGAGCGAGGCGAAGTGCTGGGGCTGATATTCGGAGCGGACGTCAACCAGACCGATACCGGCTACGCGCTGTCCCGCGAAGAAGTGATGAACCAGATCCAGGATGCGGAAGACTGGGTTGATCCCGTGGCTACAGGAGCCTGCGTGCTGCACTAAACGCGCGGGGCAATCAGCTCCGCAATAGCCGGAGGATCCTCGATGTGCGGATAGTGCCCCACCCCGTAGAGCAGCACGGACTCGGAATCAGCGTGCACGGTGCGGCGCAGGGACTTCTCCGCCGCCCGGGCGCTATAGCTCGGATCCATGCTGCCGTTGATCTGCAGCACCGGAATGTTGATCTGTGCGGGGAATGAGCGGTCAAAAATGAAACCCTCGGGGCGTAGGCGCATGCGGAACAGCCAACGCTGATGCTCGCTACTCAAGTGCGCTACCTTATCCGCCAGCATGGCATCCCGGCGCTTGCGAGCCATCGCGCGGTACGGCGCGGTATCGCGGAAACCGGGGGACACGCCACCGCGGAAGATGGATTCGGCCAGGGCGGCGTCGTCCTTAACCAAACGAGACTCCGGCAAACGGGGAACCTGCGCGCCCAACACCCGCCCCGCACGGCCCCAATCGCTCCACAGATTGCTGGAAAGCCGAGAGGTCTGCACCACCGGGTGCGCAGAGGCCAAGGTAACTAGCCCACGCACGCGATCGGGCTCGTGCGCGGCCAAAGTCCACGCCACCAATCCGCCATACCCATGGCCCACCACCAGCGCGTCCTTGTAGCCAAGTCCGCGGATGACACCCGCCATATCCGAGGCGGCGGTGGTGAGATCATAGCCACGGGGAGTCTTGTCCGAACGGCCATAGCCGCGCAGATCCACCGTGGCGATGCGTAAGGAGTGGGTAGAAAGCTCCTGCATCACGCTATAAAAATCAAAACACCCGCCACCGAAACCGTGCACAAACAGCACTAAAGGCGCATTACGCGGGCCTTGAACCTCGACATGAATACGCACGCCCCGCGAGTGGATATACACCGGCTCGGGGGCGTGCGAAGAATTATCTGCTGTCACTGTAAGGAGGAAATCCTAGGTGTACAGACCTGGATCCTGCGTGTTGGCAGAGGTGCGGTTGTTAGAACCGGACGGGATGACCGTCTTCAGGTCATTGACCGAAGCGATGGTCTTCTCCGGCTTCTTCACGCCCTTGATCTGCTTGAGGCCAACCAGCGCCAGAACGCCGACCAGAACCAGCATGAACAGGAAGACGATCAGGAATGCAAGCCAGCGAGGCAGGAAGGTATCCAGAGCCTCGGCGATGGTGAAGAACAGGAAGAAGGAGCTGTAGGCCAAGATGACCGCAGCCGCGGCGAACAGGCCGCCGCCGATGCCGGCCTTCTTAGCGGAAGTTGCAACTTCAGTCTTGGCGAGTTCGATCTCCGAGCGAACCAAGGAAGAGATCTGTGCGGAGGCATCCTTGACCAGATCACCGATGCTGCCTTCGCCCTTTGCACGGGCGTCTGCATCAGACAGTGGGATTGCGTTCACCTGGGGGTTGAACGAATCGCGGTCGGTGTAGAGACCTTCGCCTTGCTTGTTACTCACGGGAAAACTCCAAGAATTTATAAGTTGTTCAGCAGATTGACTCCCCCTAGTTTGCCAGACCGGGAAGAAGATTGCGCGAAAGGGTGAATTTTACGTTGAACAGGAGGGTCTGGTCCGGGATGTGGGAGACGTGGGTTTAAGCGTCCTCGTCGCGCGAGCGAAACCACAGCGCCAGGCCCGTGGCGACCGCCCCGAGGAGGGCAAGGGTGGCTCCCGCGCCGGCCAGGACGGCACCTTGAGGGAACAGCGGTTCGGGTTTGACGAAGCGGTTGATGGGCCAATCATTTTCCGTGGCGTACTTCCGCAGCGGCCGGTCCGGGTTGACCGCATGGGGGTTGCCGACCAGCTGCAGCATGGGCAGGTCGGTGAAGGAATCCGAGTAGGCGAAGGATCCGTCCAGGTCATAGCCATGTTCAGCGGCCAGCTGTTGGATTTTGTCCACCTTGGCCTGACCCTTGTTGAAGTGCGTGACTTGGCCGGTGAACAGGCCGTCTTTGACTTCGAGTTCTGTGGCGATGAGCAGGTCCGCACCCAGCTCCTTGACGATCGGTTCCACGATCACCGAAGGCGAGGCAGTCACGATGGCCACGTGGTGGCCCTGCTCGCGGTGCTTGGTGATCAGTTCGCGCGCCTCGGCATAGATATATGGGGTGATGACTTCCTGCAGTGCATCTTGGGCGACATCCCGCAGCGCCGATTCTTCGCGGTCGCGGATCATGCCCAGCAGGGCATCTTTGGTGGCGTTCATGTTCTGCTCGGTGTGCGTGGTGAGCATGTAGTTGCCGAGCAGGGCCATCATGCGCAGGACTTCGGGCGTGCCGATCAGACCGCGTTCGGCCATGGGGCGCCCATAAGCCATCGAGGCGCTGGTATCGATGATGGTCTTATCGAGGTCGAATATGGCCAGTATTGGACCTTGACCATTCTCATTGGTCACATCAGTCACCTTACGCCCCATGTTTCACAATGTCACCGTGTTTTTGCGAGGTTGCGGGAAGTTGTCCACAGACATTCGATCGTTTTTCGACGCCAACTCGCTACTTATCCACAGTTGACCAACGACCTCTACTTTTCTCTTTACCGCCTTGGCACAGTGAACGCATGGGAAAACACGGGGGATTACAGCTGGGGATGGCTGGTCGGCGCTCTCACGAGATGCGGCAGACGCAGGATTTCGTGCACGCGCGTCCCATCGCCATCGATATCGACGATCCGCGGTGGGTGGAAGAAGCAAAGCTGGTTGCCGCCGCCACGGGGCGGAAACACGTGGTGTTGACGGCTGATGATGAGGCATGGCGGAAGAACCCGCGGTGGGGACGCAACGGCGTGATCGTGCTGACGGACAAGGAGCTGCCGGAGGTGGCGAGTGATCCGCTGTTCCGGGTACTGCGCGTGGATCATTTCCTGCGGGACTTTGGGGGTCAAGCCACCTTGGAGCTGGTGGAGCGGATTGGCACGTTTGATCCGCTACGCATCGCCGTGGTGGGCGCGCACGGGGGAGCCGGAACCTCGATATTCGCGGCAGGGCTGGCCACAGCGATGGAGAAGGTACTGGGAGAGGACGTGCTGCTGGTGGACAGGGATCCGCATTCCCAAGGTTTGGCCACTGTCGTGGGGATCGAGAACCAGCCCGGATGGGTCTCCACGGACCCGTCGTTGGCTACCGAGGAGCGGGAGCTGTTGCAAAACTGTGCGCATCTGGGAGAGGTGAGCGTCCTAGGGAGGGTGTCGCGGGCTCGTTGCTTCGGGGATGCCAGCGCGGAGGAGTTGAATATTCAGCAGTTGGACCAATTGCTGCGGCGCACACACCTAGTTGTGGACTGTGGGCGAATGATCCCCGGAAGTATCGAATGGGAACAGCAGTGGAATGGGTGCGCACCGGACTGCGTGCTGGTGGTTTCTACCCAATGCGTATCTGGGCTGGTTGCCATGAAGGATTTGGCGGAAAGCTGCCTTGATCAGGGAATGCCGGATGTACTGCGGGTGATTCGCCGGATGCCAGACGGCGGATGTAGCAGCGGGATGGCGGTGGCTCTGCTGGGGGAGAAGCCGGATGTGACCTGGGACTACGATCCTGATCTTGCTTACAGCTTGGATCGGGGAATGCTGGACGTGGACGGTTCCAAGTTGGCAAAAGCCGCGCGAACAATCGTGGTGGAGATGATCTCCAGGCTGATGGATGGCTCGTCTGGTCTGGCCGAGGGATCGCGGTCATGAAGAGTGTGATGAAGGCCGGAATTCTGTCTCGGTTCGGTAGGAAATGGGACGTTGATCGTGCCGTACGTGGCGGGCAATCCAAGGCCCAAGATCCCACCACGCGGGTGCGATGGGAGCTGGCGAAACAAGGTGTGACCAGCCCAGAAATGAGTGGCATCGTTGATGTGCTCACGAGCCTTCCAGACTATGACACCGCAACGTTGGTCGACGATGCCAGGCGCATCGACCGGGAACTATCCGGGGTGGGCAGGCTCACCGAGGCACTCATGGATCCGCGAGTCACCGACCTGGTGGTTAACCCCAGCGGAGACGTGTGGTGCGATCGCGGAGACGGCATGGAGCTGTATGCCTACCGCGAGTTTTCTGTAGCTGAAGTGCGGGACCTCGCAGTGGGGCTGGCCGATCGGTGCGGAACCAGGTTGGACGATGCCCGTCCGTTCGCGGACGGGATGCTGAGCGCCCTGCCGCGCGGTGTGGCGGCAGATGGGCTGCGGATCCACGCGGTGCTCTCCCCACCCGCTGTAGGTGGGACCAGCATCAGCGTGCGTGCACTCCGGCAGAGCGCATGGTCCTTGGACGAGCTGGCGACGGCGGGTTTGTGTCCGGGGCAGGTGGTGGAATTTCTGCGGGCTTGCGTCGGAAAAAGAAAGAACGTGCTGGTCACGGGTGGAACAGGAACTGGAAAGACCACGCTGCTGGCCAGCCTGATGGATCTGGTGGACCCCACGCAACGGATTGTGGTGGTGGAAGACACGCCCGAGCTCATGCTCGCGCACCGCAATCTGGTGAAACTGGTGACGCGGAAGGATAACGCCGACGGCCGCGGCGAGGTGGACATGCAGCAGCTGGTGAAGCAGTGCCTGCGCATGCGACCGGACAGGATCGTGGTAGGAGAGGTGCGAGGAGCGGAGATTGCTGACCTCCTGGTGGCGTTCAACACCGGGCATGCAGGCAGTGCGGGAACGCTGCACGCCAACAGTGCGCAGGCTGTAGCCGGACGGTTGATGGCGCTCGGGGCGATGGCGGGGATGTCCGCGGAAGCTATCGCGCAGCAAGTTAGCGATGGTGTGGACTACGTGTTGCACCTGGAGAGAGCTGATGGTGTGCGGCGGCTGGCGCAGATCGGGCGTTTATGCAGTTCAGCCGGGCAATTGGCCGTCGAGATGGTGTGGGATCGCGGGCCGGCACTGCACTGGGCGCCGTGTTGTGAAGAGCTGGGGCTTGCAGTGGTGGGGGATTGCGCATGAATCCGCTGACGTGTGGCGTCTGGGTAGCAGTGAGTGTGTTGGCGGGGTTCACCGTCCGCTTGGTGGTGCAGCGGATCATGGCAGCGAATCGGGAATTAGCCACGTTGAACAGCGTCAAAGAGTTCGTGGACGCGATGAATCGGGAGGTTTACGCGGGCGCGCGAGAGCTCGAGGCGGCCGAGCAGGCATTGACTGTGGTGGAGCGCGCCGGGATGCGCGAGGATTTGAAGCTCGCGGTGGCTGGCATCCGGCTGGGCGTTTCGGTGGAACACGCCACTCCAGGAGATCCTGCATTGAGCAGGCTATTTCTGGTGTGGTCTCTGGCTCACAGTTACGGGCTGGCTTTCGGGAAGTTGTCCGACACGGTGCTGGAGGACCTGGAGACTCGCTTGGCCCAGCGCTCCACTGCGTACAGTGCTATGGCCGGTGCTCGGTTGACCGTGATCGTGCTGTTGATTTTGCCTGCCGCAGCGGTTGTCATGGGTGAATCCATGGGCATGGGCAGCGCATACTTTCTGCTATTCAATCCCGTGGGATCGCTGCTGTTGCTGGTGGGAGCGCTCATGGCCTGCGCGGGCGTGTGGTGGACAGAGGCCTTGTCCGTCAAGGCGCTCGGTGGAGTGGGCGGCAGGGCTGGTCCCAGGGGAGAAGATCCGCTGGAGGTCGCGTGTCTCCTCGATGTGTTTTCTGCTGGTCTTGCGGCTGGATTTCCTACGTCTCACGCGTGGGCGATCGCCAGCGCACACGGACCAGCCGAAGCAGTGCTTGTCGCCGCGCTCCTCAAGCTGGGGGCGGGGAGACAGGCATGGGAGACGCTAGAAAAGCATGAGCTTTTCGGTCCTGTCGCGCGCCAAGCAGCACAGCAAACCAGGGCGGGGTCGGAACTGGTGCGGGGGATCAACAGGCACGCTAAGCGGCTGCGCCAAACCGTCAAGGACAACGCGGTTGCCAACGCGGAAAAGATCCTGGTCACCATCGCCGCGCCGTTGACGCTGTGCTTCCTACCGGCCTTCATCGTGGTCGGTCTCATTCCGCTGGTCATCGGACTCGCGGGTTTCTAACAACAACCGAGCAAACTGCTCAATCCAATCCACTCCATCCAATCCAGTAGGGGGAAAAATCATGTCCACACCAATTACCGAACAGAACACCGCCACCATCAGCCCAATCAGTCACGCCAACGTGATGATCCACCACTCGCAGTCCGCGCTGCAGCGCGCGGCCAACCGCATCGTGGAGCTGCTCGGCGAGCACTATCGCGACGAGCGCGGCATGAGCACCGTTGAGTACGCCCTCGGCACAGTCGCTGCCGCTGCCTTCGGTGCGCTGCTGTACACCATCGTGACCTCGGACGCGGTGGAACAAGCGCTGACCGGCATCTTCACCCGAGCTCTCAACCAGTAGGAAGCCATGAATACCGTCGAAGGAGCCATGGTGTTTACCTCGCTGGCCGTCACCGTGGGACTGTTGCTGGCTGGCTTCAGCACCGTGGCCTCCCGCTCGGCGGCTGAATCTTTAGCCCGAGACGCCGCACGCGTGGAAGCGCTGGGAGGAAACGGCTCAGGTTTCGTTTCAGCCAGGCATCCCGGTGCTCAGGTGGACGTGCAGCGGACGTCCATTGGCGGACAAGAAGCGGTTACCGTGTCCGTTCACGTGCCCGCGCGCCTTTTCGACGTCACAGGCCAGGCAAGCATCGCCGTTGAGCCCAGCGATTACTGAAGGACTTCTATGAGCACTGCATTGGGCGTTTCGTGCATCCTGTCCGTGATCGCGACCGCGGGGGTTGTCTCCGTGGGTACGCAGGCTCTGCTGCTGCAACAGCAGACGCAGAGCGCGGCCGATCTCGCCGCGCTCTCCGCAGCTGCGGCACAGGCCAGTGGGAATGGGGAGGCCTGTGCGGTGGCAGAAGCTTTCGCACGAGCGAACCGGGTCACCGTGTCGAGCTGCGTCAATGATGGGGAGATGGTGAGGGTTGGCGTCGAAAAATTAGGGAGAACAGCAACCGCGACCGCAGGCCCCACCGACGCCGCGGGAGGGTAGGGGCTGGGAGTGCATGGAGAACTTAAACGAACAGGGAACGCATGAAGGGGGTGGAATCGGTGGTCGAGCGCATCACGGTGCCACGGTGATCCGTGGGGTACCAGTGGACTTCCACGCGGTTGTTGCGGTTATCGCCAACAAACTGGTTGAGCCACATTTCCGAGTTGAGGATGATGCCGATAGGGCTAGGAACATCGATGTCCGTAATGCCGTGACCGAGGAAAACCGGGCGGTCGTAGCCGCGGGTGGGGGTTTGCATGTAGTCCCGTAGCGCCTGCTCGAGACCCGGCAAGCTGCGCAGTGGCTTGTTGAATGCGCGAGCCAGGTTCACCCCATCCATGGACTGCGCGAGCTGGCCGTAGCAGGACTGCTCTGCGGTGGCGACCATCTGTTTGCCCTCGTCCGTGAGCACAGAATCGATGTCAATATCCGGGCGGGCTTCGCGGAAGGCACCCAGGATGTAGAGCGCGTACACGGTGAGCCCCTCGGGCAGAGGAACCGGCGGGAACGTGGGGCCGCCGGCGAGCACGATCTCCTCGATGTAGGCGGGAGCGCCCGTGGCGACGGTCCCGCGGAAGTCCAGGCCGGCAGCCTGGCTTCGCTCGGTGGCCTGCAGGGCAACGTGTAGCGCGGCACCGCCACCTTGGGATTGGCCGATGACCGACCACTGGTTGGACAGCTGGGCACCCTCGGGCAGGTTTTGCGCGGCGATCACCGAATCGATGACATTGGCGCCCGTGACCTTGCCGTTGAGGTAACTGTGCAGGCCAGGGGAACCCAGTCCTGCATAGTCCGAAGCGACGATGGCATAGCCCTGATTCAGCCAATGGCTCAAATACTGCGAATCGCGCTCCGAGCGTGGGTTGATGCTCGGCGCGCATTGAGTGCCCAGGCCGGTGGTTCCGTGCGCCCACGCCAGCACGGGAAAGCCGCCCTCCGGGGCTGGTCCCTCAGGTAGGAAAATGGCGGCAGTGGAAGTGGCGGCCTGGCCGTGCTGGTCGATCGTCGTATACGCAAAGCGCTGCTGGGTAGCGGCTGCAGGCAGACCAACAGATGGATCCAGAGGAACCTCCGCGTGGACAGTGCCGGGAGTCAGTTGATCTGCGGTAGGTGCGGCAACTGGCAGGCCACTATCAACGGTGGGATTGGCATGTGGAGGCAGCGGTTTTGGCGATGTTCCCAACTGCACCGCAGATTCCGGAGTGATATCCGCAATCGAGCCAAACGCCTGCGACGACTGCGCCGTAGCGACCGGGGTGCCGATGGCCGTGATTCCAGCTGCTAGCAGCGAGGAAGCGCACAGTGAAGCGGCCACTCGGCGACGAAGCGTGCGGGCAGGAGCGTGATAAGCAGGGCGAGCGGACGAGAACATGAGACCTCCATAAAGTTTCCTTGAGGAAAGTTTATGGAGGAAGGCTGTGGCGTGTCAGCGAAACGAGAATTCTTAGGCCTGGCGAATCAACCCGGCGAAACCGTCTAGCGAAACCGCCTGGCCAGCTCAGCGGTCAATCAACGCGACGCCTCAGCCAACGCCTGCAAGATCGCAATCGCGCCCTGCTTGAACAGAGGATCGTTGCCATTGCCGCACTTCGGCGATTGAATGCAGCTGGGGCAACCGGCCTCGCACTCGCACTGTTCCACCGTCTCCGCGGTGGCTTCCATCCATCGTCCAAAGTTCTGGAAACCTTGCTCGGCAAAGCCCGCGCCACCCATGTAACCGTCGTAGACAAACACCGTGGGCAGTCCCGTATCCCCATGCAGCACCGTGGATACACCACCGATATCCCACCGGTCACAGGTGGCAAGCAACGGCAGCAACCCAATCGCCGCGTGCTCCGCAGCGTGCAGCGCGCCGGGCCACGTCGGCTCCGGCAACCCCAGATCCAGCAGCACATCCGGCTCCATCGTGTAGGCCACCGCGCGCGTGCGCAGCTGCTCAGATGGGTAATCCAACGGGACGGTTTCCAACACTTCGCCACCCGGCAAGCGCTTGATATACGAATGCACCGTGTGGGACACCTCCACGTCCACATCCGCCAGCCACACGCCGTTCATGACCTCGTGCGTGCCTCGCGTCCGTCGCACCTCGATGTCCGTATCGCGGCGCACCCGAGTGGTGTACGGCGGCATCTCGGGGTGCACCCAGGCAACGGATTCGCCCAGGTCCAGCTCGTCCACCACATACGTCTCGCCCTGATGCACGTACACGGCCCCGGTGTGGACTTCGCTGATTGCTCGCGAGGAATCCACAGTTCCTAGCAGGCGCCCGTCGTCCTTATCCACGATTGCCACGTGAGAGGCGGCCCCGCCTCGGATGCTCACCCGGGAATGCACCTGCCGGGCCACACCCAAATCAGCGAAGATGCCCCGCGGACGCTGCTTCAGCGACCCACGACGCAGCAAGTACTCGGCCACGGAACGCCCGCTCCAGGCATCAATCTCGGCACTGGACAGTGGCTTTTCCGCCGCCGCACACACCAAATGATCAGCCAAGATATATGGATTCGCGGGATCGAACACCGTGTTTTCCACCGGCTTGTCCAGCAGCGCCTCCGGGTGGCGAATCAAGTAGGTATCCATGGGATCATCGGCCCCCACCATCACCACCAGTGCGCCCTGACCTCGGCGGCCAGCGCGCCCTGCCTGCTGACGGAAGCTTGCGATAGTGCCCGGGAATCCGCTGACCACCACGGCATCCAATCCGCCTACGTCGATGCCCAGCTCCAGAGCGTTGGTGCTGGCCATCCCCAGCAATGCGCCGTCGTCCAGCCGCTTTTCCAACGCTCGGCGGTCCTCCGGGGTATAGCCGGCCCGGTATGCCGCGATCCGCTGCGCATCGTGCGGCCTGCCCATCACGCTGAGCTGCTCGGCCGCGCCCATCGCGATGGTTTCCGCGCCGCGTCGCGTCCGCGCAAACGTCAGGGTGCGCGCGCCCGTGGCGATAATCCGCCCCATCACCTCGGAGGCTTCGGTGGTGGCGGCCCTCCGCACGGGCGCGCCGTGCTCGCCGGTGACGTCGGGCAAGAAGCCTGGTTCCCATAGGGCGATGGTCCGCTGTCCCATGGGCGAGCCGTCTTCCGTCACAGCGCGCACGCTTTTCCTCCCCGTCAATCGCTGAGCATGCGCGGCGGGATCCACACTGGTCGCGGAGGCCAGAATCACCACAGGCGGCTCCGCAGCTAGGCGCAGTAGCCGCCGCAACACCATGGACACGTGCGCGCCAAAAACCCCGCGGTAAACGTGGCACTCGTCAATCACCACGTACTTCAGCGTCCGCAGCAGCCGCGTCCACGAGCCGGAGTTGCCCAGGATTGACGCGTGCACCATATCCGGGTTCGTCACCACGATTCGCGCTTGTTCGCGGATGACCCTCCGCGCTTCAGCGGGGGTATCACCGTCATAGGTTGCGACCATGACATCTTTCAGCGCGTCTACCCCCGCGCACATCTGCGCGATCGCGGTGCGCTGGTCTTGCGCGAGCGCCTTCGTAGGCGAGAGGTACAGGGCGGTGGCCGTGTTCCCACCGTGGGCCAGTTCGCTGAGGATGGGTAGCTGGTAACCCAGGCTCTTTCCCGACGCCGTGCCTGTCGAAACGATCACATCTTCGCCCGCATGCGCATGCTCCGCGGTGCGCGCTTGATGTGCCCACAGGCTGGTCAGGCCTTGTTCCGCTAGGTGGCTGACCAGCTCCGGATGTGCCCAGTCCGGCCAGGGAGTGGTGACTGAATGCCGGGGTGGTTCGTGCCGAATATGGGTCACGCTGCTGCGCGGCATGGTGGCCGCGAGCTCTGTGATGAGCTCTTCACCCAGGCTGACACGCCGCCCAGAGCCTGGCGCGGGGGAGGGCGCAGAGCTAGCGGCAGGCGAGCCGTTTTCGGGGAGGTCAGCAGCGGGAGTCATCGCAAGTATTGGAGCATACTCGGGCGAAAGACAGCCCCCAATCGTGTTCGGCGGGGTGGGCTATTTTTGGGTATCTCTCGTCATTTGGGGTTGGTTCGTGGCACACTGGTGACTGGTCGCAATTTCCAACGTGCGTTTCCAGTCGGGCCCACTTGCTTCATTTTTTTAGCTGGTGGAGGCTTCGCCATTACGGGGACCTCTTTTGAAATACACCAGTAGTGTGGTGAAAAAGTCGCTGCACGAACCAAGATTTAAGGAAGTAAGAATATGGCACAGGGAACTGTGAAGTGGTTCAACGCTGAAAAGGGCTTTGGTTTCATCGCTCCAGACGACGGATCCAACGATGTCTTCGTTCACTACTCTGAGATCAAGGGCAACGGTTTCCGTTCCCTCGAGGAGAACCAGAAGGTTGAGTTCGAGATCGGCGAGTCCGATAAGGGCCTGCAGGCTCAGAACGTCATCGCTATCTAAGAGTGCTGACTAGAAGGCGGTGAATTCACCGCCTCGCACGCTTTAAAAAACCACCGCGAAAGCGCCCTTCAACAGGTACTTCCCGGTGGTTTTTGCATGTGCGGCACACGGTGCGAGGTTGGCGTCGAAACAAAACAACAGATCGAGGGCAACGAGGGGCCTTACGGTGCCCCCAACTCTCCGTTTAACGCAGCCGGTCTGTAGGAATTATGTAGAGTCTCCACACATTGGTGATATAAACCAGATTGTCGAGAAAAGGTCGCACAAGCGCGCCTGCGGTACACCGCAACTATGACTGACAAGAATCAAGGAAGAGTGATCAACTCCGATGGCAAAAAGCGACGTCAAGCGTTTGGTGATCGTGGAGTCCGCGACCAAAGCGCGAAAGATCGCTCCTTATTTGGGCCCCAACTACATTGTTGAGGCTTCTGTCGGACATATCCGCGACCTTCCTCGAGGCGCCGCAGACGTGCCAGCTAAGTACAAGAAAGAGCCATGGGCGCGCCTCGGCGTGAACGTGGACGAAGACTTCGCGCCGCTGTACGTGGTCAGCCCGGACAAAAAAAAGAAGGTCTCTGACCTCAAGTCCAAGCTCAAGGAAGTCGACGAGCTCTACTTGGCAACAGACCCCGACCGCGAAGGTGAGGCCATTGCCTGGCACCTGCTCGAGGTGCTCAAGCCCAAGGTTCCCGTGCGCCGCATGGTCTTCCACGAGATCACCAAGCCCGCCATCCTGGCCGCAGCGGAGGACACCCGCGAGTTGGACCAGGACCTGGTGGATGCGCAGGAAGCCCGTCGCGTGCTGGACCGCCTGTACGGCTACGAGGTTTCGCCCGTACTGTGGAAGAAGGTCATGCCACGCCTGTCCGCCGGACGTGTGCAGTCCGTGGCCACCCGCGTGATCGTGGAGCGCGAGCGCGAGCGCATGGCGTTCGTCTCCGCCGAATACTGGGATCTAGCTGCGGAGATGTACGCGCCGGATAGCCAGCCGGACAAGTTCTCTACGAAGTTGGCTGCCATCGACGGCAAGAAGGTCGCGCAAGGTCGCGATTTCTCTGACGCCGGCGAGCTGGTGGGCTCGGCGATCGTGCTGGACAAGCAGCGCGCCGAGCACTTGGCCGACGGTCTGATCGGCACCAGCATGAAGGTCACCGGGGTTGAGGAAAAGCCGTACACGCGCCGCCCTTACCCGCCGTTTATGACCTCCACGCTGCAGCAGGAAGCCGGCCGCAAGCTGCGCTTTACCTCTGAGCGCACCATGCGCATCGCGCAGCGTTTGTACGAAAACGGCCACATTACTTATATGCGTACGGACTCCACGACCTTGTCCGACGCAGGCATCAAGGCCGCCCGCGCTCAAGCCAAGGAGCTCTACGGAGCGCAGTTCGTGGCGGATGCGCCACGTCAGTACACCCGCAAGGTGAAGAACTCCCAGGAGGCCCACGAGGCCATCCGCCCTGCTGGAGAGCAATTCTCCACCCCAGGACAGCTGTCCAACCAGCTGGACGCTGAGGAGTTCAAGCTCTACGAGCTGATCTGGCAGCGCACGGTGGCCTCCCAGATGGCTGATGCTCGCGGAACGTCCATGAAGCTGACCGTCACGGGAATGGCCTCCAGCGGCGAGACCTGTGATTTCACCGCCACCGGCCGCACCGTGACCTTCCAGGGCTTCCTGAAGGCCTACGTGGAGGTCTCTGCCACCGCCGATGGCAAGAATGTTGCAGATAACGCGGAAAAGCGCCTGCCAGTGCTGACAGAGGGCGACGAGCTCTCTGCCGTGGACGTCACCGCGGACGGCCACACCACCAACCCACCGGCCCGCTTCAACGAGGCCAGCCTGGTCAAGCGCATGGAGGAGCTGGGTATTGGCCGTCCGTCTACCTACGCCTCGATCATCCGCACCATCCAGGACCGCGGCTACGTCTACGCCCGCGGCAACGCGCTGGTTCCTTCGTGGGTGGCCTTCGCGGTGGTTGGTCTGCTGGAGCAGAACTTCGGCTCGCTGGTGGACTATGACTTCACCTCCGCCATGGAAGATGAGCTGGACCGCATCGCTGCGGGCGAGGAAAGCCGTGGCCAGTGGCTCAAGGGCTTCTACTTCGGCGATGACCTGCCAGGTTCTGCGGAAAAGTCCAACGATGGCAAGCAGGTCCACCGCCTGGGTGGCCTGAGGAACATCGTCGGCCAGAATCTGGAGCAGATCGACGCGCGCCGCGTGAACTCCCTGCACCTGTTCGACGACGAAAACGGCGTGCCGATTGTGGTCCGGGTGGGTCGTTATGGCCCGTATCTGGAGCGCATTCTTCCTCTTCCTTCCGACGCCAAGCCCGATGCCGAGCCTGAAGTTCAGCGTGCCAACCTGCCCGAGTCTATGACGCCCGACGAGCTCAACCTGGAGGTTGCGGAGAAGCTGTTCGCTACTCCTCAATCCGGCCGCGAGCTGGGCGTTAATCCCGATTCCGGGCGCGCCATCGTGGCCCGCGAGGGACGCTTTGGCCCGTACGTCACCGAGCAGCTGGGTGAGGACGAGGAAGCCAAGGCCGCGGCGAAGGCCGAGGCCGTGTGGGAGGCCGAGCGCGACGAGCAGGACGCGGAGCGTGCCAAGGAAGGCAAGAAGCCGCTGAGCCGGGAGACCAAGACGGCACAGAACCAGAAGGCCAAGCGGGTCAAGGAGATCGTCGATGAGACGCTCAAGCCAAAGACCGCCAGCCTGTTTGCGTCCATGGAGCCCGCCTCGGTGACCCTCGAGGAAGCACTGAAGCTGATGAGCTTGCCGCGCGAAGTGGGCGAGGACCCTTCCGACGGAGAGATGATCACGGCGCAGAATGGCCGCTATGGTCCGTACCTGAAGAAGGGCAGCGACTCTCGTTCCCTGAACAGCGAAGAGCAGATCTTCGATATCACCTTGGACGAGGCGCGCCGTATTTACGCGGAGCCGAAGCGCCGTGGACGGGCGGCTGCCAAGCCGCCACTGAAGCAGTTGGGTGATAACGACGTTTCCGGCAAGCCGATGAGCGTCAAGGACGGTCGCTTTGGTCCATACGTCACGGACGGCACCACCAATGCGTCGTTGCGCAAGGGCGATACCCCGGAGACCTTGACGGATTCGCGCGCCAACGAGCTGCTGTCTGAGCGGCGGGCGAAGGAAGCGGCAGACGGTGACGGTGCGGCGAAGTCTAACCGGAAGGCGTCGAAGAAGACCACGAAGTCCACCGCGAAGAAGACCACGAAGAAGGCTTCCAAGAAGGCCTCGAAAAAGGCCAGCAACCGCAACCTGACCAAGCGCACGTTGAAGGCGACGAAGCGCTCCTAGGAGCTGTGAGGCATCAGCTCGGGTTGGCTTCCGAAGTGATCGCGGAGATCGTCGATGATGGGGAAGGAAGCCAACCCCAGCAGGATCGTGGCCGCGGGGATCACAGTGTAATAGCCGATCAATAGTACTGTGGCCATGCCACAGATCCCGCCGAAGAAAAAGGCTAGGACAATCAAGGTGTGCAGCCGCATCTGCGGCTTGTTGTGCACCACCGGATCAGGGTCGCCGGGCTTGTTGCGGTAGAAGAACTTGCCAATTTCAATGCCGAGATCTGTGACCATGCCAGTGACGTGCGTGGTGCGGATCTGGGAGCCGGTGATCTTGGTGATCACGGCCTTTTGCAAGCCCATGGTCCAGCACAGCACCGCCAGCACGGACCAGCCGAGACCCTAGTCCGTGATTTTCTCCGCCATCAAGCCCACCAGCAGCATGGCTAGGGCCTCGATGACCAGGATGATGGCGAAGCGACTCGGCAGATTGCGGCGGCGCCCCCAGTTGAAGATGATCGAGCACATGGCTGCGCCCGTCATGAAGGAAAAGATTCCCATCGCCGTCAAGAATACGATTGTGAACTCGCCGAGTACCAGCTGATCGGCCAGGGTGGCGGTCAGTCCCGTCATGTGCGAAGAGTACATCGCCACGGCCAAAAAGCCCACAGAGTTGAGGATGCCGGCGGTGAATGCCAAACCTGCGGCCAGGCTGGTGTTGTTTTCTCGCGTGCGCTCAGGGCTGGCGATATGACGCAGGTGGGTAAAGGCTCTGTGGCGGAGAGTGGACATGCAGATACCGTAGCAATGCCGCCGGAGAGCCGCTGAAGGGGTGAAACTTCTTCCGGTAAAGCGGTTAAATAGGGCTAGGAGCCCTCAGCCTCCGCGAGAGTCTTGCGCACGGGGCGGGCGATCTGGGTCATCTGGCGGCGTCCGCGCAGCTCCACGGACTTCAGCATGGCCCAACGGGCTTGCTCGGCCTCGTTGGCCTGCTTCACGGTCGCAGCACTGGTGAGCACGCGGCCCGGGGTCTTTTTGGCCAAGTCGGTCAGGCGCGCTGCCTGGTTTACCGCGTCCCCGATCACCGTGTATTCAAAGCGGTCGCGGGCGCCGATGTGACCGGCCACCACAGAGCCAGCTGCCACGCCAATGCCCGCCTCGAACTCCAGGTCCTTGAGCTCCTCGTGCAATTCGCGCGCTGCGGCAAGGGCGTGCCCGGCAACGTCATCCAAGGGCAGCGGAGCGCCAAACACAGCCAGCGCTGCATCGCCCTCAAACTTGTTGATGATGCCCTTGTTCCGGTGCACACCCTCCACCACGCGGTCGAAGAACTCATTGAGCGCCTTGACCACGTACTCAGGATCGCGCTCCGTGGCGAAGCCGGTGGAGCCAATCACGTCCACAAACAGCACCGCCACATAGCGGGACTCGCCACCTAGCTCGGGCTTTTCCTCCAGCGCCCGCTGCGCCACCTCCGTGCCCACGTAGCGGCCGAACAAGTCAGAGACGCGCTGGCGCTCCCGCAGCCCGCGCATCATCTCGTTGAAACCGGCCTGCAGAACGCCGATCTCGGAGGAGTCATAGATCCGCACGGTCGTATCGTTCTCGCCACGGCGCACCCGATTGATGGCGTATTGCAGCTCGCGGATGGGATCCACCACCGCCATGGAAAACAGCCGCGTGCCCGCATACCCGGTCAGCAACATCGTTAGAGCCAGGGCGGTCAGCGCGGGAATTAAGGAGTTGGCGTCGCCAGGAAAAAAATCCACAGACTCCGCAAACAGCAACAACAAAATACCCACAACAGGCACCGCAGAGGTCAGGATCCACGTCACTAGCAGGCGGCGGGACATGGGTGTCAGATGCGAATGCCCCGGCGCCCCACGCTGCAGGGCGCGCGCAGCCACAGGACGCACCAGGCGCTCGGCCTCCATGTACGTCATCAGGCACACCAGCAGGCCGCCCATCAGCGCAGTCACGCCCACAGCCATCGCCCACCGGGTGGAATCCTGCAGCGCGACCAGCGTAAAGACCACCACACCGATGCTCCACAACACGGCGCCGGTCACCGTCTGCAACGCAGGAATGCGCAGCACCAGATCCCGCACCATGTTGGGGTCATAGGCTTTCGGCGAGCGCTGCCATCGCAGCACCGGCGCGAAGAAAATGAGTGTGGCGGTGATGCCCGCGATGATCGCGAACAAGAAGTAGCCCAAATACAGAGCCGCCGTGATGGTGTCCGGGTTGGTCAGCGCCTGCGCTTCGTCGAGAGGAATCAAAAAGCGCAAGAACGTGGCCACGCCCAGCGCACCGATCACGTTGGTGGTCAGAACCGACGCTGCGTACAAGGGCCAAGCGGTCTTGCCGGCCCATGCGAGGTAGCGGAGGAACTGAGTCATGCATAACAGCCTAACTGAGCGCTGTCTGCGGGGTATATAGACTGATGAGTTGTGAATGAAACAGCGCCTCGTACTCCGAAGGTCCTCCGGCAGGTCACCGCAGAATCGGTGCGTGCCGCGTTGCTTGCCGCGGTGGAAGACCCCACGGCGATGACTCATTCGTGGCTGTTTACCGGGCCTCCTGGGTCTGGGCGTTCCGTGGCAGCCAAGGCGTTTGCCACCGCTTTGATGTGCCCAAACGGAGGTTGTGGGGAGTGTGAGCAGTGTCGGAGCGCTGCAGCCGGTTCCCATCCGGACATTTTGTGGGTCTCCACCACGGGATCGGTGATTCCGGTGCACGAGGTCCGCGAGGTGGTGCTGGAGGCGGCTAAGTTGCCGGGCGTGGCGCAGTGGCGTGTGGTGGTCATCGAGGATGCGGATCGCCTCAACGAGTCTGGTGCGAACGCCCTGTTGAAGTCCGTGGAGGAGCCGCCGCGGCACACCGTGTTTCTGCTGTGTACCCCGTCCACGGATCCTTCCGATATCGCGATTACTTTGCGGTCTCGTTGCCGTCATATCTACGTGCCCACGCCCTCCCGGCAAGAGGTGGAGCGGGTTCTTCTTTCCGACGCCACCCTGGGCCTATCCGCCGAACAAGCTTCCTGGGCTGCTGGCGTGTCCGGCGGGCATATTGGGCGGGCGCGCCGGTTAGCGCAAGACGAGACCTCGCGGTCGAAGCGCGCCACGGCGCTGAAGCTTCCGCAGATGGTTTACGAGCCTGGTGCTGTGTACCGCTTTACTGCGGAGCTGGTGGCGCAGGCTACCGCCGAGGCAGCATCCTCGATGACCGAGCGGGACGAGCGCGAACTGGCGGAGCTGGAGGCATCCCTGGGCATGGGGTCGAAGGGCCGGGGAGTGGCGAAGGCGCAGCGCGGAGCGGCCGGGCAGGTCAAGGCCTTGGAGAAAGAGCAGGATGCGCGACGCAAGCGCATGATGCGGGACAGCCTGGACTTGGCGTTGATCGACGTAGCGGGGCTGTATCGGGACGCGATGATGATCTCTGCCGGGGCTGTGGATGGTGACGGTGTGCCCATCGGCGGATTCCAGCACCCGGACATGGCCGCGACCTCACGCGAGTTAGCGCGGAGGAACTCGGGCGAGGCCATGGTGCGCTGCATTGATGCGGTGACGGAGTGCCGGGAGACATTGAAGCTGAACGTGCGGCCGGAAGTGGCGCTGGATGCCATGGCAGGACGGCTGCGGGAGTGTTGCGGAGTGGTGTGAGCGGCTGGTTATTCGCTGCGTGGGCGTTTGCTGCGCTCGGTGCACTCATCGGTCTGAATGAGCTCCTTGCCGATCACGCCTTCTAGAAGTTCCGGCTCCATGGGAGTGCCTTCACGGATGACGGAGAGGTCTCCCGTGGGCTCCAGAATCACGCATTTGGCCTGGCTGAGCCGGGCGAGGCCCGCCCTGCGCGCCGCGGTGATGATCTCTACGCGGGTGATGTGCGCTTTGTGCATGGCATTGGGAATGAGCTCGCCGTGGGCAACTAACACGATGGGATAGCCCGTGAGCGTGTGTCGCAGCATGCGGAGATGTTGAACGGAACCGAATGCAGCTTCCATACACATCAGTGTGAATAGACCGATCGCTCCAGCGGCCAGCGTAGGAGGGTGGCCGATGATCACACGGCCCGCCACGGCGCCGAACATGATGATGACCACCGCATCGAAGCTGGCCAATTTCCCCAAGATGCGCGGGCCGAAGAAGCGGACGAACACCAGGAAAGCCAGGTAGATGCCCATGGCGGAAAGGATGACGATGGGGATTCGCCAGAGCTCTATCCCCAAAGCCTCAGTGAGGGCATGCGCCCAACCTTCCGGCGGGGTCCAGGCTGAGCGTGCAAACATGACTACCAGTATCCGTGCCCAGTGGCCCTTTAGTCCAATGCAGGTAAGGGCCTGTTTTGTGAGTGGACGGGCGGGTCGAGTAACATAGCCGCTTGTATCTCGGGTACCCGTGATGCGCGCCGCTTTAGCTCAGTCGGCAGAGCGTTTCACTCGTAATGAAAAGGTCGCGAGTTCGATTCTCGCAAGCGGCTCCGTGTGGCGTTTAATTCGCAGAAAAGAAGTTCACCTCCATCCGGATGTAATCGGGTGGAGGTTTTTCCTTTGGGCGTAATGTTTTATCTGTTCCTTGCGCGGACACCTGTACGCGCGCAGTGTGAGGAGATGAACGCCGGTGCTGTGGCGTGGTAAAACAACGTGGCTTGTGGCTCTCAGTGCCGTATTGATGTGGCTGTTTCAGGTGGAAAGTTACGCCCCGAACAACCGCGTGTGGGGAGCGCGCCCGCCACTGGATTTCGACATTTATTACCAGGCTGGGCAGGAAATTATCGCAGGTCGGGAGCTCTACGATGCTCCCTTTATCGGTAATCTCCCCTTCACATACCCACCATTTTCTGCTGCGGTATTTTCCTTCCTCACGCGCTGGCCGCTGGTGACTGCCGCAACCGTGTGGCAGCTTTTGAGCGTGCTGGCTCTGCTTGCCGTGGTCTTTGCCGTTTTCGCCGAGCGGAAGGTGGAATTTTCTGTTCCAGTGGTGGCGATTGGAACGGGCATCGCGTTTGCGTCGATCGCTCTCGATTCCATCAAGGGGACGTTCTACTACGGCCAAATCAATCTTTTCCTGATGCTGTCGGTGACCCTCGATCTGCTCCCTGCCAAGCGTCCGTGGGCGGGTGTGGGTGTGGGTCTGGCAGCTGGACTGAAGCTCACACCGGCGTTTTTCGGTCTGAATTTCCTGTTGGAGCGCAATTGGCGCGCATTGATCGTGAGCGTGTTGACGTTCATCGGCACGGTGATTGTGGGGTTTATCTATGTGCCAGACGCCAGGAGATTCTGGACCGACTCTGTCTTTCATTCCGAGCGCATTGGCGCGGAAAGCAATCCGGGAGATCAGTCCATCAAGGCTGTGTTGTTCAGGGAACTCGGCGGTGGCTCGAATGGGCTGTGGCTGTGTGCTGTTGGGATTGTTGTTTTCTTTTGCGTGGTGGGAGTGCGGCGCAGTCTGCAACAGGGGAACAAGTCCTTTGCCATGGCTTTGTCCGGACTCACGGCAGTGCTAATTTCCCCGTTTTCGTGGTTCCACCATTGGGTGTGGCTGGTTCCACTGTGCGTGTGCGTTGCATGTTTCATCAACGAGAAATGGGAGAAGCTGCGGGTCAAGCAGGGCTGGGACGGCGTGGGGGGATGGCTGTTTTCACAGTTGGGAGCGCTGCTGGCAGTGGGTGCCATCTGTGTGACGATGATCCCGTTCTACAGCAAATACATAATGGCCTCGTTTGGTTGGGCACATCCTAATCGCTCGGACATCTTCCTGTGGAGGCAGAGCTTCATCTTGGAGGGGGTGGCAATTGTTGTGGGGTACGGGCTGTTTGCTCTCGTGATGATGATCGTTTCTTGGCATAGGAAAGAACAACGGGATGAAACAGAAGACCGCGAGTTTTCAACCGCGAAGTGAGCAACTTTTGAACGATTTTCCAAGTACAGAAGTGAACTTTAGGTGAATTTAATCTGGCAGTTTCCTGTCATTTGTATCCGGAATTAGCTGCAAAGCTGCAAAGAAAGCATAAAAACGCAGGGTTGCGATCGGAGAAAAATGCAGGTGGAGCGCATTTTGTGAGATTAGGCACCTAAGGGGGTAACTGCCAACGAATGGGTAAATAATGCCCATTTCATTTACTGAATTTGTGACTTGAGCAGGGAGGATTCGTAGGCTCGAGATCACCGCGTTGTTGAGATGCAGGGCTTGAAATAAAGCGCAACTCTCCGGTGACGACGGCCAACAAACGACTCTCCCGCAGAAAGGGGATTTAGCATGACTACTCAGAACAACATTCGCGACCTCTTCAACACCACCGCTTTTGACAGCAACGGTGAGAAGCTGGGCGACGTTCGAGAAGTTTTCGTCGATGACCACTCCGGTCAGCCAACCTTCGTAGAGGTCAAGCACGGCCTCTTCGGAATGTCCTCAAGCCTGATTCCTCTGAAGGGACACCGTCTTCAGGGCGAAGACCTGCAGCTGGCATTCCCAAAGGATCGCATCAAGGATGCGCCGGACGTCAATGCTGACGAGGGCCTGACTCCTGAAGAGCAGAATCGCATCTTCGAGCACTACGGTATCGCCGGTGCTCAGGACCAGAACGAGTACGTCGCTGACGACCGTCGCGATGAGCGTCACGCTGGAACCACTGAGGCTGCGGGCGTGGCTGGTACCACCGCCGCTGCCGATCGCGACCGTGCAGACCTGGACCGCGACCGCGTTGAGACTGACCGCGGCCGCGCCGACCTGGATCGTGACCGCGTAGAGACGGACCGCGCTGCAGATGACAACTCCATCGTGCGTTCCGAAGAGCAGCTCGACGTAGAGAAGGAGCAGGTTCAGACCGGCAAGGCTCGTCTGCGCAAGTACGTCGTCGAGGACAAGGAGACCGTCGAGGTTCCTGTCACTCGCGAAGAGGTCCGCGTGGAGCGCACCCCTATCTCTGAAGCAGATGCAGAGAACTTCCGCGACGAAATCGGCGAGGACGAGGCATCCGTCGTTCTGAACGAAGAGCGCGTGGACGTCAACAAGCGCACCGTTCCAGTGGAGAAGGTTTCCCTCGAGAAGGACCAGGTCACCGAGACCGAGCGCCACACCGAGACCCTTGCCAAGGAGCAGATCGAGACCGACGCAGACATCGATAGCGATCGTCGCTAGATCTCGAAGATCTTTAGCAACTCGCTAGGCACAGTAAAAGCCACTGATCAGAAGTTTGGTCAGTGGCTTTTCGCTGTGTGAACCCCGCAGGATCCGCTAGCTTTTAGCGCGTGGGGTAGAGGCCAGTTGGATCTTCCGTGTAGGCCACAGCGTTCGCACCGTTGGGGTAAGTGACGTTGGCGATGACTATCACGTTAGGTGAGCTGGCTCCTCGGTATGCGTCGCCGGTCTTGAGGAAGCTGCAGTTTCCGATCGTCTCGCTGTAGCGCAACGTGCCAAGCTCAAAATATGCCTTGCCTGGTTGTTGGGTGTAGCACTCCTGTTCGGTGTAACGACCGTGGAATGCGCCCGCCCCTGCAGTGCCAGCTCCGGCAACGGACAGGGAGACGGCGGTCAGTGCGGCAGCCCCGAAAGCTTCTGCGCGCTTAAGGTTTCGAGTCATATCTAAGTGATCCCTTGCGTCATGCAATTTTCCAAGTGTGGATCCACATCAGAATCCCTCCCAGGCTTTGCACAGTGAAAACGAAAAGCGTGGCCAGATTGATATGAACTTGTAACCTTTAGCGCCTGTCACCATTTTGCGACAATCTGCCACTCGATGTCTCAACAACCGATATTCTGGTTCACATGGTTGACTACCCGCATCTGCTCGAGCCGCTCGATCTCGGCTTCACCACTCTGAAAAACCGCGTGATCATGGGCTCCATGCACACCGGGTTGGAGGATAGCCTGCACTATGTGGAAGATCAGGCAGCATTCTTTGCCGCCCGAGCTTCTGCTGGCCTGATGATTACGGGTGGTTATTCCCCTTCGTTCAGCGGTGTCGTGAAGCCTTTTGGTTCAACGATGACCAACAAGCGCCAGGCACGCGCCCACCGCGTCATCACTGATGCAGTGCACGAAAAGGGCGGAAAGATCGCTCTCCAGTTGCTGCACACTGGTCGTTACGCATACGCACCGTGGAACGTCGCGCCTTCGGCTATCCAGGCCCCCATCAACCCATTCAAGCCACGCGAGCTGTCCGAAAAGGCCATTGAGCGGGAGATTTCCAAGTACGCCAAATCTGCCAAGCTGGCTCAAGAAGCTGGCTATGACGGAGTGGAGATCATGGGCTCCGAGGGCTACCTGATCAATCAGTTCCTCGCACCGCGCACCAATAAGCGCACTGACAAGTGGGGCGGCACCCCGGAAAACCGCCGCCGTTTCGCCCGCGAGGTGGTCAAGGCCGTCCGTGATGCTGTGGGCGAAAACTTCATCATCGTGTTCCGTCTGTCCATGATCGACCTCGTTCCCGAAGGCCAGACCCCGGAGGAAATCCTGGCTCTCGCCGGTGAAGTGCAGGACGCTGGCGCCACCATCATCAACACCGGAATCGGTTGGCATGAGGCTCGCGTTCCCACTATCGTTACCAGCGTTCCCCGCGCAGCTTTCGCGGAATTCACCGCCGAAGTGCGCAAGAGCGTGAATATCCCCGTGGTGGCGTCGAACCGAATCAACGACCCGCAGACGGGCGAGGACTTGATCGCCAACGACAAGGCCGACCTCATTTCGATGGCGCGTCCGTTCCTTGCAGACCCGGACTTCGTCACAAAGGCCGCCGAAGGGCGCGCGGATGCTATCAATACCTGCATCGCCTGCAACCAGGCATGTCTGGATCACACGTTTGAAAACAAGCGAGCGTCCTGTTTGGTCAACCCGCGTGCGTGCCATGAGCGTTCGTTGGTGTTGTTGCCTTCTCCTTCCCGACGCCGCGTCGCCGTAGTAGGAGCTGGTCCCGCAGGCCTAGCCGCTGCTGTCTCTGCAGGTGAGCGCAACTTCGACGTGACGTTGTTTGAGTCCCAAGATCACATTGGTGGACAGTTCGCGTTGGCCATGGAGATCCCCGGCAAGGAGGAATTCCGCCAGACCATCCGCTACTTCAAGACCCGCATCGAAGAGCTAGGCATCAAGCTGGAGCTCAATACCCGAGCCGACGTGGATGCGCTGCGCGGGTTTGAGGAGGTCATCATTGCCACGGGCGTGGCACCACGTGTGCCAGGCATCGAGGGCATTGAGCATGACAAGGTGGTGACCTACGCGCAGCTGCTCAGCGGAGAAAAGACTGCCGGTGACAAGGTGGCGGTGATCGGCGCGGGCGGAATTGGTGTGGACGTTTCGGAGTTCCTGGCCTACGACAAGTCGCCCACGCTGGACCTTGAAGAATGGCAGCGGGAATGGGGCGTGGACGGTGACAAGCGCGGTGGCGTGACCAAGCCTGAGGTGGATAAGGCTCGCCGGGAGATTCACCTGATGCAGCGCAAGACCTCCCACATTGGCCGCGGCCTGAACAAGACCACCGGCTGGGTGCACCGCGCGTCCATCAAGGCCAAGGGCGTGAATCAGTGGACGGGCGTGACCTACGACAAGATCGACGATGCCGGCCTGCACATCACTCACCAGGGCGAAAGCAAGGTGCTGGACGTGGACACCATCGTGCTGTGCACGGGTCAGGAATCTGTTCGTACCTTGTTCGACCAGGTCCAGGCCGCAGGTATTGAAGCCCGCATTGTGGGCGGTGCCGATGTGGCCGCAGAGCTCGACGCCAAGCGCGCCATCCGCCAAGCTACTGAAGCCGTTGCTGCGCTAGAGCCACAGGACGGGGCTCCCACGCCGGAGCCACTGCCGTGGCACCTGAAGTTGCAGAAGGAGCTCACGGCCCGGGCGATGGGCTAGGCGCCTCACCTGCCCTGGCCAAGTTCCTTTAGGCGCGTGGGATGGCAATCCACGCGACGATGTAGAAAATGAACTGAGGCCCAGGCAGCAAGCAGGAAAGCACAAACAGCAGACGCATCATGTTGGGGGACAGGCCGGTGAAATCTGCCAAGCCGGAGCAGACTCCGGCGATCCACCGGTTGTGGGTGTTGCGGCGGAGCTTTCCGCGCGGGGCGGGGGACTGGGAAGCGTAGTAGTTGGTCATGGGGTGTCTCCTTCTCGTTGGGGAGGTTTCTGCGTTGAGTGCTGCGATACTTCCTCAACGCTAGGCCGATTGAGGCAAAGAAGAACCCTGAAAAGCAACATTCAGGGTGCTTTTCAGGGTTCTTCCTATTTAGAGAAGCGGAGGCCTAGGCCTTAAGCGGAACCTGCTGGCCGACGCTCGCACAGAGGAACCATCTCGTCGTAGTCCTCCAGCAGCATCGTGTCGCGCATCAGGGAAGGAACGCCGAAGGCATCCACCAGCGTCTGCGACCATGGACCCAGAGAATCCACGAGGTCGTTCAGCGCTGCGCGGGCTGCCTTGGTGCGGGTGCCCGTGAGCATGTTCTGCTCCAGGTACCAGGAGGCGTTCTCCAGCAGGGTGGACAGGAAGTACACGTCGCGGATCTGCTCGAAGACCTTCGCGCCCTGCTTGGTGCGCAGGTGAGATTCGCCGTCCAGGATGGCCTCGAAGACGATGCGATCCACGTGCGCCTCGGCAACAGCCAGCAGGTGATCCTGGGCTTGATCCACAACCTTGGCAGCTTCTTCCACGGACAGATCACGGGCCTGGCGCAGGCGACGAGCCAGGGACATCATGAGGTTGTCCTCGCGCTCAGAGAGCAGCTTGACCTGGTATGCGGGGTCGAACAGGGAAGTCTCTTCGGAGTTGGTGAAGGTGTCCTGCAGGTTCTGGATGAGCTTGTCCGCAGCGGTACGGCGGCGCAGCAGGGAGCTGAAGCTGTCCAGACCGAACATCACCATTTCCATTGGCTTGAGGCCGCCGAGCTCACGGGCGAAGCCCGTCATGAGCTCCTTGGCAGCCAGCTGCATCATGACGATGTTGTCACCCTCGAAGGTGGTGAAGACGTCAGAGTCGCCCTTGAGCGTGGTCAAGTAGTTCTCTGCCATGTAGCCGGCGCCACCGCAGGCCTCGCGCATGTCCTGGATAGTGTCCGTGGCATGGCGGGTGTTTGCGGCCTTCAGAGCAGCGGCGTGAGCCTCGAGCTCGCGCTGGTCAGCCTGCTCCTTGTCACTCATGTTGGTTGGGTCGATACCCAACTGATCCAGCTCGTGAACGCGAGAGATCAGCTTGTTCGTCGCCAGCTGCAAACCGTAGGACTTCGCGATTGCTGGGATCAAGCGCAGGCGGTGCTTGCGGTGTTCGATGAGCTTATTTTCTGGTAAAGAATCGTCAGAAGCGAACTGGCGACGCAGGTTGGCGTATGTCGTGGCGATGTCCAGTGCGGTGCGAGCGGCGGATCCGGCAGCAGCACCCACGGTCACGCGACCACGAACCAGTGCGCCCAGCATGGTGAAGAAGCGACGGTTCGAGTTCTCGATAGGAGAGGAGTAGTTGCCCTCTTCATCCACATCGGCGAAGCGGTTCAGCAGAGCCTCGTGAGGCACGCGGTAGTTATCGAACATCATGGTGCCGTTATCCACACCGGCCAGGCCACCCTTGAAGCCGTGGTCGCCAATGCGCACGCCCTCTACGGGGGATCCGTCGTCTTCTCGGATACGGGCCAGGATGCAGTGCACGCCCTTAGATTCCTCGGAATCCTTGGTGTAGAGCTGGCAGAACACGGCTGCCCAACGGCCATCGCGAGCAGCGTTGCCGATGTAGAACTTCTCAGAGGAGGCCGTAGGGGAGTTCAGGATGAACTCCTTGGTCTCTGGGTCGTAATGAGCGGTGGTCTCCAAAGACTGCACGTCGGAGCCGTGTCCGCGCTCGGTCATGGCGAAACAGCCGAGGGCATCCAAGTTCATCAGGTCGGTCACCATCTGCTGGTGACGCTCGGTGCCGAGGTTGCCCACGGCGCCACCGAACAGTCCCCACTGCACGCCGGCCTTGACCATCAGGGAGAGGTCAACGTGACCCAGCATCTCGATGGAGGTCAGGGAAGGGCCGGTTTCTCCGGTGCCACCCTGCTCTTCCTTAAAGACTCCGCGAGGCAGGCCGGACTCCATGACTTGTTGGAGCTTGCCGGTGATGTTGGCGCGAGACTCTTCCAGAGACAAGCCGAAGGAGGGGAGCATCTCCTCGACGTTGAGCATCTCGCGAATCTTGTCGCGAGTCTCGGGGAATTCGCCGTCGAGAACGAACTGGAAGTCACGGGCAACTTCCTTAGCCAGATCAGGATCTGGAGTGTTCGACAGCGTTTCTGGAGCAGGCGTTCCCTTGGAAGTTTCAGCAGTAGTCTGCGTTACATCAGAGTTTTCTTGTGACATATACCCCATGTTATCCACATGTGCACCCTAAAGCACGGAAGCTATAGAAACTTAATACTGTCTAGATTGCATGTCGTGGCAAAGGACTACTATGTCCCTCATGCCTAGAGTGGACAATTCCTGGAAGCTAGTTGCCTTTGCCGTGGTGGCCGTTGCCTGGGGCGGCAACGAGTTCACTCCCATGATGGTGTTCTACCGTGGAGAGTCCACGTTCTCTCCGGTGTTCGTCGATTCGTTGTTGGCTTCCTACGCCGTGGGCATCGCGGTATCCCTGCTGCTGGCCGGGCCGCTCTCGGACCGTTATGGGCGCAAGGTGGTCATGCTGCCCGCGCCCATCGTGGGTTTGCTTGCTAGCGTGCTGATCGCCCTGGGTGAGGCCAGCGAGCCGTTGATTTTCGCGGGTCGCGTGCTTTCAGGCATTTCTATCGGCATGGCCATGACTGCTGGTGGCTCCTGGATCAAGGAGTTGTCCACGCCGGCTTTTGATTCTTCTGTCCAGGAAGGTTCGGGTGCCAAGCGCTCCACCATGTCCATGACTGGCGGCTTCGCCTTAGGTGCACTGATAGCCGGGTTGCTGGCGGAATGGGGCCCACATCCTGGCCAGATTCCCTATGTGGTCCACGCACTGGTTTCGGTGGCGGCGGTGATTGGCATGCTGACCGTGCCGGAGACTCGCCAGTCCGCGCATCTGCGGGTCAAGGGCTCTTTCTGGAGCGATCTGCGCATCCCGAGCGTAAAGAATCCGCGTTTCCTGTTGGCAGTGATTCCTGCCGCGCCGTGGGTCTTCGGTTGTGCGGGAGTGTCTTACGCCATCATGCCGAGCTTGGTGCAGGACGATGTCAGCTTCCCCATTGCGTTTTCCGCGATCGTCACGGCCGTGGCCCTCATGCTGGGCTTTACGATCCAGCAGTTCAATCATCTGCTGGACAATGCGTACAGCGCCAAGGGCCAACAGGTGGGCTTGGTTCTGACCATCGTGGGCATGACGTTGGCCACGTGGACCGCCACCGATGTGGTCATGTGGAAGGTCGTGCTGAGCTCGCTGATTCTGGGCCTGGGCTTTGGTATGTGCATGGTTTCTTGTCTCGGCGAGGTGCAGCGCATTGCCGGTCCCAATGACCTCGGTGGACTAACCGCCGTCTACTACGCGGTGACCTACCTCGGCTTTTTCTTTCCGATGATTCTCACTCGCCTCAACGAGTGGTTCACGTACCCGATGATGTTGGGATTCGGCGCGGTGATGGCCGTCATTTCTTTGGTGGTGGTCACGGTGTTTTCTCGCCGTTTCCTGCCGGCTCCCAGCGCCTAGATGTGGTTTTCTTTCCGACGCCCACTCGCCCACAACACGCTCATCTGCACCGCCGCACCGATCAAGGGTCCAATACCCAAGCCCAGTGCTGAGCGCACCTCTGGTGAACCATTCACGGTCAACAGAGCCACGGTGGCGCACGTGGCCACGATCCAGCCCATGACGTAAAGCGTGTGCTTGTCCGAGGACAGAGCCGCCGAACCGCTGATCATTAGCAGGGCAGTAGAGCCTGATGCCACAGTCAGAATCGCCAGGGCCCCAGGGGATACCACCAGATCTGCGGGGAAGAACAGGTTCATCAGAGGCTGGCCCACCAGGTATGCGGCCACGCCACCAATAAGCGCGATAGCCACCACAGCCAACATCGGAAGCGTAGCTGCACGAACCACTCGATCGCGGTTCTTCGTGAAGTGCACAATCAGTGCTGGTTGGAAGCGTTGCATCGGCACCAGGATCGGTGCACGAGTCAGCGTGACCGCAGTGATGGTTGCGGCCAAAGCCCCAGCGGCGATGTCCGCGCCCGCAGTGAACTTCAGCAACACCGGGAAACCGGTGATGATCATCGCGTTGGCCCCGCTGGCGATCATGGCCTTGAGGCTGCGATTAATAAAAGAGCCAGCAGTGACGTCGGCACGATCAGAAAGCAAAGAACGGGTGGCGGGCGAGACGAAAAGAATGGCCAGCCACGTGAGCGCGCCGATCACCGTAACGATGAGGAACGCCAGCAGTTCCCATCCCACCATCCATGCCCAGACGGCCAGAGCCAGGCGGATCACCGAGTCAATGGTGATCAGCCACGCGAACGTGGACCACTTGTGCGCGGCGGAAATCAGCCCACACACGGTGGCCTGGAAGGCATAGGCCACCAGCCCCAACACAAACAGGACAGCGCCCCATACCTCTAAGTCCGGGCTGACCACGGGAGCCCACCACGGTGCGGAAGCAGCGGCGAGCAGGCCGGTGACGAGTGCAAAAACGGACGTCAGACGAAAAGGAATCGCGTGAATCCGCTTATGGCTTGTGGGGTTCGTCCGCTGCGCCGTGACGGCTCGCGCGGTTTCTTGAAGCAAGCCGTCCAGCAGCCCCGTTACCGCGAAGAACAGACCCCAATAGACCATGAACGCTTCATAGTCAGAGGCTGAGAGCCCCCGAGCCGCCACCAAAATCACCGCATAGCCTGCGAGGGCAACGGCGATCGTGGCAAAGGTCAAAGAGCGCATGGCAAAAGTGGTGTACTACGAGGTGCTACTCGTCATCCACGCTGGTACCCGCGGGGAGAGCGGCAAAGTCAGCGTCGGTGAGATTCAGAGGCGCAGCTTCGGCAGAACCGTTGGTCTGCACGTCGGGGGAAGGCAGCGGGAAATCGGGGAGTTCATAGGCCCGGAGCCAGGCGTCGAAGAAAGCACTCGTACGCTCTGAGGCCTCCTCGGCGGAGGCACACAAACGATGCTCCACGAGCACGCTGGCCACCAGATTCTCCAGATCGCGCGTTTCCACCAAGCCCATCTTGTGCTCGGTGGTCCAGCGCTCGACCAGAGGGAAGAAGGCCTTATCGCCCAGCATCATGCGCAACGCATGCACCGTCAACGCGCCGCGCTTGTACACGCGGTCATCGAACATAGCCGCAGTGCCAGGGTCCGCGAGCAGGAGATCCTGCGGCTTCTGCAGCAGCTTGCGATAGTGCACCCACGCGTGATGGGCCGCCGGGATCTGCTGCGAATGCTCAAACCAGAGCCATTCCGCATAACAAGCAAAGCCTTCGTTGAGCCAAATATCGCGCCATTCCACCAGGCCCACAGAGTTGCCGAACCACTGGTGGGACAGCTCGTGGGCGATCAACCGCTCCCACGTGCCGTTGCCATCCGCGTGGTTGCAACCGAACATGCTCATGGCCTGGGCCTCCAGAGGGATTTCCATCTCCTCGGAGGTCACCACCACCTCGTAGGCGGGGAAGGGATAGGCGCCGAACATCTGGCTGTAGGCCTCGACCATCTCCGACTGCGCGCGGAAATCATGGTGGAAACGCTCGCGAACCTGCTTTGCCTCCGGGGTTCCCGAAGGCAACCAAGCGCCCACCGGAACCTCCTTACGACCCACGGTGGCGGGGCGGAGATCCTCGTGCGTAAAAGGGCCGATGTAGACCGCTGCCAGATAAGTGGACATGGGGTAGTCCACCACGAACTCGCGTGTGATCTTGACGCCTGACGCCTTTTCGCTGACTAGATCGCCCGTGGCCACGGCGGTGACATCGCGATGCGTGGTGATGCGGGTGCGGTAACGAGCCTTTTCATCCGGAGTGTCATCGCAGGGGAACCAGCTGGGAGCGCCATTGGGTTGGCCAGCGACGAGGGCGCCTTCGTCCGTTTCTTCCCATCCCACTTCGCCCCATGGGGAGCGCAGAGGACGGGGATTGCCGGAGTACTTCACGGTCAGATCGAAGACTAGATCCGCAGGAAGCTCGTTGACGAAGGTCACGTGCAGCTTGTTGCCACTGTGGCGGTAGCGGCGGATTTCCAGCAGTTCGGGCTGGGTGGAAGCTTGTCCGTGCCCGGTCAGGGCCACGCGAGATACGCGCAGGCTGCTGGCCAGATCCACGGTCAGAGTCTTTAGCTCGCGGTAGTTCTCAATGGCCAGCACGGCGGTGGCATTGAGGTGGTTGGGGCCGGCGTTGTAATCCAGATCCAAGTCATACGAGTGGATATGGAATCCCAAGTTGTAGTCCACGCCCGTGTACGGGTCGCGAGCTCCATCGATCGGGGTACTGCGCAACGGCCTTGATTTACTCACACAAGCACCCTACTAGCTGGGCATAAGCAAAGGGGAATAACCTGCCAATTGGCGGTTATTCCCCTTTGTCATGGAAAGTGTTGAGTAAGTTGCTCAGCTTCTAGTTGCTGTGCGTTTAGTTGCTCAGCGGAGCGAAGTCAGGCAGATCTGCGGAAGAGCCGGAGCCGCCGTTGACGTAGTGGTACGGATCGTTAGCGCTGTCCGGCTGCACTGCGCCGGTGCCCAGGCCGGTGACCAGGTCATTCCAGAAGTCGCGGGTGTCATCCTGCCAGTAGCCCCACTGGTGGGTGCCTTGTGGGCGGAAGTTGTAGTTGATGGTGTTGATACCCAACTGGTTGGTGTGGTTAGCCAAGTTGTGGGTACATGCGTTGGTAGCGCCCTCGATGATGCCGCCTTCAACGATGACCTGGCCGGAAGCGGACAGGTTGCCGTTGACGCGAGGGGAGCTCGGCAGGTCATGGCGACCGGCCAGTCCGGTGCCGTTGGATACGTAGACGTTCTGCTGTCCGCGCAGCTTCTCTGCGTTCAGCAGCGCATCGTTGTAGCGAGCGGTGTCCGTGTTCAGTCCACCCCACATCTGATCGATGTTCGCGCCGCCGCGGTTGAGCGTGACGTTGACGAAGGTGGAGCCCATTGGGCTGATGGTCTCTGCACAGCCGGAGAAAGAGCCCACAGCGTTGTACATGCCAGGGTTGTGCTCTGCGTAGAGCAGGGAGGTGGTGCCGGTCATGGACATGCCGGCAACTGCCTTGACATCGCTAGCGATGGTGGCGCCATTCTGCTGGAAGCCCTCCATTGCAGCAGGCAGTTCCTTGGTCATGAAGGTCTCCCACTTCTGAGGACCCTGTCCGTCACCCTGCAGTGCAGGAACTTCGCTGTTCCAGTCCGTGTAGTAGGAGAACGCGCCAGCCATAGGAATGACGATGTTGGCGCCGATGCCTGGGGAGGTCAGTGGGCCGTTGGGGTTGTTGCGAGACTTCTTCTGGTCCGGGCGCTTGCCCTCGTTGCCGCCCCAGAACTCGATAACGTCCGTCTGTGCCAACCAGTTTGCGCGGCCTTCGCCGCCGTCAGCGCCGTTCATGAGGTACAGGGTAGGAGCGTTCGTGCGCTTCTCCTTGGCCAGAGGCTGGATCAGAACCAGAGGAATGTTGCGCTGCATGGCCTCAGACCATGCCCACACCTCGCGCACGTTGTCATAGCCAGCGCGGTTGTAATCCTGGATGATGGAGCGCCACTGAGTCTTGGTGGCTGGCTGGTTCGGCGTAGCACCGGTGTAATCCGTGTACGTGACATCCTCACCCGCACCGTTCTGGTAGGTGACGGATGTTGCCTTGACCTCTAGAAGCGCGACGGCATCCGCGGCCTGCGCGGCTGGAGCGACAAGAGTAGTGGCGGTCACGGGTGCCAGTACCGCCATGGCTGCGGCAGTGGCGCGGAAGATGGTGCGCTTCATTTCAGAACCTTTGGAAAGATGTAAACCGAATCAACACGCGTGGTGCATCTTCGATGGAAAGTAAACGGCCACTCTCGCCAAAACGAAGCTCTCAACCGAAGGCGACTGCCCCTTGTCTCAAGCTGCTGGCGGGAATAAGGCCATAACAAAATGGGACATTACAGTGTCCGTAGGGAAAAAGTAAGGCAAGTTGGCAAGAAACTGTCAGCTCGCTCAACGTCACCCGCAAAGCCTGGTTGCGGTGGAAAAATTCCTTATGCGTTGGAGGTGCGCAACACAGGAAAGTCTGCCAAAATATGAGCGATTGTTGCTTTTCTATCAGTTTTCTTTGTTTGTTTGTTCAGCTGATCGAGAAAGCATTCTCACTTTCTTCTCTGTTGATTCGCCCTTCACTGGAGAAAACCATGGCCTCACTGATCAACAGCCTGCCTGAGTCCTTCCTTAATGAAGAGTTCCTCATCTCAACCGATTCCTTCTCTAGTCTCACCAGGGATTTTAAGGCCCTCGGAAGCGGAATCTTCGTCCATACTCTGGCGCTGATTCAGCCCTTCTTGGGGTAGTCCCCAAGCGGCTCTCCAGGGTTGATGCCCTAGGAGAGCGCCACCTTAACTGTGTAGTCCCCCTGTCTCCCCACCTACTTGTTTATGGGTGGGGAGACAGTCATGTTCTAGGCGCGTATCCTTGGGCATCGTGGCTGAACATTATGATCTAGTAGTACTCGGAGCAGGACCCGGCGGATATGTGGCGGCAATTCGTGCCTCCCAGCTGGGCCTGAAAACCGCCGTTATCGAAAAGCAATACTGGGGTGGTGTGTGCCTCAACGTTGGTTGTATCCCCTCTAAGGCACTGATTCGTAACGCGGAGCTGTCTCACACCATCACTCGTGAGGCCAAGACCTTTGGCATCACGGGTGACAACATCTCCATGGACTATGGTGTGGCTCACCAGCGCTCCCGCAAGGTTTCGGACGGCATCGTCAAGGGCGTCCACTACCTGATGAAGAAGAACAAGATTCAGGAGATCAATGGCAAGGGATCCTTCAAGGATGCCAAGACCATTGAGGTTTCCGATGGTGACGATGCTGGCAAGACGATCACCTTTGATAATTGCATCGTCGCTACCGGTTCCGTGGTCCGCTCCATTCCTGGTGTGGAACTGGGCGGAAACATCGTGTCTTATGAAGAGCAGATCCTAAATGCCGATAAGCCAGATTCCATGGTGATCATTGGCGCCGGTGCCATTGGCATGGAGTTTGCCTACGTGCTGGCTAACTTCGGCGTAGATATCACTATCGTCGAGTTCATGGATCGTGTTCTGCCTAACGAGGACAAGGACGTCTCCAAGGAGATCGCCAAGCAGTACAAGAAGCTGGGCGTGAAGCTCAAGACCGGTTACAAGACCACTGAGGTCCGCGACAACGGCGAGGGTAAGGGCGTTGAGGTAGACATTGAGTCTGCGGACGGCGAGAAGTCCGAAACCCTCAAGGCTGACCGCGTGATGGTGTCCATCGGCTTTGCCCCTCGCGTGGAGGGCTTTGGCCTGGAGAACACGGGCGTGAAGCTCACCGAGCGCGGCGCCATCGATATCGATGACCACATGCGGACTAACGTTGATGGCATCTACGCTATCGGCGATGTCACCGCCAAGTTGCAGCTGGCCCACGTGGCCGAGGCGCAGGGCGTGGTTGCTGCCGAGGTCATGGCTGGTGCGGACACTCAACTGTTGGGCGATTACATGAACATGCCTCGCGCAACGTTCTGCTCCCCGCAGGTGGCATCCTTCGGTTACACCGAGGAGCAGGCCAAGAAGAAGGCAGACGAGGAAGGCCGCAAGATCAAGGTCTCTTCCTTCCCATTCTCTGCCAACGGCAAGGCTGCTGGCTTGGGTCACGGTGTGGGCTTCGTGAAGCTCATCGCGGATGCGGAGTACGGCGAGCTCATCGGCGGACACCTCGTGGGACCTGATGTCTCCGAGCTGCTCCCAGAGCTGACTCTCGCGCAGCGCTTCGACCTCACCGCCGGTGAGATCGGCCGCAACGTGCACACGCACCCCACGCTGTCCGAGGCAATGAAGGAAGCCGCAGAGGGCATCGAAGGTCACATGATCAACCTATAGCCTTCGCGGTGCTAGGCCGGGTCTATCTGCTTATCGTGGTAGGTGGGTCCGGTTTCTTTTTCTTTTCGACGCCAACCTCAGCGCGGACTAGTAAGGCGACACCGTTGAGCTATGTGCGTCCACGGTGATGGGGCGGTGGATCGGCGGGAATGCTCGCTGGGGGCAGTTGTCTCTAGGACACATGCGGCAACCGGATCCGATTGGGGTGGCGGCGCTGGGATCTGCGAGGTCGAGGCCGTCTGCGTAGACGGTGCGGGAGGCGTGCTTCAGCTCGCAGCCCAGTCCGATGGCGAACATCTTGCCGGGCTGGCCCCACGCGGAGCGGTGGTGGTTGACGGTGCGCGCGATCCAGAGATAGCTGCGGCCATCTGGCATCTGCGCCATCTGCCGCATGATCTTGCCGGGGTAGGAGAAGGTCTCGTAGACGTTCCACAGCGGGCATGTACCGCCGGAGTGGGATAGGTGCAGACCGGAGGCGGATTGTCGCTTGGACATGTTGCCTGCGCGGTCCACGCGCACGAATGTCCAGGGAATGCCGCGCAGGCTGGGGCGCTGGAGGGTGGACAGGCGGTGGCAGACCGTTTCGTAGCCCACGCCGTAGTCGCGCATGAGGAATTCGAGGTCATAGCGGGATTCTTCTGCTGAGGCGTGGAACATGCCGTAGGGCAGCAGCAGTGCTGCAGCCCAGTAGGTGGCGAGGCCGCGGGAAGCTAGTGCCTGCGAGCTCTCTGACGTGAAGTGGCCAAGTTCTACGAGCGAGGAGATGGTGTCCCCGGCTTCGAGGTAGGCCAGTTCCGTGGCGAGGCGGAATGCGATCTGACCGGGGCGCATCTTCGAGGACACGTAGATCTTGCGCGTCTGCTGGTCGAAGGTGTGCTGAGTATCGCCCAAATTAGGAGAGTAAACCACGGGGATGCTGTGTTCGCTTTGCAGGCGGTTGGCGAGGATGTCCTCCGTGTGACGGATCTGATGATTGCCCAGCTGGAGGGTGTGTGAGAGTTTCTCGGCCTGCACGTCTAGGACGTCGACGTAATTCTGGCGCGAATAGAAATAATCGCGGACCTCCTCGTGCGGCATGCTGAATACCTCGGGGCCAGAGGCTCGGCCGAACAGCTCGCCACGCGGGGTAATGGACATCACTGCAGAACCCTGGATGCGTTCCTCTGTAGCCAGCGTGAGTTTGTCCGAGACGTTGCGGTAGCGCGAGTGCATGTCCACCATGGCGCGAGCGACTGACGGGTGGTTGCGCACCAAGGATGCCAGCTCCACCACGTCGAGCGGGGCGGGACAGATTTCTCGGTCCATGACCACGTCTTGCAGCTCCGCGAGCAGGCGAGTGGAGTCTTCTGCGGCGAAGAAGGTGGCGTCTACGCCGAAAGCCTCGGTGATGCGCTCCAAGACTTTGACGGTCAGGGGTCGCACGTCGTGCTCGATCTGATTGACGTAGCTGGCCGAAAGGTGCAGGGTCTGAGCGAGCTGCGCCTGGGAGATATCCCGTTCCTTTCGCAGCTGTCGTAGACGAGACCCCACGAAGGTGCGGTCAGTGTCAGGATGCTCGGAGCTCATGAAGCTAACAGTATCTTTAGGTGGGGCACTTGCGTAACCGAATCTCTGTGAGAGAATTTGCCAGGTATTTCGGGCACCTAGAGTGGGATGTATTTCGCCGAAGCAAGATTGGGAATCCGCGTACAGAGGAGAGTTGCTATGACCGTTTCATCGATCAAGTCGCCTCGGTGGGTCGCACTTGTGCTTGTTGTCTTGGCTGGCTTGGCCATGGGCATCGGCGCAATGGAACAGCCGCAATCGTCAACTACCAGCCTTCCGGATGCAACGGACTCCAAGTTTGTTGCGGAAGTCCTTGAGCAACGTCCCGGAGACGATGCCCAGACTGCCATTGCACTGTTGGATTCCGCGACGGGCAAGGTGCTTGATCTGGGGAAATTGCAGGGGTTAGCTATGGATCTAGGTGGGCCGCTTATTCCCAACGATGATTCCACTGCCGCCATCATTCCTTTTGAAGTCCCAGATGAAGGTGCACAAGAGGGGGCACAAAGAGTTTTCGATGTGCGGACTGAGCTCGCTGCGAATGCGCCGGAGGGGGTGGAGACGTTTGTAACTGGGCCTGCGGCAGTTTCTGCAGATCTGGTGGACGTTTTCTCCGGGGCGAACTTTCTCCTGCTGAGTGTGACAGCCGCGATCATCGCGGTGCTTCTGATTGTTACGTACCGCTCTCCCATCTTGTGGGTCGTTCCTCTGGTGGTTATCGCGATCGCGGATCGTCTGGCCCAAATCGTGTTCACCTGGGTGCTCTCTGCAGTTGGAGTGCCGTGGAATGAGTCAGTTTCCGGAATTCTCTCGGTATTGGTATTCGGAGCGGGAACCAATTACGCGCTTTTGCTGATTTCGCGATACCGCGACGAGTTGCATCGTCACACATCTTGCTTCGAGGCTATGGCCGCTGCATGGACTCCCACTGCAAAAGCAGTGACGATGTCTGCGGTTACGGTACTTGTCGGCGTCTCATGCCTCCTGCTCTCCGCCGTGCCCACCACCCGCGGATTGGGCTTGGCATCTGTGGTGGGCATCATCATTGCGCTGGTGTTTGGTGCGCTAGTACTCCCCGGTTTTTTGGTGCTGTGCGGCCGATGGATTTTCTGGCCGAAGAAGCCGACGGTGGGTGAAGCAACAGATCACCGCATGTGGGATTCGGTGGGGAAGTTCGTTAAAAAGCGCCCTGTGGCTGTAGTAGTGGTTGCCATGATCATTTTGGGAACTGCGTGTGCGGGAGCCATGGGCATCTCAACCGGGCTAACCCAATCTGATCAATTCATCGATACGCCAGAATCGATATCTGCCGCAGATCGCCTGGCGGAAAAGTTTCCTGGACAAGATGCCACGCCGGCCAAGGTGATTACCCATGATTCCGAAGGGTTAACGGCGGCTCTTGGAGCAAAGGGAGCTGTGGTTCAAGCAGCGGATCCGGTCGGAGAGTGGGAAGTTCTCAATGTTTCTGGCTTTGGTACCGCTGAACTGAGAGAACTCATCGCCGAATCGAATTATTCGGAAGCTCGCGTGGGTGGCCAAGATGCGCAGCTGCATGATCAAGAGCAATCCTCTGCCGACGACCGTCTGTTGATCTTCCCCACAGTGCTTCTCTTGGTTTTCATCGCTTTGGTGATTGTTCTACGCAGCTTCCTCGCACCACTGATCATGGTTGCCACTGTGTTGTTGACCAACGTGGCAGCATTGGGCCTGGGCTGGTGGATTTCCACCTACATCTTTTGCTTTGAGGCTTTCGCTGATACCACGCCACTCTATGCCTTTGTCTTTCTTGTGGCCTTGGGAATTGATTACACGATCTTCCTCATCACTCGAACCAGAGAAGAAGCCACGCAGCACGGCACGAGGAACGGAGTTCTCAACGCACTATCGGCCACAGGAGGTGTCATTACCTCGGCAGGAATACTTCTCGCCGCAGTTTTTGCAGCGTTGGGAGTACTTCCACTGGTGGTTCTGGCTCAGGTCGGGATCGTTATCTTCATCGGCGTGCTACTGGACACTTTGATCGTGCGCACCTTGCTGATACCGGCAGTGGTGCAGTTGCTGGGAGAAAAATTCTGGTGGCCATCCGAGATCAATGGCCACTCTACTTAGCCGTGGATTGTGTTAGCGCAGGGAGGAGCTACTGCCAGCTTCAGGCAGATCGGGGCGCGCTTCTGGTGACGGATTCTTCCGCGCCTTGATGATTCCATTGGGCAGGCGAGGTGCGGGAAGCCAGCTCATGCCATCGGCGTTCTGGTCCGGCCCACCGTGGCCCACATAGCCTTCGACCTGCCCAAAGCGCTCCGTGCGTTGCTGCCACTGCTCGCGGTATTCAGCGATTTCCTCGCTGGACCGGCCCACGAAGTTCCACCAGATCACGATGTCCTCCGCGAAAGGTTCGCCGCCGAGCAGAATGGCTCGCGCAGGATCATCGGAATCATTGCGGATGTGCAGCGTGTGCGCGCCCACGCCCGTGTAGCCGATTCCAGCCTGAGGGATAGAGATTCCTTCGAGGGTGACGCTGCCTGCGTCGACAAGGAGACCGTGCTCGAAGGACTCCTGCACATTCACAGTGATTTCTGCATGCGGATCGATGCGGAGCTCGGCGCCGAGCAGTGGGGTGAAGGTCTCCACCGGGCTGTGGCTACCAGCAAGATCGCCGAGGAACACCACGGCCGATCCGCCGTCGAGGTCAGTGACGGGCGGGGTGTAGTGCTCGAATGCGCGGGGAGCAGTGGAACGCGCGCTCTCCGGCAGCGCGACCCAGAGCTGGACTCCGTGCAGGGTGGAGACGTCCTTCGTGGAAGTCTCGGAGTGGCAGATGCCCGCTCCCGCGGTCATGAGATTGACCCCGCCGGGTAGAACCGTGCCGGAATTTCCACCCGAATCGATATGGGCGATGGAACCTTCGAACAGCCAGCTGACCGTCTGCAAGCCAGTGTGCGGGTGCGGGGCAACATCCATCCCGCCGGTGCGTGAGACATCATCCGGGCCGTAGTGATCAGCGAAGCACCAGGCGCCGATGAGGGATCGCTTGCGCTGGGGCAGCGTGCGGCGGACGTTCATCGCGCGCGGACCACCGAGTGGAACGTCCCGAGCGGTGATGATTTCCACGGGAACGTAGCCAGCTGCAGCACTGGTCGCATCTGCGCAGCCACCTCCGCGGCACAGTATCTCCGAAGGGTGGGCATCCGTATTGCTCATGCGGCAATCATAGCCGTGAGCGTCAGTGGCATGTCACCTACAGATATGAAAAGGCAGGACGGGCTAGAAAGCCCGTCCTGCCTCGTGTGCACAGTTCGCTATGAACCTGCTGCTATCTGGCGTGTTTCCTCAGTGAAGAGAATCAACCGAGATAATCAGCGGCTTAGTGGAACTGGCCCTCCTCGGTGGAGCCCTTCAGAGCAGTGGTGGAGGAGTTTGGATCCACGGTGGTAGCAACGCGGTCGAAGTAGCCAGCGCCAACCTCGCGCTGGTGCTTCACAGCGGTGAAGCCGCGCTCTTCGGCAGCCTTGAACTCGCGGTTCTGCAGGTCCACGAATGCGGACATCTGGTTGCGGGCGTAGCCGTGAGCCAGATCGAACATGGAGTAGTTCAGGGTGTGGAAGCCAGCCAGGGTGATGAACTGGAACTTGAAGCCCATTGCGCCCAACTCGTTCTGGAACTTGGCGATGGTGTCATCGTCCAGGTGTGCAGACCAGTTGAAGGAAGGGGAGCAGTTGTAGGCCAGCATCTGGTCTGGGAACTCGGAGCGAACAGACTCAGCGAACTTCTTAGCCAGCTCCAGGTCAGGAGTACCGGTCTCCATCCAGATCAGGTCAGCGTAAGGAGCGTAAGCCTTCGCACGTGCGATACAAGGCTCGATGCCGTTCTGCACGTTGTAGAAGCCCTCAGCGGTACGGCCGCCGGTCAGGAATGGCTTGTCGCGATCGTCAACGTCGGAGGTCAGCAGGGTAGCAGCCTCGGCATCGGTACGAGCGATAACCAGGGTTGGGGTGTTAGCAACGTCTGCTGCCAGGCGAGCAGAGTTCAGGGTGCGGATGTGCTGCTGGGTAGGGATCAGCACCTTGCCACCAAGGTGTCCACACTTCTTCTCAGAAGCGAGCTGGTCCTCCCAGTGAGAACCTGCAACGCCGGCCTTGATCATGGCCTTCTGCAGCTCGTAAACGTTCAGCGCGCCGCCGAAGCCAGCTTCGCCGTCGGCAACGATTGGCACGAGCCAGTTGTCAACAGAGGTGTCGCCCTCAACGTGAGCGATCTCATCAGCACGCATCAGAGCGTTGTTGATGCGCTGAACCACGGAAGGAACGGAGTTAGCTGGGTACAGGGACTGGTCTGGGTAGGTGTGACCGGAGAGGTTTGCATCACCTGCAACCTGCCAACCGGACAGGTAAACAGCCTTCAGGCCAGCGCGGACCTGCTGAACAGCCTGGTTACCGGTGAGGGCGCCCAGGGAGTTGATGTAGTAATCGCCGCCCTTGGTGACCTCGTCCCAGAGGATCTCAGCGCCACGACGTGCGAGGGTGTGCTCCTCGACGACGGTGCCCTGAAGGTCTTCAACCTGCTGTGCGGTGTAATCGCGCGTGATGTTAGCCCAGCGTGGGTTCTCGTCCCAATCCTTCTGGATCTCTGCTGCGGTACGTGGCTTGCCAGTGTTAGTCATCTGGTAGTTCACTTCCTTAAAGTGGAAATTGTGCTTGGTGTTCCAGTGCGTAGCTGCTCTGAACGTGCACGACCTGCGGCAACCGTGACTCCCGAGTGTTCGCTCTCATCCAACTGTGTGCGAAACCGCTAAGGATTTCGCGGACAGTGGCGGCGCATCGGTGAAAGGTGTGCCCATGTCGCTAATCCCCAAGATACCAAGGTAAAAATCCACGTCAATGCTGCATACGGTTCAAATTATGTGTGGGGGTGCCTACCCAATTTGCAAAGTTTGCGAAGTTTTAAACATTGCATTCCGGTGCTGTTCAAGTCTTACTATCCACCCGTTGCGTGCCAAGCTGGGGATTTTGCGAAAGCTGAAGGGGTGGTGTTTGGCGTCGAAAATAGAAAGACATAGAGGTAACCGCACCGCAACATTTCCGAAACTTCCCCGAGGCGGGGGTGCCAAGAGTGGGGCAGGGGGAAGAATTATCCCAACCGTGACAGCCGTCACCTAGGGTGGAGACATAAGTACTCATCCGAAAGATAGAGGTGTAGTAATGACTGAACCCCAAGCAACGCAACGCGTACAGGCCGGCAACCTGCAGGTTTCCGAGGTTTTGTACAACTTCGTCAATAGCGAAGTGCTCTCCCGTATTGGTAAGGAAAGCGAAGAGCAGCAGAAGGCTTTCTGGGACGGCTTCGGCAAGATCGTCGAGGAATTTACCCCCCGCAACCGCGAACTGCTGAACAAGCGCGATGAACTCCAGTCCAAGCTGGACGAGTGGTACAGCTCCCACAAGGGCGAGCAGAACGCCGTGGAGTACACCAGCTTCCTGAAGGAAATTGGCTACCTCGCAGAAGAGCCCGGCGATTTCGAGATCTCTACTGAGAACATTGACACCGAGATCTCCCGCACCGCTGGCCCACAGCTCGTGGTGCCCATCCTGAATGCACGTTTTGCTCTGAACGCTGCTAACGCACGTTGGGGTTCCCTCTACGATGCCCTCTACGGCACCAACGCCATCTCCGAGGAGAACGGCCAGGAAAAGGGCAAGGGTTACAACAAGGTCCGCGGCGACAAGGTCATCGAGTGGAGCCGTGAGTTCCTGGACCGCGCCGTGCCACTCGAGTCCGGCTCCCACAAGGACGTCACCGAATACTCCATCGCATCGGGCCAGTTCACCGCCACGATCGATGGCAACGAAGTCCGCCTGCAGGAGCCAGACGTTTACGTTGGTTACGCCGGAGACACGGAAAACCCAACGAGCATCCTGCTGCGCAACAACGGCCTGTACCTGGACATTCAGATTGATCCAGAGTCCCCAGTTGGCAGCACCGATAAGGCTGGCGTGAAGGACATCGTAGTGGAAGCAGCAGTTTCCTCCATCATGGACTTCGAGGATTCAGTGGCAGCCGTGGATGCTACCGATAAGACCCTGGGCTACCGCAACTGGCTGGGCCTGAACACCGGTGAGCTGTCCGAGAAGATCGAAAAGGGCGACAAGTCCTTCACTCGTACCCTCAACCCAGACCGCACCTACACCGGTCGCGATGGCTCCGAGCTGCGCCTGCACGGCCGCTCCCTGCTGTTCGTCCGCAATGTGGGCCACCTGATGCAGAACCCAGCGATCCTGGACAAGGATGGCGAAGAGGTCTTCGAGGGAATCATGGACGGTGTCATCACCGCTGCCTGTGCCATCCCTGGCATCGATAAGGACAATGACCTGCGCAACTCCCGCCAGGGCTCCATCTACATCGTGAAGCCAAAGCAGCACGGCCCAGAGGAGGTGGCGTACACCAACGATCTGTTCGCCGCTATCGAGGATCTGCTAGATCTGCCTCGCTACACCCTGAAGGTGGGCGTAATGGACGAGGAGCGCCGTACCTCCGCCAACCTGGATGCCTGCATCGCCCAGGTGAAGGATCGCCTGGCGTTCATTAACACCGGCTTCTTGGACCGCACCGGCGACGAGATCCACACCTCCATGGTTGCTGGCCCAATGATCCGCAAGGGCGAGATGAAGCAGTCCGAGTGGATGCTCGCTTATGAGGACAACAACGTGGATGCCGGCCTGGCACACGGCCTGCCTGGCAAGGCGCAGATCGGTAAGGGCATGTGGGCCATGACCGAGCTGATGGCTGAGATGCTGGAGCAGAAGATCGGCCAGCCTAAGCAGGGCGCCTCCACTGCGTGGGTTCCTTCCCCAACCGGTGCTGCGCTGCACGCCACCCACTACCACGAGGTGGATGTCTTCGCTGTGCAGGAGAAGCTGCGCACCGAGGGTCGTCGTGACACCTTGGGCAAGATCCTCACCCTGCCAGTTGCAGGTCCTGCCAACGGCGAGGGCAATGCCACCTGGTCTGCGGAAGAGATCAAGGAAGAGCTGGACAACAACTGTCAGTCCATCCTGGGCTACGTGGTTCGCTGGGTGGAGCAGGGCGTGGGTTGCTCCAAGGTTCCTGATATCCATGACATCGACCTGATGGAAGACCGCGCTACCTTGCGCATTTCTTCCCAGCTGCTGAGCAACTGGCTCAAGCACGGTGTGGTGACCGAGGAGCAGATCCTCGAGTCCCTGCAGCGCATGGCTGCCAAGGTGGACGGTCAGAACGAGGGCGACGCTGCCTACCGCAACATGGCTCCAAACTTCGACGAGTCCGTAGCTTTCCAGGCCGCTAAGGACCTTATCCTCAAGGGTCAGGAGCAGCCTTCCGGTTACACCGAGCCGATCCTGCACGCTCGCCGTCGCGAGTTCAAGGAAAAGCACGGCATCGCCTAAACGGTTGCTGTTCCGGTGAGGGCCTGAATGGTCCTCGGTGGGTTAGTGTGGTTTCTTTTCCGACGCCAACCTCCTGATTATCAACGCGCAAGCTTTCCTCCTGCAGTGTGACTGCGGGCGCTGAGAGCTTGCGCGTCTTCTTGCGCGCAGCCGAATGTCTTATGCCCCGTTAGTATGGGACGCAGTTGTTTTTGCATTTTCGAATGTTTACTCGCGAACGTTCATTCGCGAACGTTCTGGGGAAGGAACCTGATCGCTGTGCCACAACTCGACAAGCCACTGTTTAGCTACGGGGCGCTGCTGTTTGATCTTGACGGAGTGATTACTCCGACCGCCGCGCTGCACCGTGAGGCGTGGAGCAGGATGTTTAGTGCTTTCTTGGCGCAGCGGGGTGCGGAGCCGTATACCGAGCAGGATTACTTTGATTACCTGGATGGTCGGCGTCGGGATGAAGGGGTGGCCGCGCTGCTGGAAAGCCGCAACATCACCGTGGACGAAGGCACCGCGGAGGATGCTGCGGACAAGGACACGATCCATGGCCTGGGGGCACGGAAGAACGAGGACTTCCTGAAGCTGGTCTCTGAGGGTGTCGAGGCGTATCCCGGCTCGGTGGCGCTACTGGACGAGTGGCGGGCGCGCAAGGATGCGGGCGAGGACGTGCCGCGCATGGCTATTGTGAGTTCCTCGAAGAACGCGAGCCCAGTGCTGGAGGCGGCCGGTTTGGTGGACCGCTTTGAGCTGATTGTGGACGGCATCGTGGCTAATGACCGGGAGCTGCCGGGCAAGCCTGCGCCGGATACCTATGCTTATGCAGCTGAGCAGCTGGGCGTGGGTGTGGAAGATGCGGTGGTTCTGGAAGATGCCACCAGCGGTGTTGCCAGCGGACGAGCGGGTGACTTTGGGCTGGTCATCGGCGTGGATCGGGGCGCGGGGGAGCAGGCGCTGCTGGATGCGGGCGCGGACGTGGTGGTCCGAGATCTTGGGGATTTGCTGCAGAGTTAAAGCTTGACCCAGCGCGTGGGCTGTGGTTTGCGCGCTTTACTGTTTACTTTTCACGTCGGTATGAAGGAGTACGTCCATGTCCCTGAGCAACACCAATCACTCGCAGCTGGAGAAGTTTCTGAAGCAGCGCAGAGAGAACGATTTCGACGGCCCGGATCGTCCTATTGATGGGGAAAACTTGGCGGAGCTGAATTTCCGGGTGGATCAGAAGCACCACCACGTGAATCCTTTTGAGGAGATGGACTGGGAGAACAACCCCATTGACGAGTGGGCGTTCATCGAGACCAAGCCTAACCGGATGGACCTGGGCGTTTCGGAGACGCTCTTCGCGTTGTCCAATGGCTACCTAGGGATGCGCGGCAATCCGGAGGAAGGCCGGGATTCTTCCGAGCACGGCACGTTTATTAACGGTGTCCACGAGACGTGGAACATTCAGCACGCCGAGGATGCCTACGGCCTGGCCCGTGCTGGTCAGGGCATCGTGAGCGTGCCAGACGGCAAGCCGATGCGCCTCTACATTGACGATGAGCCTCTGCGCCTGGGCAATGCCGAGGTCACGGACTACCGGCGCAGCTTGGATTTCCGCGAGGGTATTCTGCGCCGCGAGATGGTTTGGCGCACGCCCAGCGGCAAGCATGTGCGGGTGACGTCTGAGCGCATGGTCAGCTTCCAGGAGCGCCACTTGGCGATCATGAGCTTGGAAGTGGAGCTGCTGGACGATGATGCTGCCGTGGTCATCAGCTCGCAGCTGCTCAACCGCGAGGATGGTGAGGGCGAGTTCCCGGATAACAACGCTCGCGAGGCTGCGGAGGAAGGCTTCGATCCACGCCGTGGCGAGGAGTTCGTGGAGCGGGTGTTCATCCCGAAGTACCAGTCGCAGCCGGAGCCGGAGCGCGCAACCTTAGGTTTTCAGATCAACCACTCTGGTATGACCGTGGCCGCGTCCATGGATCACGTTCTGGATATGTCTAATCCGGAATCTGCGGAGGATTCCGGCGTGGAGGTCAGTACCCGCGTGGAGGAGGACGTGGCTAGCGTGGCGTACCACGTCAACGGCAAGAAGGGTCTCAAGTTGCGGCTGGAGAAGTTCGTTAGCTACCACTCTTCGCGTCACGTGGCCCCGCAGGAGCTGGGTTTCCGCTGCGCCCGCACCATCAACCGAGCCAAGTCCGTAGGCTTCCGCAACCTGGCCATCAATCAGGCGGAGTGGCTGGCGCGTTTCTGGGAGCGTTCCGACGTCAAGATTGGCGGTAAGCCCGCTGTTCAGCAAGCTGTCCGCTGGAATCTGTTCCAGCTGATCCAGGCCTCCGCTCGCGCGGAGACCAGCGGAATTCCGGCCAAGGGAATGACGGGTGCCGGCTACGGTGGCCATTACTTCTGGGACACGGAAGTGTATATGCTGCCGTTCCTGAGCTACACCAACCCGGTGTTTGCTCGTAACGCGCTGCGCTTCCGCTATGACATGTTGCCGGCGGCGAAGCAGCGCGCGCTAGAGCTGGCGCACGATGGCGTGCTGTTCCCGTGGCGCACGATTAATGGGCAAGAGTCCAGTGCGTATTACGCGGCGGGCACGGCGCAGTATCACATTGATGCCGATATCGCGTTTGCGCTGATGAAGTACGTGCATGCCACGGGCGATACGGACTTCCTGCTGGAGCAGGGCATCCATATTTTGGTGGGAACTGCACGCTTCTGGATGTCCTTGGGCTTCTTCACTGCGGCGGGGGATCGCTTTGAGATCCACTCCGTGACCGGCCCGGATGAGTACACCACCGTGGTGAACAACAACCTGTACACCAACGTGATGGCGCAATATAACCTGCGCGTTGCCGCGCAGGTGTTGCACCAGATGAAGGTGAGCCGTCCTGATGCCTACCGCGATCTGCTGAAGCAGACGGAGCTGACGGAAAAGGAACTGGAGCTGTGGGGCAAGGCCGCCAAGTGCATGGCCATCCCTTTCAATGAGCAGCTGGGGATGAATCCGCAGGATGATCAGTTCTTGCAGCGCGAGGTGTGGGATCTGGATGATCCCGAGGTGGGGCCACAGCGTCCAATGCTTCTGCATTATCACCCGCTGACCATCTACCGGTACCAGGTGGTCAAGCAAGCAGACGTGGTGCTTGCGCTGTTCCTGCAGGGACAGGCCTTCAGTACAGAGCACAAGCGCGCGGACTATGACTACTACGATCGCCTGACCACGGGAGATTCCACCCTGTCTGCAGTGGTGCAGTCCATCATGGCGGCAGAGCTGGGCTACCGGGAGAAGGCCGTGAACTTCTTCTACCGTGGCCTGTTTGTGGATTTGGCTAACCTGCACGGCAACGCGAAGGACGGCACACACATCGCATCGTGCGGTGGCGTGTGGTCCGCTCTGACGTACGGCTTTGGTGGATTCCGTGATTTCAACGGGCAGTTCTCCATCAGTCCTCGGTTGCCAGAGGGTTGGGAATCCTTGGAGTACAACCTGACCTTGCGCGGCAATCGCTTGAACGTGACGGTGACTCCAGAAGGTGTGGAGCTCAAGGTTTTGGACGGCGAGGGCACCGTGGGGCCGATCTGGGTGATGGGCCAGGACGTTACCGTGGGCAGCGAGCCGGTCTTTGTTCAGGGAGATACCGTGCTGACTGATGATTCTGCCGATTCGACGCGGGCGCACGATCGCGCACTGGCGGAGGATGCGCGGGCATACTCGGCGCTGTTTGAAGAGGACTGAGGTTGGCGTCGAACCAGTAATCGACGAAGAAGATATATACCCATATAAAAGGTATGAAAAGACGCCCTTCGGGGCGTCTTTTTCGCAACGTGACTATTGCGTAAATGCCGTTTGTCAAGTGACCTGGTTCACACTTTGGTGATGAGACCGGAAAATTCCCCCTTAACGGGGTGTATGTGCTCATTGTTAACTTCAGTGAACTAGTGAGCCATGCCCTCCAACACTTAAAGTAGCGATGACACTGGAGGTGCCATGACTGTTAAATATGACGACCGTGAGGCAATTTCTCACGGAAAGATTAGTACTAAGCCGCTGCGCAAGAAGCCCGGCTTCCCTACCTGGGCAATGAAGCTGACGATGGCCGTGACTGGCATCATCTTCGGCCTGTTTGTCCTAGTTCACATGCTCGGCAATCTGAAGATCTATGCCGGCGCTGAATCATTCAACGCGTACGCTGATTTCCTCCGCGAATTCGGCTACCCACTTTTGCCACACGAGTCCCTGTTGTGGATTGCTCGAATTGTCCTGCTGCTGAGCCTCGTGCTCCACGTCTGGTGCGCATTCGCGCTGGTGGGACGCTCTCACCAGTCCCGCGGTCGCTTCAAGCGCAAGAACATGGTCGGTGGTTGGAACACCTTTACCGCACGCACCATGCCGGTCACCGGCATCGTGCTGCTGCTGTTCATCATCTTTCACATCTTGGATCTGACTCTGGGAGTCTCTCCAGCTGCTGCTGGCGAGTTCCAGGGTGCAGTGGATGGCCAGCACGCCGCCTACCAGAACCTCGTGGAGTCCTTCTCCCGTCCAGGCGTGGCGATCTTCTACATCCTCGCGATGGTGATCCTGTTCATGCACCTGTCCCACGGTATTTGGACCGCCTCCTCTGACCTTGGCGTGACGGGCCACCGTACCCGTCAGGTCATCCTCTGGATCTCCTACCTGTTGCCTGCGATCATCATGGTCGGCAACATCTCCATCCCTCTCGCAGTGATGTTTGGTTGGGTTGATCAGGTTCCATTCGTTCCTGGCGCAAGCCACTAAACCGCGAGTCTGAAGGAGATAAAGATATGAGCGCTATTACCAATCATCCGCACAACCAGACTGCGGACTTCAACTACGATGATGCAGTGGCTGCTTTCAGCGCACCGGAATCTGCCGTGCCCGGCGTGGCAATCGGCTCCGTGCTGAAGGACAATGCTCCACACGCTGTATCCCAGGATCAGCAGTGGCAGTACGCCAAGGAGCACTTCGGAATGGTGTCTCCACTGAACCGTTCCAAGTTCACCATCCTCATCGTGGGTACCGGCCTGGCCGGCGGTGCTGCAGCTGCGGCTCTCGGTGAGTTGGGTTACGACGTCAAGGTCTTCACCTACCACGATTCCCCTCGTCGTGCGCACTCGATTGCTGCCCAGGGTGGCGTGAACTCCTCCCGCGGCAAGAAGCTGGATAATGACTCCACCTACCTGCACGCGAAGGACACCGTCAAGGGTGGCGATTACCGCTGCCGCGAAAATGACTGCTGGCGCTTGGCCATGGAATCTTCCAAGGTCATCGACCACATGAACGCTGTGGGCGCACCGTTCTCTCGCGAGTACGGCGGCACCTTGGCTACCCGTTCCTTCGGTGGTGTGCAGGTCTCCCGTACCTACTACACCCGTGGACAAACCGGTCAGCAGCTGCAGCTGGCCACCACCTCTGCTCTGTACCGTCAGATCGGTGCAGGCAACGTGGAAATCTTCACCCACTCTGATCTGGTTGATCTGATCGTGGACAAGGGCGTGTGCCAGGGCATTATCACCCGCAACCTGATCACCGGCGAGCTCACCGCTCACACCGGCCACGCCACTGTGCTGGCCACCGGCGGTTACGGCAACGTGTACCACATGTCCACGCTGGCCAAGAACTCCAATGCATCCGCTCTCATGCGTGCATACGAGCTGGGCGCTTTCATGGCATCCCCATCGTTCGTGCAGTTCCACCCAACCGGCCTTCCCGTGAACTCCACGTGGCAGTCCAAGACGATCCTGATGTCTGAGTCGCTGCGTAACGATGGCCGCATCTGGACCCCAAAGAAGAAGGATGACGATCGCGACCCGAACTCCATTCCGGAGGACGAGCGCGACTACTTCCTGGAGCGTCGCTACCCAGCCTTCGGTAACTTGGTGCCTCGCGATATTGCTTCCCGTGCAAACGCGCAGCAGATCAACGCTGGCTACGGCGTGGGTCCAATGAAGAACTCCGTGTACCTGGACCTGGGAGACGCCATCGAGCGCCTGGGCAAGGACACCATCCGTGAGCGTTACTCCAACCTCATTCAGATGTACGAAGAGGCCATTGGTGAGTCTGCTTACGAGACCCCAATGCGTATCGCCCCTACCTGCCACTACACCATGGGTGGCCTGTGGACGGACTTCAACGAGATGACCTCCATCCAGGGTCTGTTTTGCTCCGGCGAAGCTTCCTGGATGTACCACGGCGCAAACCGCCTGGGTGCAAACTCGCTGCTGTCCTCGTCTGTGGAAGGCTGGTTCACCCTGCCGTTCACGATCCCGAACTACCTGGCACCACGCCTAGGCGAGTCCATCCCTGAGGCTGACTCCCCAGTGGCTCAGGAAGCACTGCAGCGCGCACGTGCTCGCTTCGACAAGATCATGAACATCAAGGGCGATAACCCACACGGACCTGAGTACTACCACCGCCAGCTCGGCGAGATCCTGTACTTCTCCTGTGGTGTGTCTCGTAACGTCGAGGACATGAAGGACGGCATCGAGAAGATCCGCGCCCTGCGCGAGGACTTCTGGGCCAACGTTCACATCCCAGGCGACGTGGACTACATGAACCAGACCCTAGAGTACGCAACCCGCGTTGCGGACTACCTGGACCTGGGCGAGCTCATGTGCGTGGACGCCCTGGACCGCGACGAGTCCTGTGGTGCCCACTACCGTGACGATCACCTCTCCGAAGAGGGCGAGGCAGAGCGTGACGATGACAACTGGTGCTTCGTCTCCGCATGGCAGCCAGATGGACCAAACAAGTTCATCCGCCACGCTGAGCCGCTGTACTTCGACAAGATCCCGCTCATGACAAGGAATTACAAGTAATGAAACTGCATCTTGAAATCTGGCGTCAGGCGGGCCCACACGCCGAAGGCCACTTCGAATCCATCAATGTTGACGATGCTGAACCGCAGATGTCCATCCTGGAGCTGTTGGATCACGTCAACAACAATCTCGTTGAGGACGGCAAGGAAGCATTCGCTTTCGCATCCGACTGTCGTGAAGGAATCTGTGGCACCTGTGGCCTGATGGTCAATGACCGTCCCCACGGCCCAGACAAGAACAAGCCCGCGTGTCAGCAGCGCCTGCTGTCCTTCAAGGATGGCGACACCATCAAGCTGGAGCCACTGCGTTCCGCTGCGTACCCAGTGATCAAAGACATGGTCGTGGACCGTTCCGCACTGGATCGCGTGATGGAAAAGGGCGGCTTCATCACCGTTGCGGCTGGTACCGCACCGGATGCTGACTCCCTGCTGGTTAACCACTCTGATGCAGAGCGCGCTCTGGATCACGCTGCGTGTATCGGCTGTGGCGCATGTGTGGCAGCCTGCCCTAATGGCGCTTCTCACCTGTTCACCGGTGCAAAGCTGGTTCACCTCACGCTGTCCCCACTGGGCCGCGAGGAGCGTGGACGCCGCGCCCGCAAGATGGTCGACGAGGCAGAGCAGACCTTCGGCTCCTGCTCCCTGTACGGCGAGTGTGCAGATGTATGCCCTGCAGGCATCCCACTGACCGCTGTGGCAGCCATCACTAAGGAACGCACCCGTGCCGCTTTCCGTGGCAAGGATGACTAGAATTTAGTCAGACTGTTTAGAAAGTAGGAGAAACGTCATGTCTGTTCCCCAAGAACTCCAAATTGATCGCCTCTACATGGAGGGTTACGTGCCGTCCAGCTTGGATGCGCCGCACTCGTCCCTCCAGCGATCCCTCACGTGGCTCGGCATGGGCTTCATCTTGGCGTCCATGGCTGGACTCGGCACCATGATGTGGGGTCTGTCCTCAATGCTGAATGACTACCGCACCGATGGGCAAGTTTTTGCCATCGCCGGGGCAGTTATGGGCTTTGGACTCCTGTTTCTCGGTTTCATCTTGGTTCACGTCGGACGCAAGAACTACCGCGAGTACAAGGAACGTACCGGCCGCATCATGTAATACCCGCGCTCTCCTGGGCGCGCAGGCGCCTCCATTAACGCGCGAGAGCCATCGTCAACTAACTTCTGTTGGTTGACGATGGCTCTTTTTATTCGAGTTTCTTTCCCCTTTTCACGTATCTCTTGCGAAGTCAGAAAGTGCCCCGCATGACAAAAAGGCCACAAACCCAGCCCACGGACAATGGCAACAATGCCATCCACTTTACGCGCTACCTAGACTGCGGACGTCCCGTGGAAACTGTAGGCGGCCCAGATTCGCAAGAGGACCTTCGCTTTGTGCAAAACGCGGACAACCGCATCGTCGTCAATGTCTATCCCCGCCCCACCACGATGGATATCTTCGAACTAGGGGACACCTGGAAACTGCACCCGCTGCTTATCGAAGACCTTCTGCAGGGCGAGCAGCGCCCCAAGCTAGAGATCTACGATGACGTGCTGTTCCTCGTCGTGCGGTCTACCCGGTATATCGATGAGTCAGAGGAAGTCGACTTTTCCGAGTTTCACCTCGTGGTGACCCCGCAGTCCGTGAACATCCTGTGCCAAGACAATCGTTGGATTGACGGCCGTGATGGCGTCGACAAAGAAGGGCAACTGGTCAACCCACAAGAATGGGAACGTGTGCTGTTGGGGAAGGAAGACGACCTCGACCTGCGCCCGGAGGTTATTGTGTACCGATTTCTGGACGCCATCGTCGACGGCTTTTTACCCGTGTTGCGAGGCATTGCGGTGGACAAGGAACAGATTGAACGACAAGTCTTCTCCGGCGATCAGACCGTTGCCGAGCGTATTTACCACCTGAGTCAAGAGATCATCGACATGCAGCACGCCACGACCCCGCTGATGGAAGTAATGCAGGGGTTGCGGCGCGAGATGGAAGATCGGGGGATGTCGAAGCAGCTCAAGGCCTACCTGGATGACGTGACAGACCACCTGACGTTCGCGAACAACCAAGTGCTGGAGTACCGGGCAGCGATGCAGCAGATCCTCGACGTGAACGCGACGCTTGTCTCGGAGCGACAAAACGACGCGATGAAAAAGATTTCGGGATGGGCGGCAATCCTTTTTGCCCCGACGCTCATCGCGGCAATCTACGGAATGAACTTTGACGATATGCCGGAACTGCACTGGGCGCTGGGCTATCCCTTGGCATTGGGGATGATGGCGATTTTCGCCGTGGGACTGTGGTTGTTGTTCAAGAAAAACAATTGGATGTGAGCGTGGGGCAACACTAGTGGAGCCTCACCGGAACGGGCAGTACAACGGAAAGAAACAGAATTCATATAGTGGAAACACACCTTGATTTCGGTGCGCTTACACTAAGTTACAAACGTCAGTATGTGTCTAAAGGTCGGAGAAATTCATGTCATTGACACCCCGTGAGATGGACAAGCTCTTTGTGTTCACGATGGCGGAGGTGAGCCGGCGACGAAAAGACCGCGGACTCAAGCTCAACGTTCCAGAAGCTACCGCGCTGATCTCTGAAGCCTGCATCGAAGCAGCACGAGACGGCAAAAGCGTGGCAGATGTCATGGAGATCGGCACTCAAGTGTTGGGGCCAGACGATGTGATGGAGGGCGTCCGTGAGAGGCTAAGTCTCTTGCAAGTCGAGGCCACATTCCCTGACGGGACCAAGCTAATTAGTGTCCACGATCCGATCGGGGTGTGATGCGGATGTCTGAGGATACTCAGGTCATTGTCTTCGCCACGGCGGAAGCCCCGCAGCGGAAGCAACTCGCTGAACAAGGAGGTTTTCCGGTGGCATCGTCAACCCGCGAGCTCACCGAACTAATTGAGGCCACTCAGAGTCTGCGGGTTGTGGTCGTTCCCGCGAGCACGGGACGCGATCTCACAGCGATCACCCAGGTTGCCCAGACTCTGACGTGGCTGGAGTCTTCCGGTTCCGTGCCGCAGCTCCTACTCGCCGCGCCAATCTTTAATGACACGTACACCATCGCGTATCTGCGCAGGCGGATTCGTGCTGCCACGCAGCGGGGAAGCGATGCCTTAGCGTTTGTCGCACAGGCGGTGGATCCCTTTGCCGATGCAGAACTTTTTCGTCGCGTGCGATTGGCGGAGCAGTACTCGGAGAAAATCCAGGTCTCCTTGTGTTTCGACGCAAAACTCCCCACAAAAGCGGACGTTTTCCCCACCTTGGAGCAGACGATGCTCACGCTGGACAAGCTGGGCGCAACCCGGGTGGAGCTCGCGCGAGCAGACTTGGGCCTGTGGGAAGACGGGGAGCAACGCTTTGATCTCTGCGGTGCTCGTGCTCTGCACACGGCCATTCACTTGTCCGCGCGAAACGCGCAGCACGCCGCCGAACATGGCGATGATGGCCTCGCGGCCGGGTTGTTGGCCGACCATGCGGCGGGCTTCGCACACTCGCACGGAGACGAAGATGGCCACGCTCATCAGCACGAGCATTCGCATCCTCATCCCCACTCGCACAGCTACGCGCACGCGCACTCTCACGCGCATCCTCACACTCATTAGAAAAGAAGGTCAACCATGTCCAGCGGATCCAGCGCGTACATCGCGCAGCCCGGGGAAATTGAGCTCAATGTGGGCGCGGCGCGGGAGCATATGACGGTGAAGAACACCGGCGACCGCGCCATCCAGGTAGGTAGCCATTATCACTTCTTTGAGGTCAACCCCGGTTTGGAGTTCGATCGGGAGAAGGCCTGGGGCATGCACCTGGCCATCCCCGCGGGCCTGGCCATTCGTTTTGAGCCGGGCGATGAGAAGGACGTGGAGCTCACCGAATTCCGCGGCAACCGCATCCTGTACGGCTTCAGCGGTCTGGTCAACGGGAGCCTAGATGATCCGGATATCAAGGCCGCCTCCATGTCGCGATTGCATGAGTTCCTGCACGCCAATGATGAGATTTCCCTGCAGTCCACCGCCGCCCCGGTAGTTGAGGAAGACAAAGAATGAACAGCATTGATCGCTCCCGCTACGCAGAGATCTACGGCCCTACTGAGGGCGACCTGGTCAAGCTGGCGGATATCAACCTTAAGGTCCGCATCGACAAGGACTATTCGGCCGTGGCTTATGGCGACGAATCCGTCTACGGCGGTGGCAAGGCAGTCCGCGATGGCATGGGGCAAGATCCCTCGGCGGTCGAGTCGCTGGATACCGTCATTTTGGGTGCCATTGTTCTCGACGCCATACTCGGCGTGGTCAAAGGTGACGTCGGAATTAAAGATGGACGCATCGTGGGCATCGGTAAGGCGGGTAACCCAAACACCCAGGACGGGGTGGACCGTGATTTGCTGATCGGCCCCGGCACGGAGGTTATCTCTGGCGCTCACCGCATTCTTACTGCAGGTGGCGTGGATACTCACATCCACTACATCACGCCGCAGCAGGCGGAAGAGGGACTGTCCAACGGCATCACCACGTTCTTCGGTGGCGGAACAGGACCGGCCGAGGGATCGTTGGGAACAACGTGCTCGCCCGGTGAAAGCGGGGTGCAGTTCATGCTGCGCGCGGCAGAAGGCTTGCCGGTGAATACCGGTTTCCTGGGCAAGGGCTCCGGTAGCTTGCCCGATGCTTTGCGCGTCCAAGTGGCCGCAGGTGCTGCGGGACTGAAGGTGCACGAGGACTGGGGTGCTACTCCGGCGGCTATCTCCAACGCATTGGATGTGTGTGAGGAAATGGACGTACAGCTGGCGATCCACACAGACACTCTGAACGAGTCCGGATTCTTCCAGTCCACGGCACGCGCGATGGGCAATCGCACCATCCACACCTTCCACTCCGAAGGCGCTGGTGGCGGGCATGCGCCGGACATTTTGCGGGTAACGGGAATGAGCAACGTTCTGCCGTCGTCGACAAATCCCACCTTGCCCTACACGGTCAACTCGGTGGAAGAACTGCTGGACATGGTGATGGTGTGCCACCACCTATCCCACGACATTCCAGAGGATGTGTCCTTTGCGGATTCGCGTGTGCGCGCGGAGACGATCGCGGCGGAAACCGTGATGCACGATATGGGTCTGATCAGCATTTTCAGCTCCGATTCCCAGGCGATGGGCCGCGTGGGCGAATCCTGGACCAGGGCGTTTCAAACCGCGCACCACTGCCGGGAACAACTGGGAGAGCTGGAGGGCGACGACGGCGCGGACAATAACCGGGTACTGCGATACCTGGCCAAACTCACGATCAACCCGGCGATCGCGCAGGGCATCTCCGAGCATATCGGGTCGATTGAAAAGGGCAAGATCGCCGACCTGGTGCTGTGGCCCGTGGATTCCTTTGCTGCGAAGCCGCAAGTAGTGCTGCGCCACGGCCGCATAGCGTGGGCCGCGATGGGGGATCCCAACGCATCTATTTCTACCCCACAGCCGATCTACTATCGCCCGCAGTTCGCCAACTTCGGCAAGGCGCTGCCCGCAACGCGTGTGACATTCATGTCCCAGGCGGCCATCGAGGCCGGGGTGCCGGAGAAACTCGGGTTAGATTCGCTGGTACTGCCCGTTCGAGGAACCCGTCACCTGGGCAAGCGGGACATGATTCGCAACAACCGCTTGGCGGATATTCAGGTGGATCCGGACACCTATGAAGTCCGCGTGGATGGGGATATTGTCACCATCGATCCGGCCGAGCGTTTGCCTTTGGCGCAACTTTTCTACTTGTTTTAAGTGAAGATGTAATGACTCAACTATCCGCCTTACTGCACGCTGTGACCTACGGCGATTCGGCATATCCCTCTGGCCGTTACACACTGTCGCACGGGCTGGAAGGTCTGGTGCAATCGAGCAAGGTTCGAGGTGCAGACCAAGCCGGAGCTGCCCTGGAGGGACACCTTCGACACACGGCCGTTCCAGGTGACGGAGTGGCCACGGCTATGGCTGTGCTGCAGGCTGACGCGGTAGCCGATGGCACGCTGTCTCTGGAAGATGCGCTGGATTTTTTGATGCGATTGGATTACGAACTCACAGCCACGAAAATCACCGAAGAGCTGCGCAAATCGTCCACGCGGGTAGGTCGGCAGACGCTGCGGGTTCATGGCGAAGTCACGCCGGTTAGTGGGGTGTTGGAATCTTTTTCCGAAGCCACCTCGCGCCGTCACACTCCCGGAAACCAGGCCATCGCATTGGGATTGATTCATCAGTCGCGCGGGCTGGATGCGCTGGAAGCCGTGGGCGTGGAACTCATTGGATTGGTGATCGGATGGTCCTCGGCGGCGCTGCGCTTGCGGCAATGTGACCACATCAGTGGCCAGGTCATGATCAACCGCGTGATGCCGCTGATCGAGGACCGTGCGGAATGGGCGGTGGCTGAAGCCCGCGAATTATGCGCGACCGGGGACGTGCAGCACCTAGGCCGCGCAAGCCCTGGGCTGGACATGGCAAGTGCCGCGCACGAGCGTGCGCCCGCCCGGCTATTCATGAGCTGACCAGGGTGAACGAGGCTGGTTGGGGGCGGGGCTGGCGTCGAGAAAATAACGAACGAGAACTCAACGAAGGACACACAATGAACAACCCAGTTACAGGAAACGGATCGCCGCTACGCATTGGCATCGGCGGACCGGTGGGATCCGGCAAGACTGCGCTGATTGAGGTGCTTGTGCCTCAGTTTGTCCAGGCAGGCCACGAAGTGGGTGTGATTACCAATGACATTTACACACAAGAAGACGCCCAGCATATTCGGCGCGTTCTGGACGGCGTGATCGATGGATCCAGGATCGTGGGCGTGGAAACAGGAAGCTGCCCGCACACTGCGGTACGCGATGATCCGACGATGAACCTCATGGCCGCTGCGGACATGTTGGACGAACACCCAGAACTAGACACAATCTTCTTCGAATCGGGTGGAGACAATCTCACGCTGACATTCTCGCCTGCACTGGTGGACGTGTTCGTCTTTGTGCTGGACACGGCAGAGGGCGACAAAATGCCACGTAAGCGCGGCCCCGGCATCACAGAATCGGACGTGTTGGTGATCAACAAAGTGGATATCGCGAAGTACGTGCGATGTGACCTGGACCAGATGCATTCCGATGCCAACCATGTGCGCGACAACAAGACCGTGATCTTGACGAACTCGTTGGACGGGCAGGGCATCGGTGAACTGATGGTGGCTTTAGAAAGTTACCGCGAGCGCGCTAATGGGTGATCGACTCGATGCTTCACTACTCACACCGTGGATTCCACGTGAGTTGCGGGAGTTTCTAGCGTGTACAGATAGAGCTGTTGTCCAGCGATCCGGCGTGCTGGGCGTAGGCAAGCCCGGGAAGGTCGGCGTGCTGGAGGCTGAGTTGAAAGTTGATAGATCTACCGGGCGGACAGGGCTTGCGCAGCGTTTTGTGAAGGCGCCGATGAGTCTCACTCGTCCGCTGTACGTGGATCCATCAGACTCTCGGCATGCGGTGTTGTACGTGCGGACGACCGGTGGTGGGCTAGCTGAAAACGACCGTATTCGGCAAAAGGTGCAGGTGGGGGAAGGTGCGCAAGTCACGGTCACCACGCAGGCTGCCACGAATGTGCACCGCATGAACGCAGGATTGGCAACGCAATGGTCCACATTCACTGTGGCCGATGGTGCGCGCTTGGAGTATGTGCCGGGGCACACCACGTTGTTCGGTGGCTCGCGTTTGGTGCAGTTCAACGAGTTCGAAGTCGCACCAAGTGCTGCTTTGATTGCCGGCGAGATCACCTTGTCGGGTCGCTTAGCCCACGGTGAAAGTCATGCGTTTGATGCTGCCTGCTTGGGCATGCGTGTGACGCGTAATGGCATGCCGTTGCTCAACGATCACGTGGTCATGGTAGGTGCGGGCAGCGGCACGGACCTGATGTTGTGGGGAGATGCGCCGGTGTGGGGCACGTTGGTTGTAGTGGTTCCTGAAGATTTTTGCTCGACGTCAACCCTGTCTCTTAGCGACCAATGCCACGAAGTACTTCTGGCTGTTCCTGCAGTTCAGGATGGCAAGGTGGCGATCGGGGTGAGTACGGTATTGAACAAGTCGGGAGTGATGGTGCGCATCGCCGGGGGATCAACCGTCACCGTGCGTGCTGCGATGCATGCCGCGCATGACGCTGTTCGTCGGGCAGTTATGGGGCGTCCGGCGTTTGATCTGCGCACTATGTGAAACATCTAGGAAATAAACACATACTTCTAGAAACAAACCGTTGATATAAGTGCTCATCGGGTGAAACCTGAGCTTTTTAAGCTCAGTCACCATGAGCCCAGAAACCAAACTCGACCAGCCCTCGGTGGTTGCCCGCCCGGCGTCCATACCGACACGCTCCTCCAGCGCTGACGTCCCAGTCACCGCGGAAAACACCACGAAGGGTGGCGAGGACTTCAGCCTCCGCTTTGCACCACGGCACTACCGCAAGTGGACGCCTGCAGTTGTCGCATCCTCCGCGCTCGGCGGCATCGCCTACCTGGCGGACTTCTCCATTGGCGCCACCATCGGCGTGACTCACGGAACGGGCAACGCGATCGGCGGCATTCTGATCGCTGCAGTCTTGATCTTCATCAGCTCGTTCCCGCTGGCCTACTATGCGGCCCGCTACAACGTGGACATGGATCTGATCACCCGTGGCGCGGGCTTCGGCTACCTGGGGTCCATCCTCACCAACCTGATCTTCGTTTCCTTCACTTTCATCCTCTTCGCCACGGAAGGTGCCATCATGGCCCAAGGCTTGAAGGTGGGTTTCGGGCTTCCTTTGTGGGCTGGATACGCAGTCAGTTCTTTGATGATCATCCCGTTGGTCATCTACGGCATGAAGATCCTGGCCAAGCTCCAGTCCTGGACCAATCCTTTGTGGCTGGTGCTGATGATTCTGCCGATGGCTTATCTGCTGTTTAGCGAGCCGGAGACGGTGGGCACCTTCCTCAGCTATGCAGGCGAAAGCGGCGAGGGCGTGAACTTTGCCTCCATGATGCTGGCCGCGGGCGTGTGCCTATCCCTGACCGCGCAGATCGCAGAAAACATCGATTACCTGCGCTTCATGCCTCCAAAGACTCCGGAAAATGCCCGCAGCTGGTGGACCGCAGTGATCATGGGTGGGCCGGGTTGGGTCATCCTCGGCGCGGCTAAGCAGATCGTGGGCGTGTTCCTGGCCGTCTACATCATCGCCCGTTTAGGGCAGGGCACGGATCTGGCCATCGAGCCCGTCAATCAATTCCTGAGCTTGTATTCGGAGATGATGCCGCACTGGCTGGCGGTTGCCTTGGCCGTGTTCTTGGTAGTGGTCAGCCAGATCAAGATCAACACCACTAATGCCTATTGTGGTTCTCTGGCGTGGACAAACATTTACTCGCGTACTTTCAACCGCTACCCGGGTCGCGTGCTGTTTGTGCTGCTGAACGTTGGTATTTCTTTGGCTCTGATGGAGTTCAACATGTTCCAGGTGCTGGGATTTGTGCTCTCCTTCTACTCCAACTTCGCTATCGCGTGGATCTTCACGGTCGCGGCGGACATTGTCTTCAACAAGTACCTGCTGAAACTGTCTCCGAAGCAGCCTGAGTTCCGACGCGGCATGCTCTTCAACGTCAACCCCGTGGGTGTGGTCTCGTTGGTGCTTTCCGGTGCCATCTCTGTGGCGATGTTCTTCGGGGCCTTCGGCGAGGGGATCGCCGCGTTCAGCCCGTTGTTCGCCGCGCTCATTGCGGTGGTGGTTACGCCGCTGGCCGCCATTGTGACTAAGGGTGCGTATTATCTTCGACGCCAAGATGATGGCATCGACCTGCCCATGTTCGATGAGCACGGTAATCCCAGCGACGCGACGCTGGAGTGTGCTCTGACTGGGGAGATTGTGGAACGCCCAGACATGATCGCTTCCGCGGTGCCGGGCCCGAATGGTGAGAAGCAGTACGTGTCTTCGTTGGCACTGACCTTGGACAAGTCCGGCAAGCACGTGCTGCCGCCGAACTAGGTGTGGGCCATCCGACCGTGACACCAGCGAGAGTGTCAAAAATGGGTGCCAATCCTTGCTCGTGAAAACTACGCAAGTTTGCAGCTGGGCTCTGACATGCAGTTATACAGAGTTGTCAATAATGTGTGCCGGAATCGGCACATATTATTGACATTTTGCTTTTGGATACAGGGGGTAGAAGTACCAGTCGCTGCTTACTGGTTTAAGCGTTATCCCGGTAACCTACGGCCGTTTCTTAGTGGTTTAGTCATTAAACCGGTAAGGGGAGGATTCGGTGAGACGGCCGCCAAAGAGAACTCAGCTTAGTGCTCGTGCAACGCGCCGATATGGTGCAGCACCTGGTGGACCTGCGGATCCACCAACGAGTAGCGCATCTCTCGGCCTTGCCGTTCGGCCTGTACAATCCCTGCGTCGGACATGAGATTCAACGCTGCGCTGGCGGTGACCACGCGCGTCTCCATGACGTCTGCCAGTTCCTGCACCGTGCGCTTGGACGGACCGCCGTGGTGCAGTGCCACCAGTAGGCGCAGTCGGGTGCGATCACCCAGCAGTTTGAACACCGGATGCCAGGTATCTGCGAGGTCAAGAGCCTCGCTGAGGGTGAGCGGCGCAGAGTGGGAATGGCTCATGGTCGAAGAGTGTAGTGGCGTGTGCCCGGCTGGCGAGGGCACTCGTGGGGATTAAGGGGAAAAGAGCAGGTGAGGGGTGCCGGAATCGTCAATAGTGCGCACCTTCATTCGGTAGATCGGGGAGATTTTTTCCGGAGTCAGCACCTCAGCGACGGGTCCGACATGGGCGAGGGTGCCGGAGTCGAACAAAAGGACCTCATCGCAGTACCGCGCGGCCAGGTTCAGGTCATGCAAGACCATCACGCTGGGGACACCAAGGTCGCGCACCAGCTGCAGGATTGAATGCTGATAGTGGACGTCCAGGTGGTTGGTGGGCTCATCCAGCAGCAGGTAGCGTGGGTTCTGGGCTAGCGCGCGAGCGATATTGATGCGTTGCGCCTCACCGCCGGAAAGCTCATTCAAGGACTTGCCGGCATGCCAGCGCATTCCCACGCTGACCAGCGCGCTGTCGACCCACTCGCGGTCGGTTTGGCTGCTCACACCCATCCAGTTCTGGTGGGGCAAGCGCCCCAAAGCCACGTAATCCCACACGCTCACGGGCATCTCGGAAGGTGTCATTTGGGTGACCACGCCAATGGTTTGGGCGATCACCTTGGTGGACAGTGCGCGCACGTCCGTGCCGTCGACCGTCACCTTTCCTGCCTGCGGTTTTAAGGCCCCGTAGACCGCGGAAATCAAAGTGGATTTGCCGGAACTGTTGGGTCCCACGATGCCGGTGATCCCCTCGCTGCGCGTTAGCTGGGCGTCCACGGAGTGCAGAGCCAGCGTCTTGCCGCGGCGCACGGAAAGGTCATGCACCGCGATACCTCCCGCAGAGCTCATCGGTGATCCCGCAGGTAGGCATCGATTTTCTCCACCCCGTCCACGGACAGCGGCGTGGCGGGCTCCGCGAAGTTCAGCAGCATCGGCATGACGCGCCCGCCCTTGACCGCGGCCACATCGCCAAACCCGGAGCGCTCAGTCACATCCCGCACCACATCGTCCGCCGAACCGGACGTATACAGCGCGATAATCACATCCGGATTGCGGGAAACCACCTCCTCCGGATTGACCTCGAAGACGCGGTCGTCGGTGGAATCAAACACGTTGCTTAGCCCTGCCGCTTCCACCATCGGATTGGACATCGACCGCGAACCATAGGCGTACAGCACGCCACCGCCGAGTTCCGGATAAACCACCGCGACGCTCTTGCCCTGCCCTTCGGCCTGCTTCTTCACCTGCTCCACGCGGGTCTTCAGCTCCTCGACGTACTCCTTTGCCCTGTCTTGCGCCGCGAAGACCGTGCCGTATAGGTTCACCTGATCCCACACGTTGTCCCAGGTCGTAGGGCCATCGATGCCGTCGCAGTAGGCCGGTTCGTCAATGACGGGCACCCCGCGCGGATGCAGCGTCTGGTAGTTCGCCGTTTCCGTGGCCCCGAGCACCAAATCCGGGTTCTGCGCCAGCACCTCCTCCACCGAGATCTGCAGGTGGCCGGTGGCATTGACGCGGTCCGTCAGCGCTGGAATCTGATTGATCTGCTCCATCGTCTGCGCGTCGAAATACTCGCTGGGATACACTCCCGCGCGACTCACCACCCGGTCCAGCTGCCCCAGGTGCGCCAGCGTGGTGATCGATTCTGCACCCATCGTCATCACGCGCTGCGGCGGCGAATCCACGGTGACTTCGTGGCGGCAATTGCTCACCGTGGTCTGTGGTCCTTCTTCCTTGTCCGACGCCAGGCTCGAACACCCCGCAACAGTCACCAGCCCCACGATGGACAGTGCCGCGAGAACGGGGCGAGTGTGGCGTCGGGAAATGAGGGAAGAAAACGGGGAGAAAACAGACATGCGAGGCTCCACTTAAGACGAGGACGCGGGGTAGGCCCGCTTGATGAGAGGGATGATGAACGGCGCTCCGAGCAGTGCGGTGACAATGCCCACGGGGATCTCCTGCGGGGCCAGAATCATGCGGGAAACTACGTCCGCCCAGAGCAGGAGAATGGCACCCAGAACAGCAGAAATGGGCAGCGCCCAGCGATGGCGGGCACCCACCAAGCGCCGCGCGATGTGCGGGATGATCAGACCGATGAAGCCGATGGCTCCGGACATCGCCACCACCACGCCGATCAACAGGCTGCTCAGGCCCAGCAAGATAGCCCGCAGGACGTTGGGGTTGATGCCGACGGCCAGGGAGATGGCGTCGCCGGAAGACAGGGCATCGATGCGCGGGGACAGGAGGATGAAGAGCGCGGCAACCACCGCGGTGACGATGAGGGTGACCAGCAGGGTGCCATCGAAGGTCGCAATGCCGAGGGAGCCGAGGAGCCAGAACATGACCGAGCGGCTGGCCTCGGCGGAATCAGAGGCGAAGATGAGGAAACTGGTGGCGGCGGACAGGGCGTAGCCGATGGCCACGCCGGTTAGCAGGACGCGCAGGGAAGACAGGCGTCCGGTGGACATCGCCACGCCGAAGACAATCGCGGTGGCTGCGAGCGCGCCGAGAAATGCGGAGCCTTGGAGGGCATAATCACCGAATTGCGCGCCGATGCCCAACACGATCGCGGCTGCGGCACCACAGCTGGCGCCGGAATGAATGCCAAGAATATAAGGGTCTGCCAGCAAGTTTCTCACCACCGCTTGCAGCACCATGCCCGTGACGGCCAGGGCTGCGCCAACAGTGGCGGCCAGGATCACGCGGGGAGTGCGCAGCTGCCAGACAATGGAATCCGCGGTGCTATCCGTGGGCCAGGGCGTGGTGTGTGCGGGTGCAGTGCCGGAGAGGGTTTGGGGGAGGTGATGGCCGAGCACGCCGAGGGCTTGGGGAATGGTGACGCTGGTGGGGCCCAGGCAGATACCCGCGATGATGCTGGCAGCCGCTGCGATCAGCAGCGCGACGAGCCAGGCGAGGGCACGGGTTGGGCGTGTGGGCATGGGGTGAGTGTAACGACATTCTAATGATCGTTAAAATGTTTTCCTTTTCGGGGGAAGTGGGGTTGTCTCGGGGTAGTGACATAATGGCGGAGTGAATAACCAAGAACCCGCCCGCAGTGTCACCACCACTGGCGCGCACACTTCAGAGGCCGTGGCGAACCGCGCGGCCGTGCCCGGCCCCGATCCACAGACCGAAGCGCAACGCCGCGCGGACCTGCGCAAGCACCAACGAATCGCCGGCCTCATGCTGGTGGTGGCCTTCGTGATGTACGTCAGCATGCGGTGGCTGGAATACCAAGGCAACCCCGGCGCGTGGATCGGCTATGTCCGCGCATTCTCCGAGGCAGGCATGGTCGGCGGACTGGCGGACTGGTTCGCCGTCACCGCCCTGTTCCGTCACCCGCTACGCATACCGATTCCACACACGGCAATCATCAAGCGGAAAAAGGACGAAGTGGGCCACCAGCTCTCCGAGTTTGTGGGGGAGAACTTTCTCAACGCGCCGCTGATCGCGGAAAAGCTACGCAACGCGCACATTCCGCAGCGTGCAGCGGACTGGGCAGTGGCCGAAGGTGGCGCCGAGCGCGTATCCCAAGAAACCGGGCGCCTGCTGGATCTGGTGGTCAACGGCATCAATGCCTCCGAAGCTGAGCAGATCCTAGACGCCTTGGTGCTGGACAAACTCCAAGAGCCCACGTGGGGACCGCCGCTGGGCCGTGGGCTGGAACAGCTCATCGAGGAAGGACGAACCGAACCGGCGATCGAAGCCGTGGTGGTGTGGCTGGATGACAAGGCTCAGAACAGCGAGGAGTTCGTCACCCACCTCATCGACGAGCGCACACCCACCTGGGCGCCCAGCTTCATTCGCGAACTAGTGGGATCCAAGGTCTACACCGAGCTGATCAAGTTCACCTCCGATGTCCGTTACAACCCGGAACACGATGCGCGCCGGGAACTGCGTAAATTCCTCGACCAGCTGGCACGCGACCTGCAGCATGACGAGGTGATGATCGCCCGGGTGGAGAAATTCAAGGAAGACATCATGACCTCCACCCCGGTGCGCGCCATCCCCGGCGCACTGTGGGAGTCCGCGCGCAGCACCCTCAGCGCTATGGCCCGTGATCCGGAATCCATGCTGCGCCAGCGCATCACGGAATGGGTGCGCGAGTTCGGTCGCCGCGTTCAGGACGAACCCGAGCTGCAGGAAAAGCTGGAAGATCGAGTGGTCGGTGCGGCCAGCTACCTCGCGGATAATTATGCGGGAGAGATCACCAGCATCATCGGAGAGACCGTTGAGCGATGGGACGCGCAAGAGGCGTCGGAAAAAATCGAACTTATGGTGGGCAAGGACCTGCAGTTCATCCGGATGAACGGAACCATCGTCGGCGGCGTGGCCGGCCTGGTGATCTATGCGGTGACGGAGCTGCTGTTCGCGGTAGCATGATCCCATGGACTCTGTATTTTCGACCTTGCCGTGGGTGTACTACGGCGTGAACCTATTCGCCACCATTGCGGTGCTGGGATTGGCAGTGTTTGGGCTGGTCACAGTAGCAATGACGCGCGATGACGCGTTCCTGGTGATCGACAGGCAGAAGCAGAACTGGCTGATGCTCACCGGCGGCGCCGCCGTAGCCGCCGGGCTGAGCTTGTTGATGCCGACCGTGATGATGCTGTGGGTCATCGCCGCGGTGATCGTGGGTATTTACTGGCAGGACGTGCGCCCCGCCATCCGCGACGTGTTGGATAACTCCAGCGGAAGCTGGTGATCGACGTGACTGACAACAACTCCCAAACGCTGACCCGTGAGCAGGTCGCCTCCATCATGGATGCCACCCTGCTCAAGCCGGAAGCCACCCGCGAGGACGTGGACGCGCTAATCGCCGAAGCACGCGAGTTGGGATGTGGCGCGGTGTGCGTCTCGCCGTCCATGATTCCGGCCGCGCCAGCTGATTCTTCTGATTCCGACGCCACCGCGGGCGCCCCAGTCATAGCGACCGTCGCGGGTTTCCCCAGTGGAAAACACGCCACACTCGTCAAGGCCACCGAGGCCCGCTTCGCCGTGGAGCTCGGCGCGGACGAAGTAGATGTGGTGGTAGACGTGGCCCGCGCTATCGCCGGAGACACCAACGCGCTGATCAGCGAACTGATGACCATCCGCGAGGCTGTGCCACAGCCGGTGATCCTCAAGGTCATCCTGGAAACCGCACTGCTCAGCGAGGAAGCCATCCGCGCGTGCGTGCGTGCCTGCGTGGCAGTGGGGGCGGACTACGTAAAAACCTCCACCGGGTTCCACCCTGCGGGCGGAGCCTCGATGGAGGCAGTGGAGATCATGGCCGATGAGCTGCGCAAAGCCAACAAGTTGGCCTCGTTCGGTATGGGGGAGGACCTGCGACGCAACCTCGGTGCGTTGGGGGTCAAGGCCTCCGGCGGCATCCGCACGTGGGATGCCGCCGTGGCAATGATCGACGCTGGTGCCACGCGCCTCGGGGTGTCTTCCCCGCGGGCAATCCTAGAGGGCGCTAACTAGGCGTGAACTAGGCGGCCATTCCGCTGGTGGACGAGCCGATGGCATCGCCTTCGCGCTGCTGCTCTTCGTTGAGCGCGCCGCTGGTGGAGCTATCGCTGGAGCCGGAAGATCCGGAGCCGCCAGCAGCACCATCGGTGCCAGGAGTCTCTTCCACGCTCTGCGACAGCTCGTTCATATCAACGTTGGTGCCGTGCATTTCCACGGCCAATCCCTCGTCCGTGACGGTGGCGTTTTCGAACTTCAGGCCACCGGGACCGGATTCGGACGTGCTGGAGTTCAGTGAATCCTGAATGGAATCCACGAACTGCTGCGGCAGGCTCAGTCCAAAGATCTCTCCACCTTCGGCCTGCATCTTCAGCTCGCCGTTTTCCACCACGGGCTTCATCTTCAACGTGGCCAGGCCACCGGAGATTTCCATCTCCAAGACCTGCTCATCAGGCACAGGCTTGATGCCGGTGAGCTTAATAGCTTGCTGCACGAAGCTACCGTCACCGGAGTTCTGCTCCTGGGTGCCCTTGATGGCTTGGGCCAGTATGTATTCGGCAGGCACAGCAGTGTTCATGGCCAGATCACCGATGATCACGTCCTGACCCTGGTTTTGGATCTTGATGTCCTTGCCGTGGAGCTTCACCTCAGGGCTGCCGGAGACCACTGGTTTGGATTCATCGCCATCTTCATAGGAGATATCCAGCGTGGAAGGAACCGTCATATCCAGCTGCTGTAAGTTCTGGGTCAGCATGCCCAGCAGCACAGGGGAGGGCCCAAAGGAGACCGAAGGGTCCTCTTTCAGCTGCAAGTTATCCGCACTTGCCTGCTTTTCTAGACCCTGGACAATCTGATCTTTCATGTACCACCGCGCGGCAAACTCTGCGGCGACTACCAGCAGCACCAGAACCAGCAGAATAATCAGCAAAACCTTGCCCACGCTGCTCTTCTTCTTCGGCGCGCGGGCGGACGAGCCGTGCTGCTGTCCCCATCCCTGCTGCTGCGCGAATTGCCCGCCGTTGTTCTGACCACCGTGGTTCGGCGGGAAGTTGTACTCAGACGTTTGATTATTCGGGTTACTCACCCAACCAAGTGTCCCCGAAACGCTGGCAACACGCTAGTGGGAGTCGCCAGTTGGCAGAAAACTCCCAGCAGCATAATCGTCATCAACCGCGGACCACGGCAGCGTCAGTGAGCTATCAGAGTGCCGCCTCCGGGACGTCATCCGCCTAATCCCCGTGGCCGTATGAAAGTGCTCCACAGCAGCCCGCCAACGCACCCGCGGACCGAACACCGCCAGCGGAGCAGCCAGGTTCCACGCGGCATCCATCTCCTGCAGCACGTCGAAAATCGCGTGCCCCGGCGTATTCCGGTGGATCAAAACCTTGGGCAAGCGCTCGGCGATATCGGACGGCCGTTCCAAGCATCCCGGGGTCCAGGCCATCGTCAAGCTCTGCGGCCCGTGTTGATCCAGCAGCACCCACGCAGACCGCCGCCCCACCTCGCAGCACGTGCCCTCAATGATCACGCCGCCTGGCCGCAGGCCTGCTTGCATCGTCGCCCACGCATCGCGCACCTGTGAGGCGTCATATTGCCGTAGCACATTAAACGCTCGCACCACGTCCGCGCGCATCCCCGACAGCTCAAACCCACCCAGAGCAAAAGTCACGCCATCTCGCGGAGGCAGCACCCGGCTCGGCTCAATCTCCAACCCTGTGACCTGCACGCTCGGCGCCACAGAGCGTAGAAACCGCGCCCACTCCACAGTCGTGGTGTGCGAGGCCCCATATCCCACGTCGATGGCCACCGGCTCCCGCCCAGATAATTCCGCACTCCGCAGCAACGCCTGCACCCGCAGTTGCGCCACCAACCACCGGTCTGCCTTCCGCAGGCGGTTATAGCCAGTGGTGCCGCGGGTGGGTACACCAACGGGCCCGTCCGTATTCCACGAACGGGCCCGAAGATTGTGGGCGTGATCAGCCACGCTTACTGCAGGTTGTCAGAGATGTACTTCTCAATCATGGAAGCCTCACGGGTCAGGAAGTCCTGCACCCAATCAGCAACCTTTGGCTCCAGCACGGCACCCATCATTGGGATTGCAACCTCTACGGCGATGTCTGCGAACAGGTCGGTGGCATCTCCCTTGCCGGTGAGCTTGGCGTCGGCGTTGAAACGAACCGGCGCGCCCTTGACCTCGGCGGTGACGGTGCCGGTCGCCTCGTCGCCAGCAACTGGGCCGAACTCCACCACGCGCTTGAGCTTCAGATCCTGGGAGACCATGCCGCGCACAGCCTCAGGAAGCGCAGCCTTGGGGAGCAGCTCGAACAGAACAACGTTGATGGGGTCAGCGGAGAAGGCATCGACCTCGCCTGGCTCATCGTTGATGTTCTGGACTTCGTAGTTCCAGTACTCGTTGGAAGAGAGGGCCTCGTAGACCTTTTCGATCGGGAAGTTGATGGTTGCGGTGTTCTCGCTGTGTGTAGTCATGCTTACAGACTACCGTTAGTGGTGTGACTGATTCGTTATCTACTGAATTAAGCCTGCCCGAGATCCTCGAGAAGCTGTGCACGCCCGAATTCTTGCCCGGCGCGCGGATGGTTCAGCGTTCCTTCGCGGACCTGACCACGCTGCGCATCGGTGGCACACCGGCTGCGGTGGTGGCGTGTTCTCGGCCGTCTGCGCTGGCTGGCGTGGTTTCTCTGCTCGACGCCAACTCCGTTCCTCTTTTAGTCGTCGGCGGTGGATCCAACTTGGTCATCGGTGAGGGCGATGACGTGCGAAAGACTGTGGTGGTGTGGGCTACCACGGAGCAGGTTGCTGTTGATGCGGGCGCGGAGGAGTCGGCGGCTGGGCTGGATAGTTCTGGGCTGGATGCGTCTGGAGAAGCGGAACTTTTCGCCGCCGATGGGGATGCCCGGGGCGGCATCACCATCGATGCGGAGTCCGGGCTGGTTCGTGCCTTTGCTGGCGTGAACTTCGATAGCCTCGTGCAGCGCACGGTGGAGGCAGGTTTGTCTGGCTTGGAATGCCTCAGTGGCATCCCCGGCTCCGTGGGGGCCACGCCGGTGCAGAACGTGGGCGCGTATGGCGCAGAAGTTTCCCAGGTGCTCAGCCGCGTGCAGCTGTTCGATCGCGGCGCGGAAGACCTGGCTGCGGGTGCAGATGGCGCGGAGTTGGCGTCGGAAAAAGAAAACGACCTGTACTGGGTGGGGCCGGAAGATTTGGACCTGTCCTACCGCTACTCGAATCTGAAGTTCACCAACTGCGCGGTGGTGACGGCCGTGGAGTTCCAGTTGGGGACCGACGGGCTGTCTCAACCGCTGCGTTTTGGCGAGCTGGCGCGGAAGCTGGACGTGCAGGAAGCCGATGCGAAAGCCGGTGCCGAGAGCGCGCGCAGGCCCGTGGCGGACGTGCGGGCGACTGTGCTGGAGTTGCGCGCGGGCAAGGGCATGGTGCTGAATCAAGCGGATCACGACACGTGGTCAGCGGGATCCTTCTTCACTAATCCGGTGGTGGAAGGCGCGGCTGCTCGCGACGCGGTGATTGCTGCTGTGCGAGAGAAGTGTGGCGAGGAAAAGGCCAGCTCAATGCCGGTGTATTCCGCTGGGCGTGGCGGAGCTGCTGAGGATGGTGCGGTGAAGCCGGGTGCTGGTGCTGCTGGGGCTGATGCTGGTGGAGATGCGGCTGGCGATGGTGCGGTTGGTGCTGCGACTGGCGATGCTTCAGACACGGAGCGCTTCAAGTTCTCCGCGGCGTGGCTGATCGACCACGCCGGCTTCGGCAAGGGATTCAGTGTTGAGGGGCACGAGGCGGCGTCGCTGTCCACGAAGCACACCCTGGCGCTGACCAACCGTGGCTCCGCCACCAGCGCAGACATCATCGCACTGGCCAGCGCCGTGCGAGCCGGGGTGTACGAGGCCTTTGGCGTGACTCTGGAGCCAGAACCAGTGTGGGTTGGTGCTCAGCTGGACTAGTTTAGGCCCAAATATTCAGGTCAAATGTCGAAAATATGTGCCTCTGTGAGCGCGGCTTTTCATTTCCCCAGGTAAATGTGGCGGGAGTGATTATGTGCTGAACAGAGGCACATATTGTTGACAACTAAGCTCGGCACAGTGCCTGCCCAGCACAAAGCCCGCCCTGCGCCAAGTCCGATGACTCGCGCCGGGCGGGCTTTCTCTCTGCGGGGTAGTCAGAGCAGAAAGTGGCTAGGTCGAGGCCTAGTCACTACGGCCAGGGGCAGCTACTTCTTGTCCTCGATCATGGACTCCACCAAGTCCTTGACCTCGCGACGGCGGATCTTGCCGATCATGTCTGCAGGCAGTTCATCCACCACGAAGAACTGGCGAGGAACCTTGTAACGGGTCAGGGCTTCGCGGGACCATTCACGCGCTTCCTCGGCGTCGAAATCAGACTCAGAAACACCCTCTTCCAGAACCACGGCAGCAACGACCTCTTCCGAGCCGTCCTCCTGCTCCAAACCAACCACGCCGGCCGTAGAGATCTGTGGGTGATCCGTGAGGACCTCTTCCACCTCAGCGGGGTAGACATTGAATCCGCCGGTGATGATCATTTCCTTGGTGCGGGAGACGATCTTGATGAAGCCGTCCTCTTCCATGACAGCCATATCGCCGGTGTCGAACCAGTCTTCGTGGAAAGGCTGCTCGTCATCCTCGACGTTGATGTAGCCCTGGAATACCTGTGGGCCGCGAACCAGCAGCTCGCCGGCTTCGCCGTCTGGCATGGTGCGGGAGAAGTCATCGGGATCCGCCACACGCAGCTCGGTGTCTGGGAATGGGATGCCGATGTAACCCGCGCGGCGGTCCGGGGTGATGGGGTTGGCCACGATGATCGGGGCGGTCTCGGTCAGGCCGTAGCCCTCCACGATTTTGCCGCCGGTCTTCTTCTCCCACTCTTCGGTGGTCTTGGTGGGCAGTGGTGCCGCGCCGGATAGGGCGTTGCTGATGCCGGACAGATCGAGGTTGTTTTCCTCGGCTGCCTCAAGAATCTTGGTGTACAGCGTGGGCACACCCGGCATGTAGGTAGGTAGTTCCTTCTTCAACTGATCAACGATCAGTGGAATTTCCGGCTTCGGCAGCAGCGCCAGCTTTCCGCCCGTGGCCACGCCAAGCGCAGCGGTCAGAGTCAGACCGTAGACGTGGAACAGTGGCAGTGCAGCGAGGTACTTTTCCTGCTTGCCCTCGCCCAGATCCTTGACCCACGCCAGACCCTGGATCACGTTGGCCATGATGTTGCCGTGGGTCAGTTGCGCGCCCTTTGGCTTGCCGGTGGTGCCGGAGGTGAACAGGATCACGGCTGGGTCTGTGCTATCTAGATCCGCGGGGGTCTTGAGGTTCTTGCCGTCGCCACCGAATTTCTTGGTCAGCAACTTGGAGAAAGGCACGCTACCTGGGGCATCGCCGTGCAGCTGGTCGCGCTTTTCCTTCAAAGAAGGGATAGGAAGCTTCAAAGCCAAGCGCTTAACCAGTGGCATGGCCTCGATCATGTTGACGGAGACGATGGTTTCCAGCTGCGTAGTCTGCTGCAGCTTTTGGCAGACGTCGTAGACGTTGTCCCACGCGATGACGATCTTCGCCTCGTGGTCCTTGAATGGGCCTTCGAGTTCACGTGCGGTGTACAGCGGATTGTGTTCGACGACGACAGCACCGAGCTTGAGTACCGCGAAGAAGGCGATGAGGTGCTGCGGGCAGTTCGGCATGATCAATGCCACGCGCTCGCCACGCTTGACTCCCATGTGCTGCAAGCCGGCTGCTACCGAGTTCACCTGCTCAGCGAAGTCTGGGTAGCTGGTGGTCTGACCGAAGAAGTCGAGGATGTCCCGCTTGGAGTTTTCCGCCACGGACTTTTCCAGCATGGAGACGAGGTTGGATTCGGTGGGGTAGTCCAGAGACTCGGGGGTCCACTCTGCGTAGTACTTCAGGTAAGGCTTGTCCTTCCAAGCGGTACCTTCCGGCTTGGAGCCGGAGTCGGTGGCGGACGCATCTGGATTGTTGACGCTCGTCATCGTGTGGTCTTTCCTCTTGTTCTACGTTGCGTGAATCCCGTGCTCGGGACGGTTTGGCTCGCTCTAAGAGCGAGTTTGTTTGAGGATAGCGCGGAAAAGGTGGTCTGTAGGCGGAAACTAACAAAAAAGAGAAATGCTGCATCGGCGATTACACTTCACTTTCATGAGAGTCGCCATCATCTCCTTCCACACTTCACCTTTGGAACAGCCCGGTTCGGGAGACGCGGGAGGGATGAACGTCTACATCAAAAACACCGCGTTGCAGTTAGCTCGGCAGGGCGTGGAGGTGGACATTTTCACCCGCGCTACGCGTCCGTTGCAGGGCGAGGTGGTGCATGTGGCGCCGGGTCTGCGGGTGATTAATTGTGTGGCTGGTCCGTATGAGGGCCTGCCGAAGGAAGAGCTGCCCACGCAGTTGGCCGCATTTACAGGCAGCGTTTTGGCGTTCCAGCGCAAGAGTCAACAGTGCGCCACTGAGGACGCCGAGGGTACGCAAAATGAATGCGCGGACGTGGGCTATGACCTGATCCACTCGCATTATTGGCTATCTGGCCAGGTGGCGTGGTTGTTGCGCGATCTGTGGCATATCCCCTGGGTGCACACCGCTCATACGCTGGCTGCGGTGAAGAATTCACTGCTCGCCGCGGGGGATTCGCCGGAGCCTGCCAGTCGCCGGATCTGTGAGCAGCAGATCACGGACAACGCGGACTTGTTGATCGTGAATACTGAGGCTGAGGTTCGGGATTTGGTGGAAGGCTACGACGCCGAGGATTGCCTGATTCGGGTGGTTTATCCCGGTGCGGATGTGGAGCACTTCACTCCTGGTTCGGATCGCGCCACGGAGCGTACGCGCCGCGAGCTGGGCATCCCTTTCCTGGCCAAGGTGGTGGGTTTTGTGGGCCGGTTGCAGAGGTTAAAGGCACCGGATGTGTTGTTGCGGGCTGCGGCCATTTTGGTTCGACGTCACCCTGACCTGCTTTTGTCCGTGGTCATTTGCGGTGGGCCGTCCGGCTCCGGCAAGAACAGCTTGGAGGAGCTGCAGGATTTGGCCAAGGAATTGGGCATCGCGCATATCGTGCGCTTCCTGAGTCCGCGCCCGGCAGAGGAGCTGGTCTCGATTTACCAAGCGGCGGACTTGATCGCGGTGCCAAGCTACAACGAGAGTTTTGGCCTGGTGGCTGTCGAAGCCCAGGCCAGCGGCACTCCTGTGGTGGCTGCCGACGTGGGCGGTTTGTCCATCGCGGTGGACAATGGCAAGTCCGGATTGCTGGTGGAAGGGCATGAGCCCGAAGTGTGGGCCGATGCTCTTGGCGAGCTGTTGATAGATGATGAGCGCAGGATCGAGATGTCCGAGTACGCGCCGATCCACGCCAGCCGGTTCTCCTGGGAAAAGGCGGCAGAGAGTTTGCGCGCGATCTACGCGGAATTGCCGAAGAGCGTGCGGAACGCTACGCGTAATCCTGCTGGGTGAACATGGCGTGGAAAGGAAAGAAACAACTTCACCGCATTGAGGAACGAGCACTGAGCGGGTGGCTGGTGTCCAGTGCGCGTGTAGGCTGAAAAACATGGATCGCGCGGCTATTTGCACCCTGTTAGATGATGCTGAGGTTGAGTACACCGAGGCTGGCGGCAACCTCGTCATGGTACTCCCTGGCGAGAAGAAGTTGAAGACGAATTGCCTGCTCATCCCGCAAGAGGGGATGTTCCGCGTCGAGGCGTTTGTGTGCCGGCATGTGGAGGAGGCTCAAGAAGAGGTCTACAAGCTGCTGCTGCACGAGAACCGTCGGAACTTCGGCGTGCACTACACGCTGGATAGCAACGATGACATCTACCTGGTGGGTCAGTTCCCAGACTCCACCACGGCCGAGGATTTGCAGCGCGTGTTGGGGCAGATCCTGGAACGCGCTGACCAGGATTTCAACCGCATTCTGGAGCGTGGATTTGCGTCCTCGATCCGCCACGAATGGGCGTGGCGTCTGTCTCGCGGCGAGCCGACGATGAACCTGGGTGCGTTCACCCGGCTGCGTCCGTCCGATGACGAGGTGGCCACTCTCGCGCCACCACCGGGATCCGACCTCGCGGAGGACGTGCACACGCCGGAATCCGTGGTCTCCCAGGAAGAGCCAAACAACAAGCCTGAGACGGGCGCTGAGTCCGACAACTCATAGTTCTGCGATGCTGGTAGTCGACTGCGAATTTGGCTTTGACCACAGCATTGGAACGATGAGCTCGGCCTTTGAGCCGGGCAAGATCTATGGGCTCTGCGGGCCGAATGGCTCAGGAAAGACAACGCTCGCGCGCACAGTGGCTGGGGAAATCCATCCCTACTCGGGAAGCGTCACCTTAGATGGCCAACCCACGAGTGATCAGAACATGGTGGGGCGACTTGCCTACATTTCCCGGCCGGAGTTCTATCCCGATCTGTCGGTAGGCGAGCACATCAAGCTGCTCGAAAAGTATTCCAAGCAGGATTTCTCCGCTGCTATTGAGCAGTGGGCGCTGGCAGAATTGCTCGATTCTCCTCCTTCAAGGTTGTCCAGCGGACAGCAGCAGCGGGTGTATCTGGGCACCCAATTGTTGATGCACAGGGACGTGACCATCGTCGACGAGCCCGAGCGCCACCTCGATCAGGATTGGGTCGAGGTGTGTTGTGCTCAGTTGAGAGACATTGCTGATCAAGGATCTGTGGTGCTGGTCGCGACTCATTCACCGGTGGTTCGCAACAGTTGCGATGACATCCTCAGCATCGGCGCATGATGAAGGCAGTGCGCTCGGAATTGTTCGTGGTCTATCTGTTCTGCGCTGCGTTCGCGGCGTGGGCAGCATTCGACGTGGTCAGTTGGTTGCAGGCAGAGCAGGCTATCGTTGCCTCGCGATTGCCGGAACCTGTGGGGCTCGGCGCTGCGATAGCGGGGATTGCGGCGCTCATGATGCTGGCAGATTGGTTCTTTCCCCTGGTCAACGCGACCCCGGAGGATTGGCAGTACAAGGTCCGAGCCGGAGGAAAGCTGCGCTGGTTCGGTGCCCTGCAGTTCATACAGCTGTTGGTGTGCGGCTTTCTCGGTGCTTCTGTGGGAGCGGCGCAAGGTTTCTGGTGGCAGGGCTTACTGCTGGCACTGATCCTCCGAGTGGCCCTGCACGCGATTCATCAGCGCGACATCCCGACTTATCTTCGTGGTGTCATGCGCAACGTGTTGGCGCGCGCTTCTTTTTCTATTCTCGACGCCAACCTCGTCTCCGAACTGCTTGCCTCTTCTCATCTGAGAATGCGAGCTAACAGTGCAACGGCTAATTTCTGGGTGCTGATTTGGCGCAGATTTTGGAGGCGCCCGTATATTCCAGTGGCCTTTGTGGCGGCTATCGCCATTTCTGTGGCAACAACCGACGTCTTTGGTGACTATGGAATATTCGTTTTCTTCATGGTGTGGTCAATGCTGGGAACTGCGTTGATGAGGTGCGCGGACTTTTCCAAGCTCGGGTTAGTTTTCCGCGAGCGCTTCGTTGTGCTGGGAGTTCATGCGCTGTTGGGAGCGCTTCTATTGATTGCGCTCTTCCCGTTTGGCCAGCCATTGGTGGCAGCAGCTCTGTTCATTCCAGCGATTCTGTGGGCTGGCATAAAGCGTTCACAGTCACGAGTCGTGGAGAAAATCACGTTTGTGGATAGCGGAATCGGTGGGTTGGTCTCGCCGGAGATACTGGAGTACTACAGCGGAGGGCTGAAGCTAGCGGCGTTCTTGGGATTCATGGCTACAAGAATCTGACTTGTGCGTGACTCTTTGACTCGGCAGAGAGCAGGACAGCCTTCGGTGAGCTAGCCCAGCTTCCCGGACAGCCTTCGCAACCGGTTCTCGCTGGCCTCATCCAGGCCGATGATCTGCGCTGTCTTTCCCTTGTCCGCGTACTTCTGAATCACAGCATCCAGCGTGGCCACCGTGGAGGCATCCCAGATCACGGCGTGGCTCATGTCCACCACCACTAGTTCCGGGTCATTCGCGTAGTCGAACTGGTAGACCAAGTCATTCGAAGATGCGAAGAACAACTGGCCTGTCACTAGGTAAATGCGGGAGTTTGAACCATCGTTTTTGATGGCGTTCGGGGCAGGGGATTCTGCGATGTTTTCCGCACCATCACGCACTGCGTCGACCACTTCCTCCTGATCTCCCGCAGGGAGATCTCCCAGCGAGACCGGAGTGATGGTCACCATGTGGGCCACACGGCGAGCGAAAAGCACCATGGCCGTGAGTACGCCGAATGCCACGCCAACCGCCAGGTTGTGAGTCAGCAACGTGGCGATGACAGTCACTAGCATCACCAGAGTTTCGCTTAACGGCATAGCCCGCAGTGTGGATGGCTTGACGGAGTGCCAGTCAAAGGAGCTGACAGCCACCATGATCATGATGCCGGTCAGAGCGGCCATCGGGATTAAGCCAACAATGTCTCCCAAGCTGACCAGCAGAACCAGCAGGAAAACTCCGGCGAGCAGTGTGGATAGGCGCGTGCGCGCCCCGGCGCTGCGGGTATTGATCAGCGTCTGCCCGATCATCGCGCAACCGCCCATTCCGCCGAACACGCCCGTGACGATGTTCGCGATACCCTGCCCCCAGCTCTCACGTGTCTTGTCAGAGTGCACATCAGTGATGTCGTCCACCAGCTTCGCGGTTAACAAGGATTCCAACAGGCCAACCAGCGCCATGCCCAAGGCGTACGGCGCGATGATCTGGAATGTCTCCAAAGTCAGCGGAACATCTGGGAAGAAGAACTCCGGCAAGCTGGTGGGCAGCTCACCCTGATCGGAGACGTTCGGCACGTTCCAACCCGTAGCAATAACAAACGGGGTGAGCACCAAAATCGCAATCAGCGGAGCTGGAATTGCGCTGGTTAGGCGTGGGAACAACACCACAATCGCGATGCTCACCGCCACCAACGGATACACCAGCCACGGAACGCCCAGGAGATGCGGAATCTGCCCACTGAACACGATGATCGCCAGTGAGTTAATAAAGCCCACCATCACCGATCGAGGAATAAACCGCATGAGCTTCGCCACGCCCACAGCCGCCAGCAGCAGCTGGAAAATGCCAGCCAGAATCACACAGGCTAACAAATAATTCAGCCCGTGGCTGGCCACCAGAGGAGAGATCACCACGGCCACCGCGCCCGTGGCCGCGGAGATCATCGCTGGGCGCCCGCCGGTGAAAGCGATGGTGATGGCCATCGTGACAGAAGCGAACAATCCCACCCGCGGATCCACGCCAGCCAGAACAGAAAAGCTGATGGCCTCTGGAATCAGCGCCAGCGCGACCACCAAGCCACCCAGCACCTCAGTCCTGAAGCGGGACAGGGAGGAGAACGCATAGCGGAAGCTAGGGATCACCCCAGTGGGAGCGGGAAGGACAAGGTGTGGAGAAGTTTCGGCTGTGTGCACAGGAACTAAAGTCTCACAGGAAACTTATGTCTGTAGATTCAGGGGTGGCGTCGGAAATAAAAAATCACACCTTAATGACCACAAACCGGGGGAGTCGGTGGGAAACAGCAACCACCACCCACAGGAAATACCCCCAAACATGGCACTATAGAAACCATGAGCGACAACGAACAGAACCACGGAACACTCATCCTCCTGCGCCACGGACAGAGCGAATGGAACGCCTCCAACCAGTTCACCGGCTGGGTGGACGTTCGCCTGACCGATCAGGGCCGCGAAGAGGCCAAGCGCGGCGGCCAGATGATCAAAGATGCAGGGCTCAAGCCCAGCGTTTTGTACACCTCGCTGCTGCGTCGTGCCATCACCACCGCCAACATTGCGCTGGATGAAGCGGACCTGCACTGGATTCCTGTGATCCGCGATTGGCGGCTCAACGAGCGTCACTACGGCGCACTGCAGGGCCTGAACAAGACAGAGACCAAGGAGAAGTACGGCAACGATCAGTTCATGGAGTGGCGCCGTTCTTACGACACCCCGCCACCAGAGATCGACGTGGACAACGAGTACGCACAGACCAACGAGGCTCGCTACGCCAACCTTTCCGAGGTCCCCCGCACCGAGTGCCTGCTCGACGTCGTCAAGCGCTTTGTCCCTTACTACGAGGAGGAGATCGCCCCACGCATCGCACGTGGCGAGACCGTCCTGGTGGCCGCGCACGGTAACTCCCTGCGCGCGTTGGTGAAGTACTTGGACAACATTTCCGACGAAGACATCGCCGGACTGAACATCCCTACCGGCATCCCGCTGGTGTACCGCGTGGGTACGGACGGCACCGTCCTGAACCCCGGCGGTGACTACCTGGATCCAGAAGCTGCAGCTGCGGGTGCAGCGGCAGTGGCTGCTCAGGGCGAAGCTAAGTAATACCCCTGTTGATGGACCTGCTGATCGGGTTGCTCCTCGGGCTCCTACTGGGAGCCCTCTTTGGGGTGCTCGGGTACAAGTTCTACCGGGTGCAGATCAAAGCCAAGCGCAACCTGCGGACCCGGGCGGAGCTGCAAGGAAACCGGGTGTCCACCGTGGCGCAGGTGCTGCACTTTGCCATCCAGTCCGCACCCAGCGCCGTGGTGGTGGTGGACAAGCGCCGCAACGTGGTGATGTCCAACCCGCGTGCGCACGAGCTGTCCTTGGTGCATGAGCGCACGGTCAACGAAACTGTGTGGAAGGCTGTGCAGCGGGTGTTCATGGATCACGAGCCGCGCGAGATTCACTTCTCACCGCCGCATCGCCGTGGCAGCCGTCCCGTGATTTCCGTTGCTGGTCAGGTGCAGTTGTTGACTCTGCAGGACAACCGCTATGCCGTTGTTTACGCCACAGATGATTCCGAGCACGTGCGCATGGAATCCGCGCGCCGGGACTTTGTGGCTAACGTCTCGCACGAGCTCAAGACCCCGGTCGGCGCGATTTCCTTGCTGGTAGAGACGTTGATGGAGGTCCGCGAGGACCCCGAGTCCGTGGAGTACTTCGGTGGCAAGTTGGCGGGGGAGACCCGACGCATGGGTCAGATGATCTCCGAGCTGATCTCCTTGTCCAAGCTGCAGGGTGCGGAGTCCTTGCCGGATCCACAGGTAATCAGCTTGGATTCTGTGGTGGAAGAGGCGTTTGACCGCTGCCACTTGGCCGCAGAGACCGCCAACATTGAATTGGTGAAGGATCAGCGCTGTGGGGCGCTCGTCATGGGTGACAAGTCCTTGTTGGTGACGTCTGTGTCTAACCTGGTGACCAACGCGATCTACTACTCGCCGGCGGGCACTCCCGTGTCTTTGTCTCGCGAGGTCCGCGATGACGTGGTCCGGGTGCGAGTGACTGACCGCGGCATCGGCATTGCGCCGGAGGATCAGAAGCGCCTGTTTGAGCGCTTCTTCCGCGTGGACAAAGCACGCTCCCGCAATACAGGAGGTACGGGCCTTGGGTTAGCCATCGTGAAACATGTGATGGTTAACCACGGAGGACGGGTCTCCGTGTGGTCTCGCCCGGGTACCGGTTCCACTTTCACGCTGGAGTTGCCTCGTTTCACCCAAAGCGAAACCACCCTGCCTGAGGGCGAGAGTCCCGTGGTGCCGAGCCAGACGTCCTTGGCGGATAGCAATGACGTGTTCACCGGAATCTTCACCAGCGATGATCGAGATGGCCAAGATCGGGATGATCCTGATGATGAAGACAGGCGGATCGGGTAACTCCGGTTGCGGGTTTGTGAACAGAAACGGACAATAAGGTAACACCGGGATAACCGCCATCGTGCGGTGACCGAACTACAGAGAGGGGCGAGAGCCACCGTGACTAGCGTTCTTATCGTCGAAGACGAAGAATCTTTGGCTGAGCCACTGGCTTTTCTTCTGAAAAAAGAGGGCTTTGAAGTAGCCCTCGCCGGGGATGGCCCCACCGCTCTCGAGATCTTTGCCTCGGAACAGATCGACATCGTCCTATTGGACCTGATGCTCCCAGGAATGTCCGGTACCGAAGTGTGCCGCCAATTGCGCCAAACTTCCTCCGTGCCCGTGATCATGGTGACGGCTCGCGATAGTGAGATCGATAAGGTCGTGGGACTAGAGCTCGGCGCGGATGATTACGTGACCAAGCCGTACTTCGCCCGCGAGCTCATCGCCCGCATTCGCGCCGTCCTGCGTCGCGGTGGGGATAACACCCCGCAGAGCGAGGAGCTGGCAGACGATGGCATGGTGCTGCGCGAAAATCGTGTGATGATGGACGTGGAACGCCACATCGTCACCGTGGATGGGCACAAGGTTCCCATGCCGCTCAAGGAGTTTGACCTGCTGGAATATCTGATGCGCAACTCCGGCCGCGTGCTCACCCGTGGTCAGCTCATCGACCGCGTGTGGGGTGCGGATTACGTGGGCGATACCAAGACCTTGGACGTGCACATCAAGCGCCTGCGCTCCAAGATCGAGCGCAACCCGTCCCGCCCGGAGATCCTGGTGACGGTTCGTGGCCTGGGCTACAAGTTCGAAAGCTAGGTCCCGGCCTGAGGCCGTTTAAATCCCGCGCTCCCGAGCCTGCGCCGTCGCAGGGTGGATAGACAGCAGCGGGAATCCGCTCGGGGATACCGCAGCCATTTTCTCCCGTTGTTCGCAGTGCTCCGCGATCACTCGGTATGCATCGCTGCCCACCAGCTCCGTGAGCTCTTCCTCTTGCGTGCGCCACAGCGGATTCGTCCCTGCATGGCACGTGGAATCTGTGGTGCAGTACCAATCGAAGTCCTCACCGCCGTTTCCCCACCCGCGCCGGGTGTACTCCGTGATGGTCGTGCGCAGCTGCTCCGCGCCGTCTGACCGCGTCTCCCATTCCTCCAGCCGGCGCAGTGGCAACTGCCAGCACACCTCGGGCTTGGACTGCAGAACGTTCTCGCCGTGCTTGAGCGCCCATGAGTGCAACGCGCATCCTCGCCCGGCCGGAAAACCCTCCCGATTGGCGAAAATGCACGCGCCGCCCACCGTCACGGTCTTCAGCGCGGGCTCCAGTTCACCCTCGTCATTTTCCAGCTCATCCCATTCGAGCCACGGCTCCAGCTGCCCCACCGTGGTGCCGTACCCGTTGTTTTCTTCGTCCTCGTTGTCGGTGGTTTCTGTGCCCTCTTTTTCCGACGCCACCTGCGCCTCTTGCCACTGCTCCACCTCATCTGCGGGTCGGTTCTGCCACTCCGCATCAGTGAGCTGTGCTGCAACGCGGGCGAGTTGGCGTCGATCCTCCACATCGGTGAGAAACGCACCGTGACCACAACAACCCACGTCGGGATTGGAGGCATCGATCCCTAAACACGCCTCCGTGCCAAAACGGCAACGGTAGGTGGACAACAGCCACGTCAGATCGGCCTGGATGATGTGCTCGGAATCCGCAGGATCCACAAACTCGAGCCATTCCCGTGCGTAGTCTGCGGGCAGTTCCTGGCCGGATTTCACGGACTGATCAGCTGCAGTGCCGGCCGGATACCCGGAGGCGCGAGGGGAAGACTGGGACGTTTGGTTCACAGCATTCACCGTAGACGGGTTAGGCTGGTCCCCGTGCGATTAGGTGTCCTTGACGTAGGAAGTAACACTGTTCATTTAGTGGTGGTTGATGCCCAGCGGGGCGGACCGCCTACTCCAATGAGCAATTGGAAAACCCCCATGCGCTTGGTGGAGTACCTGGACAGCAAGGGTGCCATCAACAAAAAGGGCCAGGAACGGCTCTTCAACGGCGTAGCGCTGGCCAAGGAAATGTCTGAGCAGTTCCGCTGCGATGAGATGCTTCCGTTTGCTACCTCGGCCATCCGTTCGGCAACGAACTCTGAGGACGTGCTGGCCAAGCTCCGGAAGGAAACCGGGGTCAATCTGCAGATTCTCTCCGGCGAAGAAGAAGCTCGGCTGACATTCCTGGCCGTGCGGCGCTGGTATGGATGGTCTGCTGGCCGCATCTGCGATCTGGATATTGGTGGCGGTTCGCTGGAGATGTCCATTGGTACCAACGAGAACCCCGACGTGGCGTGTTCTGTGAACTTGGGCGCGGCGCGACTGACTCGAGAGTGGTTTGAGACCGATCCGCCGGATAAAAAGGTAATTGCTGATCTGCGGGACTATATTGATTCCACTTTGGAAGATCCCGTGGCCCAACTATTGGACTCCGGTCCACTGGATTTGGCCGTGGGAACGTCCAAAACGTTCCGCATGTTGGCGCGTTTGACTGGTGCGGCCCCAAGTTCTGCAGGACCTCGGGTCAAGCGCACGTTGACCCAGGCAGGTTTGCGCCAATTAATTGCGTTTATCTCTCGCATGACGGCAGCGGATCGCGCGGAATTGGAAGGCGTGAGCTCGGATCGTTCACACCAAGTGGTCGCGGGCGCTTTGGTAGCTGAAGCTACGATGCGTAAATTGGGCATCGAAACCCTTCATATGTGCCCATGGGCACTACGAGAAGGGGTAATTTTCAGGCAAACTGATCAGGTTTTGCTGGAGTAATGGAGTTTTAACCTTGTGGTGATGCGTGAATGCGCATGTCTGACTGTAAGGTAAAGGTCTAAGTAAAATGGATCAGAGCGCGTTGGATCTTGATGGGAACGATTGATGAGTGAGAAGCTGACAGTCGCTGAGCTGCTAGCCCGGAACGGGCGCGGTTCATCTGAAAGCTCTACCGAGCGCCCCCGGCGGAGGCGCCGCAACCTAGAAACCGGTGGAGTCTCCGTTGCGGAGCTGACCGGTTCCATACCTGTCGTTACTCAGGATGACGTTGACGAGCACAAGGCCTCCAAGTCTGCCAAGGCTGCAGGCTCTACCGAAACAGCTAATAGAACAGCTGCCAAGGATGCTGCTGGTGAGAAGATCACCCGCAAGGCGGAAAAGCCTGGCGAAACCACCAACCAGATGGCAGCCGTCCCGGATTCTGAGACGAAGCGCCCATCCTCGGTTGACACCAAGCTTGAAACCAAGGTTGAGGCTAAGGATCAAACCAAGGCTGATGAGCACAAGTCTCCAGTAAAGCAGCCATCTGCTGCGCAGCCGGTGGCGGGCAAGAAGCCGACTGAGAAGGCCGCGGACAGGAAGCCTGTAGACGCAAAGCCAGCCGACAAGGCCGATTCTGCCAAGGAACAGAAGCCAGCACAGACAGAGTCTCGTAAGCGAGAAAAGGCTGCCACCCCGGTATCTGGCAAGGAAGCCCGCGCTGCTGAGTCCGCTCTGATCGGTGGAGGTGCTGCCGCTGCTGGTACCGACGCTGCTTCTACTGCATCCGCATCCGCTTCCTCTGCTTCTGCTGAAGATAAGACAAAAGCTGAAGCGAAGGAGGTGGCGTCGGACAAAAACAACGATAAGAACAACGACGCGCAACCATCCACCCGCGAGCGCAAACCGCTGCCAAAGAAGAAGGACCGCAAGCCAGACGAGTTTGCGGCTCTGGAAGCCAGCCTGGATGAAGACGAAGTCATCGACTACGAAGATGACACGATCTCCTGGCCAGCGATGCTGCTACAGGCAGTGGTTGCGATTGCCGCGGGCGTGGGCATCTTCTTTGGCTTCAGCCTGATGTGGTCCAACCTGCCATCCATCGTGGTGCTGGTGCTGGCCTTGGCCGTCACTTTGGTGCTGGTTGGCTTGGTACACGCGCTGCTGCGCCACAATGACAAGCTGCTCATGATCTTGGCCCTGGTGGTGGGGCTGATCCTGACATTCGGACCGCGGTTCGTCATAGGAATCTAGCGCCTCACGCGGTACACACCCTCCGGTAATCTCCGGAGGGTTTTTCTTGCGCACGGATTCGGTCCATTAGGCCATGACAACACCACGCTAAGGGGAGTGCTCGTGGCAGGATTGGCAAAACGCTGGCACAGTGAATGGCATGACTCGAATTGGAATTATTGGTGGAGGAAACATCGGCGAGGCATTGCTCTCAGGAATTCTGGGAGACGGTGCTGACCCGAAGAGCATTATCGTTGCTGACCCAACGACCGAGCGCCTTGAGCAACTCAAGGACCAGTACGGCGTGGTGACCACTGAGGACAGCGCTGAGGCTGCAGACGGCTCGGACTTCGTGTTTATCGCGGTCAAGCCGGACATCGTGCCCATCGCGCTGCAGGACATTACGGACACGGTGGATTCGAACGGCGACGAGACCGTGGTGGTCTCCCTTGCCGCTGGCGTGACCAACAAGGCTATGGAAAGCGTTCTGCCTGCCGGAACCCCTGTGGTTCGCGTGATGCCGAACACCCCCATGCTCGTGGGCAAGGGCGCCTCTGCGCTGGCTGGTGGTCGCTTCGCAGAGAAGAACCACGTGGAAGCCGTGCAGGACCTGATGTCCGCCACGGGCACCGTGGTGATCGTTAAGGAGAAGGACATTGACGCAGTCACGGCGATCTCCGGCTCTGGCCCTGCGTACTACTTCATGGTCACCGAGGCCATGATCGACGCAGGCGTGAACCTAGGTCTGCCACGCGTACTGGCTGAGCAGCTGGCTGTGGCCACTGCTGAGGGCGCGGCCACGATGATGGCCAAGGGGCAGTCCGAAGACGGTGGGGATGATCCCGTCACGCTGCGCACCAAGGTGTCCTCCCCGGGAGGCACCACCTCGGCTGCTACCCGCACCCTGGACGAGGAAGGCCTCCGCACGGCTTTCTACCGAGCTATGCAAGCATGTAAGGACCGCTCCATCGAGCTGGGCAAGTCTGACTAGTCATTGACTCCCGCTGCGATTAGCGGGCTTAGCGCAAGCATGTGTGGCAAAGACCTCCGGGATGGCCGGAGGTCTTTTTTCCGGAAGCGGCACGTACCAAAAGTGCACGGGGGTGCCAGGTGGGGGAGAAGGTAACTCGAGTGACTCGGTGGGCACTCCAGCGTATTTTTATAACTTTTGCCACGCCAGAATAGTTAAGACCCTATCGATGCTTTCCGTCACACCAATTAACAACGGATAACAATCGTTGCAATCTCCCCCGTGTTATACATCTACCCCACTCTTCACGTTATGATGGCACACAGCGATTCTTGTGTGACGTCCTGCAGGAGGGGAAGCCTGCATCATGCAAGAAAGCCTAGAAAGTGATGATTGATGGCAAGCAATGAGAATGGAATCTACCTCACCGTTGCTGAGGTGGCAGAGCTGATGCGCGTCTCGAAGATGACGGTTTATCGCTTGGTTCACTCCGGTGAACTGCCAGCAGTACAGGTAGGACGCTCCTTCCGAGTTCACGAGAAGGCAGTGGAGGATTACCTCGGCTCCAGCGTGTACAAATCCACCAATCAGGCTGGTTAAGCATCTGACCTAGGTCTGGCTGCGGGTGTTATACGCTCTCAGCCCACTTGGACCACGAAGCCCCCGTTTCTTATTCGCCTTAAGCTTCCGGGCTTTACGGCGATGGGAGATGAGGGGCTTTTTGTTTAAGCCGCCGGTGAAACGGTAGACTATGCACCATTCGTGTCGGCCGCCCCGGCACAGTTTCCGCCCGCTACGGCGAAACGGCTCGAAGATCAGCTGAAACTGAACTTCCATACCCTGCGCATTACGTGCAGAGCATAGGCCGATCGTCACGGTTAGGCGGGCTGATAACTGTACAAGATCGACCAATTAGAAGTGAGGTTCCCGCTATGGGCTCTGTGATCAAGAAGCGCCGCAAGCGTATGTCCAAGAAGAAGCACCGCAAGATGCTCCGCCGTACCCGCGTTCAGCGACGGAAGTTGGGCAAGTAAGCCGAAACGATCCGTGGGGATTCTTTCGCGCTCGCGAATGTAGTTCTGCTGCTCCGCCAACCGAGGTGCCACCGCACCACGGTTGGCGGAGTTTCGCGTTTCTAGAGAGATCTTCTATGACTTCTTGGATCCGCCGCGGCTGATCCAGTACCCGCCAGCTGCAGCAGCCCCCGCCGCCGCTGCTGTACCGCCCACACGGGCGATCTTCCTACTTCGCCGGTAGTCGCGGATCTCCCAGCCGTTGCGCTGCGCTGTGCGCCGCAACCGCGTATCTGGGTTGACTGCCACGGCCGTGCCCACCATGGACAACATCGGTACGTCGTTGATGGAATCCGAGTACGCCGTGCATCGGGTCAGGTCGAGGTCTTCGTAGGCTGCCAGCGCCACCACTGCATGCTTCTTGCCTGGCCCGTGCAGCATGTCACCCACCATGCGGCCGGTGAACACGCCGTCCTGAACCTCAGCGACCGTTCCTAGAGCGCCGGTGAAACCCAGCTCCCGGGCGATGATCTGTGCCAGCTGAACAGGTGCCGCGGTCACGAGCCATACTTGGTGGCCGGCTTCCAAGTGCATGTCCGCCAGTTCCTTAGTGCCAGGGAAGATGCGCTCGGAGATGCTGGCAGCCCAAATCTCCTCGGCCATCTCCGTCAAATCAGCAACCTTGTGCCCCTTGACCAGCGCCAAAGCTTGTTCGCGTCCTTGGTCGATGTCGCCTTGGTTTTCGCCGGACATGCGGAATTTGAGTTGCTTCCAAATAAACCCGAGCACTTCGCCCACGCCGAAGAAGCGCCTGCGCACCAGGCCCCGCGCGAACAGCAGAATCGAGGCGCCCTTGATCAGGGTGTTGTCTACGTCGAAGAACGCGGCCGCGCCTGCATCCTGCGGAATCGTGGGGTCTGGGGTGTTGAGAATGTTCGCGCCACCTGCGGCTTCTGCTGCGCCGTGGAGGTTGCGCAGGCCGTCTCGCAGAGCATCGTCAGGAACGTCGAGTTCTTGTGCCAGCTTGTTGATCGCGTCCTTGTTGGTGTCTCCGGGCGCATCTGGGTTGAGTGCCTGCCATCGGGCTGTGGTGGGTGTGCTTTTTGTTTCCGACGCCAACTCCGCATCTTCCGCCTCAGCCTGTGGGCCGGATAGAGCGGTCAGGGCGTGTTGCACGGAGGCCTCGCCGGCTTCCTGCTGAGCTTTTTCGCCGCGGCTGGGGAATACGTGGCGGGCTAGGAAATCGCGTACCGTGCTGCGGAAGTTGCTGGCCACACCGGATGCGGAATCCTCGAGTGCATCGAACGCGGCGGATACGCCGGTCTCCCGCGGTTCGGGATGCGCATCCTCTGCATTGCCGGGCTTGTTGATCACGTACACCAAACTACTCGGTTGCTTAAGGCGGGGGGAAACCTTTGGAAGTCTTATCTACTGGGCACGCTGGGTTAGCCTTGTAGATGTGATTGATGGTGAATTCTCTGCGTCCGCTTCCCCTAAGGCCGCTCATGTGGTGAGCCTGTTGGTGCGTTCTACCTGTGGTTCCTGCGCGCGGGTACACGAACAGATTCTGCCCGTGGTGCAGGCAGCGGGCGCTCGGTTTGAAGTGATCCAGCTGGACGGGCCGCATGGCGATGCGGAGCTGGCGCAAGAATTCGGGGACCGCGTTCCTGTGGTGCTGGTGGATAACGAAGAGTTTGCCTGTTGGGAAGTTGACAACGCGGAGTTGGCTGCTGAACTGGATCGCCCTCTATAGCACCCAGCCCCATCGTTTTGTCATTGGGGTGGGTTAAGGGATAGCGTAGGAGTCCGTAAATACCCGAGGGCTTCCTTGCAGAAAAAGGCAGCCACGCGCGAATTTAAATACACGCGGCCTACCCGGGGTGACACGCATGCAGGAGGCCTGGTTTAGGTATGGACGTTAGCGCAGCTACTGGCACCGCAGCGGTGTTGCTGGTGGGACTGTCTTTTCGCTCCGCACCCGTCCCAGTTCTGGAGAAGGTCTCCTTAGCGGACACGGAACTGCCAAAGCTTCAGCTGGCAATGCTGGAGACAGATGCGATCTCCGAATCTCTGGTGCTCTCCACCTGTAACCGCATGGAGTTCTACACGGTGGCCAATGCTTTCCACTCTGGCCTAGACCACGTTGTGGATACCATCGCTGACTTCTCGGGGCTTCCCATGGAAGAGCTGGAACCGCACTTGTACGTTCACTACGCGGATTCCGCCGCAGAGCACATGCTCAATGTGGCCTCCGGTCTGGACTCGATGGTGGTAGGCGAACAGCAGATCATCGGGCAGCTGCGCGAGGCATATCAGCAAGCCAATGAGATCGGCACAGTCGGCCGCACCCTGCATGACCTCACACAGCGCGCTCTGCACACGGGCAAGCGTGTGCACTCCGAGACCAACATCGACACAGCTGGTGCGTCCATGGTCTCGTTCTCGGTGGACAAGGCGCTGGACCGCCTTGGCGTCGACAAAAATGACCAGGCCCCGATGAACAACCACCGCGCGTTGGTCATCGGCGCTGGCGCCATGGCATCGCTGGCCTCGACCTACCTCGGCCGGTTGGGAATCGACCACGTGACGGTCGCCAACCGCACGCTCAGCCGAGCGGAAAACTTGGCTTCACACGCACGGCAGGCGGGAGTCAGCGCCACCGCCGTTCCACTGACGGACATGCCACCCGTGCTGGGAGAGGTGGACATAGTTGTGTCGGCAACGGGAGCTGCCGGACACGTGGTTTTGGCGGAGCGCGTCGCCGCAGCGCGCGAGCAAAAGGGCACTCAAGACAAGCCGCTTGCGCTAGTGGATCTGTCCATGCCTCGCGACATCGAGCAAGCCGCCGCAGAACTGCCCCAGGTGCACCTGCTCAACATCGAAGAGCTCACCACCATGGCGGGCGAGAGCGTGGAAGATGAAGATCCTGCTCGCTCGATCGTCAAGGAAGAGCTTGAATCCTTCCTCGAGCAGCAGCGCGCCCAAGCCGTGATTCCGACCGTTAAGGCGCTGCGCAAGAAGGCTGTGGACCTGATGGCGGACGAACTGCTCGTGCTCGAGCGCAGTACGCCGGAGATGTCTGCGGAGGACCGGCAGCTGGTGGAACGCAGCATGCGGAGGTTCGTAGACAAGCTGTTGCACACGCCCACCGTGCAGGCCAAGCGCCTGTCCGCTGGCGGTGCGCACGTCAGTTACCCGGACGCACTGGCTGCTCTTTTTCAACTGCCGACAGGCGCGGTGCAATCCGTGACCGAGCCCGACAGTGCCACAGCTTCCGTCGCGCGAGCGGGCAACTTAGGCAGCGCCATCCGCGTGCTTAACAACAACGCGCAAGGTAATCCGGTGCAAATCAATCAGGCTCAAGACAACCAGGGGGAGAACTCATGACCGAACAACGAACGTTCCTCATCGGTACCCGTGGCTCTCTGCTGGCCACCACCCAGTCCGGACACGTCCGCGAGGGCATTTCCGAGCAAGGGGCACAGGCAGAACTGCACATCGTGCATACCCCCGGGGATGCCTCCCAAGCTGCGCAGACACCCGTTGCCAAGATCGGCATTGGCGTGTTCACTGAAACCCTCCGCAAGGCGCTCAGTGAGAAGGAGTGCGATATCGCCGTGCACTCCTTCAAGGATCTGCCCACCGCACCCGATCCCCGCTTCCGGACGGTGGTCCCACCCCGCGTCGATCCACGCGAAGTTCTTATCAGCGTGGATAAAAAGCCGTTGATGGAACTGCCGCACGGCGCGACCGTGGGAACCGGCGCACCGCGGCGAGTCTCGCAGATTCTGGCTGCGCGCCCAGATCTGCAGCTGATGCCGCTGCGCGGAAACATCACCACGCGAATGGGTCGCGTTGGTGAGGACCTGGATGCCGTGGTGCTGGCGCGCGCAGGCCTGGAACGCGTGGGAATGCTGGATAATGCAGCAGAATCCATCGATCCTTTCCTGGTGATGCCAGCTCCCGCCCAAGGCGCGCTGAGCATCGAGGTGCGTGCCGATGATGACGCTGCCTTCGCGGCCGTTGCTCCACTGGATGATTCTTTAAGCCACGCCCAGGCGATCGCGGAGCGGGCAGTGCTTTCCACTTTGGAAGCGGGATGTTCCGCTCCCGTCGCGGCGTATTCCACCATCGAGGTCAGCGAAGACGGACACTCCGCGCACCTGGTTGTCCACGGCGGTGCCTATGCCATGGATGGAACCGAGACAATAGTGCGTCAGGCGGAAACCACTATCCCGCTGGGCGAAACGCGGACATTACTGGATCCCACCTGGAAACAGTCCGCAGAAGCGGCCCGCGACGTGGGTAAACACGTAGGCCAGGAGTTACTTGCTGCAGGTGCAGACAGACTCATGGCGGCCAGCCGCTGACCACGTACCGCGTACGTCAGCAGCTGATCGCCCTGGATGCGGCGAAGGCATGCGGATCAATCACCTTCCGCTGACTTCTGCTCGCATCCGCACACTTTCATAGTTCACACTCTTCTCCCCCCTCATTAGGAGTAGCGCCTTAGCACGGTGCCGCTCTAGGGCTCATCGCCCCGGTTACGGCCGGGAACAACGGTGGGGCTGTACGAGGAACAACGCACATGGAAAGCCAACACATGAATGATTCCGGAAACGCCACGATGGCCACCGGTCGGATCCTCTTTGTAGGAGCTGGACCGGGTAACCCGGATCTCCTGACCGTCCGCGCTCGCGACGTGCTGGAAAACACCGCATACGCGTGGGTCGATCCCGCAGTGACTGTGGGCATACGTCGGCTCATCGCGCAGCAGGTCGAGGTGCCAATCCACAAGGTAGAGGCCGCCGAAGCGGAGTGGGAAAGCAAGGTCAAGGCAGCCAAGGAAGCTGGCGCCCGCCGCAAGCCACCCAAGCCGGAACCACCTAGCGCTGCGGAGATCGTGCTCGCAGAACCGGATACCGAAGACGATCAGCATCGCACGACAGCGCAAGAGATGATCGATCGCGCGCTCCACGGCGATGACGTGATTCGTTTGGTAGCAGGTAACCCCCTGAGCAATGAGGCTGTTATGGCCGAGCTGCAGGAGGTTGCTGCGCTCGCCGCACCTGCCAACGTGGAATTCCAGGTCATCCCCGGAATGACTGGGGCAGCTGCTGCTCCAGCGTTTACCGGCATTGGTGTGGGACCAGACGTGACTGTCGCCGACGTCCGCGAAGGAGCGGACTGGGACCAGCTGGCCAGCGCTGGACTGCCCCTGATCCTCACCGCAGCTCCCAGCAACCTGGCGGGAGTGGCCAACGAACTCAAGCATCGCGATATCCCTGGCTCCACCCCGGCCACGGTCACGGTGCATGCCACCACTCGTCGTCAGCGTAGCTATGACGTGACCTTGGATACCCTCAAGTCCATCGCCGCTGCCTCCGGCCCCGCGGCAAAGGATGGCGATCTGCCAGATGAACTGCTGGTCACCATCGGTTCGCAGGCGGATCCCGCGCAGCGCTCCAAGTACTCCTGGTGGGAAAACCGCGCGCTCTACGGTTGGACCGTGCTGGTGCCTCGCGCCAAGAACCAGGCTGGTCCCATGAGCGCGCGCCTGGCTGGCCATGGTGCCATCCCCGTGGAGGTTCCCACCATCGCCGTGGAGCCGCCGCGCAGTCCAGCCCAGATGGAACGCGCCATTAAGGGTCTGGTGGATGGTCGCTACCACTGGATCGTGTTCACCAGCGTCAACGCGGTGAAGGCAACGTGGGACAAGCTCGCCGAGTTTGGGCTGGATGCCCGCGCCCTCGCCGGCGTGCGCGTGGCGGCAGTGGGTCCAAAGACCGCCCAGGCCGTCCGCGACCTGGGAATCACCCCGGAGTTGCTGCCGAGCGCCAACGCGCGCAACGCCTCCGGCTTGGTCGATGTATTCCCCGCCCATGATGAGGACCTGGATCCCGTGGATCGCGTGCTTCTGCCACGCGCGGACATCGCGACGGAAGTGCTGGTGGAAGGCCTCATCGAGCTGGGATGGGAAGTTGACGACGTGGTGGCTTACCGCACCGTCCGCGCCGCGCCACCGAGCCCGGAGATCCGCGACATGATCAAGACCGGCGGATTCGATGCGGTGTGCTTCACCTCCTCGTCCACCGTGAAGAACCTCGTGGGCATCGCGGGCAAGCCGCACACGCGCACCATCATCGCCTGCATTGGCCCGATGGCAGCTCAGACCGCCAAGGAACACGGCCTGCGCGTGGATGTCATGCCGGAGCACGCGGGTGTGGAAGACCTCGTAGATGCGCTGGCTGAACACGTAGCGGAGCTGCGCGCTGCGGGACAGTTGCCACCGCCGCGGAAGAGGCGGCGTCGTCGGAAAAACGGCGTGAGCAACCCCGCAACCGTGACGGAAAATGCGGCCTCCGGCGCTGCCACCCCTGTCTGATTCTCCAGACCGCCGGCGGGACTAGCATGGAAAGCATTATGACTAGCTCCGATGCTTTCACTCCGTTCCGCCGTCCCCGCCGGCTGCGCACCAACCCCGTGATGCGCAATTTCACCGCGGAGACGGACCTCAACCCCAACCGTTTTGTGCTGCCCATGTTCGTGGCAGATCGCGCAGAATCCGATGGCCCCAAGCCCATCTCAAGCTTGCCGGGCGTGGTGCAGCACACCGAGAAGTCCCTGCTGCACGCAATCGAGGAAGCCCTGGAAGCGGGAGTAGGCGCGGTGGATCTGTTCGGCGTGCCGAAGGAAGAGGACAAGGATCCCAGCGGCAGCGCCGGAATCGCTGAAGATGGCGTGCTCAACCGCGCTCTGAGGTCCGTCCGCAAGCAGTTTGGTAACGACATCCTGGTGATGGCGGACACCTGCTTGGACGAGTTCACCGACCATGGTCACTGTGGTGTGTTGGGTACCGATTCTTTCGGTGAGACGATTATTGATAACGACGCCACACTCGATGCCTACGCCGATTTGGCTGTGGCCCAGGCCAATGCTGGTGCCCACATCGTCAGCCCCTCCGGCATGATGGACGGCCAGGTTCGCCGTATCCGCGAAGCCCTTGACGAGGCCGGTCATGAAAACGTGTCCATCATGGCCTACTCCGCAAAGTACGCGTCCAGCTTCTACGGCCCATTCCGCGAGGCAGTGGGATCCTCTTTGGAAGGCGACCGCAAGCAGTACCAACAGGATGCCCGCAACGTTCGAGAGTCCTTGTTGGAGACCCAACTGGATATTGACGAAGGCGCGGACATGGTCATGGTCAAGCCCGCGATGCCTTACCTGGATGTGCTGCGGGAAGTGGCGGACATGTCTCCTGTGCCTGTGGCTGCCTATCAGATCAGCGGCGAGTACGCGATGATCAGCGCTGCTGCGGAAAGGGGATGGATCGACTTGGATGCGGCGATCATGGAATCCATCACGGGTATCCGCCGCGCAGGTGCGGACATCGTGCTGACCTACTGGGCAACCAAGGCAGCGCAGATGCTGCGCAAGGGCTAGCGGTCCGCACAATCAGCGGGCTGGGCATGTTCCCAGCTACTGCAGCCCCAACTGCATGCCGGTGGCGCTGAACACCGGCTCTAGCAGTGCAAAATCCGTGATGTAGTCATTGGTTCCGCCATCGTCGCTGATCGGGGAACCAGACAGAATTCCCAAAGCAGCCACCCGGTTTCCGCCCAGCTTGATGTACAGCGGCGAACCGGAATCTCCGGTGAGGCTGAACAAGTTTGTCCGCACCATCGACCCGTTCCAGGAAATGATCGGCCCACAGGTTTCCTTGGTGCGGAATCCCATCTTGCACACCATCATTCCCGCGTGCAGATCCGCCGGCCCCGCCAAGGTGGTGACGTCATAGCGCCCACCAATGCGCGCGTCCGTACCGATGCCCTCCTCAAGGGACAGCGCGGAATAGTCCGTTTCTCGGTCTTCTGCGATCGGCGCGGGCTCCGGGACGTGCTCGGTGCCGTAGCGCTGGCTATCTTCCCCGATTTCCACATCCCAGCTGCCCAGCGGCTGCATGGAATCCCACTGTCCGAGAGGACGAACGGGATAGCCAGACGCATCGGTGGACCACTCCACGTAGCCGTCATCGTCGGCCTCCATGCAATGGCCTGCGGACAAAGCGGCAGGCTGGGAGGAGCCGATGTAATGCCCCAGGAAGGAAAGGGTGCAGACTGATTCGCCATCGATGTCTATGGACATGCCTGGCGTCGGGACGGAAAAATCACCCCACGCATCATCTGGGTAGGCACGGGGCGCACCGGAAAAATGAGTGAAGCGCTGCACCGCATCGTTTTCTTGCGCCTGGAAGTCCGGGTCGAGCGAATCGAGCAGGTAGGTATCCGTGCCGCGGTTGTCGTCTTGGTAGGGGAAAGGCGCGTCGTACAAACCCCGGGAGTTGAGTGCGGCGATGGTCTCCGCCGCCGAAGACGCGGGCTGACCCACGCGAGGGGCAGCCGCCTGAGAACCAAAGAAACCGCCGACAAACATGCAGCTCGCCACGATAAAAACACCCAGCGCTGCAGAAGCGGCCACGGTCCATACAGGGTGGTTTCTGGTCCACCCCACAAACGTGGTCCGCGGGCGCTGCGGCACAGGAGGCATCGGAGGAAAGCTGGTCACCACAGAAAGGTTAATCCGTGCAGCGGGAATCCGGGCATTCGAAGGGGCAACTTGTCCGCACTACAAGTAGGCTAGACACTCGTATGAGCAGCAAAATGGACAAAGAAGAGCTGAAGCCGCCGAAGGTTGGGCGGAAAGACGGGCTCGCCAAAAACCTCAAGGGTGCGCCGGAAGATGTGCGCCTGGGCGTGATGATGTGGTGGAGCGTCGCCGGAATGCAGGTGGTCTACGCGCTGGTGCAGTTCCTGGCCAACATCGTGGATCCACGAGCGCTGAAGACTCAGCTGCAGGAACAAGGAGACGGCCTCGGCAGCATGAACGGCGTGCTGGGCGAGGGAGATGTCACCGATCACGTCATGGCCATGAACGTATCCATGCTGATATGGATGCTCGCCGCCGCGGCACTGTGCGCGTGGCTGACCTACCGCGCCGGGCGTGGAGGTCCGTACTCCCGCTTGTTCCTCAACGTTGGATCCGTGTACTTGGCCCTGCAGGCTGTGCTGTTGCTCTTCGGTAGCTCGCCAAACACCATGCCGGTGGCGTTCGTTCTGCTGCTGGGCATCCTCGCCATCCTGTCCGGCGTGGCCGCGATGCTGGGCGTGTGGTTCATGTCCCGCCCGGACAACAGTGAATGGCTCGGCATTCCTGATTCCGCAGAAGTGGAAAAGTATGCGGAAGCTGTGGAGCGGCGTCGAAAAGAAGAACGCGATGCCAAAAAGGCCCGCAAGGAAGCCAAGGAACGCGAAGACAACAACCATCCGCACAATCACAGCGGCTCTCGCCCTCGCGATCGCCGCTAAACCTGGAGAACCGCACCCATGCCTTCCATGTTTCCGTCGATGGCCCCCAGCGCCGATGACCGCAACCGCAGAACCACAGCCTGGCAGCCAGGAGATCCCACCCCACGCATCGTGCTGATCGCCTCGGTGCTGTTCGTGGTGGTGGGCGTGCTCATGATCCTCAGCGGGTACCTGAACTTGACCGTGGAGTGGAGCCGGGAGCCGACTAACGCTGAGGAAGCCGAGCGCATGGAATTTGTGCGCCGTAACGTGCAGATCTTGGGTGGCATCAACGCGGTGCTTGGATTGTTGGTCACCTGGCTGAGCTTCAGCTTGCGGCTGGGTTACCGCGGGCGCCGTCGCATCTTGCTGTGGGTTTCTTGCCTGGCCATCATCTTCATGTTGCTGGGGTGGGTCTTCGGATTCACCGGTCCCGGGCAGGCTGTCCTTGCCCTGGTATTGGCGATTGCGTGCCTGATGGCTTTTCGTCCGGCTGCGGATCCTTTCTTCGACGCCGGACACCGCCTCGAAGCACCCGTGGAAGGTGACGGCACTCTTCCCGGAGACATCGTGCGGGACTAATCCCCGCAACATAGATTGCTGTGGAGATACTGCCCTTAGAATAAAAGGCACTTTCATGTAAAGTGCAGCGGATAGTTTCGCTGCGGCGATCCATGAATTGCAGTGAAGAAAGGCAAGTAGCCAGTGGCTGAGTACGGTGCAGGGCACGCAGGTGTGCGGGGGATTCCCGAGGCCGCGTTCGATGGAACCTCAGCCGCGGATTCGCACGGCCGAGAAGGCACCGTGGAATCCGTTGAGCGCGCCATCCAAGATGCGAGAACCGCGGCCAAGGTTGCGGGCTTTGACATGGACAAGGCCGCGGATATGGCCTCCGAGGAGCGCGAGAAGTTCCGTAGGAGTAAGGGCTTGTCCAGCTTCGCGTTTCGCCTGGAAGGCCTGGAATCTGCGGTAGATGCTACCTCGCTGGAGGTGGATCTCAATGCGATGCCTGGCGTGGAAGCGGTGGTGGTGTACGCCTCCAAGATGGCGTGGGTTTCCGCTGAGGAGTACGTGCACCCCTCCGAGCTCCTGGAGCACATGCGCGCGATGGGCGTGGAGGGCTGGATGACAGCCTCCACGCTGCGCCGCCGTTCGGAGCGCTTGGACCTGCAAGAGAGCCGGCGCCGGATGCGTAAGCATTCGCATGCCAAGGACCCGTCCCGTCTGTTGGCGAGTACGCGCACGCGTGGTGCGGAGCCTTCGCTGGTGGGGCACCGGGTGCGCAATCCTTTTGATAGCACTGAGGTTTTGCACACGGCGCGTGACCTGATCACCAATCTTCGTTTGCTTGTTGCCGTGTTGTTTGGCCTGCCGGTGGTGGCCTTGGATGTGGTGCTGGATTGGCAGTTCGACGGCTGGCAGTGGGTGTCTCTGGCTCTTGCTACCCCGGTGGTGACGTGGTGTGCGTGGCCTTTCCACCGCGCGATGCTCGGCGGTTTGCGCCGTGGGCTTTCGGCTTTGGATGGTGCGAGTTCCACGGCGATCGTGCTGGCGTATCTCTACTCGCTGTACGCGCTGATTTTTACCGAGGCCGGGGACATTGGATGGCATTCTCACCTGGTCTTTATGACCCGCGAGTGGGCCGCCGATGACGTGAGCGATTCGATGTTCCTGGACGTGGCCTGCGGCGTCACGGTGTTCTTGCTGTTCGGTCGCCTTCTTTCCCGACGCAACCAACTGCGTTCCAAGGCCATTCTCCACGTGCCCACTAACGCCTTTGAGGCGGATGTGTTGGTGGTGCGCAAATCTAAGAAGGGTGAGGTCACCAAGTCCATGGTGGCTCCCACGGAGCTGCGGCGTGGCGAGGACATCATTATTCCCCGTGGGGGGTGGGTGCCCAGCGATTGCGAGGTAGTTTCTGGCAAATCGATGGTGGATATGGGGCCCGTGGGTGGCGCGCATCGTCGCACCGAAGTTTCCGTGGGGGACCGGGTTTACGCGGGTGCACGGAATGCGGGGGCCACCCTGAAACTGCGCGTGCAGCAGACCGGTTCCAAGACCCGCTTGGCGGCGATGGAACGTTGGCTGCGCAACGCTATTCAGGACGAGAACCGCTTCACGCAGTTGGCGAACCGCTCCGCCAGTTTGTTGGTGCCGTGGGCGATGGCGATTGCCATCGTGAACTTCTTGGGCTGGCTGGCTATTTTTGGATCGCTGGATGCGGCCGTGGCTAGTTCTTTGTCCATCATGGTGGCGGTGGCTCCCGTGGCCTTGGCCTTGTCTGCGCCACTTGCGCTGCGCCTAGGCCTAGCTCGTGCGGCATCCCAGGGTGTCCTGATGCGGGAAACTGGGACGATTCACCAGTTGGCGCTCGTGAACTCGATCGTGTTTAACCGAGTGGGCACGCTGACTACCGGGCCGATGCAGGTGATTGGGGTGACTCCTGCTGCTGGGGAAAACTCAGACTTGGTGTTGCGTGTTGCTGCTGCGTTGACCATGGAATCCGAGCATGCGGTCTCTCGCGCGATTGTCCGCGCGGATCGCGAGGCTCGCGATGCCAATGCAGGTGGCGACGAGATTCCGCACTGGCTAGAAGCTGGTGAGGTGACCGTGAGCAACGACGGTTCTTTTGAGGGTGTCGTGGATATCCCGGTGGCGGGAGAGATGCGCCACGTTCAGGCTTCACTGTGGCGCCCTCGGGACATGGGCGAGATCAAGGATCACCGCTTGGCGTCGGCCGCGCTCTCCGGTGGCACTCCGGTGTTCGTGCGATGGAAGGGAAAGGATCGCGGAGTTATCCTTATTGGTGACTCTTTCCGGGACGATGCTCCGGATGCCATTGACCGCCTGGAAGAGATGGACATTGAAACGTTCATGCTCTCCCGCGACATGTACCGCGTGGCACGTCGCATAGCTAACTCCCTGGGCATTTCCACGGTGTTGGCAGGCATCGCCCCGAACCGCAAGGAAGCCACCGTCCGCAGCCTGCACGCCCGGGGAAATCACGTGGCGATGGTCGGCGATCGAGACAGCACCCTCGCGCTGCGCGCCGCTGATGTGGGCATCCTCATGGCCGGCCACTCCAACCTGGATACTGTCTCCGTCAGCACCGCAGACGTGGTGGTCATGCGCGATGATGTCAAGGCTCTGCCAGAGGTCATCAACTTGACCCGCCACGTGCGCAATACCGTGGACTGGAACATCTGGTTGACGTGGGGATACAACGCACTGGCCATCGCCCTGGGAATGTTCGGTGTCCTGAATCCGCTACTGGCTCCGGTGGCGATGCTGGCCAGCTCCGCATTGATCGAGTGGCGTTGCGCGCGTGTGGTGCGCAGGAACTTCGATGATTCCCTGCTGAGCCACACACACTCCTGGCAGGGTCAGCTGCAGCGCATGCGGGCGCTGCGTCAGCTGAAGAAGCGCCAGGAGCTGCGCGCTCAAGCACGAAATTATGCGCGTGAAGAGACCCACGATCCGCATATGGATCAACCCGCCACCATAGCGGCAGCTGAGGCAGCCAGCGTCAAGGCGTCGGACTAAGGGAGCTACCCTCGCGAACCGAAATCAAAGGGAAACTACACTGGGGAACAAACGGCCCCCAACTTTCCTAAGGAGTAGGACTCTTCGTGTCTGACTCAACCGGTTCGAACTTTGACCACAGTGCCAGCGCCCACTCGATGCAGCGCGCGCAGGCCTTGATCCCCGGCGGCGTGAATTCGCCGGTCCGCGCATTCGGTTCCGTCGGTGGAACCGCGCCGTTTATTACCAGCGCCGAGGGCTCTCGCCTCCACGACGAGGACGGAAACTCTTACGTTGACCTGTTCTGCTCCTGGGGTCCGATGATCCACGGCCACGCACACCCGCAGATCGTGGAGGCCGTGCAACAGGCAGCGGCCAAGGGTCTGAGCTTCGGCGCTGCGACCACTGCCGAGGTTGACCTCGCACAGGAGATCGTGGACCGCACGTCCGTGGAGAAGGTGCGTCTGGTCAACTCCGGCACTGAAGCCACCATGTCCGCGACTCGTCTAGCCCGCGGCTTTACTGGGCGCGACAAGATCCTGAAGTTCGAAGGCTGCTACCACGGACACGTTGATTCCCTACTGGTAGCGGCTGGTTCTGGCGTGGCTACTTTCGGACTCCCAGACTCCCCGGGCATCACCAAGGGAGCTGCCGCAGACACCATCGTGGCCCCCTACTGGGACATTGATGCCGTGAAGAACGCCTTCGCCGAGCACCCCGGTGAGATCGCCGCCATCATCGTGGAGGGCACTCCCGGAAACATGGGCACCGTCTCCTCCGTGGACGCGGACGGAAACTCGTTCAACGCTCAGCTCAAGGAAATCGCCCACGCCGACGGCGCGCTGCTCATCGTGGATGAAGTGATGACCGGATTCCGCGTCAGCCGCCAGGGTTGGTTTGGAAAGGACCAGGTGGCGGGAGATCTGACCACCTTCGGCAAGGTCGTCTCTGGCGGCTTGCCGGCCGCAGCCTTCGGTGGCCGCGCAGACATCATGGACCACCTGGCGCCCGTGGGCTCCGTCTACCAAGCCGGAACGTTGTCCGGAAACCCGGTGGCGGTGGCTTCTGGTTTGACCTCCTTGCAGCTGGCCACGGAAGAGACCTACCGCACGCTGGATAAGAACGCGGACACCGTGGCCACGCTGGTTTCGGATGCACTGAGCAAGGAATCCGTGGCCCACCACGTGCAGCGCGCGGGCAACATGTTCTCCTTCCGCTTCGGCCCAGAAGAAGGCAAGAACTTCGCTGATATGCAGGCAGCGGATACTTTCCGCTTCCCGGCGTTCTTCCACGCCATGCTGGATCACGGAGTCTTTGTTCCACCAAGTGTGTTTGAGACCTGGTTCGTCTCCACCGCGCTGACGGACGAGGATTTCACAGCTATTGAGAACGCAGCCGCACACGCCGCGAAGGCCGCTGCACAGGCGAGCGCTACTTAGGTTCTAGGCGTAGCGAGGGGGTAGGGTCGATACTCATGACCACGATTGTTCACCTCGTTCGACACGGCGAGGTCCATAATCCAGCGAAGATCCTCTACGGCCGTCTCGAGGGCTACCAGCTCTCCGAGCGCGGACGGAACATGGCACACGCAACGGCCACTGACCTGGCCGATCACGATGTGACCTTCCTAGGAGTCTCGCCGATGCAGCGCGCGCAGGAGACCGCCCAGCCATTTGCTGAGAAGCTCGGGTTGGACATCACCACGGATGAGCGTCTCATCGAGGCCGGCAACATGCTGGAAGGCCTGCACATCAAGGGAGCCCGCAGCGCGCTGTGGAACCCCAAGTATTGGCCGCTGCTCAAGGATCCATCCCTGCCCAGCTGGGGTGAGCACTACACCGACATCTGCGAGCGCATGTGGGATGTCATCGACGATGCCCGGGATAAGGCACGCGGACATGAGGCCGTGCTGATCTCTCACCAACTGCCGATCGTGATGATCCAGCGTGACGTTCAAGGCCTGTCCTTGGCCCACAATCCAGCCGCCCGACAGTGCGAGCTGGCCTCGGTGACCTCCTTGGTCTTCGGCGGAGCTGACCTGACAGACCTTTACTACAGCGAGCCCGCGCAGAAGATCTAAGCGCCTGATAAAACCTTTGATGCACCTCGGAAAAAGAGTATCTACCAGGAAGTATGCATGTTTGAGATCAAGAAGTTCATCGCGGTGCTGACCCTCGTGGCCACGGCCGGAACCCTCGTGGCTTGTGGTGAGGAAAACACCGCTGGAGGCAACGCCGTGGCCATCGGCGGCACATTTGAATTCGTCTCTCCAGGTGGCCAGACGTCCATTTCCTATCCCCCAGAGGATCGCGAAAAGATTGGCAACATCAACGGCGTGAACCTCATCACGGATGAGGAGATGTCCCTCGATGAATTCGACGGCCAAGTGGTGGTGTTGAATTCTTGGGGTCAGTGGTGCGGTCCGTGCCGCAGCGAGTCCGATGATCTGCAGCGCGTGCACGAGCGCATGCAGCAGACCGGCAAGGGCACCCTGCTGGGCATCAACGTGAAGGACTTTTCCCGTGCGAAGGCGCAGAACTTCGTCAAGGACAACGGCATCACCTACCCCTCCCTGTACGACCCGCCGTTCAAGTCTGCACTCGCCTTGGGTGGCGTGCCTACCTCGGTGATTCCCACCACCATCGTGCTGGATAAGCAGCATCGCCCGGCGCACATCTTCCTGCAGGAAGTCACCGAGGATCAGTTGTGGGACGTGGTGGAACCCATCCTGAATGAGGATGCGTAGATCACGGTGGATAGCTACGTGGATTCCTTTGTGATGGCCCAGGACATCGGCCAAACCTTTGCAGAAACCGTCTCCGCTGGCCCCATTCTCCTGGCGTTGCTGGCGGCCGCTGCCGCAGGATTGGTTTCTTTCGCCTCTCCTTGCGTGATCCCGCTGGTGCCGGGCTATGTCTCCTACTTGGCTGGCGTGGTGGGCGCGGACACGGATTACACCGCTGAAGGAACCAAGGTCAAGGACAAACGAGCACAAGTCGCCAGCGCGGCGCTGCTGTTCGTCTTGGGCTTTACCGTGGTGTTTGTGCTGGCCACGGTCACCGTCTTCGGAGTGATCAGCACGCTGATGATCAACCAGGAAATGTTGATGCGCGCCGGTGGCGTGGTGACCATCGCCATGGGCGTGATCTTCATGGGCTTTATCCGCCCACTGCAGCGGGACACCCGCATGGCGCCCAAGCGGTGGACCACTCTAGCCGGTGCGCCGCTGCTGGGAGGCGTCTTCGCGCTGGGTTGGACCCCGTGTCTTGGCCCCACTCTGGCCTCGATCATCTCTGTCTCCGCTGGCACGGAAGGGGCCACCGCCGCCCGCGGGGTGGCGCTGATCATCGCGTACTGCCTCGGACTGGGCATTCCCTTCATCCTCGTAGCGTTCGGCTCCTCCCGGGCACTGCGCGGCGTGGACTGGCTGCGCCGCCACTCGCGGATTATCCAAAGGATCGGCGGAGCGCTGCTCATCATCGTGGGAATTTTGCTTCTCACAGGACAGTGGGCGACGATCGTGGAATGGATTCGCGTCGCTTTCATTTCTGACACGACATTGCCGGTCTAAGCGGCGTCGGAAAAGGACAACAACATGATGAAAAAGATCCTGCGCTTGCCGAAGGCCGGCTGGCAATGGCTTACCAAGATGAGGACCGCTTTGGTGCTCATGGTGCTGTTGGCGCTGGCCGCAGTGCCTGGTGCACTGTTGCCGCAGCGCTCCCTGAACAAGGATAAGGTGGCGGAGTACATTTCCGCCAACGGCAAGACCGCGGAGATTTTCGACAAGCTGCAGCTGTTTGATGTCTTCAGCTCCACCTGGTTCGCGGCCATTTACGTGCTGCTGTTCGTGTCTTTGATCGGCTGTATCCTTCCGCGCTCGTGGGATCACTACAAGGCACTGCGCACGGCGCCACCACGGGCGCCGAAGGTACTGAGCCGTTTGCCAAACCACGTGGTGGGCGAGGTGGCGCAGCCAGAGGACAAGGTCAAGGACTCGCTGCGCACGGAGTTCAAGAGCTGGACCTTCCATGAGACAGAAGCCAAGGATGACCGTGCCGGTGCGTGGTCGCTGTCCGCAGAGAAGGGCTACTTGCGTGAGTTCGCCAACCTGGTATTCCACCTAGCGTTGGTGGGCATTTTGGTTACGGTGGCCGCGGGACGTCTGCTGTACTACGAAGGCCAGGTCATCGTGGTGGCGGGCAGCCAGAACTCTCAGTTCTGCAACTCGGCCGTGTCCAACTTTGATTCCTTCCGCTACGGTCCGATGTTCGACGGTACCGGCCTGACCCCGTTCTGCGTGAACATCAAGGACTTCAACGCGGAGTACTTGGACAACGGCCAGGCCGTGCACTTTGAGTCCAACATCGATTACGCCGATGCCGAGACGGCGATGCTGCCTACCGATCAGTGGGAGCACGACGAACTGCGGGTGAACCATCCGCTGCGCATTCTGGGCGATCGCGTCTACCTCCAGGGTCACGGTTACGCGCCGACGTTCACCATCACGTGGCCGAACGGGGAGAAGGTCACCGAGACCACCCAGTTCCGCCCTGATGACTTGACCTATTTCTTGTCTTCGGGTGCGATGCGCTGGGATCCTCCGGCGGACATGTACCCCGATCTTTTGGATCGACGCCAAAACCAAATCTCTATTCAGGGTCTATTCGCCCCCACCGCGGAGTTCACCGGCGATAATGGCGCACTGCTGAGCTCTAGCTTTCCGGCGATGAATGACCCTGCGGTGGCGATTGACGTTTATCGCGGCGATACCGGGTTGGATGCAGGGCGCAGCCAGAGCATCTTCTCGCTGGATTCGGCGCAGCTGCACAACGGTTCCATGCAGAAGCTGGATCGCGTGAACCTGCGTGAGGGCGAGGACGTGGAACTGGACGATGGTACAAAGATCCGCTTCGATGGCGCCCAGGAGTTTGTGAACCTGCAGGTCTCCCGCGATCCGACGGTGCTGTGGGTGCTGGGCTTTGCGCTGTTGATGCTGGTGAGCCTGGTGGGCTCGCTGCGGATCAAGCGTCGTCGTTTCTGGGTGCGCCTGACTCCGACAGAAGAGGGCAACACCCGCGTGGAGATCGCGGGACTGTCTCGCACGGATTCCGCCGGCTGGGGCACTGAGTTCAACCGCAAGGCGGAGAAGATTCTGGGTCTGGATGATGAAGAGCTGGACGAGGAATTTGATGCCGATGCGATGGATTGGGACGATTCCTACGACGATGGTCTGGATGAGGCGATCAGCTGGGCCCGCGGCGAGCAGGATTAGCAGGCCGGGCAGAGTGAGTCCAGCAGGGTAGGGGCTTGTTCGCTCCACACTTCAGGGCTAATTTTATGAGAGACACAAAGACAACCGGTTGGCTACCTGCGCGGATGCGTAGGGCCTGGCCGGTGAGAATGTAAGGATCATGGGAAACAACATCATCGACCAAGACCTCGCGGCTCTTTCGGACAATGCGTTCCGTGCCGCGGTGATCGTCTACCTGCTGGCTCTTGCGGTCTCGCTGGTCCACTACGCCATGGTGCACTTGGCGGCGGAGAGCCGTCGGGAACGTGCCCGCGCGCTGAACTCCGCTGGAGTGGGTGCGTCTACGCGCAGCAAGGTCTCCGTGGGGGCCGGTTCCGGTGCCGGGGATAATTCCGATTCGACCAACCATATTGATCTGGCTACGCGGGACGATTCGGATTTGCCGAAGAATCTGCAGGCTGATTACATCGTGGCTCGCGTGCGCCGGGCGGATAAGTTCGGTGGCGTGGCGCAAGCACTGGTCTGGTTGGCCATCGCTGTGCACGCGGCGCAGGTGGTGCTGCGCGGTTTGGCTGCGGGCCGTTTTCCGTGGGGCAACCTGTTTGAGTACGTGACTGTGGTGACGTTGTTTGCCATGGTGATTTCCGCTGCCGTGGTGCAGCGAAAGTCCGTGCGCGTGATGTGGCCGTGGCTGTTGACCCCTGTGGTGGCGCTGCTGTTCTACGCGGGCACCAATCTGTATGCGGAGACCGCACCAGTGGTTCCGTCCTTGCAGTCCGGTTGGTTCCCGATCCACGTCTCCACCGTGTCCATCGGTGCGGGCATCGGCATGTTGTCCGGTATTTCCTCCCTGATGTACCTGCTGCGTACGTGGCAGCCCAAGGGCAAGGAACAGGGATTCTTTGGCGTGATCGCCTCGCCGTTGCCGGATGCGCAAAAGCTGGATTCGCTGGCGTACCGCACTGCTGTGTGGGCGCTCCCCGTGTTCGGTTTGGGCGTGGTGTTCGGCGCGATCTGGGCGGATGCCGCATGGGGCCGTTTCTGGGGTTGGGATCCTAAGGAGACCGTGTCTCTGATGACGTGGATGCTCTACGCCGTGTACCTGCACGCGCGCGCCACCCCGGGTTGGCGTGGTCGCAAGGCTGCGTGGATTAACGTCATCGCTTTTGCCACCATGGTCTTCAACCTGTTCTTCATCAACATGGTGGTCTCTGGACTGCACTCCTACGCGGGTCTGAACTAGCGAGATGACGGAGCCGATGAGTCCACAGCCGCGCCCCGCGGCCACCGCGCCTCGTGCATTCGCCCATTTGTTGGTGACTGGTGGCGCGGGATTCATCGGCTCTAATTTTGTGCATCGCACGTTGCAGACGCGGCCCGAGGTGCACGTTCATGTGCTCGATGCGATGACGTATGCGGCGCAGCCGGCGAATTTTCTTTCCGACGCCACACTCCCCCTGGAGCAAGCTTTTCCCGGTCGTTTCCACTTCACCCGCGGTGACATTGCGGACGCTGACGTGGTGGATCAGGCCGTGGCCAGCCTGGCACGTGCCGCGGCCGATGGTGCTGCCGCGATCGTGCACTTTGCCGCGGAGAGCCATAACGATAACTCCCTGTTGGATCCGGGAATCTTTGCGCGCACCAATGTGGAGGGCACGGTCAATCTGGCCACTTCGGCGGTCAAGCACGATGTGCACTTGCACCATGTGTCCACGGACGAGGTCTTCGGAGACTTAGCTCTGGACGATCCGCAGCGCTTCACGCGGGAGACTCCTTACGCTCCGTCTTCGCCCTATTCCGCTTCGAAGGCCAGCGCGGATCACTTCATCCGCGCGTTCGTGCGCTCCCTCGGATTGCGTGCCACCATCTCCAACTGCTCCAACAATTACGGGCCACGCCAGCACCCAGAGAAGTTCATCCCCCGGCAGATCACCGGCCTCATTGATGGGCACAAGCCACGCCTGTACGGTGCTGGCCACAACGTGCGGGACTGGATTCATGTGGATGACCACAACGATGCTGTGTGGGCGATCCTCGAGCGGGGAGAGCAGGGGCAAACGTATTTGATCGGCGCTGATGGCGAGCGCAGTAACCTCCAGGTGGTGACCGACCTCCTGCGGATTTTCGATCGCCCTGCGGATGATTTCATCCACGTCACGGACCGTCCGGGGCATGACCGGCGTTACGCCATTGACCCGTCCAGTATTCAAGAGCTGGGGTGGGCTCCTGCCTATACAGACTTTGCTGCGGGACTCGCGGCCACGGTGCAGTGGTATCGGGATAATCGGCAGTGGTGGGAAGAGGCGAAGGTGGCGTCGGAAGAAAAATACCGCGCCACCGAACGGCCGCTATAAAACACGAAGGCCCGGCGACCAGTGCATAGCGCACCGGTGCCGGGCTTTCGTACACTGCGTTGAACTTAGAGTTCTCGCTTGTGGAGATCGCTTGGCGTGACCGCCAGGGCGATTAAGGAGATGGCACACAGGGCCATCAAGTAGATGCCAATGGCCCACGTGCCGCCGTAGCTCTCCAGCAGCAGCTCGGCGATCATGGGGGCGAATGCGCCGCCGATGATCGCGCCGAGCGCATAACCCACGGAGACGCCGGAGAAGCGCACGGAACGGGGGAACATTTCGGCATACATCGCGGACTGCGGGCCGTAACTCAGCGCCAGGCCAGGGACGAAGAGCAGCAGGGCCAGGCCGAACATCCAGATGTTGGCGCGATCGATGAGCATCCAGACAGGGATGGTCAGGACGAATAGCAGGATGTAGCCGATGGCGAAGGTCTGGGTGCGGCCGATCTTGTCTGACAGGGAGCCGGACCAGAAGGTCAGTATTGCCCAGAGAATGGCCGCGATGATCACCGCGAGGAAGACCTCAGTTTGTGGCAGACCCAACTTCTTGGCTGCGTAGGAGCCCATGAAAGCGATGATCATGTAACCACAGGCGTTATTGGCGGCGAAGATGAACGCGGCCTTCAGTACCGTGCCGGTGTGAGTGCGCAGGAGGTCGCGCAGAGGTGCGGAGGACTCATCGGCGCGCTCCTGGATCTCCTGGAAGATCGGGGATTCGGAGACGCGCGAGCGGACGATGGCACCCACGATGACCAAGATCACGGAGAACAGGAACGGGATGCGCCACGCCCAGTCGATGTAGGCTTCCTTGCCGAACAAAGCCGTGAGTAGCAGCAATACTGCGGTGGCCGCGCCCAAGCCCAAGGGCACGCCGATCTGCGGGTAAGAGCCGTAGAGGCCGCGCTTGCCATTCGGAGCGTGCTCGACGGCCAGCAGGGCAGCGCCGCCCCACTCGCCACCGGCGGAGAATCCCTGGATGATGCGCAGGATAATCAGCAGAATTGGGGCGGCCATGCCGATGGCGGCATGGGTTGGCAAAAGTCCGATCAAGGCGGTGGCAAGACCCATGAGCACAAGGGTCAGAGCCAAAATTCGCTTGCGTCCGTAGCGATCGCCCAGGTGGCCAGCGATGGCTGCGCCTAGCGGGCGGAACAGGAAGCTGATGCCCAAGGTGGCCCAGGAGATGATCTGGGCGAGGGCCTCGTTATCGGAGGTGGCAGGTGCGAAGAACTGCGCGCCGAAGACAAGACCGGCAGCCTGGGCGTAGATGAAGAAGTCGTACCACTCGATCGTGGTTCCTACCAGCGTGGCTCCCAGAATCTTGCGTTCTTCGCGTTTGCGAGCGGGCGCAGAAAGTGGGGCGGATGCCGAGTGCGAGTCGGAGTGCGAGGCCGAAGGCGCGTTGGGTGATGCAGACATGACTAGTGAATTTATCAGGGCTATATCAAGTTGTTATAAAAATGGAAAAATTGCGACGGGCAGGAAAAGCCCAGCATATGGTGAGGATTTCCTAAGTTAGTATTGCCTATGTAAAGTTAGTTCATACTTACTTGTCGAGAGGCGAGTAAAGATCAACCGATGATCACCTGACGTTTCCAGTCATTAGGTTCACTTTCAAAGGATTTAACAACTCACCATGGCACACAAGCGCTTCACACTTGTCGCAACCATTCTGGCCTCCAGCCTGGCTTTGGCCGGGTGCTCGTCTGCAGGGCAGGACTCCGCAGATGGCAGCAACTCCGCTGATTCCGCAGGGCAGACCATTGAAGTTCAAGACAACCATGGAACGCAGACGGTACCTGTCTCGCCAGCTGCTGTTGTGGCGACGGATAACCGCAGCTTTGAAATCCTTGACCAGTGGGGTGTGGACCTCGTAGCTGCGCCTAAGCCGATCGTTCCGCGAACCGTTGATAACTACAAAAACAACGAGGACATCGTGGATATCGGCAATCACCGCGAACCGGACCTCGAGGCCCTGGTTGCTACCCAGCCGGATCTCATCGTCAACGGCCAGCGCTTCGCACAGCACTATGAAGACATCCGCACGCTGAACCCCGATGCGGCCATCGTGGAATTGGAGCCACGGGACGGCGAGCCCATGGATCAAGAGCTCATCCGCCACACCACTGCGCTGGGAGAGATCTTCGGCAAGCAAGACGAAGCACAGCAGCTGGTCGATGACTTCCAAGATGCTCTGGAACGTGCCAAGCAGGCATACGACGGACAGTCTTCCGTGATGGGTCTGAACGTCTCCGGTGGAGAAATCGGCTATGTGGCTCCATCGAAGGGCCGCTTCTGGGGACCAATCTTTGACTGGCTGGAGCTCAAGCCAGCACTAGAGGTGGACGATGCTTCCACCAGCCACACAGGAGATGACATTTCCGTGGAAGCGATTGCGGAGGCTAACCCAGCGTGGATGCTGGTCATGGATCGTGACGGCGCCATCAGCGAGGCTGACAAGCCCGAGTACATGCCCGCACAGGATGTCATCAAGAACAACGATGCCCTGCGTGACGTCCAGGCCGTCAAGGATCAGCAGACCCTGTTCGCACCGGTTGATACCTACACCAACGAAAACATCATCACCTACACCGAAGTTCTCAACAATCTGGCGGACGCCTTCGAAAAGCACAGCGCTTAACGGAGTTCGCTGACCTTCCCCGCCCTCGTTCTTTTTCGGATTCTCCATGTATTCAGCCCGCCCAGCTAGCAGCACTGCAAGCAGCGTCAACCAGCCCAGCACTACTCCCCGCACCACCCGCGCAGCCCAGCTGTTCGATAAGAACCTGCTGATCGGCATCGTCGTGGTGCTGGGGCTGCTGGCTGTGTCTTTGACGGTCGGCGAGTACAGCATCCTGGAAGGCGAACGGGGATGGGAGATGTTCGGCATCACCCGCGTGCCGCGCACCATCGCGCTGGTGCTGGCGGGTGCGGCCATGGCGATGTCCGGGCTGGTGATGCAGATGCTGACGCAGAACCGCTTTGTATCTCCCACCACCACGGGCACTACGGAATGGGCTGGTCTGGGGTTGCTAACCGTGATGGTGCTGTTCCCAGGAGCCTCGATTCTGGCCCGCATGGGCGGCGCGGTGGCGGCGGCCTTCGTGGGAGCGATGGTGTTCTTCCTCATTCTCCGCCGCATCTCTTTGCGCTCGTCGCTGGTGGTGCCGATCGTCGGCATCATGTTGGGTGCCGTGGTCAGTGCCGTATCCACCTTCTTCGCCTTGCAGACGGACATGCTGCAATCGCTGACCATCTGGTTTGCAGGCAGCTTTACCTCTGTCTACAAGGGACAATACGAATTCCTGTGGATCGTCCTGCTGGTCGTTGTGGCCGTGTTCTTCCTTGCTGATCGCCTGACCATCGCCGGCCTTGGCGAGGATGTGGCGACCAACGTGGGGCTGAACTACCAGCGCGTGGTGTTCGTGGGCACCGGGCTGATCGCCATTGCGACGGGCGTGGTGACTGTGGTGGTGGGGAACTTGCCGTTCCTCGGCCTCATCGTTCCCAACGTGGTCTCGATGCTGCGCGGGGATGATCTGCGCTCCAACTTGCCGTGGGTGGGTCTGGCAGGCATCGCGATTGTTACCGCCTGCGATATCCTCGCGCGCTTGGTCATCTCGCCGTTTGAAATCCCCGTGTCCGTGGTGCTGGGCATTGTGGGCGCGGTTGTCTTTGTTGTCTTGATTGTTAAGCAGGTCAACCGTGGCTAATTTGCTCGACGTCACCTCCGCTCCCTCCACGTCTCGCCGCACGCAGGGGCGCTCTGGCGCTTTCCACTCGTCTCGCGTGCGCAACCGTTACTGGGCTTTGTTGATTGTCTTACTGATTGCTGCCGTGGGGTGCGGCGGTGGGCTGCTGGCCTACGGCAACCCCATGCCCGTGGGAACACCACAGTTCTGGCTTCTGGCTGAGCGCCGATTGAATTCCGTGATCGCCATCGCCGTAGTGGCGGTGTGTCATGCGCTGGCCACTATTGGTTTCCAGACGGTGACCAACAATCGGATTATCACGCCCTCCATCATGGGATTCGAAGCGCTGTACGTGGCCATTCACACCACCACCGTCTTCATTGGTGGTGCCACGGGACTGATCGCTGCGCGCACACTGGGCACGTTCGTATTCCAGATTGTGCTGATGGTGGGCCTGGCACTGTTGCTGTACGGATGGATGTTGACCGGCAAGAACTCCAACATGCACGCGATGTTGCTGATCGGAGTGGTTATCGGCGGAGGTCTTGGTTCCCTATCGACCTTCATGCAGCGCGTGCTCACTCCCAGCGAGTTTGATCTGCTCACCGCCCGCTTGTTCGGCTCCGTCAATAACGCAGATCCGGATTTCTATCCCATCGTCATTCCTGTGGTGCTGTGCGCCGGTGCGCTGCTCATAGCCACGTCCTACAAGCTCAACGTGCTTGCGTTGGGGCGGCATGCCGCGGTGAATCTGGGGCTGCGCCACCAAGCGCTTTCCATCTATGTCTTGGTGTTGGTCACGGTGCTGATCGCCGTATCCACGGCTCTGGTGGGGCCCATGAGCTTCCTCGGATTTTTGGTGGCCACCCTGACGTATCAGCTCGCGGGCACGTCGGATCACCGCTACCTGTTCCCGCTGTCCGTAGTCATTGGTTTCGTGGTGCTTGCAGGGGCATATTTCCTGATGAATAACGTCTTTTCTGCTCAAGGCGCGGTATCTATCATCATCGAATTGGTGGGTGGAGCACTGTTCTTAGTGGTACTTCTGCGAAAGGGGTCACTGTGATTTCTCTAGACAAGGTCTACAAGCAGTACGGCGAGGAAACCGGCATCGGTCCGGTGAGCCTGGACATCCCCGCGGGTGGCATCACGGCATTCATTGGACCCAACGGTGCCGGAAAGTCCACCCTGCTCACCATGATCGGTCGCCTCCTGGACATCGATGAGGGGGTCATTGATGTGGCGGGGTTTGACGTCGCTAATTCAAAATCGAAAGACCTGGCCAAGGTGCTGTCCATCCTGCGGCAGGAAAACCACTTCATCACCAAGCTCACGGTTCGCCAGCTGGTCGGCTTCGGGCGGTTCCCGTATTCACAGGGTCGGCTGACGAAGAGAGACGAAGAAATCATCTCGCAGTACATCGATTTCTTGGGTCTCACCGCGCTGGAAAATCGATACCTGGATCAGCTCTCTGGCGGCCAGCGGCAACGCGCCTACGTGGCCATGGTGCTGTGCCAAGAAACGGACTATGTGCTGCTGGATGAACCGCTGAACAATCTGGACATCGCCCACTCTGTCCAGATGATGCAGCACTTGGCGAGTGCGGCGCGGGAGTTCGGTCGCACCATCTTGGTGGTGTTGCACGATATCAACTTCGCTGCCCGCTACGCAGACCACATTTGTGCCGTCAAGGATGGCAAAATCGTGGAGTTCGCGGAGGTGAGCACCATCATGAATGAAGAGACGCTGACGCGAATTTTCGATACGCCCGTGAGCATCCTCGATGGCCCTCACGGCCCGATTGCCTGCTACCACTAGCGTGTGCGCGGATCGTTGTCCCGGGCAGTCGATAGAGTAGGGGGCATGACTTCCAGCGAGAATGCCTTGGACTTTTCCGCCGCGGACATCGAGCCCGGCAGCATCACCCCTTTGCCCATCAAGGGCGCGTGGCTGTACACGCCACGAGTGGTTGGGGATGACCGCGGCAGCTTCCACGAGTGGTTCCGCACCGAGCAATTCACTGAGCACTTGGGATACCCCTTTGACGTGGCCCAGGCGAACCTTTCGCGTTCGCAGAAGAACGTGGTTCGCGGAATTCACCTGGCTGAGGTCCCCCCTGGCCAGGCCAAGTTCGTGACCTGCGTGGCAGGATCCGTGCGTGACGTCCTGGTCGACGTGCGCAAGGGCTCGCCAACCTATGGCAAGCACGTGGTTATTGAGTTGAATGCGGAGAATAACGCGGGTGTGTTCGTGCCCCTTGGCGTCGGGCATGGATTCACGGCAACCTCCGACGAGGCCACCGTGAGTTACCTGGTCACTGAGGCCTACAACCCGGAGCGTGAGTTCGAGATCAATCCTTTCGACGCCACACTCGCCATCGACTGGGGCATCGCGCAGGACCAGGCTGTGCTCTCTGAAAAGGATGCGGCAGCGCCAGAACTGTCTGCGGTCACTGACCGTTTGGCCACGTGGAACGACGTGCGCGGATGGGAAAAGGAATTGCGTGACGCCTGGCAGGAGGCGCTGCACGCCGCCGATGAGTGGGAAGAAGCTGCGGACGAGTGAAAGGCATCATCCTGGCCGGTGGGACGGGTTCCCGCCTATGGCCCATCACCGAAACGCTGTCGAAGCAGCTAGTTCCTGTCTACGACAAGCCCATGATTTACTACCCGCTGACCACCCTGATGTTGGCGGGAATTCGCGAGATCTTGGTGATCACGCGCGCGGAAGACGCGGAGCAGTTCCAGCGCTTGCTGGGTGACGGCTCCCAGTTTGGCGTGAGCATCACCTACGCGGTGCAGGATGCGCCGAACGGGCTGGCGGAAGCGTTCATCGTGGGCGAAGACTTTATCGGCGAGGATTCCGTGGCGTTGGTGTTGGGAGACAACATCTTCTACGGCGCTGGTCTAGGCACACAGTTGCGCCGCTTCGCTGAGCCAGATGGCGGCACCATCTTTGCCTATTGGGTGGCAGAGCCACAGGCTTATGGAGTGGTGGACTTTGATGAGCAGGGCAAGGCCTTGAGCATTGAGGAAAAGCCCGAGGAGCCCAAGTCTCAATTCGCTGTGCCTGGCTTGTACTTCTATTCCAATGACGTGGTGGACATCGCTAAATCGCTGGTGCCGAGTGCGCGGGGCGAGCTGGAAATTACCGATGTGAACCGCCGCTATTTGGAAGAAAACCGGCTACACGTGGAGGTTTTGCCACGTGGCACGGCATGGCTGGATACGGGCACGGTGGATGATCTGGCGGCGGCCGGAGACTTCGTGCGTGCCATCGAAAAGCGGCAGGGTCTGAAGGTCAGCTGTCCTGAGGAAGTCGCTTGGCGGATGGACTACATCTCGGATGACGATTTGGCAGCGGCCGCCGCGCGTTTGGCGAAGAGTGGCTATGGCCGCTACTTGGAAGACTTGTTGAAGCGAGGTAAGCGCTAGAACATGACCAGTCAACATCAGCCTGAAGTGGGATCGCACGGTCTGCACGTCCACCCAGATACGCTTGCGGATCTTGTCAGCCGGACCTGGCGTGACCTCACGTGGGAATCCGTGAGCGTGCCGGATCAGGGTATGGATCACGCCGTGGTGAAACTGCATGGGGTGAGTTCGCACGAGGGCGAGCTGGCGGACATGATCCCCGAGACGGTGGTCATCCGCGTGCCCTATGCCGAGGACTACCGCGTGCAGGCTCCGCTGGAATCCGCTGTGGTGGCGCAGCTGTCCAAGCTGCGCTTTGCCGCAGTCCGGGCGGTGAATTCTGCGGCGGATGCCCTGGGCGATGGGCAGCGTGGCAGCGGCGGACTCGGTCATGGGCAGGAGGGGGATCCGCACAAGCTCAACGCTGTGCGCGTTCCGGGAACTGTTCGCCAGTCCTACGTGCGCGGCACGTTCGGAACGGATCAGCCGCTGATGTTGACCATGCAGACCAACGTGCACGGCGAGCCCATGACACGGCAGGTATGGGATGAAATGTCAGCTGAGGATCGAGCGTGGGCTGCTACTCAGTTGGGAAGCATGTTGGCGGGTCTGCGCAGCCTAGATCCGGACTTAGTGCCGGTGCGCAACGTGGAATCGTGGTGGACTGATGGGGAAAAGACGTCGCAGCTCAACACGTCCGCTCGCTCACTTCCCGGCAAGCTTGCGCTGATGAAGCGGCGCGCCCCTGTCTATCTGGAGCCCAATCTGAGTGCTTCAGAGATGGCGACCGTACGGGAGATTTTTGCCGAGGTAGAAAGCCTGATTCGTCGCCCGTACCAGCAGCGTTGCCTCACCCACGGCGAGTTGATTCCGGATCACGTGCTGTGGAGCCCCACCGACGGCGTGGGCGTGATCGACTTTTCTGATATGACCATCGGTGACCCTGCTCTGGACTACGCACACTTGGCGGACATCGCGCCGGAATTCCCCGGCATGGTCTACGAGGAAGCTCTCAAGGCTGGGGCGCCTCACCACGAGGCAGAGCCGCCGCTGTTGGAGCGTGCCCAGGCTTTCAAGCGCTGGGACAACGTGTTTCTACTGATAGATCACTACCGCACTGGGCACTCGCCGCGGGTAGAGCTGGAGTAGTTGGGGTTACTCTTCGACATCAGGGCTTTCTTGAGTGAGCTCGTGCTCGTAACAGTACGGGGGAGTGCTCAGACCACTACACCCCAATAGGGCAGTTTTAGAATTTCTGTCGCTCTTGCGTGGTCGACCCCCCTGCGGCAGCGACTTTTCACAACTTCATGGGCGGTTCAGTTGATGCCGGTGAGGAAACCTAGAGAGGCCCTAGGAGGCACGGGGGGATGAGCTTATTAAAGGCCGAAGGCGCCGCCGCTGACGAGGATGAAGATACCCAGGCCGATCAAAACAATCGGGAACAGCACATGCTCCCAGCGTTCGAGAACCTCCGCGATCGGTGGACGGGTGGCCACGAACTTCGCCAACAGGACCAGGCCCGCCACCAGGAGCAGAAAGACGACGCAGTAGATGATAACGGTGGCGGTATCCACGTTGAGAAAAACCGGGACATAGACTCCGATATTGTCGCCACCGTTGGCAAAGGTCACCCCGGCGACGATCAAGGCGCTTAAGTTCTTTCCGCTGACTTTCGCGTCATCGTCGTCGTTATCGTCTCCCTGCCAGGCTTGCCAGGCCGCCCACAGCCCCAGGGCCAGGGGGATCAGCCCGAAGTAGGGGATCGCCTCGGTGGGCAGGAAGGCATCCGCCCCTAGGGTGACCAGGATCGTGGCTGCGAGGATGCCCGTGAAACCAAGGTACTGCCCGGCCAGGATCCGAAGTGTGGTCCCTGCTTGGCCGGCTCCGCGGGCGAAGAACAGCGAGAGCACGATGATGTCGTCGATATTGGTGGCGATAAACAGACCAACCGCCCCCAGGAGATCAGTTACCACTTACCTGTTCCCCTCTCCGGTGGCGCACCCGGGCACGTCACATGCCGATTCAATACATGGGGCATTCTCGTCGGCAGCCAGAGTGGTATCCAGCAGTGAGTTCAGCGCCTGGACAAGATGGACGTCGACGATCTCGTAGCGGGTCTTCCGCCCCTGCGGTTCGGCGACCACAATTCCGCAGTCCCGTAGGCAAGTGAGGTGGTTCGACACATTTGACCGCGTCAGTTCCAGCTCCCGGGCGAGAGCGGCCGGGTAGGCCGGGCCGCCCAGCAGGGTCAGGAGAATACGGGATCGGGTGGGATCGGCCATCGCTCGACCCAATCGGTTCATCACGTCCAAGCGCGAAGAAATAGTCAGCATGCACTGAACTATACAGCTGTTGCTGAACTGTTGCCACGAGGGGCGAACGTCGGCCCGACGGTGTTGTGTTTCTGAGCCTGTTTCCGCGCGGCTTTAGTGTCTTCCCTTTTTGTGTTTGTGTGGTTGTTGAATCTGTGCCTGTGGCGCAACCTGCTTGTCCCCTACTTTTTACAAACCGTCGTGAACTTTAGTTCGCGACGGAGCTTTTAATGACCCCAGTTCGTGCCCATCTAAGTGGGGCACACCTCAAAAGAACAGTTTTAGAATTGCTGTCAGAGTCAGAAGGCGTTGGCACAGATGGACCCCAGTGACCAGGGTTGTGACGACGGCTTCGGAACACCATCCGGTCAGTACTCGTGTGCACTAGGCTGAAAATGTCAGAACTCCCGGGCACAAGGAGACAGGGACGGACAGCAGCCACACGGACATTGCTGCGACATCACACCTGACTATGCCTGAAGCTGAGTGGGAACAGGCCTGAGCACAGGAACGGGTAATCGCTAGGTTGGCTGAGCACGAGAAAAGTCGGAGTAAGCACTGCTGATGCGGTCGCCGAAGAGCTGGGATGTCCCGGCGATAGATATACCGACTTCTTACACGCCACCGCGAGGGGTCAGGGGTAGTAACTGATCTGCTCGCGGATTTTCCCGCGCGGTGCGCAGCTTGTCCCCGCTGAGCAGTGGTGGCCGGCTTCCCGTGCGGCCACGAGCCCAGGCAGCCTCCAGACCGGCGTGTCTCCGCTCCCGGATCAGATCACATTCAAACTCCGCCGGGCAGGAAGATGTGGAACACTCCTCGGCCCCCGAAGGATGAGGTGCCGGTGTTTTCCTGCAGCGGTCGAAACTCCACTCCTCTCGTTGTGCTGACGACAGAATGTCCCTCGGGGTTGCCGGCCAGGCGGGGATTACTTGACGGTCATGCCGAATGAGTCCGCGATGGCCCGGGCGGTCTGCTTGGCGTAGCGGCCTACCCCGGAGAGCGTGGCGGATCCGGGGCCGGTCCAGTCGCCGTAACCGACCAGGTGCAGGCCCGGGTATTTCGGGGTCGTGCCGTCCAGGAGCCGGCGCACCGGCCCGAGGGACGGCCGAAACCCGGTACACCAGATCAGATGATCGGCCCGTACTTCGTTGAGGGAGTTAAACATCGGCGTCGCCGCCAACCATCCGGCGTCGCGGGCAGCGCGCACCTCAGGCAGCACGACAATGTCGCCGAGCTCCGAGTCGGCCCCCGGATCGGTCTCGCCGCGCTGGACGGCCAGGGCGCGTTGCCGGTTCCGGCGAAACAGCACCCGCCCGTCGACCTCATCGGGCATCCACCGGGGTGGATGGCGGGTATACCAGGTGACTTCGGCAACACCGGTGAGTTCGGCGGCGATCTGCGCGGCGGAGTTCGCCGCCCCCACCACCGCCACGGACGACCCCCGGAAGGGGCCCACCCCGGGATAGTTCGCCGAATGCCACTGCGTGCCGGTAAACAATCCCGGGTAGGCCGGGACGAAGGGAGTAGACCAGGTACCGGTGGCGGCTACGACATGGGGGGTCGACCACGATCGATCACCGGCGTGGAGGCGGTAGCCTCCATCCTCCCGCTCGACGTGGTCCACGTGCACGGGGCGCTCGACGGGGATCCGGTAGCGCTGCTCATAGTCGGCAAGGTAGTCGATGACATGGTCCGACGGTGGGAACCCCTCGTAGGCTGGCATGGGCTTGCCCGGCAGGCTGGAAAACTCCGCGGTGGAAAACAACGTCATCGATGGCCACACATGCCGCCACGCCCCACCGGCATCCTCCTGATCATCGAGGACCAGGGTGTCCACGCCTGCTCGCAGCAGGTAGTAGGCGGTGGCCAGGCCCGCCTGGCCACCGCCAATAATGATCGCCTCGAAGTGTTTGCTGGTCACGTGTGTGATCGTCTCCTGCTCGTCGGTGGTGGGTCAGTCCATCTGCAACACGGTGCGCAGCTCCGCGAACAGCTCTGGGCGCACCTGATGGGTCACCGTCCGGCCGACCCGGACTTTGTCCAATAACCCGGCCTCGGTCAACCGCTTCAGGTGATGCGACACGGTCGGCTGACTCAACCCCGACGTCTCTGTCAGCTCCCCGACGCTGACCGGGCCGCAGCCTTCGGCCGACAACTGCGATAACAAACGCAGGCGGGCGGGATCGGCCAACACCTTGAACAACGTGGCGTAGCGCTCGGCCTCACCACTGGTCAAGGGGCCAGCACCCAGTGAGCAACAGGCGGACAAGTCCGCCAGCGGGAGAGTCTGCGAGAGTGTCATACCAACCATCCTATATTGACAAGCATCGATATCAAGGCTACTTTTTTGTATTGATGCTTGTCAATACTGTGAAAGGCTCGTATGAATTCTGACCACCGCCCACGCATGACCTTTTTAGATCGCTTCCTGCCGGTCTGGATCATTCTCGCCATGGCCACTGGCCTGCTCATCGGCCGGGTCGTCCCCGGTATCGGTGACGACCTGGGCGCTTTAGAGGTCGGTGGGATTTCCCTGCCGATAGCACTTGGCCTGCTGGTGATGATGTATCCGCCGCTGGCGAAGGTTCGCTACGACAAGGCCGGCGAGATCGCCGCCGATAAACGCCTGATGACGGTGTCCTTAGTGCTCAACTGGCTGGTCGGTCCGGCTTTCATGTTCGCCTTGGCCTGGATCTTCCTGCCAGATCAGCCGGAACTGCGCACCGGGTTGATCATCGTCGGCCTGGCTCGGTGTATTGCGATGGTGCTCGTCTGGAGTGATCTGTCATGTGGTGACCGGGAGGCCACGGCCGTGCTGGTGGCGATCAACTCGGTGTTCCAAGTCATCATGTTCGGCGTACTCGGCTGGTTCTACCTCCAGGTCCTGCCAGCCTGGCTGGGCCTAGCGACTACCTCGGCGGAATTTTCCTTCTGGTCGATCGTGGTTTCCGTGCTCGTATTCCTCGGCATCCCGCTGGCCGCCGGCGTGGCCTCCCGAATCATCGGTGAAAAAACCAAGGGCCGTGCCTGGTACGAAAACACCTACCTGCCGAAGATCTCCCCGCTGGCACTGATCGGCCTGCTCTATACCATCGTGCTGCTGTTTTCCCTGCAGGGCGAGCAGATTACCTCCCAACCGTGGACCGTGGCCCGCCTGGCTGTGCCGCTGCTGGCCTACTTCGTCGGCATGTTCGCCATCGCACTGATTGCCGCGAAGGCGTCAGGTATGAATTACGCTCAGTCAGCGTCGGTGTCGTTTACGGCCGCGGGCAATAACTTCGAGCTGGCCATCGCCGTGGCCATCGGCACCTTCGGGGCGACCTCCGCACAGGCGCTAGCCGGCACGATCGGCCCGTTGATCGAAATCCCAGTGCTTGTCGGCCTGGTCTACACCATGCTGTGGCTGGGACCGAAACTCTTCCCCCAGGATCCGACCCTACCCGTATCCTCGACACCGTCCTCGCAGACTGCTGTATCCGAGAAGGAGAACTTCACCTCATGAGCACCCACCCAACAGTCCTGTTCGTCTGCGTCGGCAACGGCGGCAAGTCCCAGATGGCCGCAGCCCTAGCCGCTAAGCACGCCGGTGACCGGATCGAGATCCACTCCGCCGGCACGACACCCGGCACGAAGCTCAACCCCCAGTCCGTCGAGGTCATCGCAGAGGCCGGTGCCGACATGTCCGCAGGCCACCCTAAGGGTGTAGATCCACAACTGTTGCGCGAGGTCGACCGCGTGATCATCCTGGGAGGTGATGCCCAGCTGGAGCTACCCGACGGTGCCCGCGGTACGTGCGAGCGGTGGGTGACTGACGAGCCGTCCCAGCGTGGCATCGAGGGGATCGAGCGCATGCGTCTGGTCCGTGACGACATCGACACCCGTGTACGCCGGCTCATTGCCGAGCTGCTCGAGAACTGACCACCCCACCTGACACCACCAACGACCCCGCGCAGAAATCGCGCGGGGTCGTTGGTGTCTGCGCCGGCTGTCAGCTCCTCGTCCGGGAGCCAGACACGCTGGTAGAGACCGGGATGTGTCGGGTTAGGACGTAGCCTGCGGGTGCTGCTCCTCCAGGTCACTGGTGGTCTCAGTGGTGTCGGTGTCGTCGTCGGCGACGATCTCGACCCCGCAGCAGTCGGAGGTGGAGTTTTTCTTGGTAAACAGGTCCTTGAAACCCATGAGAGTGTGTCCTTTCGGTAGGGGTACGTGGTTTAGAGGATGATCGTCATCGCGTAGCCGGCCAGCATGGCCGCCAGCAGAATGGTGATCACGAAGGTCGCCAACAGTTTCGGCTTGAACACCGCCGCCAACATGGAGACCTCCGGCGGAGAGGCCCCCGCCCCGCCGATCATCATCGCGAAGATCGGGCCGATGGCCACCCCGGCACCCGATAAAGCCAGGGCGACCGGCAGCATCGTCTCCAGTCGGACATACAGCGGGATACCGAGCACCGCAGCCAGTGGAATCAGCCACCAGACGTTTCCACCGGCCATAAATCCCAGGCCGTCTTCGGGCACGACCCCGTAGATGAATGCACCGATGGCCACGCCGATGATCATCGGAAGGAGCATGGGGCGAAGATCGTCCCATGCCTGACGGATCGCTGCCGGGGTTTCTTGTTTGATTCCACGCCACGGGGTCCCGTCCAGCTGGCGCCCGCCCTTGACCTTGACCTTGCGCAGCTGGTCTTCCATGCCCAGCGCGGTCCAGGCCCAGGGTGCTCCCAGCGACAGCAGCACCATGATCACCGCGTAGCTGATCGCGACCTGCCAGGTAAAGATCAGCCAGATCCCGCCGACGATAACCGGGTTGAGCAGCGGCGAAGCGATCAGGTAGGTCACGGTGGTACGAAAGGCCACCCCGGCTTTGAGCATGCTGACAAACATCGGGGGTGCTGTTGCAAAGTTGGGGGGAGAGCAGCGAAGACCTAGTTCCTCATTCTCTGATGGCCGCTGCGTGTGGGCGTTCTCAGGCAGTCTCGAAGACCCGGTTGACGATCACCGCGTCCGGGTTCGGTTGCCCGTAGGCAAACATCGTGCCTTGCCCTTTCCGCAATGAGTGCATCGCCTCCATCCCTTTCAACGTCCGATATGCAGATGTCCGGTTCTTAAACGCGCCTTTCGGCCCGAGGATCCGCTTCAGCCGACCATGGTCGCCTTCCAGGATGTTGTTGAGGTATTTCACCTGCCGGTGTTCCACTGTTGGCGGGCAGATTCCCTCTGACTTCAACTCGGCGATTGCCCTGGCTAGGGAGGGTGCTTTATCGGTGTTGATCACTCTGGGATACCCGGCTGACGCATTGGATCTGAGGGCCTTGGCCAGGAAACGCTTCGCTGCGGCCACGTTCCGCTTCGGAGAGAGGTAAAAGTCCAGGGTCTGGCCACCGGCGGTGATCGCCCGATA
>ENA-OOKA01000006-OOKA01000006.1-human-skin-metagenome-genome-assembly--contig:-NODE-6-length-152998-cov-7.027814_pt1 | contig 152998 bp, 136 predicted proteins | sample MGYA00248825_ERZ500995 | MGnify/ENA primary metagenome ERZ500995 (study PRJEB25958, sample SAMN03398540) | human skin metagenome | study: EMG produced TPA metagenomics assembly of the Human Skin...
ACCCACGCTCATCCGAAGTAGGGTAACCCAACTTCCCATTCTCCCAACCGGAGTTGCCCCAGGTACGCTGGATTGCACCCTTGGTGATGTGAGCGCCGGTCTTGGAGGACCAGTGAACCTGACCACCCTGGAAGGACTGCGAGGTTCCACCCTTGAGAGTGCGCTCGTTCGAGGTCGGGTATCCGAGGGCACCATTCTCGTATTTCTGATTGCCCCAAGCTCGCTGAATCGGGGAACCGTTCTTCGTGAAGAATGCTCCACTCTTCGGGGACCAGTGGATGGATCCACCCTGGAACTTCTGGTACATGCCGCCGTTTGCAAGTGGACGAGGATCCGAGGTCGGCAGACCTGCAGCGGAACGCTCCCATCCGAGAGACTTCCACTGGCTCAGGATAGCACCCTTGACGTGGTAGCTTCCCGGCTTGCCGACGATGATCATACCGCCCTGGAAGTTCTGGTACTGAGCCGCCTTGTCGTACTTGAAGGTCAGCAGAGAACTCGTTGGGTATCCCAGGTCACCATTCTCGTACCCGACACGACTCCAAGCTCCATGCACTGAGTTGGAGGTCGGGTGAGCGCCTGTAGCAGAGGACCAGTAGATGTTACCGCCCTGGAACTTCTGGTAGAACCCACCGTTGCGAAGGGACATCTCGTTGGAGGTCGGGTACTTCAGGTAGCTTCGCTCAGCACCCAGATCCACGTAACGGTTCTTGATGGCGTTCTTCACGATACGGCTTCCCGTCGTGTCATTCCAGTAGATAGTACCCTTCTCGAAGTTCTGCGTCGTGCCATCACGGTAGAAGGTGTTGGTCTCCCCGGAAGTCGGGTAACCAAGTGTACCGTCTACTCCACCCTGAGATTCCCAGAGCTTGTAGTTGTCGTCCATGATGATGTGAGCCTTGTGAGCAGAAGTCCAGGTGATAGCACCGTTCTCGAAGAACTGCACAGCTCCACCGTTACGGAGGTTCTTCTTCTCATCAGAAGTCGGGTAGCCTAGACCGCCGTTCTCCCAGCCGTTGTCCTTCCAAGCGGTCTTGATAGCACCATCGGTGATGATGGACGCTTCAGTACTCGGGGACCAGTAGACGTACCCGCCCTCGAAGTGCTGAACAATGCCGCCGTTGCGGAGGTTCGTCGGATTCCGAGTCGGCGCTCCGAGGAGGTCAGCGTTGTCAGCGTGCTTCTTCACGATTTCAGGGTGTACAGTGAAACGGGATTCCACGGTCTTCTCACGAGTGGTGACTGTGAACTTCTGACCACCTGCCGTCGTGCCGCTCACCGTGACACTGATGTTGCGACCAGCGTAGGTGTTGAGCATGAGCGTGTGAGACGTTGCGCCTGCAATCGGCTTTCCGTCCACGTTCCACTGGTAGGACAGGTTACGGACCTGCGGGGTAGCACTCACACGGACCTCGACAGGCTGACCCTGCTTGTACTCACCGATGACCTGAATGTTGAAGGACAGGTCTTCTTCACCGATGAACCCGGAGGCCGTCGTGGAAAGCGTGTTGTCCCAGCGTCCCGTCACGGTGACTTCAGCAGTAACATAACGTCCCATGTCAGCATCGGTGACCTTGTAATCCTTGCTGGTAGCACCCTGGATAGGAGAACCGTCCCTGTACCACTGGTAGGTGACGTTCGTGATGTCCTGGTTGTACTTACCCTCGCTCACGGTGAGCGTGCTGTCCTTGGTCGGGATTCCGGTCACCAGCGGGTTCTCAGTCGCCTTCACCGGAGGAGCGTCAACGGTTTTGGAGAACTGAGTCGTGTGCGTCGTCTCTGTCTGACCCACCGTACCCGTGAAACGGACAGAGATCTTCTTCTGCACGTCATCGTTGGTCAGAGTGTAAGTCTTCCCGGTAGCCCCGGAGATCGGGGAACCGTCACGGAGCCACTGGTAGGACGTGCGAGCCGTGCTGTCATCCCAGGCGATGTTCGCCGTGAGCTTTGCACCCGGCTGGTTACCCGTGGAGGTGATGGACGGTGTACCGACGATACCCGGTCCTTCATCGGAGACGACGTTGACCGTATCCGTGGTCACACTCACCGGGTTATCGCCCTGATAAGCGGCGGACACTCGTACGCTGACATCTGCTCCCGCATCAGCGGAAACCAGCTTGTAGTCCTTGCTCGTCGCTCCACTGATCGGGGATCCGTTACGGAGCCACTGGTACTTCACAGTCTCAGGAGTACGGTTCCAAGAACCATCGTCCACGGAGAGAGTCTGTCCCACGGTAGGAAGACCGGAGACCTTCGGGGCGACAGTGTTCTTCAGGAACACATCTTGCACGTCGAAGGGGCCGAATGTGTGAGAGAAGGTCTCATCGGTCCATGCGCTCTGCTGACGGATCTCAACCCGGACCTTCTTTCCTGCAAAAGCCGGATCCTGGGGAATGGTGAACGTGCTGTTTCCGAGACCAACCATGTCTTCAAGGGCTTCCGGCTCACCACGGAGCAGGATTTCCCAATTCGTCTCAACGTAGGTCCGTCCTGCACCCTCGATGTACCAGCGGATGTCCGTGGTATCGACTCGTGCAGGGTGAGAGAAGGAGCCTCGGTCAAATCCGTCGATGCTCAGCGTCTCACCCATGCGGGAATCACCGGAGAAGGAGATGTCGCTGACCTGTCCGAAGCTCGGGAGCTCAGTCGGAGAATCGTAGAGGTAGAAGTGCTCAGGGTAACGATTCTCGTTGTTGTCGTATCCTGTGAATCGCTGGACGACGAAGACCTGGCTGCCCTGGCGGACGACGCCGTAGCCTACGCTGTCGAATTGCGGACGGAGCAGGTTCTCATTGTGAGTGGGCGAGTTCTTCCACTGGCTGACGATGGAGGCTGCGTCTACCCGGTCGTTACGGGCGCTTCCTCGCATAGCCAGGTTCTCACCTGTTGCGAGAGGCTGTCCCACGTTTGCGCTGGGCTTGGTCCACCAGTTGCTCTCATGGATGAGAGTGCCGGAATTTGCGAGACGCTGAGCGTACGGTGCGGCGACTTCAGCGTTGTTGTAGGAGTAGTCGAGCGGTTCGAGTCCATTCTCTGCACGGTAGGAGTTGACGGACTCGTGCATGAGTCGGATCATTTCAAGGGTCTCATATGCTTGTGTGCCGGTCACCTCCTCTGACGGAATGGTGACATTCTGCTCAGCAGCGTATACAGGGTGAGCAGACACGATGCTCGGGGTGATAACGGCGCCCATTGCAAGGACGGCACCGGCGAGGTACATCGCTTTATTCATTGGTAGGAGACCCTTTCATGTGATGTGACAGTATTCAATAGGTTTATCTGCTATTGAACATCATCGTAGCACAATCTGGGGAATTCCTGTGGACAACTGCTAAACCATGTGGAATAAGCGCCCCTGTTCTATTTCTCAGCAGTACTTCTCTTCAGCCTCTTCCCCCTGAGTTTCCGGGGAACTTTCAGGGTCACCTGTTTCCACAGGCTCAGGAGACGGAGAATCAGAATCCGGCGCATCAGTCGGCGTGTCGTCCGCTGTATTCTCATCCTCGTCATAAGCATAAGGAACACCAATGCCTGTAGGAGAATCCGTAGGAGTAGGAGTACTGCTCGGAGACGGAGTGACTGCACCGGCCTCCTCGATCTCCTCGTCAACAAGAGCATGAATAGCGTCGTAATCCGGGGTATATGGAGTAATGACTTCATCAGTCAGAGCAACACCCCGAATACCGCCTTCTTGAACCCTGTTCAGCAATTCGGCCCACGCCTGAATGTCACCCTGCTCCATATCCGTATGGAAGTTCTGCTTCATCACGGACAGGAGATCCGGGTAACGGGTGACCAAGGATTGAGGATCCGCCTCCTCTGTGAGAGCCTTCACCATACAGCGAGTACGCTCCATCCTGTCATAATCGCTCGACCCTGCACGAGACCGGACATACCATAGAGCGTCATTGCCATCAAGACGCTGATCGGTTCCTGCTTCCACGTAATCATCCGGGATTACACCCTCCTTTGCTTTCGGGAGGTCACGAGGAACATCGACAGTCACGCCTCCGAGAGCATTCACCAAGTCTTCAAACCCTTTCATGTTGATACGGAGCGTGTAATCGACCTCCAACCCCAGCGCTCCCTCTACGGCATCCTGAGTAGCGGTGAGACCGGGATTGTCTGAAGAGTACAGGTGAGGGACAGTTTCAGCCCACGTCCATACCTCGTTGATGAGACCTTCCCCGTAGGTGAACCCGGTCGGGAATGTCGTGTCACCGGGGGTTCCTTCTTGGAAGGGAGTATGACGGAGGTTGCGAGGAATGTTGAAGAGGGCGGTTTCCCCGGTCTGCGGGTCGATGCTTGCAACCATGATGACATCAGGGCGTACGCCTTCCCGGTGAGCAGTCTCATCAGATCCCAGGGCAAGAACGTTCACCCTGCTCACATTCGCCCACGGATCCGTGTGATAAACGGAGGGAGTGTTCCTCTTCTCCTCCGTACCCCCGGCGAAGACTTGGGTGAGAGTGGTATGAGTCTCATAGGCGTAGTAGCTTGCGAAGGCGAAGGGGAGGAAGATGAGAACGGTGATGATTCCGGCGATGATGCGGGAGACGATTTTCTTTGTCCGGGTGAGTCGGTGTCGGTGAAGAGCGAAGAAACCGATGATGTATTGGGCTGACCAGAACAGACCGATGAGAAGGGAAGCTCCGATTACTATATAGAGCGTATTTTCACGAGAGAGGGTGTCCAGGGCGAAGGTTCTGAGGTCAGTGTTCCGTGCCCAGTAGAACAGAGCGCCGAGAGCGGCTGTGATAGTGACGAGGATGAGAACACCCAGACCGATGATCCCTGCCGCTAGGAAGTTCGCTCCGGGAAGGATGATACCGAGGGAGGACCATCCGAAGATGCGTACCAGGGAATCCTGCTTGCGTCGTCGTCGTAGGGGTTCTGTCACGTCACACTTCCTGTCAGGTCATAAAGCCGGACTACCATAATAGCACAAATCCGTGTTATCATGGGATGATGGTGTCTAACGCACGAAGGAGAACAATGAAAACGTCCGCCCGCAAGATGCTGCTCAGCGTCATGTTCATCATTGTCCTGGCATTCGGGCTCCTCGCAGCAAGTCAGTACGCTTACTCTCAACTCAAAGCTCCTGACCTGGAAACTCAAGAGAAAGTAGATGACCTGCTCACTGAGAAGGTGATGAAGGATCTTCGTACTCCCGTCAACCCCGAGGGTCATGTGTGCAGAGCATTCACCGATTACCTGGACACGTCATCGGAAGTGGATCCCAGCGGAACCCCGGAAGACGTGTATGAGCGGATCGTAGTTCTGCAAGAGCCGGTGAAGAAAGAACTTGACACGGTTGATGACGAAGAATGGAAGGCCCCGTTCAACACTTACTTCGACAAGCATGAAGAGTACATGATGGAGACCGTGGAAGGCAGTGACAGTCACATCTCTGAGATGCGGGGAATCCTGGAAGACATCTCCACCGCCTGTTCCACCGACCGGGCCGTGGAATCAGTATCGAAGGGTGAAACACCGCCTCCGACCCCAGGCGAGACGGAGAGTGCAGAGCCGGACGCTGATTCCACTGAGTGACCGTTGGGACGGTAATCCGAGCGATACCGATATACCAGAAGGTAACCCACTGACAATTTGAACTGCGAGAGGAATCCATGACCGCTGAGAACACTGTAGTAGACACGACCCTGGCCGCCGAGGAAGCCAAGACCATCGAGCTCCCGACTGTGAAGGAAGAGCGTCCGAAGCCGAAGGTCTACCACGAGAACGACGTGTGGACCGAGGAGATTCACATCGTGCGAAGCATCAACTGACCTCGCATCCCGGTCACTGCACCGGATACCGCTGAGATATCGCAAGAGGGACGGGTTTTCATACCCGTCCCTCTTCCTTATTGTCTGCATATGCCCTGATGAGAGGCGTGTATCACTTGACCCAGTTCACTGTGACCGGGTACTCGTAGACCTCTCCTGTATGCGCCTTGATAGCAGCGATGATAGCGAATACGATGACCGCTACCCAGACCAGACCGGCCAGCGAGACGAGGAATCCGAGCAGACCGAAGGTGATGAAGGCGAGAACGGTAGTCACAATGGTGACAGCGATGGACACCACGCAGGCCAGCAGGTTGAAGTTCAACGCTCGTCGTGAATGCTCTCTCAGCGTTCCCCGATGATCGTCCTTGTAGATGAAGTAGAAGATGAGAGGCCCGATGAAGTAGGTCAGGATAGCGGACAAGTGAATGAGCATAGCAATCCCATTATCCGACTGCCCCGGTGTTCCACCGCCTCGATACGTGTTGGGATAAGGCTGTTGATGCGGCTGCTGATGCGGATTCTGGTATGACATGAAGACTCCTTGACTGATTGGGTCTTGATAGATTGCATCTCTGCGTTCCGTGTACTCCTGGTATAACCCTGAGAGACAGCAGAGTATTCCTGCTCCCCGTCAGCCTCTCCCTTCTCAGCACCCTGACAGGTCCATACCGATATACCACGAAAGGACATAGGAGGTCTCACATGAGTAAGGAATACTCAGTCAAGCAAGTTGCTCTCACGCAGCTCTACATCTCCCTCGGGCTCATCGCTCTGGGCAGTATCGGCCTCATCATGTTCGGGGCTACCGGGGAGTACGGTGCAAACCTGTTTGTCACCATCGCTCTCATCATTCTCACCGACCTCTTCATTCTCGGAGCCCTGGCCTGCCGGTATGAATGGTTGAGATACAGCACCTGGGGACTATCAATCATCGGATTCATCTTCGCCGGTCTCGCCATCTGGATTCCGGTAGAGGAGACGCAGACCGGATACATCGTCTACGCTGACCCGGCGAAGAATCTGACGGACACGCTCGGGAACATCAGTATCGGATTCTACCTTCTTGCCCTCGCCGCTCTCATCGCCGGATTCATCACTCTGACAGCCTCCGTCGTGGAGAGGACGACCAAGATTTCCCGTTACGCCTACTGGGTAGCACTGGGAGCCTTCCCCTTGGGTACCATCCCAGCGGCAATCGGGCTCATGCTCCAGTACGATTCCACGGCGACCTTCCCTCTCCAGTGGAGGTTCTACGTGAGTATGCTCGTCCTCACCGTGACAGCGTTCACCGTCGTACTCATCGCTATCATCGCCCACACTCTCGCTCGCAGGCCGAAGTCCGCTCCTGGACAGTTCAATCAGTACGGCCCAGGACAGTACCCTCCTCCCGGACAACCAGGACAACCAGGACAGCCGTACGCTCCTGAGCAGGGGTATCAGCTTCCTCCTCAACAGCATGGGGGACAGCAGAGGCAGTTCATTCCTGAGAGGCCGCAACAAGCTCCATCGCACTACTCCGGTCCTCAGCAACAGGCTCGACCGCAGAAGCAGAACGTCCCGGATCAGCAGTATTACGCTGTTCCTCCCACTCCGGTGCAGGGGGACATCGACTCCATGAGAGGTCAAGGAACGCCTGTTCCTCCTGTTCCCGCCCCAGCACCCGCTCAATCCCCGTATAGGGCGTCTGAAGGGCATAGAGAGGTTGTAGAACCCCTATCCGACACCCAGCCGGAACCTCACCCGGAGATCCACCCGGAAGCCCAGCAGACCGGGGAACCGCCTCGACATGACGGGTGACCCGTAACCCTGAGCAGACATGGATGAACCCCAGCAGGTAAAGAAGGAAGGAAACCCTGCTGGGGCTCATCGGTTCTAGGAGGTCAGGCTGAGAACTCACAAAGGTACTTCAGCTTCACCTGGTCGGCGTTCCACACGATCATCTCATTGTTCTTCACACCGCACGTTCCGCCCTTCACGCTGATACTCTGATAAGAACGACCGTTCTTGTCCGTGTTGTTCCTCGCTGCTCGACCGATGCGCTGACCGTCACCCCAGCCGTAGTTGCCCTCCAGGTTAGGACGGAACTCGTTACCCATCACCACGTCAGCGAGGAACATGAAACCCGTCTGGTGCCGACTGTTACCGCCCCAGAATCCGGTGGAGTAGTTCAGAGCCTTCGTGCTCTGATCCGTGGTGTAGATACCACGGGAGAACATCGCACCGTTGGACACCTGACTGGCACCGGGGATGAACAGACCGGAACGCATGATGGAGAGGACATTGGACACCGATGTGCCATGCCAGAGCTCACGGACGTTGCCGTACTCATCCTTCAGTTTCGTGAAGTCCTCCTCCTTGGACTCATCGAACACCGTGAACACCCTCTTCAGCTTCAGGCTGGAAGCGTAACGGTGGTAGTGGGAGTTCTTTGTCCTCTCGAAGTACCGACGAATCCGCTCGAAGGTCTCATCCCCGTCCGGCTGTTTCTCCAGCAGTTGGAGCTGGAGACGGAACAGACCATCGTACTGGCTCTCATCGGTGTCCGTGGACTCGGCGTTCTTCTGCTCTTCCGCCTTCTGCTGAGTCTGCGCCCACTTCACGGACGCTTCGAGCTGGTTGAGAAAGTTGTGCTCCTTCTCCACGCTGGTGAGTTTGGAGAAGAAGTCCTTGTCCCATCCCCGCTTCATCGGAACCTGATGTGGGATGAGCGTCAGATACTCGGAGATACGCTTGGGATCGGTGTACTGGCGGGAGGACTCGATATTGTTGAGAATATGACGAGCCTGAGTGATGTTCTCGCCGGTGACGATACCGAGAGGAGTTTTGACCTGGCCGGAATCATCGACGGTGATCTTACCGCCTGAGCGTTGCATGATCTCATGCCGGTTGTTGGACACCAGCGTGTTGATGAGATCGTCAATCGCCGTTGAACGGTCACCCTTGACGAGAGCTTTCTGGGCGGCCTTGCGGACCTCTTCATTCTGGATTCGCTTGGCTTGGGATGCTCCCTGCCCGGTGATGATGGCCGTCTCCTCGTACCCCTTGCGCTGCTTCTCACGCTTGATACGGTCGAATCCTCGCTGACCGCTCTGCTCCGTGCGAGTCACCCCTGGGTTTCCGACTCGTCCCCACCGCTTCGTCACGGTGTCATCGTCATGGAGAACGAGGTGATAGAACTTGTTGTTGTTCTCTCCAGGATCGACTTTGATGAGCATGATTTCGTCAATGATAGTCATAGTTGCCTTCAGGGTAGAGTCAATGTTTTCTTACTCTCTATTCTACCACATCCCTCCTTCCCAATACAAGCCGAGAAAGGCGGAAATCCGGGCATTTCAAAGGTTTTCAGAGGAGTGCAGGAGGCCCCTGACCGGACCTTTTCAGGATAGGAGACAGGACGGTTCCGTACTCCGTCTCAGGGCGTTCCTGACGGCTCTCTGAGACGCTGCGAGGAGGAGAGGGTACGGGAAGTCAGGGGTACTCGATTATCGCTTGTGATAGCGTTTAGGGGCTACTTGTGCTATACTGACCATGAGCAACAGAAACACTGCTCACTGAGCTTCCATAGTTCAACGGTAGAACAGCGGCCTCTAAAACCGTAAGTTGTGGGTTCGAGCCCCACTGGAAGCACCCTGCACAGAGCAGACCTCGCCTGAGATGCAGGTGAGACGATGAGAAAGGTACGTGTATACACGATGCAGTAGATACGAGGTTCCCCGGAGAAAGTTGGATTCGCACAGCCCAGAGGCTCACCACCGACTGAGAGCAGGATTCTCAGCCCAACCCCTACATCGTTCATCCCGACAAGACAAGGAACCCTATCATGTGCAACACGACCCACACCTAGAGCGATACCAGCTCTCACAACACAACGCCCTCCATTGAAGAGGCGTCCAAGGACATCACCTCCGAGTTCATCCCCATGACACCTCCTGCCATCCCTTCGCATCTTGTTTCTCCTGAACAGCGGAAACAGCTTCAGGTGATGCGTTCTCAGGTGCGCAAGGTCAACGAGGCGATTCAGGAGAGACTCCATTCCCGGCTCATCAGAGCGTATCAGTCCATCTGGGGTTTGCAGTATGACCGCCATGAGTACAAGGGACTGAACTGGAGAGCCATTCCTGAGTTCAAGTGCCTCTCCCTGGCTTCCGGCAACGCCGCCTACTCCTATCTCACCTACAGGGACGGCACCTGGTATGTGACCCGTCTGGCCGAAGTCGATACGGAGACCGGGAAGGCCGGAGAAATCGAAGCGACAGCCGCTATCCCGCCTGAGCTCTACATCGGAAGCGACCGGGACACCGTACGACACGTCCGGGCCATTCTGGAGAGGCATATCCGCTCGGAGAACGCAAGCCTCATCACATCGGTGCGGAAAGAGCGTGACGCCCTTCTGCTCCGTCTGCTCCATCTGGACGAGCTCGAAGAGAGGGCTGTGAGGACATGTGAAGCCTCGAAGACCCGTGAAGAACGCCGACGACGCCGGAGCAGGCTGCGCAAGGAACGCCGGAGCAGGCTGCGCAAGGAACGCCGGAGAGCAGCTCAACTCAGCACCATCTCACAGCACACCATGACGAGTACAGATAACGAGGAGACACCATGAACACCACTGAGACCAGTATTCCGACCATCACCGTTCCCCTTCCGTTCCTTACAGCGGATGAGCGGCGTGTGCTGCAGGCTCTGGGACGCACCGCCCGGATGCGAGAGGCGGTGAAGGACAAGGAGCAGACCGAGGATCAGAAGAAGATGCTCGTCAAGATGCGAGAGGCGCAGCGTATCTTCAGGAGCATCTGTCAGAAGACATCTCCCTACCATGAGATCGACTGGAGGGACTGCCCTGAGATCGCACCCCTGGTCCTGCTCACCCCGTATATGCTGGGTGAGGCGTTCAGCAGGGATGATAACGGCGAGTGGAGTCTGCGTATGCGTCACAAGACAAAGGCTCTCACGTTCAACCACTACCATATCTACCCCGGTCTCTATACGGGGAGTGACCGGGACATCGCTAAGTTCATCCGAACCGCCTGTGAGAACCATGTCAAGAGGAGGTACGAGGGGGACGTGAACAGTGCGAAGAGGCAGATGAGCAAGCTGAAGAAGGAAATGCGAGAGCAGGCAGAGAAGCGTGAAAGAGCCCAGAAGCAGGTTTCCGCTATCAGCGCCCGCAAGGATCGGCGGGAGAGGAGACGGGAATGCCTACGACAGCGGAACAGGAAGCACGCTTCGGCTGTCGAGGGGCCGCAGGAGAACCCGCCTGAGAGTTCCCTGTGACCCGGTTGTGAGGAGCGTGTGAACGTACAGCTTCCCTGTGCAGGACATGTGTACAGGGAAGCTGTACAGCATTGGTGTGCAATGAGGGCAGGGAGGGAGCGATAGCCCCCGTTCATGCAGAGGAGGAGAGAAAAGGGAACTCAATTGCGATGATGGAATTGACACCGGGGAAAGTGTTGTTCTAGGCTACAGGTAAAGCACCCGGCATACGGGTGACAGCATACGAATCAGGGAGACACCATGAACATCATCACCACTGATCTCAACGCCTTCGCTGACCTCTACGAGCAGAAGCGACAGATCGAGGAAGTGCTGCGCACTCATCGCACGGAGGCGTGGGACCAGTTGCAGCCCGCCTTGGAGGTCTATGCTGAGATCTTCGGCTACGACAGCATCGATCACACGGGAGATGACCTCCTGTGGCACGCTTGGATTTACCGTGAGCAGTTCATCGCCACCGCCATCTACAAGGACGGTGAGTGGACCTACAGGAATGAGAGGGGCCGTGACCTCCGCATCCCTGCCGTCTTCTTCTCTCAGGACCGGGACGCCATCAAGCGGGTCTTCATCAAGGCTGATCTTCAGGGCCGTATTGCTCTACTGGCGGACAAGCTGAACGGTGCGATTCACGACGTGGAAATGCTCTCCGGGATTGAGAAGGCGAAGCGGCGTGTGGAGAACGCCCGTGCATACATCCTGAAGGCGGAAGCTGAACTCGCCAAGCTTCGAGTTGAACTGGAGCAGTGTGCCTAACCTGTCCAGGCGCATATCAACCGACTGGAAGGCATGAGGGCCGTTTCTCTTGGCAGAGACACTGATTCTGTGCTATTATGTGAACAATGACTATCCCCCGTGAAGGAGAGACCAATGAATGACATCAATCTCAACCATGTGTTCGCTGACCTGGAACTTCAGAAGTCCCGAGTAGAAGCCGAGTTGCACGCTTACCGGATGGAGGCGTGGAAGAAGCTGGAGACCGCCCTCCGTATCTACAGGTACATGAGTACCCCGGCCTCCGAGTTCGCCGTCTGCTGGTCGCCTGACCTGCGATGGGTCTCGGCGGTGACTGCGGAGGGGTTCTTGTCAACCGCTCGCTATCGGGGTGACCAGTGGCACATTCCGTTCTCCGAGGCAAACACCTGTTCCATCGCTCCGGTGTTCTTCTCCGAGGATGTGGGTGCTATCAAGGCGTCCTTCGCATCCATGTTCATCGATGCTAAGGCGGAGCGGATCCGAATGCGCATCGAGGAGAAGCAGAAGGAACTGAAGTGCGAACAGGAGAAGGTTGACCATCTCACCCAGGAGCGGGACAAGGCTGTGAAGGTTGTAGGCCGGACGGAAGCTGAGATTCAGGCGTTCCGTGACGAGATCGCAGAGCTCCGGGTTTCTCAGGCCCGAGGAGCAGGAGAACAAGTAAGCCGGAGAGCAGAGGGGTAGGACAGTCACAACGGCTGTCCTGCCCCTATCACATTTTTGCGCCGATTCTCCTCTTCGGCTTGACTACCCCTCTGTGTTGTGAGAGGGTGAGAACACCAACAGCAAATCCTATGAAGGAGAGAACGATGACGATTAAGAACTTCGAGCAGCTGATGCAGGCACGCCAGGAAGCGGATGACGCTCTCATGGAGATTCGCCTGGGAGTGTGGAAGAAGCTGGGGGTCGCTGTAGACATCTACCATGAGGTTCGCACCCTCGACACCGACCGGGATGTCCACGACAATATCGAGCTGAAGTGGATTGAGCGGTTGGGAGAGGTTGGCTTCCTTTCCAAGTCGGAATACCACATCGACACCTGGTTCTTGAAGAATGAGCAGGGTCATCTCGCTTTCCCGATCTCAGACGTGTTCTTCTCCGAGGATGAGGACCGCATCAAGCGGGAATTCGAAAAGCGATTCCTGGACACCCGGATTCAGCGTGTGGAGCGGGATCTGGTGAAGGCACGGAGGATTGTTGTAGACAACAAGACTGAGATTGACCGCTTGGAGCGGTGCCTGAGCAGGGAGAAGCGACTTCTTCAGCAGTCGGAAAATACCGTCTCTTCCCTCCAGCGTGAGCTCGACCAGCTCCGGGAGCAACACGAAGCAATGTGAGCGACCTGAGAGTAAAGGGGTAGGACAGTCACAACGGCTGTCCTACCCCTCTCACATTCCCCCGTGGTATTTCTCTCACCAGTTCCCCTCTTCGGCTTGACTACCCCTCTGTGTTGTGAGAGGGTGAGAGCAATAACACGAAATCTACTCGACACGAGGAGAAATCATGGAACTGCACGATGACCCGTCCCGCATCTTCGCTGAACTCGAAGCGGAGAAGGCTCGCATCGAAGACCAACTCCTCCCTTACCGGGAGCGGGCGTGGAAGCAGCTTCAGACGGCTTTCGGCGTCTACAATGACCACCCCTTGAAGAGTAAGGTGGACGTGTCTGCCGTGGATGAGAAGTCCACCCTCTGGTGGATCGCCTTCGTGACGGAAGAGCAGTTCATTGCGGAAGCTACGTACCGCTCAGACAGGTGGATCCTCCCCAACTCGGTCTACGGTGTCCGCCGTATCGAGCCGGTGTTCTTCTCCGAGGACGTACGCCTCATCCGTGAGGCGTTCGAGAAAGAGCTGAAGGACACCAAGGAGCGTCAGATTCGGGGTCGCCTGGGTTCGGCGGAACGAGCATTGAATGAACTGCGCTTCGACCCTCCGGCTCATATGTCCAAGGAACAGGTCAACCAGGCCATCGTGGACACACAGAGCCATATCCGAGACACCGCATCCAGCCTCGACCGCTACTTGCGGCATCGCTGATGACACCAGGCGCATCCATGCTCTCCAGGAGTCCATGACCATCGCCGCCTGACCCCTGCAACCGCTGGACCTCCCCGTGCTGAGTGAATAACTTGACACGGGGAGGTTCCGTCATGTAGGGTAGAGGCAAAGCACTGAGAGAACAGTGCAAACCCGAGACCCCGAGGACAGACGATGACGACAGACCTTCCAAGCATGAAAGACCTCCAGGATGATTTGTGGGGGAAGTATCAGGCCGAACTCGATGACATGGAAGCGCAGCTCGCCGGTCGCCAGGAGCTTATCGCTGAACGTCGGGAGAGCATGAATGCCATCGCCTGGGATTCGCAGATCGGACCCGCTATCGAGGTCTGCAAGAATATCCTTCGCAAGAGCGACCCCCGCATCAGAGACCCACGCAATATCAGAGAGTACATGGAGTGGTTCTTCTTCGCTGCTGACAGGGACTACTTCATCAGGCACGCACGCTTTGAGAACGGAGAGTGGATCTTCCCCGCTGACCGTCCATACGATAAGACTGCCGTGATTCCCAAGGGTATCTACAGCGGTGGAGTGCGAGATACGGCCACTGCATTCCGAATCGAGATGGACTCCGCTCTCCTGAAGTCCAAGGGAAAGGTCAACGAGGGGCTGGATCGCCGCATTGAAGATCTGGAGAGACAGAAGGCACTCATTGACTGGCAGATTGCCCAGGCAAGGGGTTCCCAAAGTGAGAACTCTCTTGCTATGAAGAAGGCTGAGGATCGCCTCGTCAGGCGTCGCACCCGACTCGCTCGGAAGCGACTCTCCAAGAAGGACGACTGACCGCCCCTACGGAACGAGGAAGACATGAGCAATTCTGCTGACCGCTGGATCAAGGTGACCGCAAGCCAGGCCGCACTGCTGGAGGCTTACACGGATACGTTCTATGAGCAGAAGAGGTATGAGGCATATCAGGAAGGCATGAACGCCTTTGCCTGGGACAATCAGATCCGTGAGGCTGCCGAGGTTTGTTTCAACATCCTCAACAAGACCTACCCGGAGCTTCGTACCTCCAGTGAGCTTCAGTGGCTCCGAGACATTCAGGACCGAGAGCATTTCATCAAGCACGCTCGCCTGGAGAAGGACGGCTGGACCATCCCATCTCGCCGTAACCGAGAGGTACGTCACACAGTTCCCGAGGGCATCTGTGGCGATAACATGTCGGAGACCGCTAAGGTGTTTCGCAATCACGCTGATGGCCTCCTCATTGAGCAAAGGAAGGCACGCCGTGGTGCTCACGAGCGCACCCTGAACGCCCTGGAGGAGCAGAGGAAGCAGCTCGAAGAGCAGATTCGCATGGTCCAGGAAGTTCGGGACGCTGACGAGAAGGCCATCTGCAAGGCTGAAGAGCGGATCGCTAAGCGACGACAGGGCTGACACCAGATGAAGGGAGGGGAGACGAGTTCTCGCCTCCCTTTCTCATTCCCCGGTGCAGGAGGGGTGATGTGGGAGAGTGCTAGGATCAGCAGATAGATTCAGAGAGTGTCCTCTCTCCTACCCTGAAAGGCCCTATGTTGTCATTACGCTATCTCGCCCCTCTCGTAGCTCTACCCATTCTCGCCACCACCTTCGTCACCCCTCCTGCTCAACCCTCCCCCGCTGAGGCGATGCAGGCGGGAGTCGTGCAAGGCCCTATCCTCGATACGTGGAACAAGCACCGTTCCGCCCTCGGATCCCCGACATCGAATGAACGATGTGGACTCAAAGACGGCGGGTGTTTCCAGAAGTTCCAACGAGGCAGCATTCATCACACCAAGAAGACCGGCGCTCACCCTACCCTTCGTGGACCCATCCAGAGCTTCTGGGGGCAGAGTAACTACGAGAACGGTTTTCTGGGTTACCCTACCGGCGCTCCTCTGACCTTCAAATACAACTCAGCAGCGCAGTACCAGTACTTCCAAGGAGCAATGGTCACCACGCACTCACAAGCAGGGACACATGCTCTCCAAGGCGCAATCCAGACTGGCTGGAAACGAGACGGATGGGAGCGTTCAGCGGCAGGACTCCCGACAACGGGTGAGCGGAAGATCAACGGCGGCGTCTATCAGAAGTTCCAAGGTGGAAGTTATCATTGGTCCTCCAAGAGCGGAGCTCACTTCACGAAGAACGGCGCAGCGATTCAGAAGAAGTGGGGAGCGCAGGGCTATGAGAATGGTCCTCTCGGTTACCCTACCTCGAATGAGCGTTCCATCAACGGTGGAGCGTACCAGCAGTTCCAGGGCGGGTCTATCCACTGGTCCTCCAAGACCGGCGCTCACATCACGAAGCGGGGCGGCCCGATTCAGAAGGCGTGGGGTGCAGAAGGCTATGAGAACGGGAAACTGGGATACCCTACCTCGGATGAGTACACGTCCGGGGGTAAGACTTGGCAGGATTTCCAGGGCGGTAAAATCTCATGGACTTCCGCCGAAGGAGCACGAGTCCACTACCCTAACCTGAAACCTGGCACTTTCACCTTCACCGGATCCGGCTTTGGTCACGGCGTGGGCATGAGTCAGTACGGCGCTCAGGGGATGGCCAAGGAAGGACGTTCCACGAAGCAGATTCTGGAGCACTACTACAACCCGGCGAAGCTGGAGAGCACGACTTCCTATGCTAACAGCTTGATCCGGGTGCAGACGCTCGGAGGGGTCACACGCACCACTGTAACGCCCCAGGACGGCTCTCTACGGCTCCGTCTCGGTTCCAGGGTTGTGCAGACTGCTTCCCCGGTTCTGATCGAGCAGAAAGGCTCTCAGCGTGTGTACACGTATGGAGGGCAGACAATGACCTCCTCTTCCAGCTATGACACTATCGAGTGGCAGGGAACGAGGAACTGGACGGGAACGCAGAAGACTACCGTGAAGGTCGCTGGTGCTGACGGAGGACGGGGAGACGTATCCTACCGTCATGGACGTATCTTCGTCAACACTCTCTCCAGTAAGCTCAACGTGATCAACGAGGTACGGATGAACGATGAGTACCTGTATGGTCTCGCTGAGATGCCGTCCTCTTGGGAACCGGCCGCTCTGGGAGCGCAGGCGGTCGCTGGACGCACGTATGCGATGCGGAACATGACTTCCCTGAAGTCGGATTGTGGCTGTCACGTCTATGACGAGGTGAAGAGTCAGAAGTTCACCGGCTGGAACAAGGAGAACGAGGGTGTGAACGCTCAGTGGGGCAAGCGGTGGAAGTCTGCTGTGGATTCCACTCTGACTCGGAACTCGGCGGGAACGGTGAGCAATGCTCAGGTGATGCGGTACAACGGCTCCTACATCGACGCTGTGTACTCTTCGTCATCAGCGGGAAAGACGCAGGATTCTCGTGACATGTGGGGTGGAAGCGTGGACTACCTGAAATCCCGGAATGATCCGTGGAGCGTGCAGGCACACAACCCTAACCGTTCATGGACGGAGAAGAAGACGCAGGCGCAGGTCGCTTCGGCGTTCGGTCTCCCTGATGTGAGCACGGTGAGTGTGCAACGGAACGCTGCAGGGTATGTGACGACGGCTACGGCGAAGTCGGTGAGCGGGAAGACGGCTTCGCTCACCGGAGCGCAGTTGAGGTCGAAGTTCGGTCTGCGAAGCTCCGCTGTGAGCGCAGTCACCGGCTGAGTCTCAGCGTCTCTCTGAGGACAGCATGAGAGGAGGGACAGGGAAACGTTACAGTTCCCTGTCCCTCCTCTCCTTCTGGTGCTGACTCTGTTTCCGGGGTCGCCCTTGCTCAGAGACGAGCCTGCACAGCGGCGATAGCCTCGTCCCGGCTCAGGTGGATACCCTCGTCGGAGTTGAGGAACTTCATCAGGCGTCCCAGCTCCGGTCCCTGAGAGAGTCCGGTGAGCTCCATAATGTCATATCCGGTGAGAGCAGGACGGAGAGCCTTGCGAGCGTCCTCCTTCTTGATCCGTGCCATCTCCTGCACCAGACCGTCCACGCTTGCATGGATAGCCCGACGCTTGTGATCGTGCCGGGTGGTCACGTCAGCGTAGAAGATGATGACAAGCCGATCCATGAGAGCATCATCGTTCACATCGGTGATGAGACGACGCACAGCAGAGTCGGTCCATCCGGCGTCCCGGAATCCGTGAGAACGCATGTGCAGGGCAACCAGCTTCTCCACCTGCCGGATCTCAGCCTTGGAGTATCCGTGACGGGGCAGGAGACGACGGACGATCTTTGCTCCTACGGCCTCGTGACCGTCGAAGGTGACACTCTTCCGGGAACCAAGCTTCCGGGTTGCAGGCTTTCCGATGTCGTGCAGGAGAGCCGCAGTACGCAGAACCAGGTCTGGGCCGTTGGTCTCACGGTCGATAGCGTTCCCGAGAACACGGATGGAGTGCTCCAGGTTGTCCTTGTGATGGAATCCCTTGGGACGGTGCATGTCAAGGTCTGCAATGGCAGGCTCGAATCCCCGCAGCGTCCCGTCCGCTACCATCGAGCGCAGGACCGCTACAGGGTCGGTGTCCATGAGGAGTTCCTTCAGATTCTTCATGCCTCTAGTGTAAGCACCCTCTCAGCACCATGTCAAGTCGAGAGAGGAAATGCTATGAAATAAATCCGGGGTACGCTCCGGGGGGGGCGATGTGGACCGACTCTGGACGACGTTGCAACGGAACTGGTAGAGTAGGCAAGAATCTCATCAAGAACGCCTTTGAGTCGGCTGTCACCAGTGAAGGGTTCGATGAGATTCAGGAGCAGATCGAGGTCGAGGAAGGGTACTTGGAGATGACGAGAGAAACGCAGAAGACTGTCGAATCGGAGTACAGGAGCCTGAGTCGCAAGATCGCCAGCATTGAGGAGGGTATTCGGTTCCTTCAGCGCAAAGCTGCAGAACTGGAATCCAAGGGAGCATAACCCCTGCGTTTTGCTCATAGCAATGACGGAGGAGCAGGACGCCTCAGCTATGCCACGTTCCCTCTACCCAATCGTTGACGAAGGAGAAGGGCTTGTCGTCCGTGTACTCAGGGAAGTTGATAGCGTCTTCCCGCCCCTCCTGGTGCTGAGTCAGATGCCTCGTGTACTTGTACCCGTGCGGGGTGTAGCTTCCGCTGGAGTAGGGCTTGACCCCGTACTCGTCCTCCATCCTGGACAGCAGTGCTTTCATGTACCCCTGATGCCTGTACTCAGGACGAGTCTCCAGTGAGTGAATGCGGGGATTGCCCTCCTTGTCCTTGTGATAGGTGATCGCCGCTACCCGTACCTGATCCACGGACAGGAATCTGGTCTGCGTTCCGTTCCTATTCACGGACGCTTCCTCCAGCTCTGCTTTCTCCACCAACGGGTTATAGGCCCCCGGAGTGACCCTGGGCAGGGAGAAGGAGCGAGGGTTCGGGGGAGGAGGCATGTAGTCCGGTTTCCCCTCGGTCGCCCTTCTCTCCAGGCTCTGCTTCCACTCCTCGACTGAGGACACATGAGGCCAGGGAGCGTTGGGGTCCACTTCGGCGTAGGAGAAGTCCACTACGTACTCTTGACCCCGAGCGGTGAAAGTGTTGGCGTAGTGCGCATCCAGCTTGTCCCCTGTCGGGTTGTGAGAGATGGTGCGGAGTTCGATCAGGTCGTCATCGTAGTCGTCTTCGCCAGCGGTGAAGCTCGTCATAAACTCAGCGACGTTCTTGCTCTCTCCGTCAACTACGCCAGGTTCTGCCAGCTTATCCATGTAGGGAAGCTGCTCTCCTCGTATTACGGGACACGTTTCGCTGTCATTGACTGCCATTACGGTGTCAACGTTGTCCATTCTCAGACGCTCTCGCCATTGCTTCTCCTGGGGATCGACACTCTCTGTCTGCTCCACCTGCTCTGTTTCAGCCTCTTCCATGTCCTGAGCGGAGGAATCCACCTGCTTCCAGGCTTCCTTCTTCGCCTGATAACGCTTTTCCAGGGTATCGGCAAGTCGGGCCAGGTCAGGGTTGTTATCCTTGATCGCCTGCTGTCTCAGAGCCTTGTTCCCGGAGGGGGTGGCATAGTATTCCTTCTGCACCGCTATGAGCTGTTGACGAAGCTCTGCCGCCTGCTCATCATTCCCCTTGTCCATAGCGTCTTTGTACTGCTGGTGAACCTTGATGAGTTCTCTCTTGGTGTGACCAGCGCAACGAGGTCCGGGTTTTGGATAGCACATGTTCCCTCCTTGTTCTCCTCGATCCTAACGCAGAGGATTCCCCGTGGCGGTCTGGTGCATTCTGAGCGGGGCGTCATCAGCATGAATCCGGTCATTTCCGGGACTGAACACTGTGAGCCTTCCCGTTAGGATGGACACAGGACACGTTCAACAATCGAGAGGAATGAATCATGTGCTACGCAGGAGGACCGTACTGCTACGGTGACACATACAAGCGGGGAGCGAAGCTCTACAAGGCGCTCAATGAGAAGATCATGGAAACCCGTCAGGCTGAAGCCGAAGCCTATAAGCCCGGTGCTACGGAGGATGATGAGCGACGTTTCCTGAAGCTCGCCGGAGAACGGGACAAGCTGGAAGAGTCTGTCAGTGATGTACGGAACCGCCTGAAAGGTACTCGTGAAGGACTGGAAGACATGCAGGCTGATCACCTCTTGGAGAAGAGCGAATCATCCCGTCTCTTCTACGAGTCGCACCGGATGGAGCGGGTTCACTCCATGAACGACCACGAGATGCGTAAGGTCGTAGCGAAGGAGACAGGCCGTGATGTCAATGACGTGCCGAAGGGAACCTATCATAAGAAGAACTCCCCGGAGGCGACTACGTTGGTCTACACCGATGCTCAGGGCAAGACACACGAGAAGTCCTATCCCAACGTCAGTGGAGAGAAGTTTGAGACCGTCGCAGGCCAGCTCGCTGAGCAGTCTACCGGCAAGCCTTTCAACAAGAGCGGAGCAAGTATCATCTCTGTGAACGGCAGGCCATTCACTGTCGCAGGAACGTTCAACGGAGACGGGTTCGGCAACGTGACCTTCTACGCTGATAACGGGAAGGTGTCTGTCATCGTAGAGAAGGGGAAGGCAAGGAATGCTGGATTCCAGGAGTCCCTACGCCTCTCTGATTTCCCTACGGCACCGGGTAATTCCATTGCGAAGAAGTATTCCGAGTCGCTGTCCACGGGGTCTACTCCGCTGGCGATAAAGTACCAGGAGTACAACAAGTTCAACCCGGATGCTTCTCCGGTTGAGAAGGAGATGCGAGCTCGTTACCTCTATCACAACGACAAGATGATGACGAAGAAGAAGAAGGGTGTGCATGATAAGGACATTCTGGGAACGAAGGAACTCCACCTTGCCAAAGAAGCGCTCGAAAACTACTCCCGTACCGAGGACTACAAGATCATCAAGGAGAAGCGCGGCGGCATCTGACCTTCCCGCTCGGCCCTGAGAGGGCACAGACGCCTCTCTGCGGGTCTAGCAGGGTGTCAGCACACTCTCAACACGATAGGGACGCTCCCCGACGCTCACACGAGCCGGGGAGCGTTCCTGCATTCCGGTGCGTTCTCCGGTCTCCGAACAGATGACGACGATAGAGAGTGAGGTCTCCCCTCCCGATATGAGAGCGTTTGTGCAGATAAGCGGGCATATTCCGGCGTGATAGAATAGGGGGAGACTGAGACATGGACAGGACGAAAGGCTTACAGAAGTGGCGAAGAACGATTACACAGTCAAGAATATCCAATCCCTCAAAGGGTTGGATCACGTCAGGCACAGAGTAGGAATGTACCTCGGAGGAAACTCCGATGATGGACTCACCACGGCGTTCCGTGAGATTCTTGACAACAGCGTGGACGAAGGACTAGCAGGATTCGGCAGTCACATCACGCTCATCTTTCACCAGGACGGCTCCGCTGAAGTGCAGGACGCCGGACGAGGCGTACCCGTGGACTACAACGCAGACGGCATCTCCGGTATCGAGCTCACCTTGGGCAACACCGGAGCGGGCGGAAAGTTCAACGACTCCAACTACGCCGTATCCGGTGGACTCAACGGTGTAGGAGCAGCGGCCGCCAATGCCGCCTCCACCCGCTTCGATGCCACCGTATACCGTGACGGCAAAGTACACCGCCTCTCCTTCAAAGAGGGCAAACCGGGTCACTTCGCTCAGGACAACGATCCCAACTCCAAGTTCACCCCAAGCAACAAGCTGAAAGTGAGCAAAGACACACGCACCGCCGCTCAGAAGAAGAAAGCTCCGACCGGCACCACCATCCGCTTCTGGCCCGACTTCTCCGTGTTCCTCCCCGGTTCCAAGATCCTGGTCGAAGAGATCCGTTCCCGTGTGAAGTCCACCGCCTTCCTCGTCCCCGGACTCTCCTTCACCTTCATCGACGCCCGTGAAAGTGAGACCAACCCGGACATCGAGACCTATGATTTCGACGGTGGCCTGGAAGACATGCTTCCCACGCTGAGCAACCACGACCTCTACACCAAACCCGTCCACATCAAGACGGAGGGAGGCTTCTCAGAGATGAGAAACGTCCTCGGAGCCGACAACACCACCGTGCGCAAGGAAGTGGAACGCAAGGTCAGCATTGACGTAGCCTTCGGGTACACCGTGCAGTCCGATGAGACGGTGCTGAAATCCTACGTCAACCTTATCCGCACCAACAACGGCGGAACACATGAGAGCGGACTATGGAGAGCTCTGTCCCGTGTCCTTATCAACTACGTCAAGAACACCAAGGGATTCCTGAAAGCAAAAGAGGAACCACCCATCCTCGAAGACGTGAAAGACGGCTTTATCGGAATCATCAGCATCAGCTTCCCCGAGCCGACATTCAAGGGGCAGGAGAAGTCCACGCTCGACACTCAACAGATCGTCTCCGTGGTGTCCCAGGAAGTGGGAACCGAGCTTCAGAACTGGCTCGGGCAGAAGAAGAACGCTCGCATGGCGAAGCTCATCGGGGACAAGATCGTAGAGGCATCCCGAGTCCGGCTGGCGGCGAAGCAGCAGAAGGAGCTGGCGAAGAAGAAGTCTGCGCTGGAGACTGCTACCTCCATGCCTCCGAAGCTCGTGGAGTGTGAGTTCGTCGGGGACAGTCGGAGTGAGCTCATGCTCGTAGAGGGTGATTCTGCTCTGGGTACGATGCGCAAAGCGAGGGACGCCCGTTTCCAGGCTCTCTTCCCGCTCAGGGGTAAGGTACTCAACGTGCAGAAGGCGACAACCTCTGCAATGCTGGGCAACGCTGAGTGTGCGGCGATGATTCAGGTGATGGGAGCCGGATCCGGTAAGACGTTCGAGTTGGAGGAGAGACGTTACGATAAGGTCATCATCCAGACTGACGCTGACGTGGACGGTGCTCACATCAAGACCCTGCTCATCACCTTCTTCTGGAAGTACATGAAGGATCTGGTGCTGGCAGGGAAACTCTACGCCGCTATGCCTCCACTGTTCGAGGCGAAGATCAATCCGGGTATGAAGGATGAGCAGACGCTCTACGCTCTGGACCAGAAGGAACTCAACGCCATCACCAAGAAGTATCAGTCGAAGAAGGTCTCCATCTCCCGGAACAAGGGTCTGGGTGAGATGACCGCTGAAGGAGCGTTTGAGACGCTTCTCAACCCGGAGCAGAGACGGTTGAAGCAGATCACGGCTGATGACGTGGAAGCGGCGGAATACTACCTCGACTTGGCGATGGGTAGTGCAGTTCCCCCTCGTAAGGAATGGATTTCCACGAGCAGGCATAAGGTATCAGATGAAGACTTGGACATGTGAGGAATAGGTAGATAATGGCTAGAAGAAAGACAACAGCGGCAGAACTCAACTTTGAGAAGCCTGCTACAGAGGTCACCACGACAGAACTCCATGCGGAGCTGGAACATGACTTCCTCGCATATGCTTATATGACGTTGGAAGACCGTGCTATCCCGGATGCCAGGGACGGTTTGAAGCCCGTGCAGAGGCGCATCCTCTATTCCATGCAGGAAGCGGGGAACACGGCGAACAAGCCGGTTGTGAAGTCTGCTCGTATCGTCGGTAACACGATGGGTGTCTATCACCCGCACGGCGACTCCGCTATCTATGACGCTATGGTGCGTATGGCTCAGGATTTCTCTATGGGAGTCACCCTCATCGACGGCAAGGGCAACTTCGGCGACCGTCCCGGTTCAGGAGCGGCGTCGAGCCGTTACACCGAGGCACGTATGTCTCACGCCGCCGCCTACATGACCGAAGAACTCAAAGAGAAGGCCGTGGACTTCAAACCGAATTATGATGAGTCCACGGAAGAGCCGGTTGTCCTCCCTAACCAGTTCCCGAACCTGCTGGTCAACGGGGTCTCCGGTATCGCTGTAGGTTACGCTACGAGCATCGCCCCGCACAACCCTGGAGAGGTCATCGAGGCGGCCCGCTGGCTCCTCACGCACCCGAATGCTACGCTGGACAAGCTCATGGAGTTTGTTCCCGGACCTGATTTTCCCACCGGGTGTCAGATCATCATAGGGGACGGCGCACGGGAAGCCTATGAGACGGGTCAGGGCAAGGTCACCATCCGGTCTCCCTACACCATCGAGCCGAAGGGCAGGGGCAAGCACTCCATCGAGTTCTACGAGCTTCCCTACAGCGTGAACGTGGACAAAATTCTGGATGAGATTAGAGGGGCTATCAAGAATGACAAGATTCAGGGCATCGCTGATGTGAAAGACCTCACAGATGGCAGGAATGGCATCCGATTCGTCGTGGAGACCAAGGCCGGTGTCAAGCCGGAAGCTGTTGTCCATGCTCTCTACAAGGTGAGCCAGTTGGAGACGAACTTCTCCTTCAACTCCAACGCTCTGGTTGACAAGGTTCCCGTCCTCATGGGACTCAAAGACATGCTGCAGGTGTTCCTCGATCACCGCATTGAGACGGTGACCCGCCGCACTCAACACCGGAAGCAGAAGCGGGCAGACCGGCTCCACCTGGTAGAAGGACTCCTCAAAGCTCTCCTCGACGTGGATACGGTCATCAAGATCGTCCGGTCCTCCCCCAATGCTCAGGAAGCTCAGGTGAAGCTCATCAAGAAGTTCAAGGTGGACGAGGTGCAGGCTGACTATATCCTCTCCCTCCAGCTCAGAAGGCTCACCAAGTTCGACCAGCATGAACTGGACAACGAGGCGAAGACGCTGAAGCAGGAAATCGCTGAGCTCGATGAGCTTCTGTCTGATGATAAGAAGATGAAAGCCCTCATCAGTAAGGAGCTTGCTGATGTGAAGAAGGCGATTCATGTAGATCGCAGGAGCGTCATCATCGACGGCAAGGAAGCGGCGAAGCTCGAAGAGGTGGCAGAAGCTCACGCCGCAGCTCTGGGTGCAGAGGTAGCAGAAGAGTCCTGCATGGTCTACCTCACTCACCGGGGCGGGGTGTTCCGGTCCACGGAGGAGACACGGAAAGCCTATCTCTCAGTCGCTGGGACCAACACCAAGTCTCAGGTAGTGCTCATCACCAATAAGGGCAACGCTGTCCGAGTCCCGGTCATCTACTTCAATGAGAAGGAGACACGGGTGAGCTCTTACCTTTCACTGAGCAAGGATGAGAGAGTCATCGCCGTCGTCCCGACCGGAGGTATGCCGGACGGGAAGAAGGGTGGTATCGCTATGGGTACGAGGAAGGGTGTCGTAAAGATCACAGCTCCGCAGTTCCCGGTGAAGGCAGAGGAGTTCAGCGTTATCAACTTGGACGCAGACGATGTGATTCTCTCCGCTCGTTGGGTCGAAGACGTGGATCTCTACGATTTTGTCTTCATCAAGAACTCCAGCAACCTGCTCTCCTTCCCCGCTTCAAAGGTGCGTCCCCAGGGACTCTCCGGTGGAGGCATGGCAGGAGTGAAGCTGCTCGACGGGGAGAGGGTGCTGTCCTTCAACGTCATCGCTCGTGGAGAGCAGGAGACGGCTCAGGTCATCACTCTCACCGATGCAGGTCATGGTAAGGCGTCCCCGTATGCTCTGTTCCCCCAGAAGGGACGTGCGACGGGTGGAGTCCGGTCACAAGCCTTCTTGAAGAGTGACAAGGAACTCGTGTTCGCTGAAGTCATCCCGAGCATCTTCCTCTTCGACTCGATGGGTAGAAGGATTCACCTTCCTGAGAGCAACCTGAAGAGGGACGCTTCCGGTAAGCCGGTGAAGGAAGACTTCGCCGCTCTGCGATCCTGAGTCCGGTTACCCCGGATTGCTCCGCTCCTGGCTGAACCCTGCAAGCGGACACCGTAGGGAGGGGAAGATTCTGCACCGTTTCTTCCCCTCCCCTTGCGTATTCACCGGGGGCGTGTTAGGCTGACATCGAGAGTAGAAACGTGACCGATACAGTACAGAGGACATATTCACAGAAGCATCCGTCAGAGGAAGGGAACGATGATGCATTACGTCAAGAATGATACTCACATGGAAACCTGGACCCATGAAACCCGCCAGACCCCTGTTGAAGAGTCGTGGATGGAGTGGATCACCGAGATTGAGATTGCTACCGGCTTCGTGGACGGCAACGTGGCAGAGGACGGGTACTCCATCGACCTCTACTACGACCTCTGGAAGCAGGGTAAGACCACCGGCGAGGCGATGAAGCTCACCAACCGCCTCCCCTGACTCCCTGTTCCCCTGAAACAGCAGAGACGGTAACTTGCACTATCACCGTCTCTGCTCTATACTGAAACCTGATATGAGTTATCACATCTGATACGACGACTATAACGAGGAGAAGAGAATCATGGCATTGAAGGAGAAGCTGAAGGCTGACTTCATCACCCACTACAAGGCACGGAACCAGGACGCTGTTATGGTTCTGCGAGGCGTCAACGCCGCTATCGCTACAGAGGAGAAGGCTGGGAAGCAGGCTGTTGAGTTCACCGACGCCCAGGTGGAGACCCTGCTCGCCCGAGAGGTGAAGAAGCGTCGTGCTACCGCCGAGGAGTACCAGAAGGTGGGACATGCTGACCGGGCTGAGAAGGAGACCTGGGAGGCTGACTTCCTTGCACAGTACCTCCCGAAGCAGATGACCGAGGACGAGGTTCGAGAGGTCATCAAGGGTGTCCTCGCTGACCTGGGCGCAGACGCACACCAGGGCATGGTGATGAAGACCGTCATGGCTCAGGTCAAGGGTAAGGCTGACGGTAAGCTCGTGAAGAAGCTCGTGGACGACCTGCGTAACGCATGACAGTTCTCAGTCCCTCCCTCAGAACCCCCGATGTGGAATCGTCGCACCGGGGGTTCTGGCGTGGTCTGGGACAGGTGATGATGAACCGGCTCGTCCTCGCCTCTATCATCGTCTATGCCTGCACCATCAACATTCAAGGCTTTGTTCTCAATCCGGTGACAACGAATGATTGGATCACCGCTCTCATCATGTTCGGCTCCACCTTCACCGCCGTCCTCTCCGTTGTACTCGTGACCTCCAGTGTCCTCGCAGAAATCGCTGTATCCCTCTGGAAATGGCGGTTCTCCTACACCTGCAAGAGTCTCATCATCGTGCAGATCCTTGCACTTGCCCCCTTTGAACCTCACCTATGGGTACTCCGGCTCTCCACTCTCATCTTCAACCTCTTCTAAGAAGCATTCTCGCCGTCGATAGACGCTCTCTCCGTCCTGATACAATAGAGGTCTGGACAGAATGCAGACAGAACGGAGACCGTGTAGATGACACGCAAGGCAGAACCCATCCTCAAATGGCCCGGAGGGAAACGGAGGCTCTACAAACACATCGTTCAACATGTCCCCTCCGATTACACCGGGTACTATGAACCGTTCATCGGCGGCGGTGCTGTCTATTTGGGACTCTCGCCCGAGAACGCTGTCATCGCAGACATCAACACCCAGCTCATCAACTTCTACCGGCAGGTGCAGGCCGACCCGGAAGGGATCATCGCTGAACTCTCCGACACCGAGAAGTATGCAAACACGCTGGAGAACTACCTCGACATCCGCAAACTCGACCGGGATGAAGACGTATTCGCCTCCCTCACCCCCACCCAGAAAGCTGCTCGTATTCTCTACCTCAACAAGACCTGCTTCAACGGTCTCTACCGGGAGAACATGAAAGGGCAATTCAACGCTCACTACGGTCACTACAAGAACCCGCCCATCTGTGACGCAGAACTCATCAAGGCCATCCATGAGAGCCTGAACCGGAACATCCAGATCCTGGAATCCGGCTTCGGTGCTGTGCTGGATGGCGTAGAAGGGACGAAGAACCTCATCTACCTCGACCCGCCCTATATCCCCCTCTCCCCGACCTCATCCTTCACCTCCTACTCCAAGGATAAGTTCACCCTGCCCGACCAGGAAGAGCTGAGAGACCAAGCGAAGCGACTGGATGCGGCAGGGAACTACGTCCTCCTCTCCAACTCCGATACTCCGCTCACCCGTGAACTCTACGAGGGTTTCACCTTCCATGAAGTCCACACTTCCCGCAACATCAACGTAAAAGGGACAGGCCGGGGGAAGATCGGTGAACTCATCATCGTTGGGCCCACCCTCGCAGCCCGGCTCGCAGAGGAAGCAGAGGCGCACCAGGACACGGACACAGGAGAGCCAGCAGGGGCATGACAGGGAGAATGAGCTACGAGGAGCTGGAAGCCGCCTATCATGCTCTCCAACGGCAGAACGCCGTCCTGAAGAGCGAGAAGAATAGAGTCGGCCTCTCCTTCCGACGCATCCCTGAAACGGGGAGCCACATTCATGCTCTACGGGACCAACGCTTCCCCTACCTCACGAGAGTACCCAGCCTCTCCTACAGCCTCTCAGAACGCCGTATAGACGACGGAGAAGCCGGGAGGGAGGAATCCCAGGCTACGGATGGGAACGTGAGTCTCATCGAAGCTGACAACCTGGCCGCTCTCACCGCTCTCCAGCTCACGCACCGGGGGAGAGTGGACGTGATCTACATCGACCCTCCCTACAATACCGGAAGCAAGGATTTCGTCTACAACGACGCTCGCACTTCGAAGCTCTCCGACGTGACCGACGCCGAGGGACAGTCTCTCTCTATCGAGGATTATGAACTCACCCTGGATGGCAACGTGCGCAGCGTCGGGAAGGATGATCCTGAACGGCATTCCCTCTGGCTCTCGTTCATGGAGAAGCGTCTCTGGCTGGCTCGTCACCTCCTCTCCGATGCGGGAGTCATCATGGTAGCGATTGATGACAACGAGCAGGCTCGATTGAAGGTGCTGATGGACAGTATCTACGGAGAGGACAACTTCATCGCCAACGTCATCTGGCAGGGGAACCGGAAGAATGACTCCCGCTTCGTGTCCGTGGGCCATGACTACATGCTCATCTACATGAAGAACAAGTCAGCTCTCCCCTCGACCGTGAAGTGGAGAGAGAAGAAACCCGAGGTTCCTCTCCTGCTGAGTAAGGCCGAGGAGATTTGGAAGACCCTAGAGACCGAGGAACCGGATGTTTCCCCTGATGAGAGGGCTGTGAAAGCGACAGAGCGGTTCAAGACGTGGAGGGAGAAGCAGAAAGGCAACCCTCTCGCTTCCGGGTCCGGCCACTATAACCGTATCGACTCAGAGGGACGAGTGTACTCACTATCCGACATCTCCTGGCCCGGTTCAGGGGGAGGACAGCGGTATGAGATTCTGCACCCTGTCACCGGCAATCCTGTCCCCGTTCCCACTAATGGGTGGAGGTACACGAGGGACCGGATGAACGAGGAGTTGAGACAGGGCAACGTCCACTTCGCCGCCGAGGATACCCGTCTCCCTTACCGTAAAACCTACCTGCATGATATCGACAGCGCAGTGAAGGAAGCGGTGTTCTCCCAGAACAGGGGAACGGCTACCGGCATCATCAAGTCGATCTTCGGGTCACGGGAGTTCGACTATCCCAAGAATGTCAACGTCATCGCAGAATGGATCCGGTACGTGAGCAGGGACAAGAAGGACGCTACGGTGCTGGACTTCTTCGCCGGGTCAGGCACTACGGGGCAGGCAGTGATGGAGCTCAACGCTGAAGACGGGGGAACCCGGAACTGTATCCTGGTCACACACGGGGACGAGAACGGGAAGAACATTGCCCAGGATATCACCGCCGTGCGTCTGAAGCGGGTACTCAGCGGGAAAGACTGGGCCGATGGGAAGAAACACGCTCCTCTCCCTGGTGAGCTGACCTACTACCGGCTCGATTTCACCTCTCCGTTCGAGAGTGAGCTGGAGACAGCGAGAGAGATGGAGGGCAAGTTCAGCGGGTATGCTGCGCTGAAGCAGGACGTGACCCTCTCTCCTGACCAGCCTGACGTGGAGGGTGTGACACTGCTCACGTCATCACGCCGGAACGTACTGGTTGTGGAAGATGAATTTCTACTAGGCGACCCGGAGATGGACGAGGTTCTGACCCAGCTCCATGACCCGGAGAGGGAGAACGTTCTCTACCTGCCCGTAGAGGATGCTGGCACATACTATCCTGAGTCCGGCTGGTCTGCACAGTCGTATCCGATTGGCTTCCTTCGCTCTCATGTATCCCTGATAGAGCTGATGTGCAACAACCAGACGCTGCTTCCGGTGCCTAGTGCAGATAGAGAATGAAAAGCAGGTTATGTCTACTAGACTAGACGGACGCATGAGGAGGAGCGATAAGGATGGCCGCTGTAAACATGACTGTTGAAAGCGTGATCCCAGGGATTACGGTTGATGAGACAGAGCTTTTGTCTATCGAGGAAGATTGTCTGACTGCTAGGAACAGTCTTGTGGACAACGACCTGAGATCGCAGATTGACGATCTCAAAGAGAAGTTGCTTGCCTATGAAGCGGAGACTCGTACTCTCACCCGAGAGAACGCCGTTCTGAAGAGTGAGAAGAACAGGGTGGGTCTGTCCTTCCGTCGAGTACCCGAATCCGGGCCCCAGACCACGGCTCTATGGGATGAACGCTTCCCCTGTCTAGAGCATGTACCGGGACTGTCCTATACCCTCTCAGATCGCTGTACAGATGACGTAGAGACCGGTAGGGAACTATCCCAGCCTACAGATGCCCGCACCACGCTCATCGAGGCGGATAACCTGGCTGGCCTCTCCGCTCTCCAGCTCACGCACCAGGAGAAAGTGGATCTCATCTACATCGACCCGCCGTATAACACTGGCAACAAGGATTTCATCTACAACGATAGCTTCATCTCCGATGATGACGGGTTCAAGCATTCAAAATGGCTCTCTTTCATGCACTCCCGTCTCACCCTAGCGAAGTCGCTCCTCTCCGACGAGGGGGCCATCTTCGTGTCCATTGATGACAACGAGCAGGCCGCCTTGAAACTGCTCATGGATGAAGTGTTCGGGGTGAGAAACTTCGTGGCAAACCTCGCAGTGTCCTATAACCCACATGGAAGAAGCATCACCAAGTTCTTCGCTGACAATCACGAGTACATTCTGGTCTACACCAAGAACATTCAGAAGACCAAGCTGGAGCCGAAGGTGCGTTCTCTGGTGGACGAGACACAATACCCCTACGAGGACGAGCATGGGCGGTATAGGGAGGGAGCGATCCTGAACACGAGCAAGCGATTCACCCCTGAGAACCGCCCTAACCTGTACTACCCCTACTACGTGGACCCGGATTCTCTCACCGTCTCAGTGGAGAGGACATCGGACTCCGAGATAGCCGTCCACCCTGCATTCAGTGACGGCACCCCAGGCGTCTGGCGATGGGGCAAGGAGAAGTCTGTTGCAGAGAATCACAAGCTTCGAGGCAAGAGGCGTCCTGACGGGTCGATGTTTGTGATGCGGAAGGACTATCTCACCGCTGATAAGCGCATTGCCCTGAAAACACATCTGGACTACAAGCTGCTGGGGAGTAACCACGCTGCGAATAGGCAGATCAGTGGAATCCTGGGAAGCGGAAGCTTCGACTATCCGAAGCATGTAGACACGGTGAAGCTCATCGGCATGATGATGGACAAGAAGGACGCTACGATTCTCGACTTCTTTGCCGGTTCCGGTACAACAGGTCACGCTATCGCTGAACTCAATAAGGAGGACGGCGGAACTCGTCATTGCATTCTTATCACACACGGGGATGAGAGTGGGAAAAACATCGCTCAGGACGTAACAGCTCTCCGGCTGAAGCGGGTACTCAGCGGAAAGGACTGGAATGACGGGAAGGAACATGACCCTCTCCCCGGTGAACTCACCTACTACCGTCTCGACTTCGCTCCCCCGTTCGAGAGTGAGCTGGAGCTGACAGGAGAGTTGCAGGGGAGGTTCGCCGGGCATGTTGCGCTGGAACAGGACGTGACCCTCGCCCCTGTTCAGCCTGACCTTGAAGGGATTGCCCTCCTCACCTCATCGAGCAAGAACGTACTGGTGCTGGAAGACCTTTTCCTTGTCGGTGAGCCTGAGACAGAGGAGGCTTTAGCCGCTCTTCGTGATCCTGAGAAGCAGAATCTCCTCTACCTCCCGGTGGAGGACACTGGTGACTATTACCCTGATTCCGGCTGGGTTGCCTGTTCCTATCCGGCTGGCTACCTCCGGTCGCATCTCTCTTTGGTAACACTGATGAAGAATAGCCGAACGCTCGTTCAGCCGATTCAAGAAAATGAGGCTGAAGAAAACTGATCCTTCTTCCCGTTCCAGCTTGACAGGGTATTCCTGCTGTGCCTATACTGAGAGTGTAAGGCAGAATGCACAAGGGAACAGATGGATACGCAAGGGATAGGGAAGACAATGACTGCTGACACTACTACTACTGATAAGGTCGCTGAGCTCCGGGAGCAGGCACGCCAGGCTGACCAGGCTCGTGCGGATTCCTTCGAACGCAGTGACACGGACGGCGCTCTCTCGCAGTGGGGGTCGGGTCTCATGGCTCACTTCTACCGGGTGCAGGCTGAAGTCGCTGAGGACGAGGGCAAGGCCGTTTTTCCGGCTCTCTTCGACCTCGACGGCAACCTGGTTCCGGCGAAGCTGGTCAGCACCCGCTACGGCATGTCCTGGGGCCTCCTCTCCGACCCGGATGATGCACGTTCTGAGTTCACCGGCTGGTTCTCCCCGTCGCAGGCTCAGAGTGAGACGATCCGAATCCGTAACGACGCTCGCAAGGGGTACTACGTCGGCTCCGTGCGCACCGATGCTCATGTTGACCTGAGTGGTAACAGCGGAGTGCTCAGCGTGCAGGTGGTCGTGTTCCGTAAGGACCGGGGCTGGAGCAAGGACGTGGAGATCCTGGATAACGGTCAGTAACCCGCTCACACCAGAGGGGACAGAGTGAAGAAGCTCTGTCCCCTCTCGTGATGTCCCGGTTCTCAACGGCTCTCCGGTTGCTCAGCGGTCCTCTGGCTCTACGGGGTCTGGCTCTCCTTCCCCGTAAGCACCTCCGTAACGCTCTAGACGGCTCTGTGTGGGGCTATCCGGTGTGGGGGAGGGGAGGGGACGAAAAGGGCATGAGGAAGGGGAGAGAACCGTGTTGATTCTCTCCCCTTTGACGCTCTCTACTCTTCTCGTGTGCGTGCTGAACCTGACGGCTCAGCGATACGCACGGAGCTGAGCGTTGAGAGAACGTGCGATCTCTGCGTTACTGGTGTCTCCGTACGTCTTGCGTAGGTAGTCCATCAGTGCCTTCTTGGAGCTGAACTCCAGGAAGTCACCAGCAGCGACCTCTGTGGAGAACGTGTTGCAGGAGCAACCGCTCGCATCAGCGAAGTAGTACGCCTGACCGATCTTCGCTACGTACGCCTCGGTCCAGTCATAGCAGATTACAGTGTTCCCGTAAGCAGCGATGATCTCGATGGAGTCAGCGTCATACATCTCTGCCAGAACTGAACGAGCCTCGTAAACATCATTGTCATCGAAGTAAGCCATGATTGTGTCCTTTCGTCGTGCTATCCCCCTGTGGGGCTGTCAATTGAGTCCACCGTAACACGGCGTTCTGCACCAAGTCAACTCCAGATGAGGGGCGGAATGTAGAAAGATGTGTGACCCTGCTCACGTCCCCTCTCAGCAGGTCGAGAGGGGGAGACGGCGGGGTTGCTCAGAAACGGTGCAGGACATGAGAAAGGGAAGGTCAGAGCCGGATTGACTCTGACCTCCCCTGGTGCGCTCTCAGTTTCCTGTCCTCGTACTCACCCTTCCGTGGGCAGGATAGCCAGGGGACACTCGTAGGCACCGTTGGGGATGTGTCCGAAGGAGAACACCCGGATCGGCAGTCCGACGACACCTTCTTCCTGGAGAGCGTGGAGCATTCCCTCGTTCTCGGCGTAGTCCTTCACGATGATGTTCCCCGGCTGAGGACGATGCCCGTAGGCTTCCAGGTTCACGGTGCAGGTGGCTAGGGGTTCCCCGGTACGGGAGAAGAACTGGAGAGCGGTATCCCCGTTCGGGTACTTCCCGAGTCGCAGGTAGCCCTTATCGTTGAGGTACTTCGTCTTGAGCTTCGTCAGATAGCCATTCATTGTCGTTCTTCCTCTCCTGAGCATCCATGCAATCATGGCTTCGTGTACTCCTCCAGCCTAGCACGGAAAAGGGATAAGGGCAAGAAAGGTCATCCGATACCCTCTGGTAGAATGGAGAGACGTGCTGACATGCTGAAAGGAACGGTGCAAGCCCCTATGACGACTGAGGGTACTGGTGCAGAAACTCGCAACCTCGAATCACTGACGATTGAAGAACTCCGAGATGCCGTCCTTGAATATCAAGCGAAGAATCGCACTCTCACCCGAGAGAACTCTGTTCTGAAGAGTGAGAAGAACCGGGTGGGACTCTCGTTCCGACGTGTCCCTGAGAGTGGTAGTCAGATTCAGGCCCTACGGGATGAACGCTTCCCCTACCTAGAGCATGTGTCGGAACTGTCCTATACCCTCTCAGATCGCCGTGCAGATGATGTAGAGGCTGGGAGGGAACCGTCTGAGCCTACGGATGGAAATGTGACTCTGATCGAGGCTGAGAACCTAGCTGCTCTCACTGCTCTACAGCTCACACACCAGGGGAGGGTAGACGTTATCTACATTGACCCTCCCTACAACACCGGCAGTAACGATTTCGTCTACAACGACGCTCGCACCGCTACGGTGGCTGATGCTCTGGATAAGGACGGAAACCCTCTCTCAATTGAGGACTATGAGCGTACTTTGGATGGGAACGTGAGGAGTATCGGGAGGGAGAACCCTGAGCGACATTCTCTCTGGCTGTCATTCATGGAGAAGAGGCTCTGGTTGGCTCGTCACTTGCTCTCTGATGACGGGATTGTTTTTGTGTCGATTGATGACAATGAACAGGCTCGACTGAAGATGCTTATGGATGAGGTATTCGGAGAGCAGAATTTTGCAACTCAGTTTATTTGGAAGAAAGGCGGGACAGGAAAACAGACCTCAGCCTTTGGGGTAAGGGAACATGAATACGTTATCGCTTATGCTAAATGCACTGAAGCGGGATACTTTCATGCAGATAAGAAATCCACAGTTGTCACTTTGTACAACAATGAAGACGAACACGGTAGGTTCTCTTTGATTAGGTTGGACTCCAAAACATTGGGATATTCTAAATCACGGGATTATGTTATTGAGCATAATGGAGAGCAGTACCTACCCGATCAGCCACCTAATAAAACAGGAGTAGCGTGTTGGCGTTGGTCCAAGAAGACACTAGAAGAGAAATATGACGAACTCGTATTCAAGAATGGATTTGTATACACAAAGAATTACGAAAAAGAGGGGGCCCGCCCGAGAACAATTCTCTCAGGCGACCGATTTGGAGTAACCCGAAGAGGAAAGAAAGATCTGGGGTCTGTAATCGACTCCGATTCATTTCAATTTCCTAAGCCAATCGGACTTGTCGATTTCTTAGTCTCCATTGCCTCCACTAACCCTAACGCTACGGTGCTGGATTTCTTCGCCGGGTCTGGCACCACGGCTCATGCTGTAACAGAACTCAACGCCGAGGACGGTGGTAACCGTCAGTGTATCCTCGTCACGCACGGCGATGAAAACGGGAAGAACATTGCTGAGGATGTCACGGCACAGCGCATGAAGCGTGTCTTGTCCGGCAAGGACTGGGCTGACGGGAAGGAACATGATCCCCTCCCCGGCGAGCTCAACTACTACCGCCTTCAGTTCACGGACACGCCAGGTAACTCACATCGGGCAGCAGACTTCCTTATGGACAAGTTCACCGGGTACGTGGCTCTGGAGCAGGGCGTGGTTCTCTCCTCTGACCAGCCTGACCTCGAAGGGGTTACCCTCCTGACCTCCTCGAAGCGGAACGTCCTCCTCGTGGATGATGACTTCCTCCTGGGGACGCCGGAACTAAACGAAGCCCTTACCCAGCTCCGTAATCCCGACCGGGAGAACGTTCTCTACCTCCCCGTGGAAGAGGCTGAGTCCTACTACCTAAACTCGGGCTGGTCGCTGAAATCCTATCCGGTTGACTACCTCCGGTCACACCTCTTACTCCTGACTCTGATGAAGAATAACAAGACGCTCCTCCCCCTGCCTGAAACGGACAAACAGTGAGAGAGTGCCTATATATCACTCTGATAGAATGAGATTTCCCTACCCCCCCTACCCTCACCTCTGAACAGAAAGCGAGTCACTACATGTTCATTCTGAAGAACTACCAGGAGAGAGCGAAGCGTACATTTGAGAAGTACCTCTCCCTCTTCAACTACCCGGCCGCCTTGGAAGCTCTGAAGGCGGATCCGAACAATCTGGAGGCTCAGCACGAGGCTCAGCGAGGGAAGGGCAATACCCCGTTCACCATTCAGATCGACGCTCCTACGGGTTCCGGCAAGACGGTGCTGATGGGAAACATCATCAAGGACAATTTCAAGAACTACGTACATTTCTGGTTCTCCCCCGGTGCAGGTGACCTCGAAGAGCAGTCAGCTCGCAGTCTGCGCAATGTTCTCGGTGCCAGCGCAGTGGAGCGGATGGATGAGTCCACGTTCAACTTCCATCCGGCCCAGGGCATCACCTACATCGGCAACTGGGAGCAGTTCGTATCCCGTGACCGGTTGACGGGCAGCTACAAGAACAGGGTTGTCCGGGAGGGGGACAATAAGACGTTCTTCGACATGATTGCAAAGATCGGTGAGAGTTACACGCCTGTCGCTATCACTATTGACGAGGCGCATCACGGATCGAAGAAGAACGTGGGAGCGATCCAGTCCTTCCTCGATGACATTGAGACCATGCTGGGCTATTCTCCGCTTTACGTCCAGCTTTCTGCTACGCACATTGTGGAGTCCGCTCATGTTGTGAAGATTTCTCAGGATGACGTGGTGAATGAGGGACTGATGCGCAAGGAAGTCCTGCTCAACTCGAAGAAGCTTATCGCTTTGGCGAATGACCTGGACGATGAGGAGCGCAACAGCGAGGCGATTGAGCCGCTGATGGTCTCCTACGCTATGGATCTGCTCGATGAGATTGATGAGGAGTACGAGAAGGTTGACGCTCACGAGTTCGTGGACGGCAAGAAGCACACCTATACGGGACTGCTGGGCATCCAGGTTCCCAACGGTGCGCCGGGTGCTGAGTTGATGGAGCGTATGGAGTCCCTGCTGAGAGACCGGAGGGACAAGGACGGAAACCCTGACCCTGTGACCAGGGACAATGGGCGTCTGGCGGTATACCTCTCCGATGATAAGACGGAGAACATGAACGGCATCGAGTCCGCTGCTTCCCCGGTGCGGGTGCTGATGTACAAGCAGGGTGTGTCCACCGGCTGGGACTGCCCGAGGGCGCAGGTGCTTCTCGGTTTCAGGCATATCACTTCGCACGTATTCACGAAGCAGAACTTGGGACGATTTGTGCGCACCACGCAGGCGAAGCACTACGAGAACGAGCTTCTGGACCGGACTTACGTGCTGAGCAATGTAGGCGATCTGGGTCAGGCATCATTCAATGAGAAGAAGGACAACACCAGTGGCATCACCGTGAAGGAGGTCGCCGCTCTGCGTCGTATGCCTGCTGAGGCCGCCAGCCCGGAGGGTGAGGGTGAGGCACATGTTGCGCTGTCTTCGTTCAACGAGTTCGCTATCCCCGTATCGCACTATGCGAAGGTGAATCAGCTTCCTGTGTCCCTCTCCGAGCTGACCGGACTGTTCCGTGAGAAGGCGAATGAGTCGAAGCTGTGGGAGACTTACGAGTACACGGATCCCAATGTGGACTACTCGGGTATCATCACGGGTACGGATGACCTGATCGACGGTCTGACCGGGTTCACGCATGATGAGGCGTCGAAGATGGTGCTGAAGGGTGCAGATGAGCTCTCTATGGACCTGCAAGGCGTGGTGAGCGTGTTCATCAAGGGCATGGGACGGACGTTCCGTAACGACGCTCAGGTGGCCCGTTCTCTGGTGACGACGTTCGTAGCATGGTACAAGCAGGCGGTGACCCGTCCTGAGTCCTACCGTCCGGGAAGGGAGCATTTCAGCAGACTTGCTCACCTGTCCGAGAAGATCGACCATAAAAACCCGTCGTGGGACCGCATCTCACTGGAGCAGACGGTGTATGTGGACGCTCACCGTGAAGCTCTGCTCGACGTGGTAGGTCAGGTCGTCAACGATCCCCGTTCTCGTTCAGCCTACATCGAGGACGATGAGGGTCTGCAGCACGTCGTGGATAGGAAGTTCACGGAGGATGGTGAGTTCTTCATCAGTCCGTTGCAGGAGTTCTTCGTTCACGAGGAGGACAACAGTGTTCCGGCGTCCTTGGAGAAGTATCACGCTCTGACAGGGACGCTCCATCAGGGAACCTCTCTGTCCGGCCCTGAGTCGGCATTCCAGACGGAGTTCCTGCCTCAGCTCATCGAGGGTGGAACCAATGCTCTCGTGTCCTTCTACAAGTCCCCGGAGAACCGTACCGGATCGTTCTGCTTGGGAGTTGAGGTCACGGATGACAAGGTGACCAACTTCTACCCGGACTGGCTCTTGGAGTTGCGCAGCAAGACGGATGGGAAGTTTGTTCCCGCTGTCGTAGAGTCGAAGAGCGGTGCTGAGATGGCCGATGCACGGTCGGACAGCACGCATCCGACGTTCGCCAAGGCAAAAAGGCTGGCTGAGCTCGCTGAAGAAACGGGTATCCGGGCGGGCATCGTGTACAAGGACTCCGCTGGTGCATGGAACGTGACAACGGGTGAGAAGTACGGAATCCTGACTTCCACGCCTGCAAAGGAGTACTTCACACTATGACCCAGCATGAGGTCAAAGAGGAGGGAACGGTCTCTGAGAGCGTTCCCTCCTCTGTCGTGGACACCGATGGAGGAGAGCGTTTCATCGACCTGTTCGCCGGTCTGGGCGGGTTTAGAATCGGTCTGACCCGTGCCGGGTTCGAGTGCGTCTACGGGAGTGATTTCAACAAGAACGCCGCCGCTGTCTACAAGGCAAACTTCGGGGAGGACATTCATTCCGACATCACGCAGGTGGACGTGGATTCCATTCCCGATTTCAACATCCTCGCTGGGGGTTTCCCCTGCCAGCCGTTCTCCGCTGCGGGGAAGAAGCAGGGATTCGGGGACACTCGGGGAACATTGTTCTTCGACATCTGCCGGATCGTGAAGGCGAAGAAGCCGAAGGTGGTGTTCTTGGAGAATGTGAAGAGTCTCACTACCCATGACAAGGGCAACACGTTCACCGTCATCCGGGAGAGTCTGGAGGAGCTGGGCTATTCCGTCTCCTACGCTGTTCTCAACGCCGTGGACTACGGGGTGCCGCAGTCGAGGGAGCGTATCGTCATCGTAGCGTCGAGGGAGGGGGAGTTCGACTTCTCGAAGGTCTCTACGACCCCTAGACGGCCTCTGAGGGAGTTCCTGGACCCGGAGGCACCGGATGACTCCGTGTGGCTTTCTGAGGACGATTACGTACTGTTGGAGCCGGATCAGCGGAAGGTGCAGAAGACGGGTCTCATCTTCGCTGGGTACAGGAAGGGCAATCTCCGGTTGAGCGGGGTGAAGGAGAACTCCTCTCACCTCTCCAGGGCGCACAAGCAGATGAACCGCATCTACGACGCCGAGGGGTCGCATCCTACGCTGTCCTCTACGGAGTCGAGTGGTCGTTATTTCATTCTCACGGACAAGCCGGACGGGTCGAGGGGAGTACGGAAGCTCTCGATGGACGAGTGTTATCGCATCTTCGGCTACCCGGAGGACTATGCGAGAGTGGGTCGGGTTTCTGAGCAGTACAATCGGATCGGAAACTCCATCGCTGTGCCGATGGTGGAAGCGGTATCGCACCAGATCCGGGAGCAGTTGTTCTCCCCTGAAGAGCCCTGAGTACCCCTGGGATGCTCAGAACGCCCGTTTACGGCTCTCTCGTCCTCTCTGCCGTGTATCCGGCGGCCTGAGTCCTCCTGTCCCCTCTGAGAGCGTTCTACGGTGCTGGGGGAGAATTAGGGTCAGGGGTTGTAATCTATCCTGATGACTGATATAGTTGATAGAGTTCATCTGTTGGATCCCTGATGTGGAGGGGTTGTATGTCTCGCACTGATAAGGACGAGCCGTGGAATGTGAAGCTCCTGCGTCTCATGGAAGAGGGTCACCTGGAGCATGAGTACCATTCCCGGTTCAAGGGTCATCACTACAAGCGTCCGATGAAGCGTGAGTTCCCGAAGAAGGACGCTTCCGACATTCACGAGTTCCGTGAGTTCCTGAAGGCTGAGAACATTGATTTCACCGAGGAAGAGGTTGAGGCCGATGTCATCCACCGTCGTGAAGACCCCGCTGATATCCTCTCTCCTCTGACCCGTGTGGAGAGGAAGCCGAAGACGATTCTCTTCTCCTGGTATGAGGAGGGTTACAAGGAATCTGAGTTCAGCGAGCTGTGCACTGATCCGAAGCACTACGATCCTCGTACGGGTAAGGACACTCGTACCGGAGGTCACGCTCTCTGCACTCCTGATCGGACAGTTTCTCGACTCACTCCTGACTATTACAACGACATTGATTGGGACCGTCGTGCGACTGTTGACCACTCCTCTACCCGCCGTGGAGCGTACCGTGAGATGGCGAAGGCTTACAACTCTCACGGTGATCTCGATGACTACGAGGATTACTACGACGACAACTGGTACTACTGAGAGCAGCCTGACCTGTTCGGCTCTCAACCCTGACGCCCCGCCCCTGTATCGTTGCAGGTGAGCGGGGCGTCAGCGTAATTGGACGGATGCGGGTCAGCCTCCGAGCATCATTGTGCGGAGCTTTTCTACGAAGGCTACGTCATCGCCGGTGATGCGTTTCATGGAGTAGAGACGGTCGATGACGGTCTTGGTGATCTTCTCCTCCACCGTTCCCCGTGTCGCCATGAGGTAGATGAGGGAGAACTGCCCGTCCCTGTGAGCTCGTCCTGAAATCTGCGCTACGTCGAAGGCAGAGTAGGGGATGTCATGGATGATGGTATCACGAGGGGTCATATCCGCTCGGGTTCCATCGGGCAGGTGTTCTCCGGCGTGCAGGGAGATGGCTTCCCGGACTGTGAAGAGCATCACATCAGCTTTCCCCTTCTGGAACCGGAGACGAGCTTCTTCCCGTACGCTTTCATTCTGACCCGAGAACTCCTCTACGATGTAACCCTTCTTCTCCAGGGCTTCCCGGATGAAGTCAAGGGATTCGATGAACTCGACGCTGACGACGGCTTTCCTGCCGTTCTCCAGGGTGTCGATGACATGTTCCACGGTAGCGTCCACTTTGAGCAGGGACGCTTTCTGCCGGAATCGGATCTGCACCGCCAGGCCCTTGGGGTCGTTGCCCTTGGGAGCCAGCTGCATCTCGTTGCGGAAGTCGGTCCATAGGGATTCGTAGGTAGCCATGTCCTGATAGTTGAGGTCGATGGGCTGGATGATTCTCTGCATCTCCGGCCAGCCTGCAACATCGGTGGGCAGACGCCGGATGGACGGGGAGTTGGAGGAGAACAGGAGCTTGTTGATGCGCTGCAGGTCGTGCTCCCGCTCTTTCGCATCCTCTGTCCATTCCCATTTTCCGAATCGCTCGCTGTACTCTCCGTGGAAGTTGTTGTCGGACAGCCATTTGCCCCAGTCCTTCAGGGCGCTGGATGAGGACTTGGTGAGCTGGGAGATGAGCGGTGTGAGGTAACCGAGCTCTCCGGGGTTCTGTCCGATGGTCGCTGAAGCCCAGATGATGAAGGGAGCAGTGTCCGCTTTCTCTGCATACCGGGCGATGTTGGAGAACGCTTTGGCTCTCTGCGAGGTGGTGACGTTCTTCAGCTTGTGGGACTCGTCAGCAATGATGACATCCCATTGGACGCTGGGTGTGCCGTGGGTTGCGGTGCGACTGTTCTTGGTGCGGGTGCGTTTCGCTTCGAGGGCGGACTTGGGCGGGTCGAGGAGTTTCTTCGCCCGGTCGTAGTTGATGACGCAGTAACGGACGCCAGGGGTCTGGGGGAGGGATTTGAGGGAGTTGCGCCAGTGGTCGATGACCGCCTTGGGACACAGGATGAGGACGTTCTTCCCCTTCTTCACCTGCAATGCTCCGTATGCTCCGAATGCGCAGGCGAGGGTCTTGCCGAGTCCTACGTCATCAGCTTCGATGAATCCCCGGTAACCGGCTTTCGCACTGCCGATGATCTTCTTGATAGCGGTCACCTGGTGTGGGCGAGGTGTCATGGGGTGTTCGGAGGGAGCGACGGGACGGACGCTCTTGTTGAGGTCGTCTTCCGTCCAGCGTTCGAAGGAGTAGTCCTTGGATTGGAAGGGTGCGAGTCCGGGAGGTAGGGCAGTACCGGCGTAGACGTATCCGATGCCGTTGACGTAGCGGGCTTTGTAGACTTTTCCGAGGTCTCTGAGTTCGTAGGGGATGTCGAGGACGTAGTACCGTTCCCCGTCTCCCTTCGGGGGCAGGACGGGAGCTTTGGGTGTGGCGCTTTTCTTGGCCGTGCTTCTGCGCCGGGTGGTTTTCCGTTTGGTTCCGGTCGTGCGGGTGCGGGACGCTGAGGAGGTTTTCGCCTTGCGTCCTTTAGCGGCTGCTTGTTCCGCTGTCTTTGTCGTGCTGCTTCTTCTTCGTGCCATGTGTGAACTATCGGAGAGGGGTGCAGTGCGAGGGGGTGTCATATCTCTGTACATTTCCGGGAATAAAAGTTGAGTCGGGTCGTGTTAGGGTTTATGTTAGGATGAAGAAATCATCGGTTCACTCACTATAGAAGGAGTTACTATATGCCCTCGACAACCAACCTGTTTGACGTTCTTTCCGGCGCTCTCGCCCCTATCGTGGATCGAGTAGAGCTTGAGCCTGTGCAGGGCCATGTGAAGCGAGATGATGATGGTACGACTCGTATCTTCATCGGTCTTCCCGGCGTTCCTGCTGACCGGCTCTCTCTGGTTGCTGACCAGGACAAGCTGACAGTGGAGGTGGACAAGGCTGAGGGAGAGGAATCGAAGCTGCTGTGGTTCGAAGGATTCTCCCGCCGAATCCCACTTCCGAAGGGGACTGACCTGACTGCGGTGACTGCTCACCTGGTAGACGGTCTGCTCACTATCACCTTGCCTCTGAGCAAGGAGAAGAAGTCCCGGAAGATCGAAGTATCCTGATACAGTTGTATCCTTCAGTATGAGGGGGAGGAGAGTTCTCTAGGCTCTCCTCCCCCTTCCCATTCCCCCTGTGACATGCAGGGGGTTCTTTCATATCCCCAGGTCAGACCCGGTGTACCCCCGTATCCCCCTATTTCCCTTTAGCACATAATCACGCTAAAGATCGAAACGTGCTATAGTAGTCGTTAGGACTCAGATTGAGTATTAGTATACTCACAACCATCACACAGAAGGGATACGCACCATGTCACAATCAATGAAATACGTCCTTGAAGCGTTAGCACTAGCAACAGGAATCACCCTCGTCCTGCTTCTCGCTACCCGCTTCATCATGGGAGCAGACATCAACTGGCTGGAGACGGCATCCGTGTTCTTCTCCTTCGCCTCCACCTGGCTCTGCACTCGTCAAGTCCGATTCAACTACGTCTTCGGTGTACTGTCCACCGTATTGCTCTCCATCACCTTCTACCAAGCAGGACTCTTCGGGTCGATGGCTCTCAACCTCTACCTGATCCCGACCGTCATCATCGGCTGGTTCATGTGGGGCAAAGACACCGATACCCGGCCCGTAGAACATGTCAAAGCGAAGAAGGTCATCCTCTACGTGTTCTTCACCGCTGTCACTTGGGCCGGAGCCCTGTGGATCATCACTGCCTTCGGTGGAAACCTCGCCGCTCTCGACGGCTGGCTTCTCGTCGGCTCCATCCTCGCTCAGTTCCTCCTCGACAGGAAGAAGATCGAGACCTGGATCGTATGGGCCGGAGTGAACGTGGTATCAGTCTACGTCTACTTCCAGACCGAGCTCTACCTCCTCGCCGCTCAGTTCCTCCTCTTCCTCGCAAACGCCGTCTTCGCTTTCTTCCAGTGGAGGAAGTCGATGCGGGCAGGAGAGGAGAACGTGGAAACGGAAGGTATCGCTGTAGGAGGCGTACCCGTATGAACACGCTCGTGCTGATGACCGCTCTCATCCCTACTACGGGACACGCTGACATCATCCGCTTCGCCGCCTCTCTGCCGGACAGTGAAGTGAAAGTGCTGCTCAGCGGGCGGTCTCACGAGCCGTATAGTGCAGACCTCCGGGCTGACGCTCTGCGGGAGGAGCTGTGCTCTCTCACCAACGTGACCATCCGTGTTCACCACGACGACCATGCACCCCAGAATCCGGGAGACATGGACGGGTTCTGGGAATGGTGGGCAGATACCATCAACACCTCCTACCCGGACGTGGAAACATGGTCTGCCGTCGTAGCGAGTGAACCGTATGGAGCGCACGTCGCTGATTCTCTCCATGCTCGTTTCATCCCCTACGATATCTCACGGTCCATCAACCCGGTGAAGGGACAGGCAGTGAGGGATAACCTATGGGAGCAGTGGTTACAGGTCATCCCTCCGTTCAGGAAGCACCTCCAGTACTCAGCGGTCATCTTTGGTCAGGAGAGCGTAGGGAAGACCACCGTTTCCCGTGCTGTCTCCGAAGCTCTGCAAGCACAGTGGCTCATGGAGTACGCTCGTCCCTACTTGGAGGAAGTGGGAGCTGAGGTCACAGGGGAGAAGATGGAGACGATTCAACGAGGACAGTACGCCTTGCAGGAATCCTCTCATGCTGTTGCCCCTACTCCTGCTGTCATCATGGACACTGACCTGTTCTCCACTGTCGGGTACTACCGTATCTGGGCGGGGGAGGCTCCGGCTGAGTGTGTCACCCTTGCACTCCGCTCACCTGGGGATATGTACTTCATCCTCCCTGATACCGTTCCGTTCGTAGAGGATCAGTTGCGCTACGGTGACGGGGTGAGGGAGTCGAGTACGGGATTCTGGGTGGACCTCTTGGAAGAGTACGGATTGCCCTACATGCTGGTGCCCTCCGGGTCGGTTGAGGATAAGACCCGGTTCATCGCTGAGCGGGTGCGGGAGGGGTTTGAGGAGAAGACGAGAGAGGTACGGGTGTTCGAGCGGGAATGATGTGAGGGGATAGGGCGTTTCCTCCTACTCAGCCTCCCATATCCCCTGACATGCAGGAACCCGTGAAATGAGCGGGGTGACGTGCGAATCGTATATACTGGTGCTGACCCCGTTCGTGTATCCGACCCCTTTGAGGACACTCCACTATGAAGAAGCTGCTCACTGCTCTGACCCTTTCCGGCACTCTACTCATTACTGCCTGCACCGCCTCTGATTCTCCTACGGAGACGAAGACGACTCCTCCCCCTCCCCCGCCTGCTCCGGTGCCGACGCTCAGCGTTCCTGAGCCGGAGAAGGAGTGGGGATTCGAGGACAGGTTCTCCTTCTCTGTGGAGGAGGGGACGCTGGAAGATGTGAAGGTCTACGAGGCTGACGCTGTGCCGGAGGAACCGGATCTCACTGTAGACCCGACCTCTGAACCGGGAGCGACGGGTACGCCTGACGGAAAAGCGTCCACGGACACAAAAACGTCCGTGCCTACAGATGTGGACACCGCCGCACCAGGAGGAGAAGTGGAGAATCCTGATGAGCCGGTGAGTTCAGAGGGTACCGAGTCCCCGTCTGCTTCCCCTACCCCGTCCGAGCCTCCTCTGTATGAGTCTCTGGAGGTCACTGAAGACCCGAGCGAAGGGGTAGCAGAGGATGACCTGTTCTCCGGTGAGTTCTCCGAGGATGACTCCTCGTGGGAGAGCGAGGAGCGTGACCTGACCCCGGATACGGAGTACCAGTGGGTCGTGAGTACAGTAGACGGTGATGGGAAGACCCGTCTCTACTCCGATACGGTGAAGACCCGTGAACTGAAGAAGGGGGAGAAGTCGTCCTTCCGGTCCAACATCGGTGATGAGCAGGAGGTAGGGGTTGCCGCTCCTATTATCATCACCTTCAACACGGACGTGGATGAGGAGTACCGTGATGACGTGGAGAAGAAGCTGAAGGTCACCACCAAGGACAAGGAAGTGGAAGGTTCCTGGGGATGGCTTGCTGATGATGCTGAGGGTTCCCGCCTGCACTACCGGACCAAGGAGTTCTGGCCTGCTGACACTGAGGTGAAGGCAGAGCTTCCGTTGGAGAACGTGCGCCTCTCTGATGAGAAGTGGGGGACGCAGAACATGACCCTTGATTTCACCATCGGGCGGAAGCAGGAGGTTGTCGCTGATGCGAAGTCGAAGCGGATGAAGGTGTACCGGGACGGCGAAGAGATCATGGACTTCCCTGCTTCTCTCGGGTCTCCGAAGTCTCCGTCCTACAACGGTATGCACGTCGTGATGAGCAAGCACCGGAACTACACCCTGACCTCTGAACGGTGGGGTTATTCCACTCCTACGGAGTATGCTGTCCGTATTCACAACAACGGTGAGTTCATTCACGCCGCTCCGTGGAGCGTGGGGTCTCAGGGTGTGAGCAACGTGTCTCACGGATGCGTGAACCTGAGTACCCCGAGGGCGAAGGAATACTATGATACCGCTCTCTACGGCGATCCGGTAGAAGTCAAGAACTCCTCCGTGGACCTCTCGAAGAACGCCAGCGACATCTCCGATTGGGTCTACTCATGGGAGGAGTGGCAGGAACTCAGCGCCCTGTGATACATCTCACCTGACCCCCTCCCCGGTCAATCTGGCACAATAGAGAGCGGGGAATCCTGAATCCAATCAGGGTTCCCCGCTCTCATGCAGTCAGAGGCAATGTGATACGAGAGTGAGCATGAGGGGACGAAAAACGGTGTTCTCCTATCCCTCTCCGGTTACTCTGCTCCTCTATCCGCCGCTGCATCCAAACTGTCCAGGATTCCCTCGATGTCAGACTTGAATGGTTCTTCCATCCGGGAGAAGTCAGAATCGAAGGCGGAAGGGTCAGAGCTCCCTGCACCCGTGAGAGCGCCTGTAATCGCCGCAATGGTATCGGAGTCCCCTCCGGTCAATGCAGCCCGCCTGAGAGCCGTTTCCGGGCGGGAGTAGGTGGAAGCAATGGTGACAGCAAGTGCTACTGCTGACGGTGCAATCCAACCGCCTCCCAGAGCAGAGCATGGATCGTAGAGAAGGAAACGTTCACCCGTCTCCTCCATCTTCCGCTGAGCTTCCTCTGCACGCTCGAAGTAGGAGAGCAGGTTGGAAGTGTGATTCTTCCCATCCCACCCCCGTTCTCCCATGAGTACATGGGCCCGAGGCAGGAGCTCATGGGATTCAATGGTTCCATCTACCAGCTCTCTCACCAAGAGTGCGACCAGAGCGGACGCTGGGTGAGCTTCACGGTGCTGATGCGTGATGAGAGACTGAATGGAGCCCACCGGCTCGATAGCTTCGTAGGGCAGACCCGGATGGACACCCAGCCAGGGACTCCGCATCGCTGTTCCGCTGCCCATGCTCTCATTCGTCTCTTCCCCGAGTCTCCAGGGCATCCCGTTCTCTTTGAGCCTACTGATGAGGTTCATGCTCTCCATGCAGGTGTTCCCCGGTGACCGTTGGAAGGTGTTGAGAGGGGAGGAGTACCATTCCAGGAACTCATCGGTGAAAGCGTCGATGATGCTTTGAATCGACTCTTCGGACAGTTGATCGAAGTTCTCCAAACTCTCATAGGAGAGGTCTGTCGTGATCCGGTCGAGAGCCCAGTAGACATGCAGACTCATGTGAGTATCATCGGTGACCCTGATGCGTTCTTGTCCCTCTTGGGGAATCCATGCTTGATCGTGAAGGGTCTGCATGGTCTCGAAGGGCAGGAACTCGTGGTCTGCTCCCCAGGCGTCTCCGAGGGCGAGTCCCTTGATTGCGTTCTTCTGACGGGCGAGACGGGTCATAGAGCCGCCACTAATGCTACGAGACTCTTCCCGCTGATCTTCGCTGAGTCGAGAGCAATCCCTTCCAGGTTCTCCACTGCGGTATCAGCGTCCTCTTCTCCATAAGCTTCCAGGCCGGACTGGTCAAGCACCATGAGACGCCCGTGCTCTGGTTCCCATTTCAGGTTATGACGCTCCATCGCTGACTTCTGCGCTTGGTTGATAGCGGTATCTACGGCATTGTCGAGAAGAGTCTCAGTCAGTGAGACGTTCCGGTTGTTCGCCCGGTTGAAAGCCTGAGTGACCTCTGCTCTCATGGTTTCATAGATTCCATCTCCAAGGGAAGACGGTAGGGTGATAGCGATGCAACGTGACATGTGTTTCTCCTTGGAGGTAAGCGGATAGGTATGCGAGTCAGTATAACATACTGCCTGGTAGCGCTGGGTTGTTCAGCGGGGGAGACCGTTATGATACAATCGAGTGCAGAAAGGACTTCCATGACCAAATACTCTCGAATCGTGCTTGACGAGGTGAAGAACCGAGTCGATATCGTTGAACTCATCACCTCCTACGGAGTGGAACTCAAAAAGAGCGGCGTCCGCTATGCAGGACTCTGCCCCTTCCACAATGAGAGATCACCGTCCTTCTCCGTGAACCCTTCAGCCGGATTCTTCCACTGCTTCGGATGCGGAGAAGGAGGAGACGCATTCGCCTTCGTCCAGAAATCCGACTCCTGCTCATTCAGTGAAGCAGTCCTGGGTGTCGCTAACTACGTCGGTTATACCCTCCCCGTAGAGGAAGAGACAGAAGAAGAGAAACGAGCCGCCGAGGACAGGGAACAGGTCTACCGGATCCTGGAGAAATGCGCCCGCTGGTTCCATGAGAAGTACCTTGCACTCCCGGACGGTCACCCCGCTAAAGCAGAGCTGGCATCGGAGAAGAGACAGCTCTCCTCCCCTGCTCTCACCGAGGAGTTCCAGATCGGGTATGCTCCTGAAGGCTGGTCGAGTACAATCGACTGGCTGACAGAACAAGGATTCTCCCATCATCACATCAACCTCTCCGGGATGGGCGTGGAGACGCAGAACGGGAAGTTCATTGACCGTTTCAGAGGTCGTATCACCTGGCCTATCCGAGATATCAGGGGTCGTGCAGTAGGCTTCGGCGGCCGGAGGATCTTCGATGAGGACAACGGAGCAAAGTATCTCAACTCCCCTGAGACCGTTGTGTACAAGAAGTCCCGTACCCTCTACAACCTGGAGCGTGCGAGGAAAGCCATCGTGAAAGAAGGACGAGTCTACGTCGTAGAGGGTTACACCGACATCATGGCTTGCTGGGATGCAGGCGTGGAGAATGTTGTCGCCTCCTCCGGTACAGCATTCGGTGATGAGCATATCTCCACTCTCCGGCGTCTCCTTGACGGGTATGACGACGGCAAGACAGGACAGATCGTGTTCTGCTTCGATGGTGATGAGGCTGGTCAGAAAGCGGCCCGTAAAACCCTTGACCTCGATACGCCTCTCCAGGCCCGGTCCTACGTGGTGACCCTGCCGGAGAGGATGGACCCGTGTGATTACCGTGCCGCTGAGGGGAATGCGAATCTCCTCTCCTCTCTCACCGACCCGAAGAACAAGGTTCCTCTGGTGGACTTCGTGCTCTCCAATGAGGCGAAGCTCCATGATCTGAAGAGTGCCAACGGACGCATCGCTTATCTCAACGCTTGTGTTCCTATTCTGCGCAAGATCCGAGAGGATGAGCTGCGGATTCAGGCAACTCGTCGGGTTTCTTATCACTCAGGCGTGAAACTTGCTCAGGTGGAATCATTCTTGAGGCAGAAGGACATCAGCCCCCAGGAGTTGAGTCAGGCGGTGCAGCAATCTGCCAGCCTGGATAAGAAGAACCCGATGGATGTTCCCCAGCGCAGACTGCTGGCGATGATGTTCCAGTTCCCCTCCATTGTCCCACTGTGTGACAAGTTGGGTCTCTCGGGTGAGGATTTCCTGACTGATGAGTACCAGGTCATCTACTACGAGATTCTAGGCTTCGCTCATGCTATGAACACCGGTTCTCAGTTCAACCATGAGTTCACCAATCCTACCTTGGAAGCAGAGCTGTCCAATATGGACATTCGTGAGCCGTCCGAGTCTTCCGTGATGAGTCTGGTGATGAGCCTGAAGAAGCACCATGACGACGAGGTGAGGACTGATGCTGTCAATCGTCTTTACGGAATGACGGAAGAGGGATTCCAGGGAGTCTATGACACGTCTTTCACGGCCGCAGGAGAGGTTGCTGATCTCAACATCGCCAGGCTGGAGAAGGAAGAGCAGGAAGCGGCTCTGAAGGAAAAGTTGACAGCTCGGAAAACGAGGACGCAAGCTCTGAATGAGAGGACATTCGATGACACTCTGGATTCCATTATGGCACGAGTACGCAGTAAATCTGAAAGGGAATGACATGATGCAGGTCGAGGGTCAGTCCGAGAGTCATTTCCGTATCCTGCAAGCACAGAAGACTTCGCCCTTGGAGCAGGAAGGTGTCACGGATAACACGCCCCGCCCGTCCTTGGTGAAAGGGCTTGTCATCCGGGTATTGGATGGAGTGTTCCAGGTCAAGAATCAAGGGCGCTGAGGTTCACCAGTTCAGCCTGCCGGTCACGAGGTTTGACGAGGCGTGACCCGATCTCTTTGATGATAGCGGGGTTGACTCCCTTGATGAGATCCGGGGATTTCTTTTGCTCCCGTTTGATGGTGTCTACGATGTGGTCAATGAGTTGGTCCACGACCACCAGCCGGAATGGAGCCTTGTACCAGTTCTGGTCGTAGGGGACGAAAACTTCCGTCTGAGCAACACACACCACTCCGTAGACCTTTGCCTCTGAGGGGAGTACCTTCTTCCACGCTGACAGAGCGGGAATCATCTTGACCTTACCCTCTGGGAAGCGTACTGTGCCTCTGAGGATCGCACCCTTCGGAGTGACTGAGTATTTGCGCTTCGACTTCCATCGCTTCGAGTCGATGAGGAGGACAAGATTGCCCATGACCAGAATGTGATCCGTGTCACCGTTGGTTCCGGGCCATTGAGCTGAGTGGAAGATGCGCATGTTCCGGGTGTAGGGGTTCTCCACGAAGGCATCAAGGTGCTTCGCTGTCATCTTCTCCCCTTCAAGCCCAGCTCCGACGACGCCGCCTCGCTTGCCTCCGATGCCCCAGGTCAACGAGGCTCCCGGCGCTCCGAATGAGCGGACCTGAGAGCTGGGATTCAAAGCATCCTTGGGAAAGGGGAGGAGTTCTTCTGTAGCCATGCTCTCCCTATCGGTCCTCCGGGGAACGGGCAGGTCAGAGGCGGGGGATAGTTTGCAAGAAAGCCCGATAAGAGTAGTGTAACGATCCGGTAACATGACACAGAGGAACCATGACCACCTACACCCCAGGAGTCTGCTGGACGGAGATTCTGTCACAGCACCCTTCTTACCCTTTCATCACCAAGAAGACGGGAACATGCATCCTGTCCCCTGCACAGGATAACTTCTTCTACATGCGGAAGTACACTCCTCTCCCTGTGCACCTCGCATTCTGGTTCGCTCAGGCTGTCTTCTTTGCCATCTACGTCCTCGCCGTCGTAGAATCCTGGTGGTATCTGATCACCTTCCCCCTCCTCCTCGTCCCCGGTCTCGGATTCCTGCTGACCAAGAAGTACACGTCCGATGGAGAGGACCGACATGATTTCATGCTCTCCAATGGGGAGCCGAGCGTGGACATTGTGCGGGAGGAAGATGATGAGGGCAGAGTCATCGTGCGGTACGCCATCCGTGACCAAGACCTCTACTCCCGCCTGCCTCGCACAGTGGAGGACAATCCTGAACTGTTCGCTCTCATCGGGGAGTACGGGCGAGTTCTCTACCGGAGGGACATAGTGGAGAGTACGGGAGGACAGTACGGTATCGTGCAGGAGTTGGATGAGGAGATTCGGGCGATCAAGGAACGGATACTCAGCCTGGCATGATTTGATATACTGGACTTCTGCTCTTTCACTCGACTCTGCTAGGAAGGCCACCTCTGCATGACTTCTCATGATCCGTTCGTCCATCTTCACGTACACACTGACTACTCCGCTCTCGATGGAGCTTCCCGGATCGGTGAACTGGTCCAACGGGTCGTAGAAATCGGTCAGCCGGGAGTCGCTATCACGGACCACGGGAACACCCAGGGAGCCTACGAGCTCTGGAAGACTGCTACAGAAGCCGGTATCAACCCTATCATCGGTCAGGAGTTCTACGTTGCACCGGGAGGCACGTCACGGCACGGACGGGAGAGGGTCTTCTTCGGTCACACGCAGGGCGAGGATAAGCTGGAACGTTCCAACGACGTATCGGGTGGCGGTTCTTACACGCACATGACCATCTGGGCTGAAAACACACGGGGTATGCACAACCTGTTCAAGATGTCCAGCTACGCCTTCCTGGAGGGACGCTTCGGCACCAACCAGGCTCCCCGTATTGATGATGACCTCCTCGCTGAGCACAGCAAGGGCATCATCGCCACCACCGGATGCCCGTCCGGGGAAGTGCAGACCCGTCTCCGTCTTGGACAGTACGACGAAGCGATTGCCTACGCTGCGAAGATGCAGGACATTCTGGGCAAGGAGAACTACTACTGTGAACTCATGGACCACGGGCTCTCCATTGAGCGGAGGGTAAGGGAATCCCTGCTCAAACTTGCACGAGACCTGAACATCCCCCTCGTAGCGACAAACGACACGCACTACACCAGACGAGATGAAGCCGTGGTGCAGGATCACATGCTCTGCATCCAGACGGGTTCCAACATTGATGATGAAAAGCGTTTCCGGTTCGACGGAGATGGATACTACATCAAGACGGCGGCTGAGATGCGGGAACTGTTCAAAGACCTCCCGGAAGCTTGTGACAACACGCTGGAAATCGCTGAACGGTGCAAAGTCAACTTCGCTGAAGGTATCGACCTGATGCCGAAGTTCGACGTGCCGGAGGGGGAGACAGAGGCTTCCTTCCTGGAGAAAGAGGTCATCCGCCTCCTGCCTGAGCGTGTACCGGGCTGGGAGGACATGGATGAGGAGAAGCAGAAAGAGTACGAGGAGCGAGGACGCTATGAGTGCAGCATCATCGACCAGATGGGTTTCCCCTCCTACTTCCTCGTCGTCGGTGACTTCGTGCAGTGGGCAAAGGACAACGGTATCGCTGTAGGCCCCGGACGAGGATGCCTAGCCGGAGATTCCCCGATTGAGACAACGACCGGAACCAAGCTCATCAAGGACATCGTTGCAGGCGACAAGGTGTATGATGAGAACGGGCGTGCAGTCGAGGTTCCCATGACCTTCGATTACGACGTGGATGAAACCCTCCTGGAGATTGCTCCTACGGCGGGTCACCCTATCAAGATGACTCACGATCACAAGGTGCTGGCCCGGAAGCAAGGGGAGACACAGGAACTCTGGTACAGAGCCAGGGAACTTGAAACGGGAGACAGTCTTGTGAAGCCTCTGGAGATGGACGAGCATTTCTCCGGTGAACCGGGATTCTCCTACATTCCCATTGCTTCCATCACGGAAGTGGAGAACCCGTCCGGCAAGGTCTACGATTTGAACGTCCCTACGACCAACTCATACGTGACCAAGGATTTCGTGGTACACAACTCCGCTGGAGGCTGTCTGGTCGCTTATGCGATGAGCATTACAGAGTTGGACCCGATTCGTCACAATCTCCTCTTTGAGCGGTTCTTGAACCCTGAACGTGTTTCCATGCCGGACATTGATATTGACTTCGATGATCAGAGGCGTGGAGAGGTTATCGCCTACGTGACGGAGAAGTACGGAGAGGAGAAGGTGGCGCAGATTGTCACGTTCGGTCTCATCAAGGCGAAGGCTGCTCTGAAAGACGCTACCCGTATCCTCGGTCACCCGTTTGCTGTCGGCGCTCTTCTGTCCCAGAAGATGCCTGAGATGATCATGGGTAAGACCATGACCTTGAAGGGTGTGTTCGATGAGACGGATCCTCGGTATGATGAGGCTGAGGAGTTCCGGTCTCTCATCACTGATGGAGCAGGTGGATACGACGCTTCCATTTTCCGTGAAGTCGTGGACGTAGCTCTCGGCTTGGAAGGCCATCTGAGGGGTACGGGTATCCATGCCGCCGGTGTCTTGATGAGCTCGAAGCCCATTATCGACTCCATCCCTATCATGCTGCCCAAGGAGCAGTCGAAGTCCAAGAAGAAGCAGGCAGAGAAGGAGGGTATCGAGGAGGAAAAGTCTGTCATCACGACGCTCACCCAGTTCGACTATCCGACATGTGAGACGCTGGGCCTGTTGAAGATGGACTTCTTGGGGTTGAGGAATCTCACTATCATCGCTGATGCTTTCCGTAACATCAACTCGACTCATGGTACGGACTATTCGATGAACGCACTCATCCACTCTGAGCTCGATGACCCTGAAACGTATGAACTTTTGCGCCGGGGTGACACGCTGGGGGTATTCCAGTTGGACGGATGCCTCGCTGGAAATACTCTGGTCAGTGGAAGGAAGATCTCTGAGCTCTATAAGAGATGGATCAACGGAGATAAGCAGAGAACAACCCGTTCCCTGAACCTGTCGAATGGACGCAAAGAGGAGAACCAGATTCTCAAGATTGTAGAATCGGGAGTCAAGCCCGTATATAGGCTTGTCTCTGAGAGCGGACGGCTGGTAGAGGCAACAGCGGACCATAAGTTTATGACCTCGAATGGGTGGAAGAAGCTGGGTGATATCGACATCGAGAAGGACAAGGTTCTTGTCGATTCCACTGTCAAGACGAGGCTCTACAGAGAATGCGCAGATTGCGGAAAGCAGTTGGGATCAGAGCAGGACAATCATGCTGAACGGTGCTATAGGTGTTCAGAAACGTTCCATTCCAATCCCTCTAAGCCGGAATCACGTCAAGAAATGAGCGCATCTGCCCTGCGCACCTATGAGAACGGACGTGTTGTATGGACCAAGGGACAGACGGCTGAGAACAATGCAATCATGGCTGCAACATGGGAATGCTCTGCGATTCCGCAAGATACTTCGTTCGAAGATGTTGTCTCCATTGAGTATGTCAACGAGCAGATGACCTATGACATCTCCATGAAGGCTCCTCTCAACAACTTCCTTGCCAATGGGTTCATGGTTCACAACTCGGGTATCAGGTCTCTGCTCAAACTGATGCGGCCTACAAATTTCAATGACATCTCTGCGGTGCTTGCTCTCTACCGTCCGGGTCCGATGGGCATGAACGCTCATGTGGACTATGCAGACAGGAAGAACGGGCGTAAACCGGTCACCCCTATTCACCCTGAGCTGGCTGAACCGCTCCAGGAGATCCTTGCTGACACCTTCTTCCTGGTGACCTACCAGGAGCAGATCATGCAGATTGCTCAGAAGGTCGCCGGATATTCTCTCGGTCAGGCTGACTTGCTCCGTCGTGCAATGGGCAAGAAGAAGAAATCCGAGATGGACAAGCAGTATCAGGTGTTCCTTGGGGGCATGAAGAACAATGGGTACTCATTCCAGGCGTTCAGTGCCCTGTGGAATGTCCTGCTCCCATTTGCGGACTACGCATTCAACAGGTGTGTGGCCGGGGACACGGAAGTGATGCTGGAGCCTTCTGACTCCGACCGTACTGACACTATCACTGTAGAAGAGCTCTACAGCACCTGGGAGGACGTGCATAAGGGGACAGGGCTGAAGGCGATGGCTCTCGATAAGGACGGCACTCTCCAACCTAAGCCCATCAAGGGTGTTCACTACAACGGGGAGAAGGAAGCGTTCAGGGTTGCCCTCGCTGACGGTCGCCATATCACTGCTACCTTCGACCACCGGCATATGACACCGGATGGGTGGAAGCAGGTCGTAGACCTCCGGGTAGGGGACTCTCTACTCGCCGCTGCTGAGGGGGACGAAGTTTCCGCTGTACAGATCGTCTCTATCGAGTCCGTAGGGGTCATCCCGACCTATGACTTGGAGATGGACGATGCGATGCACTGCTGGGTCGGCAACGGTGTTGTGACACACAATAGTCACTCTGCCGGGTATGCTCTGCTGTCCTACGTGACTGCATGGCTCAAAGCTCACTACCCGACCGAGTACATGGCTGCTCTGCTGTCCTCTGTATCCACGAAGCCTGAGATGACTGCTCTCTATCTCAACGAGTGCCGTCACATGGGAATCACCGTGTCACCCCCGGACATCAGGACGAGTCTGAGGGATTACACGCCCCAGGAGAACAAGCGTATCGTGTTCGGTCTCGGCTCTATCCGAGGTCTTGGAACGGATACCGTGGAGGAAATCATTGTGAGCCGTGATGAGGAGGGAGCAGACTACTCCTCCCTTGATGCGGTCCTGTCCAACTTCCCTACGAGTTCACTGAACAAGAAGGTGTTTGATGGTCTCATTCAGTCCGGGGCGCTGGACTTCACGGGACACAACCGGAAATCCCTGTCCGAAGATCTCATCGCTACTCTCGGAGCTGTGAAGAAAGTCAAGGAGGACAAGGATGAAGGGGCGATGTCCCTCTTCGATACCTACGATGTAGACCTGCCCCCTATCCGCATCGGGAAGCACGCTGACTACTCAAAGCGGGAGAAGCTGTCCCTGGAACGCCGGATGCTCGGCCTTTACGTCTCGGATCACCCTCTCTCCAATATGGAGGGCGTACTGGACAGTGAAGCTGAGAGGACTGTCGCTGACATCATGGCAAACCCGCCCGCCCCGATGGAAGGGTTCGGGGGAGAGAAGACGCAGATTGCAGGTGTCATCACCGGCGTGGAGAACAAGAAGACCCGTAAGGGTGACAACATGCAGATTGCGACGATGGAGGACATGACGGGTGAGATTTCTGTTCTCCTGTTCAGCAAGACCATCTCCATGTATGGATTCTTGCAACAGGACGCCATCTACAAGTTGAAGGGTACGCTGCGGAGTCGTGAAGATGAAGCTCCGTCCATGATTGTTGACTCCTTCTCTGAGATCGAGATTGATGAGGAGACAGGTCAGATTCCGATGTGGATGAAACTCACAGAGAGCCAGTTGACCGATCAGGCGAAGAATGACCTGTTGGCTCTGATTCGTCGTCATCGGGGGGACAGTCCTTTGCGTCTCTCGGTGAAAGACAAGTTCGGGAGTACACGGGTGATTGAGATGGGCGCAGGATACCGGGTGAACAAGTCCCGGAGTTTTGCTCAGGCTCTCATGGAGATGTTCGGAGCTCGCTGCTTCGGCAAATGGTGACCCGCTGAGAGGGGGACGCACACTCTCCCCCTCTCTCATGCTCCCCTGTTTGACATGGTGAACAGCGGGTGGTAGAGTGGAAAGATAGACCCCTTATCACCCCTACTGGCACCAGAACGGAAACCATGCCCACTCCCACGTTCAAGCATACTGATGCGCCGGTTGTTCTACCGTCCCGTATCGGTGTCCTCGGTGATATCCATGATGACTTGGGTTTCCTCTTCTCTGCATTCGACTGGTTCTCGAAGAACGGGGTGGAGCATATCATCCAGCTCGGAGACTACTGGGCTTATGACGGCACTTCCCGTCCGACCAAAGTGAATCGCAGAGCGGCGCAGTACGGCGTCCACCTGTACTTCATCGACGGGAACCATGAGGGGTACAACTACCTCCTCCCGGAGATGGTTCACTCCACGGCACCGTGGACGATGGGTGAGCATGTGACTTACCTCTCACGAGGTTTACGAGGTACGGTCGGTTCCAAGTCCTTCCTCGCTATGGGTGGAGCTGTGTCCACGGACAAGCATTATCGCACAGAGGGCAAGAACTGGTGGGCTGATGAGACCTTGAATGACACGGATGTTGTTCACGGGACGACGGGTGATCCGGTGGACTACTTCTTCTCTCACGACATCGCTAGGGACTGCCTGAATGCTCACACGGTACGAGCAGTGCATGATGCGGAGACGGAGGCGAGCCTGCACGAGTTCCGTCGCCGGATGAACGAGGTGTACCGCTATCACTCCCCGTCTATGGTGTTCCACGGTCACTATCATGTGCACTACATCGAGACGGTTCATCCCTACTCAGCGGGACCGACAACGATGGTGGGCCTAGCGGATAACACGCATCGGAAGAAGGACATGTCAGGTCTCATCTTCGATGCGGACACTGACACCATCCTCGACCTGTGGCTGTGAGTTCTCGCAGGGGTATCTCCTTTCCACGGTGAAAGGCCCCGGCATCGGTTCTGATAGAATAGGCACACTGACCAGAACCGATGTCGAAAGGGCCTCCATGACTGTTTCCAATACCCCAGCACCTACTCCTGAGTTCTTCACGTCGGCGGGTGAGTACCTGTCTCTCCAGCAGGGTGGGTTCCTCGCTCGGATGATCCTCGACTCTTCATCGGAGGCGGGTGCCCGGCTGAGCACGTTTGAGCTGACCTTCCCCCGGATGGTTCTCAGTGAGTTCAACACGCATCGTCTCCTCTCCCGTAACTCTGCTTCCTCTCGTGCTATCCCGGTGAGCAAGCAGATCGGGAAGCTCCTGACGGACCCGTTCATCCCTGCACCGGGGACAGTTCTGCATAACCAGCCGGGGATGCAGGGGAAGGTTCCTCTTTCTGACCTCGACTATGCCGACTTCGTGACGGTATGGAAGGCAGGCCGGTCTCGTGCTGTGCTGACCAGTCTAGAGCTCATCCTGGGGCTGGCAGAGACGAAGAAGCTCCTCGGTGCTGACTACAACTCCCGTTATGACATCTTTGAGGACGGGGACGTATGCACTCAGGTGGTCGCTGGTCTGGAGGAGTATGTGGCATTCACGAAGGCCGCTCGGGAAGCGGGTGAGGAGCAGTCTCGTTACCTCGACATTCATAAGCAGACGGCGAACCGGGTGGTGGAGCCGTTCATGTGGCATGTAGTGGTCTGCAGCGGTACGGAGTGGGAGAACTTCTGGTATCTTCGTGACCATGAGGAGGCGGATCCCCAGATCAGCACCATCGCTCATCTTGCTCACCGGCTCTACGAGGAGTCGGAGCCTACTCGTCTCCTGCTGGGTGAATGGCACCTGCCGTTCGTCCGTTCTGAGGAGCGGGAGCAGGTACAGGAGGACGTAGCGCAGTGGAAGGGCATCAGTGCTGGCCGGTCTGCTCGGGTGAGTTATGAGACGCATGATGGGAAGCGTGACGTTGGTGCTGACATCCGCCTGTATGAGCGTCTGACCAATGAGCCTCCGCATCTTTCCCCGCTGGAGCATGTCGCTACTCCGTTGGAGGACGGGGGTGCATGGTCAGGCAATTTCAAGGGTTTCAAGCAGCACCGGAAGGAAATCCAGCCGAGCCTGATTCGGTGACCGATATAGCTTGTGTATGAGCGTGTGAATAACGTGTGCATAAGGTGTGGAAAAGCTGATTTTGTATACGTTAGGATATAGACAACGTTAGAAAGGAAGGGCGTGAGACCGTATGTGTGAAGTCGGAATCCGTTGCGCATCGCACTCTCTGAAGAAGCTGGAGGCCGCTAAAAGCAGTCTTGAAGCGAATGAGAGAGCTATTGTTGATGCGAAAGCCCAGGATCTTCCCAAGGAGGAGATTGCTGAGCTGCGGAAACAGAACGCCGTTCTCGTCCAGGACGTGAACAAGGCGCAGGTGTCCTACGACGCTACGCCGTCCGGCTTGAAGAAGCTCACCGCTGAAGGCTACGCCATCGGAGACCGCCGTTATGATAGGGCTGTTCTCCAAGGTGTGTTCAACGGGAGCGTCAAGGATCGCAAGAAGCGTACTGGCAAGCCCCTTCCTGAGCGCAACTTCAACCTCCGAGAATTTGCCGCTTGACCCTCGTAACGTGGAGAAGCCCGGTTCCCTTTCAGGACCGGGCTTCTCCGATTGTTATAGGAGAGGAGGATGAGCATGAGCAATAACCAGGATGAGCAGATAACCCCTGTTGAGCCCGCTGATGAGAACCGGAGAACAGAGGATTTCCAGAAGCTCTCAGACGGCCCTACAGAGGCCGATAACAGCGTGCATGACTCAGAACCCGTAGAGGGCGTCACAACCTCCCAGAACGGCGCAGAGGAGCCCGGAGAGGGTGTGCAGGGGGAACAGGTGAAGTCCAAGAGAGAAACTGCTCACCCGGTGAGTACGTGGTGGCAGACGGAACCTGCACGAGCCAGGCAGTTCACCATTCCCTCCCTCGTCTTTGTTCTCGCTTTCTTCCTCGTCATCATCGGAGCCGCTACGACCCTTGCTCTCATCATCCCGGACGGCTCTCGACCCAAGAATGGTCCTGAGCAGTCCATCGCTTATCCTGCTCCTGTGGAAGACGTGGTATACCAGTGCGGAGACATCTTCAACTTCTACCCTTCAGAGCGTCATTACGGGGTGATCCCGGCGAACGTCGTGTTCACGGAGGACAGGGACATTCCTCTTGTGCCTACTCGCATCCAAGCGTACGGATACATGTCCGAGAATGCGTGGACCGGACATGAGCAGCGTTTCTTCACTGAAGACGATGACATGGTTCCCACCAATCCGAAGCTGCTGCGGGGGATGTGGCAGGGTTATCATGTCATCTGGTACAAGCCGGGGAACGTCACGGAGACTGCTCTAGCAGAATTGGAGCAGATGACCAAGGAGAGCAGTCGGGTCATCGTCACACCGTGGAACTCGAATTCTGATATGCCCCTGAACCGTAACTACTCCTTTGCTACGTGGAACATGTCTCAGAGTTGCAACGACTGGAATCTTTCTACCGCTCAGGCGTTCACGGGATTGGAGGATCCGAAGGAGCGGGATCGTGCGAAGCCTCCGATGGCTCCACTCAACGATGAAGGACAGCTCTTCGAGATTCCCCGATTCGGCAGTGCAAGGGTCATCACCGAAGGATTCGAGGTTCCTGAGATCAGCAAGGATGAATCCTACTACGAGTGAGAAGGAATCCGAGAGGCCCGAGATTTGGATGGTTATAGGGAAACTGTGAACACCTTGAGCCTCAATTGTGAGTTTCCTGAGAGTTTGCGGTGAGCCGATGGTGAGAAGGCTGAAGTACAAGCCGGGTAGAATCTCATTGGGATCGGAGTCCTGCACTCCTCTGTTTCCATGACGCTTCCCTGTCACGCATCATACGCACATCATACGCTGTGCATACATGTTGCTTACAGCCTTGGGTGAGAACGACTCAATCTCAGTGGCGGCAAGCCTGTGACCTGGGGAAACAACAGCGATTATGATGTGCGGCGATGTATGAGTTCGTACGCCTCATGTATGCGCCTTGTATGCACCCTGTATGCACTCCTGCATGACCCCTTGGATGAGTTCAGGGGTTGAGTCGCCCGAGCAGTTCGACGGCGGTGATGAGATCGATCTTGTTCACCTCGTCCGGTTCACAGCGGAGGGCGGGTTTTTCCACGATCTTGTTCATCCGTTGTAAATCGGTGATGACATACGGGGGACGAAGATTGGGAGTCGTCTCGAATCGAGCTTCACCGTAGGGGAGGACGACTATCCCCTGTACTCGTGTTCCCTTGGGCAGCAGGTCTTTCCATGCTTTCACCATGAGAGGAAGAGGGATACTGCCTCCGGGGAAGAAGGTGCCGTTCTGCATGACCTTGTACTTCGTGTTGATGGAGTAGGTCTTGGCGATGTCCCACATGCGAATGTCGATGATGCTCACCGTGGGACCGTTGAGAACGATGATGGGAGCTGTACCGGAACGCTTCGGGGAGGCGACATTGTAGAAGAGTTTGAGATCCGGGTATCGTGAGCGCAGGCGTCCGAGCTCGTTCACGATACGCTGGTGGACGTTTCCTTGGATATGGTCTTTGCCGGGAGCTTTCCCTTGGTGCTGGGGGCGTCCGAAGGCTTCCTGTTTGCGCAGCAGGGGACGTGCTTTGCGCATCCGGGTCTCGTAGTCCTGTTTGCGCTGTTTGGTGTAGAGGGCTTGCACGTATCCCCGCTCATCGGCATCCAAGTTGTACCAGGTGAGCGAGTTGTTGTCCAGCCAGAGCTTGAATTCCTCTTGGGTGGGAGTAGGAATGGGAAGCACGTTGAATTTGGTAACCATGCTTCTCATATCGGAATCCTTGCTCCCCGTGCGTCCAGGGACGAAAACGGCGTACTCGTGTTCCTGGAGCTCTGTGAATCATATTTGCGTTATCAATTCGGGAATAGGAGGGATACGGCAGCGTGTTATTCTGGATACACTCACTTGGCACCTGTAGCAAAACTCAACACAGTGAGGTGCTGACCAACGACCAAAGGAGTCATTATGAAAGCAGGTTCAGTAGGTGGAGGCATCGCCCTCATCCTCATCGGAGCAATTATCGCATTTGCACTGGAGTTCGACATCGGAGGTGTCAACATTGCTCTCATTGGTTACCTGATGATCGCAGCCGGTGCAGTTCTCGCCGTGGTCGGTCTTGTCACCACTCTCACGAAGCGTAAGACTCACAGTGAAGTTCATCGTGACCCGAAGACCGGATCCGAGGTCGCTGAAACGGAGTTCTGAACTCCATCCTGATAGCCCACGTTCTCTCACTCGGGGGAACCGTGGGTTATCCCATTCCCAGAAAGGGCCAGGAGGGGGCATGTGATACCATTGGACTCTATGAAAACGACTTCCCCTGCTCCCTCGACTCTTGACCTGCACGCCCCTTATCAGCCTTATACCACTCTTGTAGGAAGGAGATTGCATGGAGACACATGACTCTCTCATCTACTTCTCAAACGTCTCTGAGAATACTCACAGGTTCGTTCAGAAGCTCGGAATCCCGGCTTCCCGGATTCCGCTTCGGAAGAGTGATGAAGAGCTTGTAGCGTGCGAGCCGTACGTGCTCATTGTTCCCACCTACGGGGACGGTTCCGTGCAGAGGAGTGTCCCACCCCAGGTCAAGAGATTCCTCAACGATGAGAGGAACAGAAAGCTCATCAGAGGAGTTATAGCAGCAGGAAATGTGAACTTCGGGAAGAAGTATGGAAGAGCGGCAGAAGTCGTAGCTCTCAAATGCAACGTACCCGTTTTGCACAAGTTCGAGTTGTTAGGAACATCGGAAGACATTGAACACATCAGCAAAGGATTGGATGAATTTTGGACACAACACTGAATGACCACGACGTTGAAGCAAGCCGTCACGAGAACCGCCAGGATTCAGACTACATTGCGCTGAACTCCCTGCTCAACTTCTATGATGCAAACGGCAAGATTCAGTTCGACAAGGACCGGGAAGCAGCACGCCAGTACTTCCTCAACCATGTGAACTCCAACACACAGTACTTCCACTCTCTCGAAGAGAAGCTGGACTTCCTCACCGAGAACGAGTATTACGAGACGGAGTTCCTAGCACAGTACCCGATGGACTTCATCAAAGCACTCTTCAAGAAGGCATACGCCGTGAAGTTCCGGTTCCCCACCTTCGTCGGCGCATACAAGTTCTACAACCAGTATGCGATGAAGACATTTGACGGCAAGCGATACCTGGAGCGGTACGAGGACCGTATCTCCATCGTCGCCCTCTACCTCGCACGAGGCGACCAGGAACTGGCTGAGAAGCTGATGTACGACATGGTAGAAGGACGCTACCAGCCCGCTACTCCGACCTTCCTCAACTCCGGCAAGAAGCAGAGGGGTGACCTGGTTTCGTGCTTCCTCATCGACATCCAGGATAACATGGAGTCCATCTCCCGTGCTCACAACGCTGCTCTCCAGCTCTCCAAGCGTGGAGGCGGTGTAGCTCTCAACCTCTCCAACATCCGTGAAGAGGGAGCTCCTATCAAGAAGATCGAAGGACAGTCCTCCGGTGTCATCCCCGTGATGAAGATGCTCGAAGACGCTTTCTCCTACGCTAACCAGTTGGGTCAGCGTCAGGGTTCAGGAGCCGTCTACCTGCACGCTCACCACCCGGACATTATGAAGTTCCTCGATACTCGCCGTGAGAATGCTGACGAGAAGATCCGTATCAAGACTCTCTCCCTCGGCATCGTCGTGGCAGACATCACACTGAAGCTCGCCGCTGAGAACAAGGACATGTACCTGTTCTCCCCTTACGACGTAGAGCGTGAGTACGGCAAGCCGTTCGTAGAGGTCTCCATCACGGAGAACTACGATGACATGGTGAACAACCCGAATATCACCAAGAAGAAGATGAAGGCACGCCGGTTCTTCCAGGAGCTCGCTGAAGTGCAGTTCGAGTCCGGTTACCCGTACCTGCTCTTCGAGGACAATGCGAATAAGGGCAATCCTCTGCCCGGTCGTATCACCATGAGCAATTTGTGCCAAACAGGAGACGTAAGGATCAACACCAACATTGGCTATAAGCGCCTAGACGAACTATACAGGACACAAGAAGAATTCAAAGTCAATGTAGATAACCGTGCCCGTGACTTCGATCTAACTCATAGGGGTGTGTCACTGGAAGATTCTACAAGAGTATTCAAGACAGCAGAAAACGCTGAAATCTTCAAGCTTCAGACAAAAGAGGGATATTCTACTCGTGGAACTGCATGGCATAAGTATTATGTTGTAAGAGATGGAAAAATTGTGAAGCTTCCTCTTGCAGAACTAGTGATTGGTGATGAACTGTTGATCCAGCCTGCTGAGGGAAGTGGTGGTTCTTACCATGATCCTGATCTGGCTTACCTTGCTGGTGTTATTGCGGCTGATGGTACTATGCTGGAGAGAAGTGAGAATCATTCTTCTGCATTCATTCCTCTCTATGGAGAGAAGCAATACTTTGAGAATGATATCCTAGAAGCTCTCAAAAGGACTCTAGAAAGGCATTCTGGACTCATCCCTAACTCCAGCAGGAATAGGACTCCTGCGTTTGTAGAGGGAAATGATGAAGACGTTCTGAGGCTATACAGCGCTGGTCTTGCACATATCCTAAATGCTCATAACGTAAATTCTAATAACAATTCCAATATCCCCGAATTTGTGTTTGACGGGAACACGGAAACAAGGCAAGCATATGTTAGGGGTCTGCTTCAAATGGACGGTGGCATAGGTGGAGCACGAGGAGTAGCAAATTGGAGCTTCTCTATGACTTCCATCAATCCACAACTCCTCAAAGATCTACAGATCTTGTTGCTGGATCTTGGCATCAGCTCTCAGATATACGATGTTCCAGCTTCAGGAAAAACAAGAGTCCAATTTGACTCTGAGGGGAATGAAGTCATTTGGAGATCAAAACCAGCTCAAAGACTCAACATCAACAGGAAGCAGAGTCTTGAGAAGATGGCATCATTTGTGAAATTCAAGCCATCTCATCAAGAGAAAATTGAACGAGCAAAGAGCTTTGAAACAGGAAGAAAACTACCTGAATACTCTTACACAGTGACAGTAACGAGCATTGAGTTCGATGGTATTGAAGATGTTTATGATGTGACCGTTGAAAACGGGAATTCCCTCATCTTCAATGGTATCTCTACGGGTAACTGCTCTGAGATTCTTCAGACGAATGAGCCGTCCACTTACAATGCTGACCTGTCCTACTCTCATGTGGGTAGGGACATCTCCTGCAACCTGGGAAGCATCAACATTGCTCGCATCATGGAGAGCGGTGACTTCGGGGAGACGATTGAGAACTCCATGCGAAGCCTGATCGCCGTATCGGATATGACGGATATGGAATCCGTGCCTTCCATCAAGCGGGGTAACAACGAGATGCATTCCGTGGGTCTGGGAGCGATGAACCTGCATGGTTACCTGGCTAAAGAGCGTATCCACTATGGAAGCAGGGAGGGCTTGGACTTCACGAACGTGTACTTCTACACCGTGAACTATCATTCCCTCCGGGCGGCCATGCTGGTCTCGAAGGAGCGTGGTGAGACGTTCACCGGCTTCGAGGAGTCCGAGTATGCTTCCGGTGTGTACTTCGACAAGTACACGGAGAAGGAGTGGGCGCCGAAGACGGAGAAGGTCGCTGAGATCTTCAAGCGTAACGGCGTGCATATCCCGACTCAGGACGAGTGGAAGCAGTTGAAGGATGACGTGCAGAAGTACGGCGTCTACACTGCATGGCGCATCGCTATCGCTCCTACGGGGTCGATCTCCTACGTGGCTTCTGCTACGCAGAGCATCCTCCCCCAGAGCGGTGGTATCGTGGAATCTCGTAAGGAGGGCAAGATGGGTCGTGTCTACTACCCTGCTCCTTATGCGACGAACGATAACGTCGAGTTCTACAAGACGGCGTACGATGTGGGTTACAAGGCCATCATTGATACCTATGCGGTCGCTACTCAGCACATCGATCAGGGAGCTTCCCTGACGCTTCACCTGTCCGCTGATGAGGCGAGCACGAGGACGCTCAACCAGGCGCAGATCTACGCTTGGAAGAGGGGAATCAAGACGCTCTACTACACTCGCATCAACATCGGTGCGATGGAGGGAACGGACATCGAGGGCTGTGTCAGCTGCTCCATCTGATACCCGCTGACATGAGGGGCGTGACTGTGACGGTCACGCCCCTCTGTTGTTTCCCCAGGTCACACGGCTGTTCATAAGTATCCGTGTTTTCTCATGGTGAATGGTACAGATAAGTGTAAAGGGTGCAGGGATTTTCTGAGTTGGTATTGAGTAGACAAATCTGCTATACTGCTGAGTATGCACCTATGAACTGCTTGAAAGGAAACACATGAAAACACGGAACATCGGCCGCTCGGCGGTAGCGGCTTCTCTCATTGCTGGACTTCTCATCGGCGTGCCTACGATGGTGAACGCAGATGAGTTGCAGGATACTATCACGTCCATCAGCACCGAAGGTAAGATTCAGGTCGGAGAATACTTCAAGCTCCGAGCAGGCTGGGCAGTCCCGGATTATTCCTCTCCCGGAGACACGTTCACCCTTGAACTCCCCGAGGGCCTGACGCCTGATGGAACCGGATTTCCCCTCCGTAACTCCAATGGAGACATTGTAGCGAACGCTACCGTTGAGGGTAACGTCGTCACGGTGACCCTCTCCGAGTTTGTGAGGGACAACCCTCGTAATGTGCGGGGTACGCTGGAGTTCTCTGTCCGAGTGGGAGATGAGGTAGAGGCGGGGCAACCTATCGAGATTTCTTGGGGCGATACTGTGATTGTTCTCACCCCTGAAGAGGGGTGGGTTGTTGGCGACCCGGTACGGACGAAGTACCCGTGGAATCCGAATGGGGGTAACACTGCATGGACCATTGAGATTCCGGGAGCGTTGTCCAATGTCGTCGTGAATGACATTCCTGGCAATTCCACGATTGACTGCGATACGGTACAGTTCTACTCCGGCTTCGCTGAGTCGGGATACCCTGAGTCCTTCGAGGTCAACACGGATGCCTCTGCTCTCTGCGAACCTGATTCTCTGATCGTGGACATTGCAGAGATTGAATCCAACGAACTCTTCCGCATCATCTATGAGGTCGTCCCCGACGAGGGCGCTGATGAGCTCACCAATACCTATGTTGTGCGTGCAACCGAGGATCAGTATGAGCAGTCCGTAACAGGTCCGGTCTACGCTTCCGGTGGAGACGGATCCGGTGAGAATGACCCAACCCCGGAGCCGACTGAGGAGCCGACACCAACCGAGGAACCGACACAGGAACCAACCGAGGAGCCGACACAGGAGCCTACGGACGAACCTACGCAGGAACCAACGGAGGAGCCTACTCCAACCGAGGAACCGACACAGGAGCCTACGCCGACCGAGGAACCTACACAGGAACCTACTGAGGAGCCGACTCAGGAGCCGACGACTGAGCCTACGGACGAGCCGACAACTGAGCCGACTGAGGAGCCTACGCAGGAACCGACAACTGAGCCTACACAGGAGCCGACAACTGAGCCGACTGAGGAGCCTACGCAGGAACCGACTCAGGAGCCAACCCAGGAGCCTACAGACGAGCCGACTGACACAGTAGTCGATGTCCCAACGACTGAGCCGACCGATACCGTCACGGACACTCCGGCTGGTGCGACTGATGATAACCTGAACACGAATGAGGATTCCGGTTCCGGTTCAGATGAGGTCTCAGGTCCAGGGACGAATGACGTTCAGGGTGAAGAGGACAATGACTACTCTTCCAATGACAGGCCAAGGGGTTCCGTAGGACTGAATGATTCCAACGGTTCCAACGATGTCACGACCGATTCCCGTTCCAACGGTACAACGGGTATCGGGTCCAATGACACGAGCGTGAACGCCTACCCTGAGTCCTCTGATGACCGTCTGCCCCGTACGGGTATGGATACTGCACTCACCATCGGTGTGAGCGCAGGACTCATCATCCTGGGTGCAGGTATGCTCATCTTCTCACGACGCCGCAAGGTCTGACTGAGCGAGCAGTAAGCACATGAGCAAGTACGGAGACGGGTCATCCTGTCTCCGTACTTGCTCTCTTCACGATACTGCGCTAGGGTGAGAACGTCAGCCTGCACAAGCAGGGGAAACACGGTAGGAAAGAGACTCGCACATGTTCATCATCATCGGCTGGATAATCACCTTCATCTTCTCCACTCTCGTCGTGAAGGGGACCGCCGTTGGACCCGTGATCCTCGTCATCTCCGAAGCACGAGGATGGGGAGTTCACACCTTCGATCTCATCACCCTCATTCCCATTGGCTTCATGTGCTTTCTCACCTACGTATGGGTTACCGACCCCTCCAAGGCCCTCTGAGCGGTTCTGCGCCTCTGCACAACCGGACACTCACCCGTATCCCGTTAGGCCCGTGCAGGCCCGTTTACGGCGTGTTCAGGGGTGCATACTCGCCACCTGTTGCACCTGCTGAGTCCCCGTTACGCTCTTGTCTCCGAACTTCCTCCCAATCTCGTGCTTTTTGTGCTAGAGTATGGGTAACTGACAAGGAGTGTATCAATGACTCAATACCATCTGACAGGCTCAGGCGACGTGCGTTCATGCTCGCATGATGTGTGTCCACTGACCCCCGTATCATCCGAGGTCAGAGCCGTTATCACTGCGAACAAGGACAGCTTCTCCACTCTCGATATCGACGGCCAGAAGAACTACATCGTTGCTGCTCAGAGGAGACTCGACGCTCTTACTCATGTCAAGCTCACCCCGAGAATGAAGACTGCGTACCGTGAGACCGGGTGTATCCTCGGTATTCTCAGTAAGAAGGGTCTGGGCAAACAGGCGATCATGCAGATGAGCGGGGCTGAGTATGTGGATACGGCTATGGCCGTTCACGCTCACCTTCAAGCACAGGCGAAGGAAGTTCTCACGGACAGCGCATGGGAACGGGGTTACATTCCATCTGAGGTCCGTGACACCATTCTCGCCAACTACCTGCTCGGAGGGAAAATCCGAGGATTCTATTACTACCATCGTGACCTTGAAATTGACCCGGATACGGTGCAATGGGTAGGTGATAACCACGATTATGCTCCGGCAGACGTGAGTGTGAACGGAGAACTATGGTCCTTGAAGGACAAGAGCGACATTCTGAAGAATCAATCACCGGGAACCCTGCTCAACACTATCACCGACTCTCAGGAGTACAGTCGAGGATTCCACCTGCTCGACACTTTTGCCTCCGAGGAGAACCTAGCAGGCTTGAACCGAGCAATCACCTTCTATGACGCCGACCACCCTGAACAGGCTTTTGGGCAGTATGACTCCTACAGCACATGGAGAGCGAACTCGAAGAACGATCAGAAGCGACTCTCCCGCTATATCAGGGATGCGAGCAAGACGAACAATGCTCTGAGACAAGCGATGGCAGAGGTCAAGACTCACATCAACAACGCCGCCGCTGAGAGGCTGATGGAAGTCATCAGTGTTCACCCGTACTCAGAGATTCATGCAGGTAACCTCTTGGGGGTGGAACGGGAGTACTTCTACGCTAAAATCAACCATGACAACTCTATGGAGACAGGGTACGTTCCAAGTCAGGATGAGATTGACGAGCATGTGACCATCACTGATATCCGGTACACATCAGGACCACAGCTCAACCTCTTCATCCACTACATGAATAAGCGGGAGGAGGAGTTGGTGACCATGAGTGAAATACGATACTCCCACGGACAGTTCTGCGGAGTCCCGGAAGCAAAGATGAAGGTCTACTCCGGTAACCTGCTCACCTTCGTAGACAACGGTAAGTACCCGAAGAAGCAGAAGAAGGCGTCAGAGTAACACCCTGAGTGCAATCCGAGAGGGGAGGAGACGAGTCAATCCGTCTCCTCCCCTCTTGACTTCTCCTCTCTATAACCCGGCTGAGTTCAGGGTTTGCGCAACCTAATCACAGAAGACACTCAGATAACTCTCAGGTCATGTTCAGATTCCACCGATTCTCCGATTCCGGGAGTCATTTCATGCTCCGGCCCCTGATAGGATGTGGGTGACCTATCACTGAGGAATAATCACAGGCTGTGCACGTTACCCTATGTGATAGAATAGGATTTCCCCTATACGAGTACGGACACAAGACAGAGGTGCAATTGTATGCGTGATAAGCGAACAGGTCTGACCAAGCCGATCAACTGGAATCGGATTGAGGACGAGATGGACAAGGAAGTATGGGATCGCCTGGTCAAACAGTTCTGGGTCGATACCCGATTCCCTATCTCCAACGACGTGAAAACGTGGAACACTCTCACCGAAGAGGAGCAGAATCTCACCATCAAGGTCTTCACCGGACTCACCCTGCTTGATACCCTCCAAGGAACCGTAGGCGCAATCTCTCTCATCCCCGATGCTATGACGCCGCATGAAGAAGCCGTCTACACCAACATCGCTTTCATGGAGTCCATTCATGCGAAGTCCTACTCCAGCATCTTCTCCACTCTCTGCTCCACTCAGCAGATCGATGACACGTTCCGCTGGAGCGTCGAGCAGCCGAACCTGGTGAAGAAGGTTGAAATCATCGAAGGCTTCTACCGGGGAGACGACCCCTACAAGAAGAAGATCGCCTCCACCCTCCTCGAATCCTTCCTCTTCTACTCCGGTTTCTACCTGCCCCTCTATTGGGCGTCGAAGGCGAAGCTCACGAACACGGCTGATCTCATCACCTTCATCATCCGTGACGAGTCCGTTCACGGTGTCTACATCGGATACAAGTACCAGCAGAACATCAAGAACCTGACCTCCGCTGAACAGGACGAACTGCGCACTGACACTCTCGCTCTGCTCTACGAACTCTACGAGAACGAAGTTGAGTACACTCAAGAGCTCTATGACGGCCTGGGTCTCACCGAGGATGTCAAGTCCTTCCTCCGCTACAATGCGAACAAGGCTCTGATGAACCTGGGCTATGACGCTCTCTTCCCCGAAGATGAGACGAAGGCGAACCCGGCTGTGATGAGTGCTCTGTCCCTTGACGCCGCAACGGGAGACTTCTTCTCCGGCACCAACTCATACTTCATCGCTGACAACGAGGAGACGACCGACGATGACTGGTCGATGGACCTCCAGACCGATGATGAGTGGGACTTCTGACCTGAATCGCTGACTCATACACGCATCACGGAGGGGACCGTCCAGAGAGGCGGTCCCCTCCGCTGTGCCCTCCCGGATTCATGTACCCGTTCCTCTTGCACTGAAAGTGAAAAGATGGTAGAGTGTATCCATACGTGACAATCTGGCCTCGATGAAGGAGACGCATCATGCTGAACTCAACTATGACTACTCTCATCCGTACTGCTCTGGCGCAACGTCAGGGCCTCTACGTCCCGGCTGAACTCATCGGATCCAAGCCGCAGTCGGTTGATGCCCGAGTGATGCGACTCATCGCACTTGCGAATGACTACAACGTCGTCCTCGACCCGAGGGCGGTCCTCGCTTTGACGAACATGGACGCTGAGACATACGATGCGTTCAGTGAGATCCTGCTCTCATGGGGCGTGAACTCCACTGGTGCGGCTCTGAAGACTGCTCGCATGGTGTTCCCGAACTTCCCGGAGCAGGTGCAGAGCATGACCCGTGAGGAGATCGCCGAGGTTGCGACTCTCCATTACCTCGCTGTTGCGGTACGGGACTTCACTGGCCTGACCATCTCTTCTCTCTACGAGGACATCACCGGCCTGACCTGGGACGATGACTACATGCTCCCGGAGTACGAGACGGAGAAGCGTGGCACTCTCACTCAGGGAGCAAAGACTCGTCTCATCACTCTGTGGACTGATGAGGACGTTCACGCCTATGCTCGTTCCATCATGGGCAAGAACGCTGGTATGAGCGAGGCTGAGGCTGAGTTCCTGAAGGCATACGTCGCTGAGTTTGTCTCTGGTGCCGTTGACTTCGAGCTCTTCCAGCGTGCAACGGGTGAGAACAAGGCACGCCTGCTCGCTGCTCTCCCGGTTGACTCGTTCCTGTGGGATGCGGTTGTGGATTCCATGAACACACATGAAATCCTCCAGGCGATGGTTGCTTACAGCGGGTATAACCCGGCGATTGTCGCTGATGAGCGGATTCGGTTCAAGAAGACCGTTCCGACCCGTATCCGTAAGGCATTCGTGCGTCGCATCAACCGTTCTGCGGAGTCTGAGTCGCACCTGCTCCGGTACAAGGGACTCTGGAAGACCCTTGCTCGCACGCTCCACCTGCGTTCATACGCTGGTGAGGGTTCACCGCTGAATGTCCTCTACGCTGACAAGCACGAGGACACGGTGACGCAGAAGCTCCACCGTGCGGTGCGAGGTGACGTGCAGGTGTCCGATGATGACCTCCGAGCTATCCCGTCCGGTCTGTTCATGCGTAACGTGTGGGCTATCGTGGCGAACCGTAAGACGAAGAACGACCGTGAGGTGAAGGAGCTTGCTCACCTTGTCTACGATAAGGCGATGAACGCTGAGCGGAAGATCGTCATGCAGGCACTCACCCGCTTCACGAAGGGCGATGTCTACAAGGGCGTTGCTCCGATGAAGAGCATGAGTGCGAGCATGGTTGCCTTCGACTCGTCTGCGAAGATGGGCAAGACGACCAAGCAGGTTCGTGTGGGTCATGCTCTGCTCCGTGCAGTGAAGGACTCTGCACTGACGGCGAAGGTGGGGGATCTGTACGGCAAGAAGGTCTACATCAGCCCGGATGTCGCCGGTATCCTGCTTCCGTCTACGATGCGTGACGTGCCGGAGGGTGCTGAGCTCTACGGTCGTGGAACGGTTCTCCCGCTCCCGAAGCTCGCAGACGGCAGTGATCCGAAGGTTGTCCGTGGATTCGTCCACTGGAAGAATCAGGAGTATGGACGAGTCGATATCGACCTCTCCGCTACCGTGTTCAGTGCAGGACTGTTCGAGGACAGCTCTACGGTGAAGATGACCCGTGTGGGATGGAACGCTGCTTACAGCGATAAGGGCGTGACCTTCTCCGGTGACGTGACTGATGCGCCGCAGGGTGCGTCTGAGTACATCGACGTGGACCTGGACGCTGTTGCGAAGGAAGGGAACCGTTACGTGAGTATGCAGATCCATTCCTTCACCCTCCAGAGCTTCATTGACATCCCGGAGCTGTTCGCCGGAGTCATGGTCCGCCCGGACGCCGATTCAGGCGAGGTCTACGAGCCGAAGAGTGTGTCCAATCTCAGTGCGCTGAGCCTCGACGCAAAGGCGACGACTACGCTTCTCATCGACGTAGTTGACAAGACCTACATGGTTATCAACTCCCGTGTCGGTGGAAACTACCGAGTGGACAGCCCGGAGGAGACGAAGGACATGTTCAGCCGTATCAAGAACGCTGCTCTCATCTCCATGAAGAAGGCGGCGGAGTGGACGGCTGAGGGGCAGGAGGCAACACTGGTTGATGACCCGGCACTCGCTGACGTGGTGATCGACCTGGACACGGATCTCAATGAGTTCATGGCTGAGTGGATCTGACCTCTCCACGCTGACAGAGCGGGGATGCATGATTGCACATGTATCCCCGCTCTCTGCTTCCCCTGTGACCCTTATCCTGGTGCTGAGAGGGGACGAAAATAGGCGGTAGGGTGAACAAATCGACTCAGCACCGTACCCTCCCCCCCCGGAAGGTTCTCCCTCTCGGGCTGTTCACGCCGGGCGAGGGTACAGAGAAACCCCCTCCTAGCCTCTGTGCGGGGCTGTGAGGGGGTTTCAGAGCATGAGTGGACCGGGAACCCGGTGACCTTCTGAAAGGGACTCAGTAGAGCTTGTAGGTCTCCCTCTGCAGCTCACTATTCTTCTTGCCCTTGTAGTTCTTCGCCTGCTCCAAGTACGCAAGGTACTGAGGAGAGGCCGGGGGAAGGTTCTTCACGAAAGTGGTGATAGCATCCCGAAGTCCCTTGTCAACATTGCCTGCATTGTGACGACTGTTGATCTCCTGAATCCTCCAGCTCGTCGGATTGGTGATAGCGCAGTTGTACTGGCGGTTACCCTTCTCGATGTAGAGCATGACCGCTTCACCCCGAGCCAGCCTATCCTTGTAGGTCATGGTGCAGTTACCCATGAAGCTTGCATTCGAAGCAAGCTGTGTCTGATCCTGAATGAACCGGATGGTCGCTCCCTCGATGTGCAGGTTGGACATCTCAGGCGGGGCAGGATACGGAGTCGTCGCACCCTCGTAATACTTCAATCCGGGGAAGAGTTCTACGAAGGTGCGAGGCTTCTTCGGACGACGGTAATCCTCCGTCGTGTTATCCATCATCTCCATCAGAGTACCCATGAGACCGTTGATAGGGCTCTCAGGACGCTGGTACGGTGCAAGCCACGGCAGGGAGGAGAGGAACACGGCGATGTCCGGGTTGACCGCCTTCTCGTCCTCCGTCGCCTCCACGAACCGCTCAGCGAGCAGAGCAACCGCCTGAGACGGCTTGATGCGAGCGAAGGACTCCTGATTCTGCCGATTCCAGACGAGGGTAGGCGGGATACCATCGAACGCCAGACCCTCCTCGATCTTCATGGAGTGGTCGAAGTTGCTCACAATGCTACGGAACACTGCATCAGGAGATGAAGCCTCCGGGGGAGTCTCCGGTTCCATCGCTACCGGGATACCGGCGGCAAGGTTCCACCATCGTCCCTGATGAGAGCTCTCCCAGAGGGACGAGGCAAGACGCTCGATACGCTCCTTGGAGAAATCGCTGAACACCGCCTTCAAGCGGTTGGATAGCTGAATGGTGTACTTCGACGGAGCGAAGGCCGTGTTGACCTCGTTCACGAGAGAGTACATGCGTGCAATCTGGTCGGCTTCGAGAAGCGGGGCGAGAGCGGCGAGGAATCCGGTGAGTTCCACGACATGCGGGTACTTCCCCGGAGTGTTCACTGCCTCGTTAAATGCCCGGATCAGAGGCTTGTTGACGTGATTCTGACCGTCCCAATTGAACAGGTCTTGGAGGAGCGGCTTCAGTGGGACATTGCCCTCGGCAAGTTCCTTCGGATTCGTCTGAGAGAGCTTGTCAATCGCTCCACGGGTCCGGGCGGTAGGGAGAACTGCACTTGTCTTGTGAGTCGTGTCCACCGGCTTTCCGATGAGAGCGAAAGCGTTGTTGATAGCGTTCAGACGATTGCTCGCTGTAGTCATAGTCTTCTCCTCGGTGCAGATCAAGGTCATTCATAGGTGAGTATCTGTCTCCATTATACACGAAACGGGGGAGAAACACAAGTCCGTAAACTGTGTTTCTCCCCCGTTTTCAGCGGGATTTCAGCGTGTCAGGCCCGGTTGCCTCGCACAATCTGAGCGGTGACATAACCGATACCGTTGACCACGATACGACCACCGAAGCCTAGCGCACGTCCGCTCGTGACAGCATTTGCCATCATCCGGGAAGTGTCATTCGTGGTGTCCACGGTGAAGGAGACGATCTTCTCGTGGTCCCGGTCAGTGGACAGAACACGGTAGTCCCGTCCGAAGACCTGAATCATGGGTGCGGCCTGCGGGTTAGCGAAGATTCGCTCAACGTCATCCCGGCTCATCTCACGCTCATCGCCTCGTGCAAGCTTCACACGGACGGTCGGAACGTCATCACCCTGCTCCCGTTCGTGAACCTCGCCGGTCTCCTCGTCGGTGACACGGAGGTAGGTGTCAATGCTCTCTTCGAGATTGCCGACATCCTTGTACTCTCCGGTCTCCTCGTCCTTGACGACGCCTACTACTGCCTCCGGCGGAACCTGAATATCGATGTCCTCGCCGTCCTCATCAGGGACAGAGGCCGTGGAGAACTCGCCCTGCTCGGCAAGGAACTCCTGATACTGCTCAACGGAGTCGAAGCCCTCCGGGATGACCGGCTCCACGTTCTCCTCTTCACCATAATCGCCGTAGTAGTCATCGTAGGCATGGTCGTCATCATCGTAGCCGCAGTCGTAGTCGTCGTCCTCGGTCTCCACGGCATCGGTCACCGCATTCGGGCGCCAAGCGGTGAGAGGGATAGCGGTCTCGGCGGGATCGTCCTGAGTCCCGTCCTCCCCGGTAGACACGTCGAGAGAGGCGACGAAGAGGTTGAACTGATCCCGGAGGTCAGTCAGGCCCTCGTTCTCAGCCGTCTGAGCGAGAGCGAGAAGCTGAGTACGGGCGAGCTTGGTCAGAGTCTTTGCATTCATGGGTGATCATCCAATCGTTGTTTGGTGTTGGTTCCCTCTCAGCATAGCACACTTCGAGGGGAGATGGTAGCCTCCCGTGGGAGGAGCTTCCATACCCCTATCATAGCACACTTCCACTCCATGTACCTGAAGACAGGCGTGCAAGCTTCCATGTATGCACCTGTGAGAAGAAGGGAAGAGAATGTGATGTGCGACATATCACCCACCTTCTTTCCTCTCTGACTTGACGGGGCAGCAGAAGTCGTGTAACGTAGTCCGTGTAATCAGCCTTCGACCTCCGAATGTAGTATAATAGGAGGGTACAAGGATAACGTGACCGCAAAGGATAATGACTATGACTTCTCGGATCTACAACTCGCCCGCCGTCCTGGAACTGACGGTTGAGAAGGCGAACAAGGATTTTTCCGCCTACATCAATGAGTCGTCTTTCCGAATCGAGGTGAAGCCCTCCGACGAGCTCCTTGCTCTGTTCGATAAGTACGATTTCACCCGCTCCGGTCGAGGCACCTGGTCACGGCACGTCCGTGATGAGACGGTGCGTGGAATCTCCCGCTTCTTCACGGAGTATGCGCAGACGTTCACCCCTCACACTCTGCTCGGCAACGAGACCATGACCAAGGACCATTGGGTGAACGAGCATCTGACCGACAATCTCACCAACCTTGCTCAGACCCGCCTTGACCAGGAAATCAACGGTGGTCTCTCTATGGTCATGCGCAAGCTCAACGAGGCGTACCCCGGATTCACTGAGAATCAGTACACCACCGGGGAAGTCGAGGTCAAGCCTGATTACGCTCACATGATGAACGAAGAGCTCAGCCGGGTCCGTGACTACTACATTGCAAACATCGGTGGACGGTGGCAGTTCAACATCGAGCACAAGTCCATCTTCCTCGACCACGCTTCCAAGAATGTTCACGAGCAGTTCTCGCCGGGTCTCCTGGTCGCTACCGTGAAGAACAACACCCTGTGGATTCGACTGATGCCGACCACCGCTATCCGTGGTGGTATGGAAGATGAGATCTATGAGCCGATCCGTCTCATGGAAGGTCTCGTGGACGGGCCGCAGAGCAAGTCCCCGACCTACATCAACCACGCTCAGGTGTCCTACGCTCGCCGTACTCTGGAGACCACGTTCTTCACGGAGAACGTCTGGAACACGGCTTCCGCCGAGGCCCTTGCAATCCTTGATGATGTCAAGGGCAAGTACACGGTGGGATACCTCTCCGGTCGTCCTGCTACGGCATTCGCCTACCGTGGGTCCGACGCCCCGGAGTTCGAGGGTATCGAGATTGAGCCGGGTCAGGCATCCGAGGTGTCGCTGAAGAACATCATCAGCAGCATCGCCAAGGATAAGTCCCGTGAAGATCTGTTCATCATCCACCCGTCCCTGTTTGACATGGTGAGCATGAACCGAGCGGTTCCCTACGACGACGAGAACCTGCGTCCGTACCAGCAGATCGCCGTGGGTCTCCACCTGTCCACTCAGTACGGCTACCTGAACGCCTCGGAGCCGGGTCTGGGTAAGAGCATCATGCAACTTACGGGCATGATGGCTCGCTCTCAGGACATCGACTATTACCGTGGAATCATCGTCGCAGAAGCAAACGTCCGCCAGCAGTGGGCTGAGTACGCTGAGACGTGGTTCCCGAATGCTGAGGTCTGTGTTCTCACCAAGGCGAATCAGAAGGATGCTCTCGTGCAGGCTCTCGGGTCTCAGAAGCCTCTCATCGTCATCCTCTCCTACTCCCTCGCCGCTAAAGTCGAGGATGAGAAGGAGAAGCGTGCTGAGCGTGCAGAGTCTCTGCTGACCATGACGGATGAGGAGAAGCTTGACTTCTTCACTGAGGTCTCCAGCTCCGAGGTGACTATTGCAGAACTGCTCATGGATACGCATTGGAACGACATCTGCGCTGATGAGGCGGTGTGTATCCGTAACGGTTCCTCGAAGCAGAACCGTGCGATGTGGACTCTGCGTGAGAACAGTGACGTGGCGGTTGCGCTGACGGGTACGCCGGTCAACAAGTCCCCGGATGATATGGCTCGCCTGCTTGAATGGGTCCGTAACGACAAGAAGCTCTTTGCGGGTCACAAGCTCTCTGAGACCTACGACACGGAGACGCTGGAGGGTGCAACTGAACTGTTCAACAATCTCTCCCCGCTCGTGTTCCGCCGTGAGCGTTCTGAGGTTCAGCAGGAGGATATGGGTAAGCACAAGATCGTCCTCCCGAAGATGAAGGATCCTGTTTCCATCATGCTTCGTCCGTCGCCTGCGGAGAAGGCTCTCGCTCACGCCGCAGAGAAGGAACTGAAGCGTGTCTACCATGAGCTCCTGTCTGCACTTGATGCAGTGGAGGAGAACGGTGGAGCGGATAAGGATGCTCTCGCTGAGGCGAAGGCTGCTCTCCGTGACGCTCGTGGACAGTGGCTCGGTGGAACTCAGCTTGCTCGTATGGCGACGAGTGACCCCGGCGCAATCCAGACCTCTGAGAGCGTCGGTGCAAGCCTCCTCGTCGGTCAGGGCTTCGTAGCGAATGCTCTGGAGAACGAGCCGACGAAGCGGACTGAGTTCATCAAGCGTGCTGAGAAGCACATCAAGGATGGAAAGAACATCCTCGTGTTCACTGAGTTCGCCGGTGTCGCTGAGTCCCTGGTCACTGCTCTCGAAGAGAACGGTATCCGAGCCGGTGCGTTCACGGGTAAGAACCTTGCACAGCGTGAGCGTAACCGCCTTGCGTTCCAGGAGGGTGAGCTTGACGTTCTCGTGTGTACCAAGGCCGGTGAGCGTGGACTGACGCTTCACAAGGCGGCGGCAGTCTACCACTACGACCTGCCGTGGACCCCGGAGCGTATCATCCAGCGGGTCGGTCGTGCAATCCGTCTCGGTTCTGAGAACCCGAGCGTCGAGGTGTTCTTCATGATCCTCGAAGATACGGTTGAGGAGCGTGTTGCGAAGCAGGTTCTCTCTCAGGGTATCTCCGCATCCATGATCCTCGACGCCTCCCGTGGACTCGACGTGTCCAAGACGGAACTCGGTGCGACGATGGCCGGACTCATGGGAGCCTCCAAGTCCCTTGCAAGCAAGAAGGGTGCGCTGGAGTTCGGTAAGGCACTCAACCTTATCTGAGGCTGAACCGCTGAGGGCCGGGGGAACTATCCCCCGGCCCTCTCCCGTATTCACGGAGAAAGGAGAGCCGCCAGAGTATGAGAATCCCCGCTCTGAGAACAGTCAACTCTCCATACGCCTCTCTACGGGCCTAGAACGGTGCAGGGTGCATCAGCACCCATGCAGCCTGTACCGCCTCGTTCCTGCCCCTCTACGGTGCCTCTCCGCTGAGCGTATACCGATAGACAGCATGAGTAGAAAGGAATCCCCTCCATGATCGAAGAAGAAGACGTATTCGTATACCCCGGATTGGGCCCCGCTGAGGAGTCCCATATCGAAGCTCTCAAACTGTTCTACAATGTCGAGCTCAAAGAGGTCAAGGAAATCATGTCCGAGAGTGAGAACATCGTAGACGACGTGATTCTCCCTGTCCGACCTGATTACGAGACGAATACGGAACTCCTGCACACTGCCTATGCCGCTCTTGCTATGCGTATGCACATTCTTTCCATGATCACTCAGGAGGACAGGACTCTCAGGGATCAGAGTGTCAAGGAGTTCAATCACATCGCTGATGACTTGGAAAAGAAGTTCGGCTACCCGGTTGTGAACCGGCCTGATCCCACGGAACCCAAAAGCTTCCGGCGTCTCAAGCTTCAAATCTGAGCGCAAGTTGAGTGTATCCTGAGTCCCGGCTGATGGGGAGGGGTCAGGAGAAACAAAGAGAGAGGGGAACCTGGACAACCAGGTTCCCCTCTCTTTCCCTTACAGGGGCGAATCAGAGGTCAATCATCTTGATCTCGTCGTCTCGCATCGGGGAGTCAAGGGCGCTGAGGCCGTCGAGAGTTCCCCGGATGTTGTCATTCACCGTATCGAATGCCTGTCCTGCAACTCCAAGCTCCTGCAGCTCGAAGACGAGTGCTTCCTTGCGAGCAGTGAGATCCATGAGACGGTCCTCCATAACGCTGAGATCCGCCTCGAAGTTCTTGATGTCCTCGAAGTTCTCCCACTGAGCTTCCATGTCCTTGAACTTGAAGAAGACCTGCTCTACGACGAAGAGGTACTTCAGTCGGATGTCATAGGTGTCATTGATGCTCTTCTTGACTTCCTCGATGCGCTTCTTCTGCTCCCGGTTGGTGTAGGAGTCGATGACGGGGGATTTCTCCCACGTCTTCACCTTCTCCTTCATGTGATCCAACTGGCAGAAGTCACGGATGAGTCCCACGAACTTGCTGGCCATGTTGAACTCATGCCGGTAGTCAGAGAACTCGTTGGAATCCCAGAGCGGAGAGGAGGCGATGTAGACCATCATGTAGTTAGCGTACTCAGCTTCGTCCTGGAACCACTTGAGTTTGGTGCTGGACCGGATAAAGTTGTTCTGAATGAACTCCTTGTACCTCCGGTGCTTCTCCCGGTCCTTGTAGAACGTGAGCTTCCGGTTCCGGTTGCTCTCGAATCCGAAGAGTTTGGAAATCTCATCATCACCGTTGACGACCAGCTTCCCCTCCACGTCGTAGAGGAAATCGCTCAGGGTGTCCTGTACCCGGGTGAGTATCGTGGGAGAACGGTCCTGGTAGAAGCTTCTTACGGAGTCAACCCGATCCAGGTAGTCCCGGTCACGGATGAAGCGGTTGTCTTCGTCAATGACGAATTCTACCGTCTTGGTGCTGAGATCGAGGAAGAACCCGAAGGGAAGAAACTTGTCCATCCGGGGACGCTGGTAGGAGACCTGTTGGATTGCATTTCCCGGAACTGTCCGTGCATCCCGAGAGAAGAACGTCTTGATGGTGTCACGAATCGTATTGTTCGCTCGCTCCAGGGCCTGGCTGTTGCTGGTCCTATTCTGAGTCATGTTGAGCGCCTTCCTTCGCACATGAAATGATCATTGCTCCCTATCATAGCATATTATCGCCCTCTCTGCCTACAATCAGCGGTTGAGCGTTGCCTGTGAGCAGCCTGAAAGCACGGTTCTGCGAGAGAGGGTGAGTTATACACATCACGGGTGTGTGGATAACCCTGTCGATGCCGCTCCGATAGGACGAAGAAGTGAACCGTTTTGGGAATTTGGCTGATATACCTTGTAGGCGACACTTGTGTATAGAGGCCGTGAAAATGTGGAAAGGGAGCCTTTATGTGCAAGTCGAAATCCAGCGGGGGCAGAAGGTGTCCTACTCACGCCTCCGGTACTCAGGCCATCGCTTATGAAGCTGAGCGTGAGTACGGTCTGACGGAGAGCGTGTTCCGTAAGGTCATCGGGATTTTCCGCAAGGAAGCCTACCATAACGGAATCTCAGACAAGATTGACGCAAGCGCAGAAGCAGTCAAGAACTTCATCTCAGAACGGAAAGAAGCAATCAAACGAGCAGTGAACATGAGCGACGCTGAGAAACGCACAGCATTGCGCAGATGGGCACGAGCAGCGAAGGAGAAAATTTCAATGGCTACCCTCTACAGTTGGAAGAAGGCAAGTGCTATCATGGTCGCCGGATCAATGGCCGTGGTACTCTCAGCCTGCGTGAATTCCGGTGAGAGCACAGAAAACCTCCCCTCTGACCCTGCTACCCCTGTAGTGGAGCAGACAGAGGAGCCTACAGGAGAGAACGTCGAAGCTCCTGCACCGCCGAGCAATGAAGACCTCGGAGCATTCGGATACGATTTCAGCACCATCCCCGTCCCTGATGATGTCAAGGAACGCTACGGCGAGGAAGCGGCCGGTAATCTGGTCAACGACACCTACGCTCCTATGGAAGTGATGAAGTCGAGCAAAGACCTCTACGCCCCAGGTGAGAAGACTCAGACCACCTACTTCCCGTTGAAGCCGTACCTGACTCCGAAGGCATGGGAGACAGCGGTGAACGACCTTGAATCCGAGGACGGCGTTCCTCACGTCTTCGTCGGCTATGCAGTCGGATGCAATGACGACGGTGAGACCGCTATCGTGAAAGAGGGAGCAGAGCCGGACAGCAACGAGGACTCCTACGAGATGATGAAGTGCGATGAGCTCCAAGACCTCTCCACGTTCAAGATTGATAACGTCACCGTGGGAACGGAGCAGATTCGCAACGCTCCTCAGATGACCGACGTACCGGAGCATGTCAGAGTAGCGAGCACGACTTCTCAGACGGTGACAGGCACTCTCCCGGATGGCACTCGTGCATCCCAGGAGCATATCTACGACCTTCAGATTTACATGATCCCGGATCCTGAGAAGGAGAATCACTGGCTCGTGGACGGTGTGAACTGGCAGCACACTCACGGAGAGACGAAGCGCAACAACTGATTGTGCAGGTAGGAGCAGGGCCACTCATCAAGTCACGGTGAGTGGCCTTCTCCATAACCGATAGGAGTAATAGAGGACCATGTTCACAATCAACACGGATGGACGAGTATGATTCACACACAATCAAGGATGCGCCGTATGGTGACAGTGATTGCCGCCGTACTCTTCTCCATGCTCATTATCTTGACTTCCGGCTCAGTTTCATGGGCCGGATCCATCGACTTCGGTGGAGGATCAGGTGGAAGCGGCGGCGGCGGAGGCGGCGGCGGTAACAACCCCGGACGCTCTGAAACTCCACGAGGCGGCTCCACTCCTGGAAGCGACTGGCGTAACCCCGGCAGCGATGACGGCAGAGGAAGCGGCGGCGGATCGGGAGGCGGTACTGCCGGATGCGGTGGTGCTAACTGCCGTTACACGAGCTTCACTCAGACTTATAGCGGAGCAGGTGGAGGCTGTGCGGCCCGTCAGGGACCAGGTAGCCAGGGTGGACAGCAGATCGGTTACACCACCCGCACCACGACGGTGACCTACGACGTATGGCGTCCCGGAAGAGGCCCCGGTGGAAATCTCTTCGACGGCCTGCAAAAGTTTGCTCAGAACAGCGGCCTCGGAGATCAGCTTCTCGCAGGAACCTGGAGTCCGATCAATGACAACATCATCGACGGTGAGCTCAATCCCCCAGAGGCAGAACTGGGACACTGGGTTTCCGTGAGCATCACCCCTCCCCCTGTGACTGTAGCGTGCTACTACGCTGAGTCCTGGGATGACGTGACTCTCTGGTGCGTTGACAATACTCGCCTCAGTATCGACAAGGTAGCAGGACCGGGTTCAGGTCGAGTGGATTCCCGTACCCAGTACACCAGCTTCGCCGGTAACCAGTCCCTCGCAAACTGCCGTAACTCCGGTCAGTACGTGAACCTGAATGTCGAGCTCGACTCCTTCGGACGGTACGTGTTCGAGGGTGAGACGCTGGGTAGGCACTGTACTGCACGATACTACCGCAGCGGCAACGACCTCACCGGCGCACGTCCGGCTGACGCTATCGTAGGATGCGGTGGACTCGTCGTATTCCACTCTGCAACTGACCGTATCCAGATTGACTGTGTGAACGGCGTGTCCGGTTCCTTCCGTGACCCGGCTGAGTACACAGCGCAAGCCTGCCTTGACCGTGACCTTGCACAGACTTACTGCAGCGTTGGAGGAGACCCGCTCTTCAACAACACTGCTCGTACCAACGACGTAGAGGCGTTCCGTAACGGTAACGCTAACAGCATCGAGTGGGATGAAGTGAGCATTGAAGGTGCAAATGTTGTCCGTGAAGATGTCACCGACACTGTTCTTCACCGGAAGGGAACCCCGTGGGATTCCAGGCAGTCCTCTCGTGGACCGGACCAGGTAGCCTACGTGGACTACGTGCAGGATGGTAAGAAGCGTGACGCTCTCGCCGGAAAGATCCCCGCTGAAATCAGTGAGTTCGAAGCAGGCTTCTACAAGGCCAGCGACGGAGGCAAGGGAGCACGGTTCCAGCTTCAGCCTGAGTACACGCTTGACGTGACTCTCAGGACGGAGAAGGCTATCGTGCGAGGCTATGACCCATTCGAGGGTGCTGACTACGACGTAGCTCCTATGGAGTACGATACGGTGGGAGACTGCATCGCAGAGCCTATCAACATCGACGTTCTCCGCAGTGTGAACAACGGCTGATACGTCTCAGCATACGAGTAGAGCGAGAGTCAGATGAACTCTCGCTCTACTCATGTCTGGACTTCAGTGATCACCCTGCATCCCTCTGCTCTAACCTGTGTTCTCAGTGTATGACGATGGACGGCTGACCGACTTTTTCAGGGGTGTATCCATCCGGGATCCCCGTCTCACAGAATGTCTTTGTCACTTTCACTCCTCCGCACGACGGACCGGAACCGAAGGAGGGAGCCTCTGCCTGAGCAGGAATACCCCCGCTGACCAGGGAAAACACTAGAGTCAGGGAGGTAGTCAAGGTAGTGGTCATCATAGCAATAGTCCTTGTTCTCTAGGTCATCATCTGCTCGTTTTCTCTCCCTCCAGTCTACCACATCGGCCCCTCGATTGGAACCCCAGAACCGCTAGAAATCAGGGGAGAAAGGGGGTTGGAATAGGGGTCGTGCAGTGTTTACTGCATTCAGTAACGGATCTCCGATAACTGTGATAAGATGAGTGGATGACACCTGTACTAAGGAGCATGGATGGCAACCCAGACTAAACGGAGAAATGTCAGACGCTACTCACTTGATATGGACAAAGAGCAGCTGCGATTTCTCAAGCTATTCGCATTACAGATCGGGCAATCAGCCTCAGCAGTGATGCGAGTCCTCATCTATCTCCTTGAAACGGAGAACGATGTGCAGTACGCCGTCATTGATGAGATTTACCCCATCGAAGGTGAACCCCTCGACATCGTGACCAACCGGAGCCGCAAAGGACGCAGTATCTCCCGTTTCACCCTTGACCTCCATAACGAGCAGAGCAAGTATCTGAAGTTCATCTCCATCAACCAGAACATCGACGCCTCTGTTATCCTGAGAGTGATGATCTTCCTCCTTGAAAGAAACTTCACCCTCGACGGTGAACCCATCCAGGATATAGTCATCAGTGAACTCGAATACGATGCGAAGAACGAGACGGAAACCCCGGAAGGAGATACCGAAGAATGAAACGCCTCTCAGCGGTAATCCTCGCCAGCACCCTCGCACTCACCGGATGCTCGCTCTTCGGCGGGAACGAGAACAATCCTGACCCTGATGCAAGCCCGACATACGATGTGGACCCTGATGACCTCCCGGACAGTGAGAATCCGCCCATCGTCAACAAACTCACCCTCGACGGACCTACAGAGGATCTGGGACGCTACTCCCTCGAAGAGCTCTCCGGTGCGCAGGCGGCCGTGCAGACCTACATCAACAACTCCCTGACCTCTGATGACCTCCTCTCCGGTGAATGGTGGGCAGAGGGGCACAACATGAAACGTCTCACAGAACTCGGGGAATTCTCAGAGGATCTGAACAAGGATATTACCGCTCTCACCCCTACCAACGGAATCGGTGCGCAGGCAACCCAATCGCTCGCCCTGTTCCTCACGGAGACAGATACGGTGAAGGCGACGGAGCAGTGCAAGACGGAGGGACACTGTTCCGGTGAACCGTTCTACAGCAAAGCTACCTGGACTGCAACCAACGATGACGTGGTGCATGTCGCAGTATCAGCCAGTGTTGTCAGGCCGCTCTTGAAGAACGAAGAGGAAACTCACAGCATCGACACGTACAATTATTCTGTGCACCTCTCCTACCACGAAGCAGAATCGGAGTGGGAGATCAATGAGTTGAAGAACTCGTACACTATCGGGAAGGAAACAGACGGATGATGAAGCTCACCTATAACACCGGACTCATCCTCAGTACCCTGGCGTTCCTCGGGTTCGGAACACTCTGGGGCATGTCCACCTATCAATGGCAGGACAACCAAGACGGCACATGGATGGCCTGGGGAATCGTCGTCGGACTCTTCGCCCTCGGTCTGCTCTTCCTCCGCAATCTCGTCTACAACAAGAAGGACAGAGAACTGCTCGCTCAGTACCCCGTCATCGAGCGTATCGTCTTCTACCTCGGCTCACTCCTCGTCGGCACAGCCGTCATCCTCGGCTGTGCTATCCCCCTCGTCAACATGGCTTCCTACGTCATCCAGATCGGATTGGGGATTTTCTCGTGAAACTCAGCAAGGAGACGCAAGCCCACATCGACAAGAACAACCGTGACCTCTACGACAAGGCTCACATCGACATCTCCGTGTTCTTCCACTGGCTTGCAGAGCAGCTTCCCACCGGGTACTGGTACGCCTTGCAAGTCAAGTATGCAGGGAAACGAGGGAAAGCAGAGCAGACCCTCCGGTTCAGCAAGAATCGGAGTGGAGAACTACGGGGGAAGCAGAGCACCCTTGCAGACTTCCTCGCCAAATCCGCTACCCTGTTCATGCCGGATACGGAAGGCAGTGTCTGGCTTGCAACCTTCGATAGCGCATCGGAGAACTACGATGACATCTCACCTCACGGTCTCACTCTCACACAAGTACGGATGTGGGACGTGGACGAGGGCAACGAGGTCACCGGGTGCGATGAAGTGGAATCCTCAGATCCCACCGAGAAGATGTTTCTGGAGAAGTACGTCAACCCGGCGTGGAAGTACGGGGAGCAGGAACGTAAAGACTCCCTCCTGTCCACCTTCCCCGATCTGGGTCAAGCAGACGCCCGTTCCCACTCTCTCCTCCTCCGTATCACTCAGAGCCTGGGCAACGGCAGGCATCAGATTCAGCTCGATGTCGTCACCCTGCAAGGCACACTGAAGAAAGCGACCCTCGGAATAGAGAAAGACGGATACAACCTCTCTCTGACTCACAACTTTGAGCAGTTCTTCGACCTACTGCGCCAGTCCATTCTCGATAAGCGGATGGCACTCGTCTACCTGTTCTCCGAGAAACCCTCCCTGAAACCCAACATGAAACCAGGAAAGAAGAACAAGGGGAACAAGGGTGAGCCGGGGAAGACAGTATCGGCGTGGAAACTCACCGATGATGGTCTCATTCCTTACACCGAAGAGGAACAGGCGGCATTCAAGGGCATGGAAGACACTGAGTACCTTTCCCCGGTGGAGTTCCTGCATGTTTCAGAAGAAGAGGAGGTCGGAGCATGACTTGGATTCTTGTCCTCGCTGTTCTCGTCACAGGTCTGATCGGGTACTTCGTCTGGAAGTTCATCCCGGATAACTGGCTTGTGTTCCATGACGATGCAACCGATCCTCTCGCCGCTCTCCTCGATGACCCGTCCGGGAAGAAGGGGACGAAGAAGACTCCCAAGAAGGAGAAGGTGAAGCAGAAAGAGTTTACCCTGTCAACCCGCACTCTCCTACCCAAGAGCGGACAAGAGGAGTTCGATGGGAAAGCAGTTGTCCTCCTCCCCTCCAAGGGCAACATTCAACTCAACATCATCACCCAGGCCAACAACGCCGGATATGAATTCCCCATCCCCCGGAAAGGTCTTGCAGGAGCCATCAGAGGGGGATGCGTTTCAGGCGAGGGATACTCGCTGTACAAGGAGGGTGACAAGGTGATTCTGAAGGCTGCGCAGTCGAATAAGAATCCCGCTCTCACCTGCTCCATGAAGGCAGAGGACGTGGAAGCCATGAACACCAGAATCCATGCTCGTTTCAACGATAAGAGCGCCGATAAAAGACTCATAGATACCCTAGAGAGGAACACCCCATGACAGAGACGTTCGCAGACGTGCTAGCCGCCCGAGAGCACGCTGAGAAGATGAGTGACCGGTTATGGATCGCTCATCTGAATCAGGAGAATCCGACTCCCACTCTCGTAGGATGGGACACGGATCTGAGCCTTGCTATCGACTGTCTCAACAAGGCGTACGCCGTTCTCAATGAGCTCGGATTGAAACCACAGTACGACGGAGAGGATATCCGCCGCCTCTACGTCCGCTACAACCCGTTCTCCTACCACCCGTCTCTCGTGGAGATTGCAGACGCTACCGCTGATATCTGCGTGGTCACCAAGGGTTCACAAGCGGCGTTCGGTCTTGCAGAGGAGTACCCGGAGGAACTGCCGGACATGAAGATGGTCAAGCAGTTCATGGAAGCGATGGGACAGACGGTGCGAGAGGAATCCGTGTTCTCATCGGACACTGTTCCCCCGCTCACAGAGAAGGAACGCCTGCTCAGGGGTGGACTCATCTTCGAGGAGACGCTGGAACTCATCATGCAGGGATTTGGATTGGAAGTCGAGGAGGATCACTCTCAGGCCGGGTCGATTCCCTATACGAAGCACCATCTCAAACAGTTCTCCGTCGCTGAAGTGCGCCCCCTGTCTGAGCAGGAGTTCGATGAGACACGCTTGGCACGAGCATTGAATGAAGTGAACCTCTATGCTAGGGTCGTAGATGTTGTACATGCTATTCCGAGCGAGGACGTGATTCTCAACGAGGTCATGCGATCCAACATGGCGAAGCTCTGGGATGACGGGAAGCCTCGTTACCGTGAGAGCGATGGGAAAGCTATCAAACCGCCGAATTGGAAGGGACACGACATTCCTGCGGCTCTGAAGAGAGCAGGATGGGACGAGGAGGATACTGCACTATGGCCCAGGACGAAGAAACGATCACAAGGCTGATGATGGCAGAGGGCAGTATTCAGGATGAAGACCGTGAACAGGGCCAGTTCCGATTGGATCTGGTTGCTGTGACGGCCTTCGTCGTGGAATCCGTGGAACCCACCACGACCCTCGAAGAACTCCTTGCAGAGCAGGCTCACCGTATCTACCAGGCATGGAAGACCCCGCACGGCAGGATTGATTTTGCTGACCAGGTAGCCGAGATTGCTCGCAACGATTATGTCTCCCAGCTCGGAGCAACCGTCATCCTCCGTCAGATCGAGAAGGACTTGGAAGAGGTGCGCATCGCTAATGAAGAGATCGAAGCTCCTGAACCCTCCGATCACCTGCACGGCTGGCCCTCGAAGCTTCATCCCTTCTCTGACAGTGACACCCCTTCCCCTTCGGATACCGTTGATGGTATGATGGAGGGGAAAATTGTGTCCCTTGATGAGTACAGGAAGAACCGATGAGCCGTAAGAAGAAGCAGCCCGAGCAAGAGGTTCCTCTCTTTGATATCACCCCTGACATGGTGCATGAAGAGCCGGACACTCCCGGTCAGATTGCCAACCGCATCTTCCGGGACTGGTATGAGCCGTACTACAAGGGGAAGTACACTCAGAGTGCCGGACATGTGATGAAGGTTCTCACCAATGCCGTGAAGAACGGGGTCTCCACTGAAGAGCTCCAGGAAGCCATGAAGCTTCTGGGGCGGACTCGTCAGCCGGTGACTGAACTCTCCTTGCAGTACCATTTGGTCATTGCACGGAAGAACCTTGACAGCAACACGAATCTCACGGACATGGGCATTGAGCGTCATGTCGAGGAGTTCGATCCTACTAACCCAGACAACTACAGGTGACTGAATGAGCGATCTATCCCCGGAAGAGAAACGCCGGATCCAAGAAGACATCCTCGCCAGCCTCGTCCCCTCTGAGAAGAGGGTGCGCAGAGAGGTGTCCCACGAGGAGTATCTGAGACGATTGGAAGAGGAGCAGAAAGCAGACGCCCCTCTCGCTGAACGGATGATGAATGAGCAGCGGGAGTCGGCTATCGCAGAGATGCAGTCACGTCTCCCTGATCGCTTCCGTGGAGCCTCTGCCCTGCACGTCCCGGAGGTAGCGGACAGGCTGGAACGTCTGCGTACCGGGGAGGGCCTGCATAAGACCTCTATCGTGTTCTTGGGTGTTGTCGGGTCTGGGAAGACCTGGCTCTCCTACGGGTACGTCCTCGACGCTATCAGGCAGGGACTCATCCAGCCGAGCGAGGTGAGCATCACTACTGAATTCGTCCTCTCTGCGATTGCGAAGTCAGGGTATCAGAAGGATCAGAAGATGCAGGAACTTCTCAGCCCGAAGCACAAGGTCTTCATCATTGATGACGTAGGGCAGGCGGATTTGAAGGACATCTCCTCCCGGAATGAAGTCTGGTTCGAGCTAGTGGACCATATCTACCGGAACAATCTCACTCTTGTAATGACCACCAATCTCACAGTGAAAGGAGACCGTCTACAGAAGTACCTCGGGAAAGCAGTGTTCTCCCGATTGGAGTCCGTAACCGGCGGCGATTTCGTTATCCCGTCTGATAGGGACAGAAGACCAGAAGTATTCATCCAAATGGAGTCAGGTGACTACCTGAAAGACACTCGTAGTTAGGATTGACCGATGAATCATCATAAGACACATATGACGACTGCTCAAATCAAGCGATGGTTGAACAACGTGGTTCCTCATCCTAAGCGACGAGGGTTCCTTCCACCGCCGACATACACTCCGATTCGCAACATTCGGATGGCGTGGGAATCTTCTCGCAGGCAGTAATCGCCCGTCACGCTCGTGTCCTGTTAGGAATATACTACGTAAACGGTAGAGATAGGATGGATGGACATGGACATCAGCGTGAATGTTGGGGGCTTGGAGGTCACTCCTGCCCAAGAACGTCGTATCAAGAAGGTTGTCCAGTCCACCGTGACCAAGGAACTCTGGCGAGAGCGAGATGAAACTCTAGGTCAGCGGACTATCACCGTCATCAAAGAAGCTCCTACCCTTCTTGCGATGTTTCTCTCCACCACCTACGGCATCATCGCCTTCTTCATCGCAGTAGCAGTTATCGCCATCCCTGCCGCAGCTCTTGGAGGAGCCATCTACGTGTCTCAGAGCGAGGGAGTCACAACCTACCAGATCGCAGAGCAGGACGTTCCCGCCGCTGAAAGGCCAGCCGGTACGGTAGGGAGTAACCCTTATGCTGTAGTCCCAGCTTCCAGTCGCTGAGATTCGAGCTCATCTCGTACCTCTTTGAGCAGCTTGCTGTTATAGGAACGATCACCACCCAGAACCTCCGTCACCGTCTTCGGACGAATGCGGGGGTTCTGTTGGATCAGGGACACGATCTGCTCCCGCTTCGATCCCTCGATGACCACGTAATCCGTATCATCCTGCACCTTGCCCGATGCGGGATTCTGCTTCTCAGTTGAAACAGAATCTTGTGCAGGCTCGGAAACGGCTCTCACCGGCTCAGAAACCGCCCTGTGAGGCTCTAGGGGTGCAATAGCGGGTGCAGGGGAGGTTACAGGGGCCGAGGGGCTTACAGGGGCTTCTACGGTCTCTACAGGGGTTTCAGGCATCACAGCGGGAACAGTCCTCCGGGGAGCATGAACAGTCTCCTCCGGCATGGAAAGGGACGAAGAATCGCTCTCCGGGGCAGGCTCGGGGGAATCAACCGGATCCCATTCCACCCTATCCTGCTCCTCTACGCCCGTAGGAGGGCTTGTGAGAGTTGTAGGGACCGTGGACCCACCCGATACGTTCTGAGCCTCTACAGGGGCGTCCTGAGCCGTTTCAGGGGTCTTCTGAGCCTGTTCCTCCTCTGCACGCCTCTGAGCTTCATCTTCTTCCATCTCACGGTTCTCCTTGTACCGGGAACGGAGCAGGATGGTGAGAGCTTCAAGGGAGAGGAACAGGACGAGAGCAGGAGCGCCGTGGACAACCTGGTGAACAATGTTGTCATCGCTTACCGCTACGTTACCGGCGATGGAAGCGATGACGCCCAAGAGGGTGAGGAAGATGCCGAAGACAGTTCTCCGGCCTCTGATAGCGAAGTAGAGAACCAGCAGTGTACCACTGAGAATGAGACCGTCGATGACAATAGGGAACAGGAAGGACAGGATAGGCGAAATCCCCGACATGACAGCCAAACTCTGGAGGGCAGAGTATGAGAGGATGCCGGACGCCAGGGCGAGGATGACTACAACGGTAGCCGATGCCCGGAAGATGTACTTGTCCGATGTGGAGTATCTACGGTTCATACCTCCGCTATCGGAGTTCACAGCTTGATGTCCTCCGGGTAGTAGATAGCCAGCTCCTGATTCAACAACAGGTTACGCTGCAGGTACGGGTCATCAGCGATGACAGCGGATGCATCCTCCATAGCGCATTGGAGGACAACTCCATGCTCCTGCAAGGACGCAATCTTCAAGTCGCCTTGACCTGACTGCTTCGTTCCGAACAACTGTCCCTCTCCTCGAATCTCCATGTCCTTCTCAGCAAGGTAGAACCCGTCCGTGGAGGAGACCAGAGCTTCCAAGCGGGCACTGCCTTCATCCGAGGAAGTCTCACCGACGAGATAGCACCGGGAGGGAATGGAGGAACGGCCTACACGTCCACGGATCTGGTGCAACTGAGCGATGCCGAAGCGTCCGGCGTCAAGGACTACCATGACCGTAGCGTTAGGGACGTTCACTCCCACCTCGATCACTGTCGTGGACACCAGCACGTCGATGTCCCCGGCGGCGAAGGCGGTCATCATCTCCTCCCGCTCAGCTCTCTTCTGCTGACCGTGGACGATACCGAGGCGCAGACCGGCGAGAGGACCATACATGAGAGCCTGATACGCCTCTTCAGCGGAAGCGGCCGCAATCTTCTCAGACTCCTCCACCAGAGACGCTACAACGTAGGCTTGATGCCCCTGGGAAACCTGCTCCCGAATGTCAGCCCAGCATGGAGCGTTCTTGTCCATGACCGCCTGATCCGCCGCCTGTTCCACCCACTCCGTTGCAATAGGGACACGGCCCGGAGGAAGCTCATCCAGGATGGTGATGTCCATGTCACCGTAGAGGACCATAGAGGACGTGCGAGGGATAGGGGTAGCAGTCATCACCAGAACATCCGGCACTCGGTCATCCTGCCTCTTCATGCGCAGGGCAGTACGCTGTTCAGAACCGAATCGGTGCTGCTCGTCAATCACGATGATTCCGAGGTCATGGTAAGTTACGTCGTCGGAGATGAGACTGTGAGTACCCACCACGATATCGAGGTCACCGCTTTCCAGCCTCTCCAGCACTTCCCGCTTCTCCTTCACCTTCGTCTTCGATCCGAGGAAGGACACGCTCACCGATGTTCCCATAGTCTCATTGAGCAGGTCGATGTCCGTTTTGAGACCCAAGTACAACTGTTCAGCCAGGATTTCCGTAGGAGCCATGAGAGCACCCTGATACCCGGAATCCACGGCCCGGAGCATCGCCCAAGTAGCGATGGTGGACTTTCCTGCTCCCACGTCACCCTGAAGGAGACGGTGCATAGGATGACGTTCTTGCAGGTCAGCGTCGAGTTCAGTGATAGCTCTCTGCTGTGCTCCTGTCATAGCATAGGGCAAGCTCTCGGAGAACTTCACTGCAAGGGACGAAGAATCGTCCCAGGAGTGAGCAATACCCTGAGCAGAACCGACGAGAGCCTTGCGTTGCTGGATATGGAGCTGGAGGAGGAAGAGCTCTTCATAGACCAATCTGCGTCGAGCTTGCTTCTCCGCTTCAGTATCCGTAGGGATATGGATGCTCCGGTACGCTTCGTGCCTGCTCATCAGCTTGTACTTCTCGATGATGTCAGCCGGGAGTGGGTCTACGAGTTCAGGATGGAGATGACGTGCGATGTCCTGTTGCACCTTCAGCATGTCCCATGTTGTGATCTTCGACTTCTCTGACTGCGGGTAGACGGGAACAATCGGCATCGCTCGCCTCTTGTCTCCCAGCTTGTCGATGGAGGGGGACGAGAATCCGGGATACCGGCGACCGTTCTTGCCGGTTCTCACCGTGTACTTACCGTATACCACCACATCATCACCGGAGAAGAACTGAGCTCCGAGCCACGGTTGGTTGAAGAATCCGAGGGAGATGTTTGCCCCTGAAGGGTCAGTCACCGTGATCTTGGTCAATCTGTTCCGAGGATCGTACTTCTCCACCCCTGTCACCTTGCCGATGACGGAAGCTGTCTCATCGGGTACGAGGTCACGGATGAGAACCGGGTTGCTCCGGTCGATGTATCGCATAGGGAAGACTCTGAGAGCGTCCAGAGCAGTCTGTACACCGTAAGCGTTCAACCTCTGCTCCAGAGATCGCCCCCGCTTCGGTTTAGGGGCATTACCGACAAGGGGAACGTCGCTGATGTCGATACGTCCCAGCTCTGCGATGTACCCGGCGTAACCGGGGAGACCTTCTGAGACTTCGAGAAGAGCGGCTACGTCCGGGGCGATGCGCAGGTCAAGGTCTGCACTTTCAATGTTGTGAAGGAGGAGTTCGACATTGTTAACGTTGACAACCCAGTGTCCTCGCCCTTTCACTGTTCCGTATGCAGATTGGAACGCACGTTCGTATTTCTTATGGAACTCAAACCGGCCTACAATGCTCTTCTTGTCCGGGGAGAGAGTCAGATCATAACCCGGATTCAGGTGTGCTCCTCGCTTCAAGGCGTTGAGAGCAGGATCGGAGATGGTGTACTCGTTTCCCCGGAGGACTTCACGGAGAGAATCTACGGTACGGCGGGTGACAGGCAGGGTGTGATAGCGTTCTTTACCGTCCCAGGTGATACCGGGGATGTCTCGCACTTTCTCATATAGCGGAGAGTAGTTGGGAACGTCGAGTGTCAGCGTCTCATCGTCTAGAGTGTCAATAGTAAGCATTCGCCTATTATAGCACGCCGGGGGTCAGAAACTCAGGTCTCCAAGCTGGTCAAGAATGTTGCTCATGGAAGAAGAGCTCTTCTTTGTCGTCTGCTTGTCCTCTTCAGGGAGCGTCCACAGATCGCTGAAATCTTCGTCCTCGTCCTCTTCGTACTCATCATAGGTTTCCTGTGCAGGCGGCGCTTGCTCCTTCGTCGGAACTTCTACCTGATCGTCCTGCTGCTCGTCCTCTGCGTCCCAGAAGTCATCGTCATCCGGGATGAGCAGAGACTTGTGAGACGCTTCGACGTTCTCCTGCACGTCGAGCTCATCGTCAAGGAAGTCGTATGCAGAGTCGTCCACCTGGTTCGTTGCAGGCAGGATGAGACGGGGAGTGCGTTCTTCCACTGGCTGCGCCTGATTCTCGGCTTGACGGCGTGCCTCTCTCCGAGACCGTGGCTGAGACTCACCGGACGGAGCTGGAGTACCCTTCTTCTTCGGGATACGGCGGGAACCGGCTGCAGGGGCACTTACAGGCCGGGGAAGGAGAGCGGTGGGCATGTCCTGATGCACGTTGAAGTCACTGGAGAGGAGGTCGGTATCGGAGAGGAGGGTGTTGTCTTGACGTTCACGCCCAAATCGTGCATCTCGTTCCCGTGCGCTGACAGAGGAGGGGAAACTGATCTCGTCTTGGGCGAGGAGGCCCTTCACGTCCTCCACCTCATCAACTTCTTCGTCTCGGAGGAACAGGCGGGCTTTGGATACAGCGGTTGCTACATCTTCGTCGATGTAACGCATGACGGCTCGCAGTACGGTCTCTGTCCTACGCTCTTTGATGAGTTCGATTTCCTGCTCCGTGAGCCCTTGGTCATTGTTCCGCAGGGAGTAGTTCTTGTTCCGTGCCACTTTCGCTCCTCTGTATACCGGGTATGGGTCGGCTTGGTCACTCTATCGGCCAACGATATTTCTCCGATAGGATTCTGAGAACCCTCCGAGGAAAGGTCATTCATGCCCAAGAAAGAGACTCTGAACGAGGCCGGGAAGCCTGCTTTCAGCGTGGAAAGGGTTATGGAGAACATCAGAGAACGTTGCCTCTCCATCCCCAAGAGCAAGGCCCGTGCCATCATCATTGCCGGGTCTCTCATCTCAGCAGCGATCATCGCCACTGTGAGCCTGCTCTCATTCATCCCGCAATGGCTCAACCCGTTCATCACCTTCCCCATCGGTCTCTTCATCTTCCTCGTCGCCCTCTACTACGTTCACCAGTACCAGGAGAACAACCCGGACAAGCTCACCATCAAGGAACGCTGGTCCTTCAAATCCCGGATCAAGATCTTCGCCATCATCGGTGTCGTCTACACTGCACTCCTCCTCCTCGCAAGCCAGTACATTCCCAACGCTCTCGGAGGCGTCATCACCATCGCCGTCATCTTCGGCATGTATAACGTGATCCGACGCTCCCCCGATGAGATCGCACTTGCAGAACTCGGCCTCGCAGACCCCAGAGATGGAGACATGGAAACCGTGCCTACAGAGCAGGAGCAGTATTTCGTCCCAGCAGAGACGGAGTACGTCAACGACGAGGACTACGACCCGACTGCTGATGCCGTCGATAACACACAACAGACCGTGCAACAGGAAACGCCGATGCAACCCACCGCTGAACACACCGGCTCCAGCCTCTTCGATGAAGCGATTGATGACATTGACAGGAAGGGACGCAACTCGCTATGATTTTCTACGGCTACACCATCTGGTTCTACCTCACCCTCCTCATCGCAGTCTGCATCACCGTAGGCATCGGATGGCTCCTCTACACCATCTACCGTCAGACCCAAGCGGAGAAAGAGCAGAAACGCAGAGCGGCCCCGGTCATCGACAAGACCGCCGCACCGGAACCCGTCGCTGAGAAGAGCCCGAGAAACGCCTTCCTCCACGCTCCACCCAACCTTCCTGACAACCATTGGAGCGCACAGGACAAGGACAGGAAGAACGATGACGCTGTAAGCACCGGAGCCAGCGGATTCTTCGCTGACGAGGATGACATCTTCGAGTTCCCCACCGCTACTCCCGTTCACCGGGCTCAACCGGAGACCAACGTGAACCCGCTCTTCGATGAATGGGTGGACGACGAGCAAACAGGTTCAACAGGAAGGCGTTTGTGATATAGTGAGATCAGGAGGATACACATGACCACAGAGAGCATCGTTCCTGATGACGTACTGCACCTCACCGCAGTTTCATACGTTCCTATTCAGCACAAGCACCAAGAATACCTCACACCCAGCCTCGTCGGATTCGCACCCTTCCGCAACTTCGATATACTCGCCGGGACAAGCACAGAGCTTGTTGTAGAGGACATCTCCACGGATTTCAACATCGTGCGATTCTTCTGCTCCCAAGAAGGGACAGATGAGCTGTACGCCATCACCGTACCCCCGTCACTGCTCGGGCTGTTCACCATGCTCGCAGTCACCCCGGATCCCATTGACTTCTACCTCTATGAAGACGAGCACGCTGACATCATCTTCGGATACGGGAAGAAACTGAAGAGGTCAGATGCTCTCTTCACAGTGAAACTCCCCCACCCGGACGAAGAGCTCTTCTCTCAGATCCTCGCCGCTATCATCCCCTCCATCGGGCTCACCCGTTCTTACCCGCTGAACTCTTCCGTGCAGAAAGTTCTCTCCTCCGTCTCCCTGACTGCCCGTGAAGTCATCTTCCCCATCCTCGCTCGTCTCGCACTCGGGAAGGTCAACACATACTACGAGCTCCGGGACGTATGCAAACTCATTCACAACCTGGATGAACGCTCTCAGGGACTCACCACCCAGCTTCCCCGTTCTGATATGATGCTAGGCCCGGACCTGGAGAAGCACGACGAGGTTCTGCTTCATATCACCACCGACCTGAAGAATGCCCTGAACATGTCGGACAAGACTCAACAGAGTATTTCAGAGGCATACTACGCTACTCGTGGGAACCATTCTCAGGAAGACATGCAGTTCCTCCGTATCATGTCAGAGCAGGGAATCCTTGACAAGCTCAACAAGATCGGCGGGGAGGAGAACCATGTCTACCCGATTTCCACCGCCTCCCCATTCAGCCCGGACTGGCCGGAGCAGATGCAGGAGATCAAAGAAGCCCTGGACAACGACGAGGAGCTGGGTGATGACGTTCTTACCTTCCTGGAGCGAGGACACGTAGAGGACGACAGTTTCAGCGTGGTCACCCGGACCATCGGCATCGCCTGCATCCTCGCAGCCCGTGCAGGCCGGTTCATGGATTTCCTCGACGTGGATGACCGTCTTGCAACTGGTATGAACGAGGTATCAATCACCGCCGTCTGGCTCAACAATGAAGAAGAGAACTCATGGGAGATTCCCGCCTTCACCAATGACCTCCTCCACTACGACACGGAAGCCTTCGCCTCCCTCATCTCATCCTCCGTCACCGCTGACACCAGCATCGACACGCTCTTCTGGTTCGTCTCCGTATCCGCTGGACTCCTCCTCCACTTCGGGGATCAGTCGATTGAGCCGCAAGAAGTCTTCGACTACATCTCGCAGTCGGATCTCCGTCCGAAGAACATGGAGATGTTCATGGCAACCGTGGGAACCCTCATCGTCTCCTGGATGGAAGACCTGCATGAAATGGAAGAGGAGACCGGAGAGGATACCATTGTTCTCGACAAGGACGACCTCATTGACTACTCCACAGAGTATTTCAGGGAGTTCTTCGCCGTGAACGAGGACATCAGCGTATACGAAGTATCCAAGAACTTCGGCCTCCTCATCGCTCTCCTCGCTGACCGGAAGGCTGAGAATCACCCGATTGGTTCGGAGGAGTGGAAAACAGAGCGCAAGGACTACATCTACTCTCTCCTTGAGCTCTGCTCATGCAGGCGCACGTTCATCCCCCGGAACTGAAGGGAGCAGGATGGCACGTAGACGTACGATGAGCATGACGAAGGGGAAAGCCCTGTCCATGACCCATATCTCACCCCAGGAGTTCTCACAGTACAACAGTGAGAACATATCCTATGATGGGCTTGTCAAAGTGTACTTCTCCGGTGCGACGAAGAAGTACATCCTTGCTCTCATTTCAGCGGGATATGATTTCCAGCTTCAGGGGACGACGAATGACATCATGCAGAGAGTGACGCTGTGCAGGAACAACGTGAAAATGGCTGTCCTGTCGAAGAACATGGATATGAGTCTCGGAGAGTTGAAGAAGCTCACCGATAACGGTGTCACCTATGATGAACTGGTGGTTATGGCTGAGCTCTCTCAATGAGTTCTGTCAGCGGCCCCTCCAAAGCTTTCAGGGCTTCCCTGTGCAACAGAGCAGTCTTCGTGTTGTTGTATCCGAGTTCCTTGCCGATTTCCCGGAGCGTCTTGCCCTCGTAGTACCGGAGGTGCAGGATACGGAGATGATCGATGTTGGAAATGGTCTCGTTGATGACTTTCAGCAAGTCATAGGACGGCAGGTGGGATTGGAAGATCTCTTCCGGTGACTCGATTTCCGGCGTGTTGATGACCTCTTCAGCATTGTTTGCATTGGTGTCATACTGGTTCTCCATGTCCACGGACCCCAGATACGTCTTCCGGGATTGATGCCGTGCTTCCTTCATCTCCGCAGGGGACAGGTATTTCAGTCCGTTGTCCTCGTCAGCGGTGATCCGGGACAAATCCTCATCGGTAGGTTCTCCCTGGTGCTGAGCATGGTAACGCTCCAGAGCTTGCAGGTAGGTGCGAATGTTGCCCCGGATGATACGGGGAGTCCAATCAAGTTTGTTGATGTCATCAATCATGGACCCATTGATACGCCTGTTTGCAAAAGTCTCAAACTTGATGTCCCTGTTGATATCGAATTTCTCGATAGCTTGGATGAGACCGATGGTGCCTGACTGTTCCAGATCGTTGTAGTCGAAGAGGAAAGGGCTCTTCCGGTAGAGCTTCTTCGCATGATGGGTCACGAGATTGGCGAAGGTGAGAATGAGCTCTTCCTTCGCTGCGAGGTCGTTATTCTTCTTGTATCGCTCCCATAGCTCTCGGTGTGCCAGTTCTGCCATCAGTAACCCTTCGTCGTGGCTTAGGACGGCTTTCCTATCGGATGCCGATATATCCTGAAGGAGACGAGTTCACAGGAAGGCAGCAGTTCGTGACAAAAAACGAAGAAGGAATTGACCTCATCGAAGTCATCATCGCAATCATTCTCATCATGGTTGCGGTCGTCGGGCTGTCTACTCTCATGGTCCGGTCACAGGTCATCCAGGCAGAGAACGAGACACAGGACCGTGCTTCCTTCATTGTGCAGGACATCATGGAGCAGAGCAGGCAAGTACCCTACAACTCTCTCGGCAACTCCAAGAGCACGGTATGCAAGACCACATCGAAGACAGCCGCCAACACGAGCAAACTGCCCTGCTCAGGAGAATACTACTTCCACGTAGCCGATGGAACACGGGAGATTGCTGAGAAGCAGACTCGTAACGTTTCCGGTACGACATACACCATCGGGCTCCACGTCACCAAGCCGGTCGCAAAGCCCAACGATGGCTGGTCTGATACAGCAAACGTGATGGGAAGCCCGAACTGCAAGACCTACCCGGTTCCAGGCACCATCCCTGACCCGTCCACCGGCGAGGATGAGAAGGACATCACGGACCAGCTCGGCAACAACCGCCTCTGCTCCGTGAAGCGGATCACCGTCGAGGTCTCATGGATGGACGCCAGCGGGAAAGAGCGGATGACGCAATCCTCCTGGATCCGAGCTCCACGTTCCCACGAAGAGCCTCCAGCCCGTATGCCGGTCCCTGAGAACTGAGAAGAAGGTAACATATGTTCACACTACTGTCCAAGAAGCGGAATGAAGAAGGCGTAGCACTCGTCATCGCCATCATCATCATCATCGTGGTCGCCGGTATCATGTCCACTGTGACCATCGCTTCCGTATCGAGTTCACAGAAGTCCATTCAGTCCCGTGAATGGATCTACCACGGACAAGCAGTGGAATCCGCCGTGCAGAACGCTCTCACCCTCGCAAACAGCCCCTACGGAACATGTGCAGATCCGAACGATCCCAACAATCCCAACTGCATCGCCTACTACGGTGAGATCGACGGAGAGAACCATCGCTGGAAGAAGGGCAAGGAAGGCTCGCTCAACTGGCAGTGGAGAGTTGAAGGAGTCACGCTTCCTGATGAGACCATTGCATACGACATCTACGCCATCGCCTACAACCCGGCGAAGGGTATCAACAACAACCCCCGTGCGCTGAAGGTCCGCCTCCAGCAGCAGGGCGTAGCAGAAGGCTATGAAATCACCAACAAGGGCAACATCAACTACATGCTCGCTCCCTCCAACCTCTTCGACTGGGGTATCTTCGCTACTGACAGCATTGAACTGCGTCCAGGATCCACGGTGAACTCCCTCGAAGGCAGCAACCTTGAACCGGGAGCCATCGCTACAAACGGTATCGTGAACTTCCCCCAGGGACAGACTGAACCGATGAACATCGGTTCCGTTCACCTGCTGAACTCTGCGCAGAACTCCGCTACGGACAGGTGCCGTGTGAATCAGAGCTCCGTCCCCTCTGAACTCTGCCAGACTTCCGTGGTGAGCGAAGAGGCAGGTGTATCCTTGGAGGGCATCTACGAGAAGGTGATGAGCACCTGCATGACCACTGGAGCGAAGAACAACGGAAACTGGATCGCCTCTGAGAACCTGTCCGGTGGAGACACGGCTACGCTGCGTGGTGGATGCTATGACTCCATTCTCATCGACGCTAACACGGTCGTCGCTCAGGAGAACGGCAACACGCCTACCATCTCCTCTCCGGGTGAAGTCTTCCTCCGTCCAGGCGGTTCCTACATTCAGCGCAAGGGTACGTCTCTCAGGGCTGATTCCACGGATGCGAACAATCCGGCTCTGGTGCGTTTCTACAGTGCAGGTGAGCAGTTCTCCTTCGGAAACTCAGGACAAGCGACTTTTGGTACCGCTGATAACGTCAACTTCGTCGGTCTCGTCGCCGGTAACAACTTGAAGTGCACCAGTTACGTGCCTACGGGTGGTGTTGGTTTTGTTCAGGCGAAGCCTCTGAACATCACGGGTGGTTTTGCGTGCAAGACGGTTCTCTTCGGTGATAAGACGAGCATCACCCGTGACGCTGAAGCGTCTGCTCAGTTGAAGCCGAACCCCTCTGGTGCGTACGTCATCTGGCACACGACGACGTATCAGACGACGGATGCCAGCACGGTGCTGGGAACCTGATTCGGGGATTCTGAAACCCCCGTCTGCACTGTGCTTCCATGAGATGACCTGCGCCCCCTGTAGAGGGGGGTGCAGGTCATCCTAGCTATTCCTTGAAAATGACCGATAGAACTAAGTAGGAAGCATAAGTCGATGGATCGGCTTATATAAGCGTCATAAGGAAGGTAGTTATGGTAGAAATCAACTCCTTCGCATCTCTGATGAAGAAGCGAAGAGAAGAAGGTTGGTCCCTCGTGAACACTCTTGTCACGGTGGCCTTGACTTTGATCATCGGAACGGTTGCCGTTTCGCTCATTGTCGTGGCTCAGCGTGGAAGCAATCAGTTCACGGATACGGTGATGACGGAGGCAGAGCTCAACAATGCTATGTCCTCTATCACCCGGCAGCTGACCACGGCTGAATCCATCGTTCTCGCAGACGACAATCTCGTCAAGGTAGCGAACGTGGAGAACGATACACGTCAGGATACGACGTTCTTCGCTTGGACCCCTGCTCCTGAAGCTAAGAAGTGGGATGAGTTCAAGCCTTACCTGACCGGGGATAACGCTACCGGCCAGGCTCTGTCCGTTTCTGACCTTCCTAACTTCCCAGCGGTTGTCTCCGCTACCTCTTCCTATGACAACGAGGGTAACCCGGTCAACGAGAAGCCTGCTGTCAGGGTTCTCGTCAATGGTTATATCCAGGATCCGGACACCCCTCTGTTCACCTACTTCAACGGTGATGACGCTGCTCTTACAACCCCTGTCGCTGAGGATACTGTGAACTCCATCCAGCGTGTTCAGGTCCAGCTGCGTGCAATCGTAGAGGGCCGTGACGCTCCGATGGAGCTTGCTTCCTCCATCACCCCTCGTGCCGGACTTTCCGGTACTCTCGGTGAGAGCAACATCGGTTCCAACGAGGTTCCCGCTTCCGTGACGCTGACGGGTACTCTGCCTCCTCGTACCACTGAATCCACTCTGACATGGAACGCAGTGGACGGTGCAGACTCCTACACCCTCTACAGGGAGAACAACAAGCAGGAAGTCTCTCCGAAGGTCGTCGGAACCACTCAGGGTACAACCATGAAGGATCCAGGTCTGACCGCAGGTGAGACCTACCGTTACCACGTAGTTGCAACCAACGTGAACGGTCTTTCCCCGAAGTCCAACGTGGTCGCCCTGACTGCAACGCCGCCTGCTCCGGTTCTCTCCGGTGAGGTCAATGAGTCCTTCCACAATGACCTGTCCTGGACGAAATCTAACGGTGCTGTAGGCTACCGTATCCTGAAGGACGGCGCAGCGTGGAAGAGCGTGTCTGGTATCAACACCACGACCATCACTGACACTGACACGAAGGCCGGTGAAAGTCACAAGTACAAGGTTGTAGCATACAACAATGCAGGTACGGGCAGTGGAAACACTCTCGGTGCCGGTGACTCTCCGTGGTCCAACGAGATCACCCTGTTCTCCAACCCTGCAGCTCCGGTTCTCTCCGGTTCTGTCAACAAGGGTGACAGGAATCTGAAGTGGACCAGCGTGCCGGGTGCTACCGGGTACGAACTGAAGCGTATCTCACCGAACGCTAAGACGTTCCCGACCCAGACCACGCTCACCCGTGTTGACAACGACCAGATCAAGAGCAACGACTTCCGTTACCAGGTCCGGGCGAAGAACCCATCCGGCTGGAGCGATTGGTCCAACATCGTAACCCTGAACCCTGTACCGGCTCCGGTGCAGCCGAAGGTCTACGACTACACGGATAGCTCTACGACCTACAATATGATGAACCGTACCACCTGGCCAGCTTCCGCTCAGGCAACATACTACGAGTGGAGGATCAGCAAGGTAGACCGTGGAAGCGGTGACGTATGGACCAACGATAGCTGGACCAACACGGGAACGAACCGCCAGCAGGATCACAACCTTCCTGCTCGTGACTCCGACTCCATCTCCAGCTACGACGTGCGTGCATGTAACTACACGGGTTGCTCCACTGACAAGTGGGACATGGGAACTCAGCCTCCGAGCCTCTTCGAAATCACAGGATACCAGGAGAAGTCCCGTACGGGTTACCACTCCATCCGTGGTGACATGAATAGGGACCTCGACCCACAAGCAGCTCGCTTCATGTGGACCGAATCCACCAACGCTGATAACTACTACTTCGATGGTGCATACAAGACTCAGACACTCGGTGCGAACTCTCGTGACGTATGGATCGACAGCTACACTCCAGGTCAGGCTTGGGAAGTGAAGATGGACGCTAAGGGTAACCAGAGCGGCATCACTCGTAGTGCCAAGCAGTACAAGTGGCAGTCCACTCCTGCTCAGCCGCACAACATCCGGTTCAGTATGCAGTACACGGGTGCCTCCAACGGCAAGACCCGTATGGCCTTCATCGCTGACGGCGGACGTTACCGTGCATCTGACGGAAACCACGACAGCATCCAGCTGCGCTACGGTGACCGTTACAAGTGGCAGGACAACCAGGACTGGCGTTACACCAACACTCCAAGCGAGGCATGGGCTACATGGACCGGTCAGCGTTCCACTGCCGGATTCTGGAAGAAGGATGCTGGACCAGCTAACCTCGGCGGAATCGCATGGGGACGTACTTACAAGTCCCTCGCTAGCGGTTACGCAGGCTCCACTATCTCCCAGGATAGCCAGATGGGTCGTGGATGGTGGATGACTGACGGCCAGGACGATGGACAGTTCAACGGCGGTTACCGTGGGCTCTGGTCAGGAACGTCCACGAACATCAGCAACAGGTGGACATCCTACGACTCCGGTAATGCTGCGCCGGATGTGAGCGACTGGACAACCGTTCCGTACTCACAGCGTAACTACCCGTTCAACCATGAAAACGGTTTCAAGCGAGACTACTACATGGTGACATCCAGGTAAGTCTGACTTGCCGATACAATAGGGGACAGAGGAAACTCTGTCCCCTATTGTGCATACAAGGGAACATGAAAGGAACACAATGGTCAGCCTAGACAGTAGCAGGAAGAAGCTCATCGCTATCGTCATCATCATCTGCGTCCTCGTGTCGGGCCTTCTCGTAGGAGCGGCAAGCCTCTTCCAGAAGAAGACGGAAGAACCGCTCTACAAGGCAGAAGACAAGATCACCGAAGGTGAAGTTGAGATCGTGGATAAGGAAGCGGAAACCGTCTCCTATATCCCAGATGAAGCCACCTCCGTCTACTCCGTTGCGCCTGCAAACGCTGAAGAGGCTCAGAAATGGTGGACCTCCATCGCCAAAACAGCAAAGTACCGGCTCGACCTTGCAACCGACATCACACCCGTAGCAAACTCCATCAAGCAGGTGAGCCTTGTCGCCCTTCCCGACGATGAGAGTTACCGTGAAGAGGTCGGTGCCATCATCGAGGTCAAGGACGGAGAGAACGTCGCTCATGTCCGTGACTACCTTGCAAACATGAACCCTGAACCCAACGGCTCCGTCGTGTTCCAAGACGGAAACATTATCAGCATCGCCCCTCCAGGACTCATGGCAACCTTCGAGGAGGTAGGATCTGGTGAAGCAGAGAATATCCTCTCCAACCCCGTCTTCGTAGAGGACACCGAAGGAGCAAAGGACTCCATCTTCTGGTACGACTTCGAGGGCTTCTTCACCTCCATCACCACGGAGGGCGTTCAAGAGGAATACCCGGAAGCTATCAACAACGTGAAGCACAAGCTCATGGGATTCCAGGATAACACCCGCTGGCTGGGAACAAGCGATGACTTCGGACAGACGTGGATCGGTCACTTCCCATCGGGAGGCTACGACAAGGAGCTCCAAGACCTCGGAGCCTACGAAGCAGCAGCGATGGACGAGTTCACCTACAATGAAGGGCGTCCGAACCAAGAGGGTGAAGATTCCTCTGAGGACTCCGCTAACCCAGGAAGCGAGACCGCTCTCCCCGGCTCCGAGGAAGCTCCCGCTGAGGGCGAGGATACGACCCAGAACACCACTGAGGAAGGCGTAGTTCCTGAAGACCCAGGAACCACCCCAGAGGGTGATATGGAAATGGAGGGCGGTGACTTCGTATCCGGTCCTTCCATGATGGCCCTTGACGCAGTTTCCGTCCGTGCGAAGGCAACCCTCCCGAGCGAGGAGCGTCCGCCTAGTGCTGAGGGCGATGAGGAGTCCCCTGCTCCGAGCGATGAAGGCGAGAACGCTGAGGAAGGTGAAGAGCGGCCAGTCACCACCGGCGGCGTTGTGGACTGGACCTCCCCGGACGGTTCCGCTGTACAGCCGGACGAGGATGAGGCTCTGGACTACTACGATTCCGTCATCATGTTCTCCCCGGTGTCCCTGACCAACGCTATGACCAGCAGCGGTATGTACCCGACGAACATCCACCTGCACACCCTGAAGGTCAAGGAAGGACTGATGGAGGTCACCACGTCCTACACGAGCGAAACAGTGGAGAACGAACTGCTGGGTGAGGAGGCGTACCAGGTGAGTCCTGAAGAGGCAAACAAGAGTGCGCTGGAATCATCAGCCGGAATGGAATGAGTTTCACCCTTTATGACAATAGGCCCTGTTATCGGGGCCTATTGTCATTTGATATAATGATCGGTAACAGAGTGCATGAAGATTTGTTAGCATCCATGTTAGTGATTCTGTGAGAATGCATGATGAATATGGCCAGACAATACCGAAGGATAAACGAACTCACTCAGACTGACGATTGCATGAGACTATACACTCCACCTGTTACGTCACCATTGTAAGGAGTCAGCAATGAGCCTCGCTATTGCAGATAGCCGTTTCCCGTGCGTACCCCGTTTCAGCAGTTCAGTTGTGCAGGACATTCCTGACAACTCACCGGAACGTCGCACGGTCACATACCACTGTTCACAAGAACACACGTTCTCCGTGGATTTCATCGCCAAGGCAACCATCCCTCCCATCTGGGAGTGCGCTGAATGTGAAACCATCGCTCTGAGATTGTGAACCCGTAAACCCCCGTATGGTAAACTGGGGGTATGGCTACGAAGACTACAGAATACCGCTGCACCAACTGTTCCGCTACCTACCATCAGTGGATGGGTAAGTGCAATAAGTGTGAGGAGTGGGGGACTCTTGAAGAAGAGGAGATCCGCTCAACAAGCACCGGAGTAGGAACCAAGACAAAACGGGGGACGACCATCGCACCGAAGAGTGCGAAATCCATCGTCCAATCCGCTCAACAAGCGACGAAGAAAAAGCGCATCGTCACCGGCATTGGAGAGTTTGACCGAGTAGTCGGCGGAGGACTCATCCCCGGAGGAGTGACCCTTCTAGCAGGCACCCCCGGTTGCGGCAAGTCAACCCTGACTCTCGCTCTCGCAAACAAGATCGCCGCCCAGGGCAAGACTTCTCTTATTATCTCCGCTGAAGAGACAGAACACCAGATCGCAGACCGAGCTCATCGTATCGGTGCAGACGGTATGGATAACCTCTACGTCATCTCTGACAACAACCTGACCAACGTTCTCGCCTACATCGCAGAGATTCAGCCGGAGTTCCTGGTCATTGACTCCCTGCAAACCATTGCTTCCCCCGACATCGAATCCTCGCAGGGAAGCGTGTCACAGGTCAAGGAAGTCGCTTCCGTCATCACACAGACGGCGAAGGAATCCGACATTCCAACCATCATCATCGGTCACGTCACCAAGGACGGCAATATCGCAGGCCCGAGAGCCGCTGAACACGTCGTGGACGCCGTACTCAACTTTGAAGCCTCCGATGATTCCTCCATCCGTATGCTCAGAGGAGTGAAGAACCGATTTGGCTCCACCGACGAGGTAGGATGCTTCGAGCACTCTGAGAACGGGCTGGAAGAAGTACTCGACCCTTCCGGTGTGTTCTTGGAGAAGCACGCCGAGACTGTATCCGGGGTAGGGGTCTCCGTGGTCATGGAAGGCAACCGTCCGATGCCAGTCGAGATCCAATCCCTTGCTATTCTCAGCGGTATCCCTGTTCCCCGGAAAGTCACCAGCGGTATCGACCCCCAGCGTTCCATCATGCTTCAAGCGGTAGCGCAGAGACACGGTAACGTGATCCTGGGTAACCATGATGTCTATGTGTCCTCCACCGGAGGGTTGAAGATCCGTGATACCGGAGCGGACGTAGCAACCATCATCGCTGTCGCTTCTGCACGAGGAGGGTTCAACCTGCCCTCGAACCTGGTAGGTATCGGGGAAGTCTCCCTGACAGGAGAGATTCGCAGAGTCCCCTACCTGGACCGCCGTTTGGAGGAGGCTCGGAGACTGGGATTCGAGATGGCTATTGTCTCCAAGCACGCTGATCCGGCGAAGCTGAAGAAGAGTCGTGAGATGGGTCTGACAGTAGTAGAGGTATCCAACGTTCATCAGCTTGTTCAGTTCTTGGGTAACATCAGCGGAGGCTGACCGATAGACTATTGGTGACTTGAAAGGATTATGAACGGATGATGAACATGAAGAGGTTGATTGCTGTCCTGGGGTTGAGCGTAGCAGTGCTATCAGGCTGTGCGTCGAACGCTCAGGTCGTACCTGCTCCCCCTCCAACCGAAGCTCCTGCCTATGAGACTCAGGAGGGTATAACTGTTCCCGGTGAGGAATTCGAGTACACCGCTCCCGGTGTAGTCAATGCTGAGAAGGCTCCTACTCCGAAGCCTACCCCTACCCCTACCCCGACGCCGACTCCCACCCCTGAACCTACCCCTGAGCCGTCAGAGACCCCAGCAGAGGGTGAAGTGGGTACGCCGGTTGAGGATGAGCCTACAGAGGGGACGAAAGATTCCTCTGTAGAAGCTCCGAGCCGTGGTGGTGAGCGGGTGAACATTCCGGTCTCCGAGGTGAAGCAGTACGCTTACTATCAGGTCGTGGACACCTACAATTGGGATGCTTCCGAGTTCACCTGCTTGGATAACCTATGGGAGAAGGAGAGCAACTGGAGGTACACGGCTGAGAACCCGTCCTCCGGGGCCTACGGCATCCCCCAGTCCCTCCCTGGAAACAAGATGGCTGCGGCCGGTTCTGATTGGAGAACCAACCCTGAGACCCAGATCGACTGGGGCCTTGATTACATCGAAGGCCGTTACACTACTCCGTGTGCGGCTTGGGCGCATTCTCAGCGGAGAAACTGGTACTGATAAGCGGGTCATATGGGACGGGGCTGGAGTGCAGTGATGGTATGTCTCGTGGCTCTCTCCCTGAGCGGGTGCAAGACCACGATGGTTACCGTGGAGTCCGAAGAGTACACGGGAGGCTCCAGAATCTGCTACAATGACTACTACCTAGTACCCTCTCAGGTAGCGAACGATCCCGAGCGTGTAGAAGAACACATCGAACGATGGGACCGGAAACCGTATGAGCGGGGTATCAAACCGTGTTGAGATAGGAGTTTCTGCGCTTATGTGGAGAAAAAGGACTGACGAGAACGCAGTGGAGGATCCGCTGGAGTATCTGTCCGAAGCCTTCGACAAAGGTGACACTGCCCCTGTCAGGAAGAAAAGCGGAGCCATCGCTGGTCTCTCCGTGCTCACTATTGTCATGGGACTCATCATGGCCCTTCTCATCACCCCGCTCATGATCCCATCAGTAGCGGCCGCCCAAGCCGGGAACCACTACTGGAAGAACCTGGACGGAGAACTCCCCGACCTGCCCCTGCCCCAGCGTTCCAAACTCTACACGGCAGACGGGAAAGAGATCGCAGAGTTCTATTCCATCAACCGAGTCAACGTCTCTCTGGACGAAGTTCCCGATGTCGTCAAAGAAGCTCTCATCAACACGGAGGACGCCCGTTTCTATGACCATGAGGGCCTGGATCGCAGAGGTATCCTCCGAGCTCTCATCACGAACATCACCGGAGGTGGAATCTCCGAAGGTGCCTCCACTCTCACTCAGCAGGTCGTGAAGAACACGCTCATCGTCAACGCTGCGACCGAGGAGGAAGTCAAAGCGGCTTCCGAGCAGACCATTGAACGTAAGGTCGAGGAAATCAAGTACGCCGTGGAGCTGGAGAAGAAGTACTCCAAGGATGAGATTCTAGAACAGTATTTGAACATCTCCCTGTTCTCCAATGGAGTCTACGGTATCGGTACGGCGGCGAACTACTACTTCTCGAAGAGTGTGGACGAGCTGACATTGGAGGAATCTGCCCTGCTTATCGGACTGTTGAAGAACCCTACGGGTTACAATCCGAAGAAGAACCCGGAGAACGCTATCGAGCGTCGTAACGTGGTGCTGGGACAGATGCTCCGTTACGGCTCCATCACCGATGAGGAGTATGAGGAAGCGAAGGACACTCCGCTGGAACTCAACCTTGCATCGCCTGCTCAGGGCTGTGAGAAGAGTGCCTACCCGTACTACTGCCTGTGGGCTATTGAAACGCTGAGGGAAAGCAACACCATCGCCCCGACTCAGGAGGAGCGGGACGCTCTCATGTACCGAGGCGGACTGAAGGTGACGACGAACCTCGATGTGGACGCTCAGAAGAAGCTTCAGGATACGGTGAATCAGGCTCTGGGGAAGAACAACCGGGTTGCAAGTTCTATCGTGACCGTGGAACCGGGTACGGGAGCGGTCGTCGCTATGGCGCAGAACCGGGACTTCGGTGACCCGTCGAAGGATAGTCAGAAGACGAAGCACACTGAGGTTGACTACTCTACGAGGGTTGCTTTCCAGAGCGGTTCCGTGTTCAAGATGTTCACCCTTGCCGCCGCTCTTGAATCCGGGATGAGCGTGGACGCCGTTGTTGACACCCCGAACGTCTATAAGCCGAAGGGGAAGAACTACCCTCCCGGTGGATTCAAGAACGCTACTCGTGGTGCTAGTGGACCGCTGACCATGTATGAGGGTACAGCACGCTCCTCCAATACCTTCTTTGTGAAACTCCAGAACCAAGTAGGAGTTCTCAACGTCGCTGAAATGGCTGAGAGCATGGGCATCTCCGTTCCCCGTGAAGGACCATACGCTGTGACAGAAGAGGACGCCGCTTTCACTCTGGGTACGATTGACGTGTCCCCGGTGCAGATTGCGAACGCTTATGCTACTATCTCCTCCGGTGGCATCTACTGCACACCGACGCCCATTCAGAAGATTGAGGCGTGGGATGACAGGCCGGTGCCGAACGTGGAACCGGATTGCGAGCGGGTGATGGCTGAGACGACCGCTGATAACGTGACAGACGTGCTGAAGGGTGTCATCGACGGTAAGGACGATTTGAGGACGGGTAAGCGTCAGAGTCTGGGCCGTCCGGCGGCGGGTAAGACGGGTACGACCAACTCTGCTGGTGCCGCTTGGTTTGCAGGTTTCACCCCGCAGTACGCTACCGCTGTATGGGCCGGTGACCCGAGGGGTGGAAGCAAGTACCCCTTGTCCTCCGGTGTGCGTCTCTACGGTGATTATATCTCCGGTGTAGCGGGTTCCACTGTTCCGGGTCCGATTTGGAAGAATGCTATGGAGGACTTACACGAGGGTAAGGAGAAGCTTCCCCTTGCAGGAGCTTCAGCGGATACGGTGCCGAACAGCATTCCCGATGTGAGGGGAATGGAGGTCAGTGCGGCGGTGACTGTTCTCCAGAATGCCGGGTTCGAGGTTTCCATCAGTGATACAATGGCTGAGGAGAACGAGTATTCCAGTCCTAATCATGTAGCTTGGCAGACCCCGGAACCGGGTGACCTGACTACAAGCAAGTCGCATGTGCAGATTACGCTGGAACTCACTCATGGATCTGATGAGACGTGGACCGTGGGGCCGTAGGAGGGCCGTTACAGGCTGAGAGCGGGTGAGGAGTCCTCTGACCGCTGATAGGACCGTATAACCCCCGTAGGAGGCTGAGCGTGGGTATACCCGTTTTCATGCCTGTGACACGGTATAGCCGATAGACAAGTAAATCATCCCCGTGAAGGAGTAAAGAGAGATGCTAGACAATCAGAATTTTGGAGAGCAGGGAGTCTCAGCGGCACAACTGTTGGAGAACCAGCCTGAGTTCTCTCAGCCGTCCCGTAAGGACCGTAAGTACATCGCTGATGAGGTGGACGAGTACGTAGGTGTAATCCGTACCGCTCTGTCCCAGGAGTACGAGGAACGCAAGATCGCTCAGGATGCTCTCAACACGACGAAGAAGAAGCTCGACGCTTCTGAAACGAAGGTCAACGATCTCACTCTGATCCTCCAGAGCAACGGACAGTACGACCCGAGTTCTCTCAACCGTGACCTTATCCCCTTCGATGAGAACAATGGTTCTCAGGGATCCGTCTCTGATGCCGTAGACGCTGAAGGATGGAGTGCAGGACTCTCCAGCGAGATGTCTCACGAGCAGGCTCTGGAGAAGCGCATCAAGGAGCTTGAAGAGGAGAACAACACTCTCTCCCTCCGTCTCGCAAAGGCTGAAGGCCGGAGCAAGGTCTTCGGATCCCGTGAGCAGGGCATGGACGAAGGGCCGGTTGATGAGCCGACTGACCTCTTCGAAGATGAGGCATGGAATGATGAGCAGGAGGATGTGAACATTCCGAAGTCCGATCCGATTCCCGCTCCTACCGCCCCGGTCACCCCGCCGCCCCCGGTACAGCAGGAACAGCAGTACGCTGAGACTCAGAAGAATGCTTCCGGTTACCGTTACGTGGATGAGCAGACAGGGCAGGTCAACCTCTCTGATACGGAGAAGAGCAGTCTTATTCTCAGTGAAGCAGCGAGCATCGCTGAACGGCACATCTCCTCCGCTCAGGATTCCGCTCAGAAGATCGTCACCGACGCTGAACAGCAGGCGCAGAAGTTTGTGAGCGAGGAGCGAGGCCGGATGGAAGAGGCCGAAGCGAACCTGGAGCGTGCGAACAACCGTCTCCGTGAGATCGCACGAGTCCACGCTGATGAGGCGCAGGCACTCCAGCAGTTTCTCAACTCCTCTCAGTCGAAGTCAGATGAGGTGAGCCACTTTGTGAAAGAGGACACTCAGCCGAGCGTCGAAGCTGTTGAAGACCGTCAGCATGAGGACACCGTTGTGAAGCCCAGCGATGACTGGAATCACACGGGGGATCGTGTTCAGCACAACAGGGGTAATGGACCGCCTCTGGATGAGTTCTACTCAGGAGCCTGAGTGACATACTACTGATGATGGTTGCGTTTCTGTGTTAGAATGGAAACGCAACCATCATTTGTCCTATGAGGAGTGAGATTAGTGAGCCGAAAGACCGTACTGACACTGAGTTACAGCATCGGTGTACTCCTCTTGCTCGTGCTCGGTGTCAACGTCGCAGTCTACGGAGGCATGAAAGCCATGTTTCCCAATGCCTCGCTCACCGGAGAGTACCCGCCCGATGAACAGGATGAGCGGGACGGGGTTATCCCTACTCAGCCCGTCCGTACTGATGTCGCCGTTCCTGCACAGCAGGCCGTGGATTCCATTATGAAGAAGGAACCCGCCGCCGTGAAAGACTGGCAGGGTGGAGAACCGAATCAGGGAACCCCTGCAAGCGTCTACGCCTGGGTGTGCGGAGAGCTCAAGGGTAAGGGAATCCCCCAGCCTCTCGTAGCGAACTCCAAGACTTACACCGAAGGGGGACGAAAGAACTTCACCACCATCGTCGCCTACGCTTATGGAGCAGGTGAAGGTGGAACGGCAGTCAACTCTCTCAAAGATCAGGCCCGTGACTGCGGAAGCTCAGGAGGTCTCAGCGACACTCAATCTCCCGTCAGTGATTCCAATGGTGGATTCACCGCCTACTACTTCTCAGGAAGCAAACGAGTCAATGTCAACATGTGGTCACTTGGAGATGTGGTCCTCTCCGTCTCCTCCACCTCGAATGGTGCGATGACCTCTGCAACGGATGAGTTGGATGATTATGCTCGTGGCCTCCTGCGCCCGATGTGTCTCTCCCTCCGTAGTCCCCGTGAAGCCATCACCCGTAACCCGTATGTGAACCCGGAAGCCTACACCGGATGGGAGAAGGGACGAAAAGTTGACCTGAACCGGAACATCGCCGGTATCAATCCGGGAATCGTAGACCTTGAAGAACCGCTCGTCGGACACTCCTTCGCCATCGGGCGTGTCCCCGGTGAGAACGATATCCCGCTCCTGAATGAGATTCCGGGGAAGACCATTGAGTACACGAAGGTCAGGATTCCCAAGGCTCCTCTTGCCCCGTACCCTGACATTCTCCCCGATGCGGTGGATGAACCTCTGAGCAAGCCGAAGAACCCGCATGTCCCGGAATCCTCCGTGACTGTTGCTGAGCGGGTGCGAGATGATGACGGACCCGGTTGCGGCTGGGCATTCGCCGGTCAAGCCGCTCCGAAGTTTGATGACACAGCGGAGAAGGAAGCCGCTGACCAGCGTGAGAACGAAGCGCAGACGAAGATGCAGACTGAGCAGAAGACGTACTACAATCAGGTTGCTGATTATGTCCGTGACTACGAGGCGTACGCTCTCTCCGTAGCCGCTTACAAGGATTACTACGACGAGGTTGAAGAAGTCCGTGACGTATGGAACGACATCAAGAACAAGCGTGCCGACTACCGTGAGAAGCTTGACCAGTACTACGAGGACAAGGAGAACCGGGAGGACTTCATCAAGCGTCAGGATGAAGCTCAAAAGCGGTATGACGAGGCGTTGGAGAAGTGCCGTGTCTACAACGAGGACATGGACGAGTACAACGACGCTATGGACGAGGACCGGGACCGTTACGAGCGGGAAGCCCGTGAGTGGAGAGAACGCAAACTCCGTGAATGGGAGGACAACCGCCCAGAGCCGGAACCGACCCCTGAGCCGCAACCGACTGAAGAGGGCGAGGATGGAGAACCTGCACCGCCTCCTCCCCCGCCTGCCCCTGAGCCGGAGCCGGACATCCCGGATACCCCGCCTGCAAACGAGGTCAGGCCGGTAGGAGATGGGATCGACAAGCCTGCCATGCCGGACGGTGTGAGCTGTCCTGCGCAGAAGCCCCGGATTCTCAATCAGGCGATTCCGGCTGAACCGAAGGTGCCTGCAAAGCCGGATGTGGAGCTCCCGGACGCATGGGATGACATTCCAAACTGAAAACCCCGTGAATCCGATATATCTAGTAGGAGATACACTAGACAAGGAGACACATGAGGTATCGGGAAGAACGGGAAAGCGGCTTCGGCCTGGCGGAAATGATGGCAGTCATCGTGCTCATCGGCATCATCACGTCCATTGCTATACTCGCTACGTCCAATCAGAGGAAGAAAGCGGCTGAGCTCTCACTGATGAATGATGTGAAGGCGATGCAGACCGACGTGCAACAATACTGGACCGGAGCAGCGAAGCAGTACCCTCTGGCCTCCGCTAAAGTTCCCGTCACTCATACTGGAGAGCGGGTATGGGTACAGGAATCCGATGCCACCATTGCATACAGCGTGACAGCGAACCGGAAGGACTACTGCATCAACGCCTCCAATGGAAGCACCACCTTCTACTATAAGCACAGCACCGGAGAGAGCAAGTCACCCGTCGTCTGTAAGTGATGCGTTCTCCTGCACCCCTGTGACACCCTACCCGTCAAGAACGTGAGTCGTGTCATAGGGGTGTGCTACAATAATCAGAAACTTCCCAATCCTGTTGAAGAAGAGGACTATTCATGCCAGTACTCCCCACCATCGCTCTCATCCTCCTCGGAGGAGCCCTAGCAGCGTCCTTCGCCTCCTTCGCCTTCGTCCTCGGGGAAAGGCCAGCACGAGGAGAGAGCATCGTCCACCAGGATTCCTACTGTTCCAACTGTCGCACCCCGCTCAGACTCATCGACAACGTTCCCATTCTCGGCTGGGCTCTCAACGGCGGCAAAGCACACTGTTGCAAGAAGCCCATCCCCGCTGAGTACTTCTTCGGTGAGCTCATCTTCTTCGCCCTTGGAGCAATCATCACCGCCCGTTTCCTCTTCGGTGTGCCGGACTACTACGTGTACAGCTTCGGACCCCTCTATGTAGGAATCGCCGCCTTCTTCATCCTGTCCGTATGGTGGAAGTGGGAGACCATGAGACGGCAGGAGCAGAACTTCACCGTCTACATCGAGCCTCCTGTAGAACTCCCATCCGTCATTGCGAACAGTCATCAGTACATCTACGCTCAGGCGTTTGTGAACTCCAGGAGGAAAGCATGATCCCTGAAATCGAGTTCAAGAAGATGATCGACAAGACCCTCTTCGAGAGCGCAGAGCGAGACCGTGAGAATCAACAGTATTTCCGGGAGGCTCGTGACATTCTGGTGAGAGAAGGGCTGATTCATCGGTTCTCAGCTCGAACCGACGTGTCTGACATGTACTACGGGGTCATCGACGGGGCTAACCTGCTGGAGACCAACCAGGCGATGGAAGACGTGTTCCTCTCCGCCGCTACCGTCGCTGACGGGTACTTCACCAAGGAGACTCCACGGGCAGAGAAGCCCTATATCCTGTCTGCTAACGCCTACCCTCACAGCAAGGCGAATGACAGGTGCAACTCCGCTATTATGATGCTCAGTGAAATCGGCGTGTGCGGCTCCCTCCCTCACTACGATATCCGTTCAATGGACGGAGCATACTCCACTGCTCTCATCACCCTGTTCCGCACCCTGAAAGACCTCTCCTATGAGCAGGTTGAGCCGGTGATTGACTTCATCCTCGGGGACGACAGCGAGGAGATTTTCAAGGGTATCACGGAACTCTTCAACCCTCCCACAGAGGAGGGCAAATACATCATCGGTCTCTCCAAGTCGGATTCCACTGATGACTTCCTGGACGAGAACGGTGACTTGTTCAACCCCCGAATCCGGGAACTGGGCCTCGGAGATCACAACTTCGCTTCCAATGTCCTGGAACCGGGTGAGATGTTCACCCCCTTCACCAAGAAGATGGGAACCATGCTGAAGACAACGGTGAACGGGGTCGCCTCCTACATCGAGGATTCCGATGGCACCGATGAGTACAAAGACCTGGTTCACTCCCTCTACGACATCGGCATGGAGAGCACACTGGATAATCGCCTCTACACCACCTACTTCGCTCCCCTGGAGAATGGTAGGGCGGGTAAGGTGTTCCGCATCGACTATTCCCTGCCGAAGCCTCTTACCGCTCAGGACGAGGACGAGCTGCTAGAACATGCTGATAAGACGATTCAGGTTGTGAACCGTGACATTGTTTCCGTGGATTACCGTGAACCCTACGCTCAGGCAATCGTGGACAAGGAATGCAAGGATCTGGTGAGCAAGTGCTTCTCCAGCTCCCGTGAGTCACTGCGCCTGAAGCTCGGAAACTCGAAGCTCGGCTACTCAGCCACGGAGAACTACCGTACGTGATACACTGGTCACATACCCACAACTCCCTTTGACTCATACCCATATACTCGACTTACCCTTTCAGAAAGGCCGACATGGAACGCTCACTCTTCGGACTCGTCATCCCACCCTCCTCCGCTAATGAAATCCGTATCATGGGCAGCGGAGAGGCAGCCGGGAAAGCCATCGTCGGCAAGTCCATCTACACTCTCATGGACCTTGATGATGGACAGTACCTCTCCATTGGTCTGGTCACCAACATCACCACCTTCAACAAGCAGGCAGGTGACCTCACAGAGCAGTCAATCGACGTTGTGCATTATCAGGAGGCAGAGCAGAATCGAGCTCACAGCAAGGGTACAGACGTGCGTATCGCTACCGTGCGACTCCAAGCGACATTCAAGCAGTTGAACGGATCTGCTACGTGGGATCAGCATGGAGCTTCCCTCCCGACCTCCCCCAGCGCATACTCTCACGTCTATATCATGGACGAGGAGACTGTGTTCTCTCTCATCGACAGGGACGAAGTTTCCTTCCTCGGATACAGTCACCAGTCGAAGACCCTCTCCCCGTTCATCCCCGCCCGGTTCTCCGATGCATCCGGTGCTGTCCACTCTGCATACTTCGCCAAGTCCGGTTCCGGTAAGTCCGTACTGGCGAGCATGAACATGGGTATCAACATGCAGGATATCCACCGGACCATCATCACCGTTGATCCGCAGGGTCAGTGGTCAAGCGAACACGGATTCCTGTACTCCCCGCAAGCCTTCGCCCGTGCGATTGGACGACCCGTGGAAGTGCTGAGAGTGAGCGAGGATATCCGCCTCCTCCCAGAAGTGGAACTTGTTGAACGCCTGCTCACCTACTCAGGGCTATGGAAGCGGTTTATGAAGATGTCCCCTGAAACGAGGGACATTCTCTCCACGGAACTTGCAGAGGATATGGTGTTCCGTTCTAATACATTCGAACTCTCCCCGGAAGAAGCGTTCCGGCGTTTCATGGTGGAGCTTGACAGCGATCATTCCCGCTTGAACAAGATCTACGCCAGCAATGACCGGCGCACTGACCTCCGCAACCGGATGCGGAACCTTCTCCAGATGCGAGAGGTGGACACTGATGGGCAGGAGATCACTGAATACGCTCCATCCCCCCTGATGATTGAACGTGCGCAGCGTGACCTGCAAGACCTCATCAATACGTTCTCCCCGGTGCATAACCTGTTCTCCAAGACCAACGCTCGGGGTAACCCTCGTCATGCTCTCCTCGGGGAACACGGAAAGCTCAGTCGTATCCTCGTCGCTCGTCAAGACAGCGATGACCCGGCACCCTACATCATCATCGACATGTCCAACAGTTCAGCCGATGATGAGATGGCGAAGTATCGGAGTCAGGTGATGGATGACAACGCTCAACTCCAGATGAACAAACTGCTCGGATCGAATGAAGTGAAGACAGCGATTCTCACTCACATCTTCTCCGAGATGACCACCATCGCTGAGCAGGCATTCAACGTGGGTGGTAATCTCAACACGGAGATCGTCTTCGATGAAGCAATGCGATTTGCTATGCCTCCGGGTCAGGCCGAGTCGGATACCGCCAAGGAGTTCACCAACAACCTCGCTGAGTACGCTCGTGACACCAGGAAGTTTGGTATCGGTTGGACCTACATCCTCCAGACGCCGACCGGGTTGAACGACAACATCTTCAAACAGTTGAGCAACTTCTACATCGGCTGGGGACTTGCAGGGCAGGAGTTGAAGAAGATCGGTGAGCAGATGGACGGCAGTGACTACCTCAGCATCTACTCCAGCTTCGCCTCTCCCCGCTCCACGGGCGTCTACCCGTTCATGCTCATGGGCAGCGGTTCTCCTCTGGTGTTCACTCACACTCCGACCTTCATCGACGGTTTCAATGGGATTGAAGAGTTCTTCGCAAACAACTCCCGGTGGATCAATGAGTTGGGTACAACATACGGCAAGGGTACAATCCGGGCTGAAGATGTGAGTGTGAACGTGGGTCGCCGTCAACAGGCAGACGCTCGTAAGGCTCTGCGCTCACAGCGGAAGCAGGCCGAGAAGAAAGCTGAACAGGAGAACCCGCCTGCACCGAAGAAGAGACTGTCAGTAGGGTCGAATCGGGATGACGTTCCTCGTGAGCAGACCGCCCCTTCCTCGAAGCCCCGAAATGACTGGACGGTAACAACGGACGAGGATCCTCCGTTCTGACCCTTCACTCCCTATATTGTGCGTTAGGACTCTAGGGAAGGGAGTGATACCGATGTGTGACGCTTTGCCAGGAGCCCGATGCTCCTCTCATATGCGCAAACAGGTCATAGCGAAGGAACAGGGCATCAAAAGCTCGTATGCGAAGATCAAAGACCTTGACGGTGAAATCCAGAGGGCGCATGAGAGCCATGACATGAGAAAGCTGGACGACCTGTTGAACAAACAGGATACGACGTTCCAGCGTCTTCGTGTACTCCATGATGAGCTTGTCGATGCGAAAAACGACTTCTATACCACCCCGGACGGTATCAAAGAACTCCAAGAAGCAGTGAACAAGGAGAAGAATCCCAAGACCAAGGCTCAGTTGCAAGCAATGATGAATGAAGGCGTGCAGACTCGGCAGCGTCAGAAGCATTCACTCAAACTCGTCAAGAGGAACAAGACCAACCTCGAAAACGTCAACCTCGCCTCCCGTCTCAACAGCCTGGAGAAGTACAAGAGGGAGTACCTGAAAGCTCATGCTGAAGGTGGAGACATCAACGCTCCCCTGGGTCGCTATGTCATTGCTCGTGACCGCATCCTCCTTGCAGAAGCCGGAAACCGTGAAGCTTCGGCGGTACGCAGTGTGAGTCTCAGCGACGCTCTGCGCAAACAAGGAGACAACTCCGATTGGAGCGGGTACTACGCTCGTATCCCCGATGACTACCTGGTGGAGAGCAAGAGCGAGTACTTCCCCTACGGGAATCCGATTGAGCGGGTGAACTCTGTTTCTCGGGATGGTGAAGGCTACGCTGTGACCCTGGCGAACGGGGAGACCATTCGCTCAGGTGAACTGCTCCTACCCATCTATGCTAGAACTCCTGCTCCATCTCATCAATGATAGCGTCGATACGCTCCTTCTCCGCTTGATCTGAGATCGCTTCCCTCTGCACTCGTTCCCTGTTCTGTGCGAGTTGGAACACTCTCACGCTCACAAGAGTCACCCAGAACACCATGAAGAAGAACCCGAAGAGGGGAACGGTGTTGTAGAGGATGAGAGCGAAGATGATTCCCAGTGTGATAGTAGGAACCCGCAGCGAGTACGGGGCGAGCCTCCACATGGTGTTGAACATCGTCTTCTCCTCGAATGTCTCTGCCTTCCTTTCCCATAGCCTAGCACATTGCGCCCCTGCAAGCAAGGCTATCCGTGCAAGGATGAGCAGAAACCTCTAGAACGCCCTGAGAGGCCCCAGAACGCCCCCAGAGGCACAGGGAGGCGCACAGAGACGTATAACGCCGTATAGAGGCACACAGGAGCGTATACAGCGACGTAGGAGGATAGGGGAGTGCAGGAGTCAGAATCCGGCGTTGGAAGTCCGTAGAGGGGCGGTTAGGGGTGCGAGCATCTTACAAGCTCCATCAGTCCCCTCGGAACCCTCTGATCCATCCTTGCGCAGATATTTCTTCTGGATCTCTCTGCCCTGTGTTTCCGGGGGAGGGGAGGAATGGATAGGGGAATTGTATTTCATGTAATAGCTCTCCCGTTTTCCGACCTGTTAGAATGATGGTACGGGGCTTGAACTTGGAGCCCTGAATAAACACCTCCGGTAGTGTGGAGAGTCATATCGTGTGCGTGGGAGCCTCGGTTCCCTGACATGCAGGATAACGTCTGCGTGGAAGTACAATGTTCCCCGGCTGGCCTTCCGGGTGTAGTGAGAGCGAAAGCAAGATTGGCTTACTGAGAGTGATAGAGTTGCGTAAAGGCAGGCCCAGAGCAACACGCCTCCCACACTGGAGGAATCTCTGACCCGTTGATCAAGTTTGTCATCGTGCCCATGTGGTGAAAGAATAGGTGCTGAGAGGCTATCACTCATCTCCCGGCCCTGGTGCAGGCGAATAATTCCCGCAGCACGGTTCTTTGGAAGCTCTCTCGTCGTCTTACAGCGACGATGTAACTTACCCGGTACTCATACTCAAGAACTCACTAGACGAGCGCCCCTGAAAAGGCGAAACTCCCTAATGTGTCAAGAAAGAATCCCCCTTCTGTGTAGTCTAAATCTGCGCAGAGGGGGGATTCCTGGCCTCTCCTCTGCGAATCTACTGCCGAGTGCACACAGACTCCACCTGGCATACCGAGAATACAGGTATACCTCGTGTGAAGGCTTCACACGAAAACTGGTAGCTCATAAAAAATGAAAAATGTGAGCGAAAAATTGAAAAATGGGACGAAGATTTTTTCAAAAATCGTATCAATCCCAGAAAGAAATTCTGGAATCGCCAGAAATGTTCTCAGCGTTCTCCCAGAAAACACTCATGCTGTTCACCAGAAAAGCTCATGGAGAGCTCAGCTTCTCACCAGCTTCCGCCCAGTTTGTTTACAGAGAATCCACTGCGTGATCTCAGCAATCCCAAGCTATGCGCATAGACGCATCACCCGTCTGATTCTCGCCCCGGAAACTCCTCCGACCTGCTATAATGAGAGAGTACAACTACGATCAGAACTCACCATCAGAGGACAACACATATGACTTTCCACATCGGCTTCATCGGAGATACGCACATCGGGTACAGAGCAGGGCACAAGCTCACCGATGAGGGCGTGAATATCCGGGAACAGGACGGCTATGACGCTCTGGGAGAAATCGTAGACCAGTTGCTGCTCCGTAAGGCCGGAGGAAAGCTCGATATCGTCATTCACAGCGGAGACCTCTTCCATACCTCTCACCCCTCCATCCGCAGCATCACATGGGTGCAGTACCAGTTGCGCCGACTCTCCAAGGCTGAGATTCCTGTCTACGTTCTCGCCGGAAACCATGACGCTTCCGATGAGAGGGCAAACATCGCCGCCGTTGCACCCATCAACGATACCAGCCGGGACATCTTCGCTCTCTACAAGCCTGCGGCGATGTACAAGATCGAGCACCCTGCCGCTGAGGGAGACATCTACCTCCATGCCATCGCTCATCATGGACTCTCAGCGAACGAGGCACCTGAAATCACGCCGGTGGATGGTGCTGTGAACATTCTCACCACTCATGGAGCCGCTGTCCACCCGACGAACAAGGTTCTCCTCCACTGTGCAGACTCACCGAGAGAACAGATCATCTCCCCTGACATTCTTCTCAATGACGATCTGAACGTCAGGCTTCTCGGTCACTATCACTCCAGGGGACAGGTCATTCCAGGAACGCACTACGCCGGTTCCACTATCCGTCGAGGCTGGTCCGATGAGCCGGGGAAGCGGGGAGCTACCATCATGGGCGTGGAGCCGGATGGGAGGACTGAAGTAGTGGAGTACATCGACATCGCTCAGCGTCCCCAGCATGACTTGGATCTCATTGACGCTACAGGTCTGACCGGGGAGGACGTGCAGGAGCGGATTCTATCTCAACTTGCTCGCACCACTCAGGACGCTGAAGGTCGCCCTATCCGCCCGATTCTGCGACAGCGGGTGACCAACCTTTCCCCGACCGTGAATCAGACCGTCATCCGTTCAGCACTCCATAAGGCGGCCTCTCATGGACTCACCTGGAGGCTTGATATGAAGACGCTGATGGAGACTCAGGAGAAAGGTGAGAGGGAGTCCCTATCACTGGAGAACCGGCACTCTTTCACCGGGACAGGCATCCTGAAGATGTACGAGGACTTCGCCGGGACTCAGGGCGACGCTCTAGCGCAGTTCTCCGCTGATGAGAAGAAGGAGATCATCGAGCGGGGAGAGAAGTACATCAAGCAGGCGAATGAGCGCACGGAGTAACTGTGACCTGCTATGATGGAGAGGCACAGAACGGCCCTTAGACGGCTCTGGAAAGGGTTGAGCGTCCTCGCACCCGCCTGAGACCCGCTGAGGCCGTAGAGAGCATTCTGCACGCTGTCTGAGCCGCTAGACCGATTGACCACGACTATTGAAACGCTGTACTGAGAAGCAAGGGGAAGCATGTTCGTACTGAAGAGTATCCACCTGAGAAACTTCGGAGCCGTATCCGATTCCACGTTCACACCGGCTGAGACGGGTATGACGAGCATCTACGGAGCAAACGGCAACGGCAAGTCCTCTTTCCTCGACGCTGTTATCTGGGCTCTCTTCGGTGTTCTCCCCCGTGAGAAGAAGCAGTCGGACATGAGGAACTTCAAGGCACCCGATGATGAGAAGACGACCGTTACCGTCGTATTCGAGCATGAGGGGGATACCATCTCTGTCACCCGGAGCATGAACAAGCGGGGTACGGTGACCGCTGATGTGGCTCTCAACGACTCTGGTTCCCCGATGACCAAGACCACCCCGACAACCGCTGTGACGTGGATCAAGAAGCGACTCGGCATCAACGAGGAGGGGTTCACCAAGGCATTCGCTATCAAGCAGAAGGAGCTTGATGACCTGGTGAACGCTACCCCGGCGAAGCGGCGGGAAATAATTGAACGCATCTCCGGTGTCGATAAGATGTCCCTTGCCTTGAAATCAGCGAAGGACTCCGAGAAGGAAGCCCGGATCCGTTATGAGGGCTACCATGACCCTACTGAGGAGGTCAAGGCTCTTGAAACGGTCATCAGGACCGCTGAGGAAGCCTTTGAGTCCCTGAGCGATGACCTTGAAGCGGTGACGATGGAAACGGAGATGAAGAAGCGGGACGCTGAGCGAGCTTCCTCGTTGTGGAAGAAACTCCATTCCAAGAAGCGTGACTATGAGCGTGCAGTGGAAGCCATCGCTTCTGCGAAGAAGGAGAGGGACAACGCTGAGGCGTCCGTGGAACGGTATACCGCTACCCTTGACTCCCTCGCCTCTGACTCCTCTGAGAAGTCCAAGGAGGACGTGGAATCTGAGTTCTCGGCTGCGAAGGAGAAGGCGGGAAAGATCCGAGCTGACATTCAGCGGGAGCAGGATTCCCTTGACGCCCTGGTGAAGCAGTCCGCTCAGCGGGAGAGCCGTATCGCCTCTCTTGACAACGCCTGTTCTCAGGCTCGTGAAGCGGTGGAAAGGGCAGAGTCCCGTCGTGCTGAGCTCGAAGGCCGGTTGCAGGGCGATTTGAAGAATGCTGGACGTGGACTCACCCCTGCTCGGAAGAAGGTGGACGAGGCTACGGCGGTTGTCCATGAGAACACGGCTGCAGTGATGGTGAAGCAGAATCTCATTGCAACGCATCAGAAGGCTATCGACTCCCTGACCTCTCTTGGGGATGACCATACGGATACCTGCCCGACATGTTCTCAGAAGCTTGCTGAGCCTGAGAAGTTCGTGAAGAACTTGAAGCAGGAGCAGGCTGAAGCTGAGCAGGACGTGACCCGGCTGGAAGCTGAGGGACGCAAGGCTGTGGAGAAGTTGGAATCGGAGAAGGCGAAGCTCGATGAGATTGAGTCGAGGATTGCTGAGAAGGAACAGGTCAGCGATGAGCTTACTGCTCTTTCTGGTCAGGTGGAATCTCTCACCGCTGAGCAGAAGCAGAACGAGGAGGCGTTGAAGGCCGCTCAGGAGGAGAAGGTTCCTCTGGTGGACCGTTCTCGCTTGACATCTCTCCAAGAGGAGTTGGAGTCTCTGCTGGATGAGGGACGGAAGTTGCAGTCGGTGAGGGAGAACTTCGACCGGATCGACACTGCCCGGAAGAACCTGGAGACGGAGCAGGCCAGAGCGCAGGATCTCAGGGAGCAGGTCATCTCATTGGAGACGGAACTGCCTGAATCCGTGGACGATGCGAGCATGGAAGAAGCTGAGCGTAACCAGGAGGAGCGTCAGAGGGCGTTGGAAGGGCAGGCTGAGAAGGAGAAGAAGCTCTATCAGGACTACTACGGTCACAAGACTACGGTGGACGTGAAGAAAGCTGAGCTGGAAGCGTTGAGAGCTGATTCGGAGAAGCGTGATGAGGCTCGTCGGTTGTGGGAGAGCCGTGCCGCTACCTCTCACATGATTGCGGAGTTCCGTAAGGACACCATCTCTCGTATCGCCCCAGAGATTGCCGCTTCGACTTCTGCGGTGGTATCCTCCATGACCTCTGATGAGTTCGTGGGAATCAACTTGGACTCGGATTTCACCCCTTCAGTGGTCAGGGCAGATGGTCGTGAAGACCCGGTGAGTTTCCTGTCCGGTGGAGAGAAGTCGTTGGTTGCGCTGTCCATGCTCATCGGTATCGGTGAACTGCTGTCAGGGGGTTCCGGTGGTCTGTTGTGGCTGGATGAGGCGTTGGTGTCTCAGGATGCGAGCAGGCGGAATCTCATTGCGAGCACTTTGCGGAATCTGCATAACCGGCAGGTGGTCATGGTGAATCACACGCCGGACGGCAATGACCTCTCTGATGTGGTTGTTGAACTGGTGAAGGGCGATGCGGGGTCGTATCTGCGTTATGAGTGAGTGAGAGCCGTGAGCGGTTGAGGGGAAGGTCTGCGGGCCTTCCCCTTTTCTGTATTCCGTGTGGGAAAACGTCTGTTTCGGACATGCTATGGGTTGAGCCGATATGAGTGAGGAGAAACATATACGGCAAAGAGGAAAGGCTCGATATGTCAGCGGAATTCAACATTGACGATCTGGTGGAGGAAGCCACGCTCGACGGCGAGGACTTCGATGGGGACAATGATGTTCTCGACGGAGGAGACCCTGCCTGGGAGGGCGAGATCGTGGAATCGGACTCGCCTACTGCTGTCATCTCCACTGAGGAGTTGACTCAAGAGGAAGCCCAGGAACTCACTGAGAACATCCGTTCGACGGGTGAAGTCCTTTACGTGCTCGTATCACAGGCTCACGCCGGGAAAGCGCATCAGGCTCTCGGATATGAGTCCTTCGAGTCCTATGTCAAGGAAGAGTTCGGGATGTCCCGGTCTCGGGCTTACCAGCTCATCGGTCAGGCAAACGTCATCAAGGAGATCACGGATGCTGTACCGGAGGGGACGGAAATCTCCATCTCTGAAGCGGCTGCTCGTGATTTGAAGGGAATGCTGGACAAGGTGGTTCCGTCCATTGCGAGCCGGACGGAGAACATGAGTCCTGAAGAGGCTAGCCGGGTTGTCGATGAGACGATTGATGAGTTCCGCTTCGATGACGTGGGTGGAGGCGACGGAGACGATGACTTCGACAACCTCTCCGATGAGGACATTGATGCTCTCCTGAATCAGAGCATGATGAACTTCGATGAGGAGTTCATGGGCGATCTTCGTGACCGTGAAGGGTTCTCTGCTTCCTCGGGCGGTCCTCCGCTCGGCGGTGGCGGTGGAGGCGGGGGAGCCGGTAGTTTCGGTGACTTCGACATGGAGCTCCCGGATTTTGATATGGAGCTTCCTGACCTGGACGGCGATTTCGACTTGGACGATGACGATGATGACAGTGATTCTGCGGATTATGACATCATCTACGAGTTCTACAACGTCATCACGACTCTGAGCACTCTCCCGGACCCGGAGAAGATCATTTCCAACATTGCTGAAGCACGGGTTCAGCAGATCAACGAGTCCACGGCGAAGGCTTTGGAATGGCTCACTGAGTTCTCCGAGAAATGGGAGGAGAAGCAGAGGGGCGAAGCACAAGACGAAGAATGACCGATAGTAATACATAGAGAGACTTCACAGAGGTCTCACAACCGTTGTTCATAACTCATCTATACCAGAGGAATCAAAATGTCGAATTACTTGTCAAAGTGGAAGGATAACTTCTCTTCCGTGCAGCAGAACGAAGAGGGTGCTGACATCGTTCAGACCATCGTTATCATCGCACTCTTCGTCGTTGGTGCTGTCGTCATCATCGGTGTTATCTACAACGCCGTGAAGGGACAGGCTGACCGTGTAGGCGAATGCCTCGCAGGCTCCAGCCCGGTCACCAACAATAATCAGAACTGTTGATCTGATTTACATCCAAACGTGAGTGAGGGTGACACGACGCTATCTGCCTGGCGTGCGTGTCACCCTCTCTCCATTTCTCACCATATGAGACCCACCCTGAGATGAACGGGGTGGGTCTCACTGCTCTTTCTATGAGAGGTCCATGAACACCCTTGGGAGGCCGATAGAGGCCCATGTGTGCGAGAACGCACCAGAGACGCTACTGAGAGAGGTTTCATGGAATACGTGCTGGCCCTGCCTATCATCGGGTTCTTCCTCTACTCCGTGCTGAGTTACTACATGGCTGACAAGAAGTACAACTTCATCAGGAATCTCATCATGCTCGGCGTTCTCACAGCCGGATACGTCGGCCTGTCCTTCGTCGTCTCCCATCCCGCTGCCTGGTACCTGCCCCTGATCCAACTCGGAGCGGCCGGAGTGCTGTTCGTGATGATGGTCGGAGCGCTGGGGAAGAAAGTCTCCGGGGCCTCTATTCTCTCCGTGACCGCTCTCATCGCCCTGTCCCCGGCGTTCATGCTTCCGTGGACGCTGGTAGGCGGTATCGTGTGTATCATCCTTGCAAGCATCATCACATCAGCGAATCGGATGAAGCTCGTGAAGAGCATGATGGCGGAACTCGCCTACAACCCTTCCGTGCAGAGTTTCGACTACGGTTACCTGCCTGAACATCAGGACACTATCACCGGAGCCTCCCGGACTCACTTCGTCCCGCTCTACGCTCTCATCGGGGTCTGCCTGAGCATTCTCGCTCAGATTCTATTCGCACAGGTGTTCTAACTCGTCTCACTTGTCTCTCGGACGCTCTGAACGCCTCTCTACGGGCCTAGAACGGGTATACGGGGTAAGAGAGAGCGGTGTCTACATCTGTGGACACTCAGGGGCCGATGTGAGAGCATAGAAAGAGGGAGTGAGCATGATACTCACTCCCTCTTTCCCGTTGTCCACGTCACTCCTCGTCAACCTCTGACCCTAGAAGATCGTCAAGAGAGAAAGTTTTGACATGTCTACTAGGCTTATCGGACGTTGAGGGCTTCTGCGTTTGTCCTCGGGGCGGCTGGACCCTCTGAGCAGGCTTCTTCCCGCCCGGAGTCGGACCCGGTTGCAGAGGCGTATGCCTGTTGTGCAGAGCAGGCTTGAAGTTCTCCACCTGATCTCTTAGCTTCTCGTTCTGAGATTCAAGATCGTCGATGTACTGGTTGAGTTCCACGATGTGCTGCTCCTGCTTCTGCAGCTCCAGGGTGGTCGTCTCATACGTCTCGTAGAGCTTCGTCTTCTCCTCCTCGGAGACTGCGAATCGTTCCTTCAGCTCCAGGTTGCTCCGGGTCAGCTCCTCGATGATGGAATCCCTGTCATCAGCAACCTGTCCTGTCTCCTGGAGTTCTTCGATCTGCTGCCTGGCTGCGTCGAGTTCCTGCTGGAGCTCTTCGCTGTGCTTCTCCATGTTGGACAGGGCTTCTTGCATCTGGTCTCCCCATTCGGAGAGCTCGTTGAACTGCTGCAGGAGGGAAGCGTCATCGTCGTCATCATCAAAGTAGTCAGATGCTTCAGCAATCTCGAAGTCTTCATCAGATTCGAAGTCCTCGTCCGATTCGTACTCACCTTCGTCTTCTTCGGCGTACTCATCCTCGTACTCCTCTTCGTACTCACCTTCGTCCTCGGCGTACTCCTCTTCCTCGTCGGGAACTTCGGCGTCCTCTTCCCCTTCGAGGGAATCAAGGTACTCTTCGAGTTCCTGAGTGTACTGGTAGGAGGCATCGAGTTCACTTTGCAGTCGCTCGACCTCGGATCGGAGGGTGCTGGCTTCGTTGAGAAGGTTATCTGACTCATCACGGGTATTGTTGAGGTCTGCTTCGAGTTCTGCAATCCGGGATTCGAGCTCAGCGGTGTCCTCTGCTGTGACGGGAACCTCTTTACCCTTGGTCTTGCTCAGCGGGTGTTCCTGGGTGATGAAGTCGCCGTTCTCATCGACTAGAGCAACACCCTTGGCTCGGTGAAGCTGGAGCTGGAAGTTCAGGGTGTCGATAGTGTGACGCTGCTCGTTGATGGAGGACGCCAGGGCATGGATAGCCCAGTTCTTGTCCTCGATGGTCTTGATGTAGAAGGCGATGCTCTTGGAAGCCTGCTCTACAAATTCATCTACGTCATCGTAGTAGTAACCCTTCGGCTCCGATTCTACGAATTTGACTCCCTTAGCCATCTCAGGGGTGAGAATCCCGTCTTCGACGTAGATGTTGGTGTCAACACCAAACTCCTCGTAGATGTCCTGGGTCTGCTGATCGTTGTCTGCATCCTGGGGCGCCTTCTGTCCCCTGTTGACTACGGAGGAGATACCTGCTTTGAGTGTGTTCTTGCCGGGAAGCGACCTTCTCTTCTTTGCACTCACGCTGCTCCTCGCTCTCTTCTCAGGGGGTACTCACCGGTACTATCGGAAGCGTGCGTAGCGACTGAGCCTGTCCTTCAGCTCATCCTTCTCATGCGCATCCTGTGTCGCACCGAGTATCCGCTGTTCGCCCGGTTTGCGCTCGCACATGGTTCTCCTCTCGGATGTATTTCATTTCAAGTGTATTTCACTGCTGTTACCCTATGGAGTATAATGGAGCGCAGTGCATCAAAGACGGACAAAAAGGGGTAAACGTCCCTTTCGGAATAAACTGACTCTATCCTTCGTTACTCGACTGTCTTGTTCGAATTTCGTCAACTCAAAGTGGGGAGAGTCTTGGCTAAGAAATATCCAATGAATATCTACTTCTGCCTGAAGCCAGAAGCACGTAACACTACCAAAGCAATCAACCATATCCAATCGATCAGCGAGAAGCGCAACCTCGACAATCTCAGTCTTGTAGGTGTGAACTGCGCATCCGCTCAGGTCAATCTCATCTTCCAGATCAAGCTCAAAGACATCGCCCGTCACGGCGACGAGGAGTGCAACCCTGCTATCAAGGAAGCACTCGATACCATGAATCTCATTTTCCTCCGGCTGTTCGACTACCAGCCCTGCTACTCCCTTGCTCCTACTCAGGAGGAAAGGGATCGGGCAGTGGCACTGCTGGAATCTCTTGCTCCTGCTCGTTCAGAAACTCTTGTACCCGTACCCTTGATTGAAAGGACACCAGATGCTCGAAGCCTTGTCTAAAACCCCTCTTCCTGCAGCTATCCTTGACAGCATGGCAGATGGTCAATGGCACAGCATGTCCAAGATCATGAAGAACAACGCCGCTGTCATCAAGAGTGAAATCGCAGAAGAAGACAAGGCTGAAGCTATCCGGCGCATGTTCCTTGACATCGCTGCAGATGGGTACATTCTCATGGGTGAGAACAACTCCCAGCGATTCACGGCAGAATCCCTCCTCGACTGGCGCAGGTTGCGGGGCATGAGCGACAATCCGGGCAGTATCACCTCCCCTCGATTCTTCGGGAAGATTCTTGAAGATGATGGTTGGGCGTACGCTCCGCTCAGGGCATACGATGTGATCCATTTCAGGGGAACGGGCAAGGTCACAGAACAGAGCGTGCAACGCCTCCTCGGGTGCAGGGGATACGTCACCAAGGATACAGACGGTCTCTTCCGTATCATGTCTCTCTACGGGGATGAGATCTTCGTGGAACTCAAAGAGTGGAGCAAGAGCAACCATCTCGACGTAGCCGGAGCCAGGCTGGATAAGAAGACTATGCGCCGGGAGATCAGTGAGTTGCCGCCGCACTTCTTCGAGGATTTGTGCGGATTCTACGGAAACTTCGCTCATACGTTGTTGAGGAAGAACATGTCGAGTGTGAAAAGGCACATTCCTGACAAGGATGACATTCAGCAACAGATCTACCTTTGGATCATCGACGCTGTGCAACGATACAAGCATGAGACTTGCATCCCGTTCGCCGCCTACCTTGCGCAGTCCTTGAACTCATGGGTATACGATCTGGGACGTAAGACATACGGGCGTTCCATCTCTGATAATGAGCTCAAACTGTCCCGTGCTATCGCTGCTTTCGAGAGTGAGCACAACCGGGCTCCTACTCACCGTGAACTCGCTCAGGTGATGAATGAGACGGAGATGCAGGTGAAGCAGAAGATCAACAGTGTCTCCACGATGAACAGTATCCGTAACATGACCACCTTGGATTCGGAGGACTTCGACATTCCTATTCCGGTCCATGATTCTCCGGCGGCGATGGAGGACTTGAATCAGTCCATCATCTCAGCAAATCTCACCACGGCTGCAGTGCGAGCGGAGGTGAATCCTGTAGCATGGCTGGAGATGTACCACTCCACTTGGGGGTCTCGCAAGAACACGCCGATAGCGGTGATGACCGGCGTAGATGAAGAGACCATCACGACGGGGCGTGAGAAGATTTCTGCTCTCATGCGAGAGAACCTGCAAGGAGAGGCTATCTGAGAAGTGGAACATGTTTACGGAGCGGTATCGCTCATCATCGCTCTGGCCGTTCAAGGATGGTTGACCCGCTTCTCCGTCACCCGTTTCGAGTCATGGACTCAACGGGGTATCCACATCGGACGCTTCGGGTTGAAGAAAGCTCTCATCACTACCAACGTTCTCGCCCTGCTCACGGGCCTGATCGCCGTTCTGCTCATCGGGGACGGGGATCCTATCACTCGGACTCTGCTCGTCCCGTATAGCGTCGCTCTGGTGATGTGGGTAGGCGTGTTCTCCGCTCTCACGGACATGTTCTCCCTGAAAGTTCCCATCGACCTTGCTGTGAGAGGGTATTGGGCGGTGTTCCCTCCCGCCGTCATAGCTATTATCCTGGCCGGGGATAACTGGCTGTTCATTGCTATCAGCGTGTTCGCCTTCTGGTTCTGGGCGATGTTCCTCTACTTCTTCTTCGGAGCCGGATTCGGTCAGGCGGACGTGAGAATGATGATTCTCCATGCTTTCGGTCTTGCTTGGTGGGTCGGTGTGGATTGGGTGTTCTACACGTTCCTCGCCGCCTGCATCCTGCAAATCTGCTTCCACCCGCTGAGTTCCTTCATCCGTGTCGGTAAGAGGCGTGCAGTGGGACAACACTATAACCCTACCCCGGATACTCTACCGCCTTCCATGAGCGTCTACGACGATGAGGAGCCGGTGTTCCCGCCGTTGAAGAAGAAGCGTTCCTACCTCCCGCTGGTCCCTGCTCTCACCTTTGTCTACACTGTTCTCATCTATGTCTCCCTATTTATGGACCGTACGGGCTGTTCAGCCTATGAGGGTCTGTTCTGCTCGTGAAACTCCGATAGGCTGAGCATGGTCAGAAGAAAAAGAGCATCCGGTAAGGTCATCAACATCGCTGATGAGGTGGCCGGAGGTCAGCGTGCAGACGGTGGCGATCAGATCGTCATCGAGAAAACTGATGTCAAGGGCATATTCAGCAACATCTTCAGCCTGCTCACCTTCTTCGGCGGGATCATCGTCTTCCTGCTCATCGGCATCTACTTCTCTCTCTCCGCTACCTTGATGAACTTCACGGTCGTGGAGGACACAACGGTGTGGAACCTCTATGGTGTTGTCCCGGAAACCGCTCACGATGGTAACCGCATCATCACCGGCTCTTCCACCGGCGTCGTGGAGAAGGGTCCGTGGGCAAGGTTGCAGGCAAGCGTGGGAGGCGTGGACAGCCCCTTCGTCGGTCAAGTGGTCTCAGACCGGTTTGATGAGATCTCTTCTTCCGGTGACACCATCCATCTCAACGGGGAACCCACTGATTTCACTGGTCATGTGGACACTCAGAGGCTCGACGGTGAGTATCTGGTGAAGTGCATCTCAGGTGCGTGCGAGAAGGATTCCTACATCATCGTCCCGGTGGACAACATTGTGGGCAACGTCTACGGTTACCTCTCATGGTCCTCCGGGCTGGAGAGGGTTGAATGATGAGAGAATCCCAAGCGTACTGGTTCACCCTGGAGGAAGCGCAGACCATCACCCGGTCTCTCGCCAGTTTCCGTGATTGCACTCCGAATGAGATCGTAGACAGGATTCTTCTGGAGCTTGCGAGCTTCGAAGCTCGGTTCTGTTCTCAGGGGGATAAGTTCATCAAGCTCCGTAAAGCGTCCAACATCGACGGTGAGCAGTTCCCTGTCTACCTCTCAGAAGAAGAGCTCCAAGTGGTCATCGCCCTTGCTCCACTACCGATAGGGAAAGTGAACGAATTGCGGGAGTAGAAGGGTATCTGAGGCATGGACCATGAGTATTACGAGTGGCGCACAGAGCTGCTGGAGAACATGCCGAAGACTCTGCTCACACATGCTTCCAACCTTCGACTCAACAACGATTCCTTCAGTTATTGCTGGTATGGGAAGCTCTACACTGTCCCCTACGAGACCATCTGGGATTACCGTCATCACTGTGAGACCCACGCCTCTCCCCTTGAAGTGTTGGAATCCTATATCGCTAAACGGACTCCTATCAACTCTCTTGAAATCAGTGAGGATCCCTACTGGACGCTTGATGATGACCTCCGCTGGAACATCGTGTTCTATCGTGGAGACTACCCGCTGAAGAAGCACGCTTCGGGTACTGTGAAACCGAAGCTCCTGGACTACGAGACGGATTTCATCGTGGAGCATAAGGGTGCGATTCTCTACGTGCGAGAGAAGTTCCCCTGCCCCGCTCCGTCTTCTGCTCTGTCCAATGGTGTGCAGGCATTCTTGGATAACATTGACCCGCTCTTCACCTACTCATCTGACCTGTATATAGTGTTCTCGGACCCGCATCCTTTGCTGTGCGGGAACAAGGACGCTTTGGAGAGGTTGCTGTCCCAAGGTTCGCACCCGTATGGAAACCTGTACTCACTGAAGGCTCTCACGGAGGAGATTCACTATGCCTGACAAGAGAAGCGCCGATTTCTTCGGCTCGGAGTATGAAGAGCTCCCGGAGCAGATCACATTCATTGATGACGATGACCTCGGCTTCGATGCTGAAGAGATGAAGAGGCAGATTCCTCGCCCTGAACCTCTCCCCGCTCCCGCTGAGTACACGCCGCAACGAGTAGGGCAGTGGAACCCGGCAACAGCGGGTGGAAGGAAGCGGAGGGGAGAGAAACGTGAGCTGCCGTTCTCTCCACTGCGCCTCGCCTTTGGTGTTCTCGCCATCGGTGTCATGGCGAGCGTCGGTTGGCTGGTCTACAGGATGCTCCAAATCGTCGTGGATAGCGGTATCTGAGCGTATCCTGAGTGAAACCTGAGCGTTCTCCGTGGAGGGGACGACAAACTCAGCTCATTCACTCATCCACGAACAAATCCCGTCCCCAGGGCGGATCTTCTTCCTCGGGCAGCTCATTCTGCGCCTCGATCCTCTTTCCGGTAAGGATGCCGTCTTTACGGAGCCAGGCCGTCGATTCCAAATCCCATCCATCCAGGATACGTTCACGCTCCTCCTCCGTAGATCCCTGCGGGATGATGGAGAGAGCAGAGGGGTAGGCGGAACAGTGGATACCGTCGATCCCGTCTTCCTTCATCGCCGTGAAATCCAGGTGATGCTGAGTGAATACGCCTCCCACTTCAGTCCTGCCAGGGTACTTGTCATAGAGACGTTGCAGGCTCTCGCCGTCACGGATTTCCACGATCACCGATTCTTTGTCCGGCCTGACCTCCATGAGATATCCTTTCACGGTCCCACCGCCGTGCCATTCTTCCAGGAACTGCGTCCAAGCGGTGACACCAGGGGTGTCTCCTACCTGGGGAGAGGTCCATACAGCATCACCTGGCTTCGTGTAGAGAACGTCAGCAGTGGACGTGTGACTCTTATCGAATTGAGTGCGCTCCGTCGTGTACCAATAGGTAGTACCCATCTCAGCAGGAGGGACGACAGAGATTCCAGCCTCCTGAAGCTCAGCGGTGAGAACGGTTTGACGCTTCTTCCTCTCAACCTTCGCAGCGTACTTCTCACGGCGTACCTTGTTGACTTCAGCACGTTCCCCTGCACTCATGTGAGCAGGGTTCTTGCACCGTCGTCCACCTTCGCTTGCAGCTCTGCACATAGGGGGTTCCTTTCCGTAGGGTACTCCTTCTGCCCTATCGGGAACAGAACGGCGAGGGGGACGGAAAACAGTTCCCCTGCTTCCTCTCCGTGTGTTATACTGAGAGTGTGAGTGGGGTTGACGGCTCCCGTTCACTTCCTTCCTATTATGTCGTCTTTGTTGATGGGTTCCACGGTGTTATCCTTTCTGCCGTGCCATCAACCTTCCGTGGGTAGCACTACGGGGCCAGAGAGATTGAGCTGGCCCCGTCGTGCATTTCACTTCCCGGCCTTCATCCCTCTCTACCCCCTTTTAGACACGTTTGGATTCTCTGCATCGACCCCTCCTCCTATCCAGCTTGACATGCTCAGAAAGGGTATGTAGGGTAAGGGGTATGAATAACATGATGACAAAGTTCAAGGCTATGGAGCAGGTCTACGCTGAGACGGTGGACCCCGATAAGTACACCGTGCTTCGAATCGACGGTAAGGGTTTCTCCCGTCTGACAGCTCCTCTGCGTAAGGATGGGCCGTTCAACGCAGAGTTCACTCAGGCGATGATTGCAACGATGCGAGATCTCATGGTTCAGGTGGACGGCGCAGTGCTGGGATACACGCAGTCCGATGAAATCACCATCGTCATCAAGCCCGTCAACCCCGAGAAGACCGGTGCTACCCTCTGGTTCGGCGGTAAGGTGCAGAAGATGGTCTCTCTAGCCGCTTCTTACACCGGCCTAATCTTCCAGAAGTACATGACCACTCCGCTTGCAGGACTCCCTGCTTTTGACGCTCGCATTATGAGCATGGACAAGCATGATGTCGTGGAGTGCATCACCTGGAGGCGGATGGACGCTCTGAACAACTCCGTTTCCATGCTCGCCGGGTACAACTTCTCTCACAAGAGCCTCATGGGTATCAGCCGTGAAGAGAAGATCGCCCGTCTTGCTGAGAAGGGCATCTCCTGGGAAGAGGACACTCCCGAGCAGAACAAGGGAGGGACTGTTGCTTACCGTGTCAAGGAGGAAGGTGAAGTCACCTACTTCCACAGGGGTGAGCAGGAGTGGAAGACGGCAACTGCAATGCGCAACGTTGTCATCACAAAACCGCTCACTGACACCGTGAGAGACAAGCTCCTCGACCTTATCTGAAGGGTTCCAAGGGGCGGGGTGATAGTGTTCGCCCCGCCCCTGTGCATTCCCCTCTCACGAGAGACGCCGAGATTTGCCAGAACAGGGAGTTTCATGCTACTCTCGTATCTTCCTGCACACCGTGAACACTGATAGGAAGAGTAAGGGTGCAGGACAGGACTACACCAGAGAGGAGAAGGTGAGTATGTGCCAGTCGAAGAAGAACGGCGGTCGCCGGTGCAACGGCAAGGGACAAGGTTCTCACTACCCTGCTGCCGCTCTGAGAGAGAACCTGGTCAACCAGGGGGCCATTACCGAGCCGAAGACCCCGGAGCAGGCTCTCCATATGATCGCCCTCGCCTCAGAGGGATACACCATCACCGATGAGATCAAGCAGACGGCTCGCTCCTTCGATGTGTCCTCCCTCTCCCCTCAACAGCAATGGGAGACGTGGAGTTCCCTTGCAGAAGCGGAGAAGCCGTCCGCTGGTCTGAAGCTCCTCCATGAGCTCGGATTCGAGGAGAACTACCCTGCTCTGCGTGACATCCGTGGTGTGCCTCAGTCCCCGTTCTGGCACCCGGAGGGGAGCGTGGAGAAGCACATTCAGGAGGCAGGAGACATCGCCGCCGGTATCGCCCGTGAACAGGGGTTGTCAGAGGAGGATACTCACGTAGCGGTGCTGGGTGCTATCTCACACGATTTTGGGAAGGCGACGCACACTCAGGTTGATGAAGAGACGGGACGCATCACCTCTTACGGTCACGATAAGGCAGGCGTGGACAAGGCTCGTGGTTTCCTTGCTCAGATCGGGGCAAGCGATACGGTAATCAAGCAGGTTCCCCCTATCGTGGGTGAACATATGTGTCATATCCAGTCACCGACTCCGAAGAGTGCTGTGAAGTTGGAACGGCGTCTCCAAGCGTCGGGAACAACATTGGAAGCGTGGACTCGGGTAGCAGACAGTGACATCGGAGGACGAGGAGAGGCGTCTGAGCCGTCCATCGCCGCTGAATGGTTGAAGAAGCGGGATGAAGGATTGGAAGTTGAACAGGTGAAGCCGAAGAGGTCACTGGTCAACGGGAAGTTTCTCATCGGTCTCGGCTACAAGCCCGGTCCTCACTTCGGGGACATGGTGCAACGGGCTAACGAGGCGTATAGTGCAGGGGAGTTCACCGATGAGAAGTCCGCTGAAGCATGGGTCAGGGCAAACCTGTAAGGATTCTGCAAACCCGCCTTGTCTTCTATGAAGCTCCTTCCTGGTATGATTGTCCAGGAAGGAGCTTCATGGAATTTCTCACATACACTGTTCACCCGGAGACTGATCCGCTGTCTCTCAGAGTCACGGACGAAGGTTATGTCCCATCTCTGCGATATAAGGCCGAGAACAGCCTGATACGGGCCGATGACGCCCCGGATACGGAACTGGTCATCGGTGACAATCTAGCGGCTCTCACGGCCCTTACGGGACAGTACGAGGGTAAGGTGGACGCTATCTACATCGACCCGCCCTACAATACGGGCAAAAATATCTTCACCTACAAGGATGGAGTGAAAGGGGGTCGGAGAACGAGGCATGAAGTCTGGCTCTCCCTGATGCAGAGACGCTTGGAGAAAGCTTATAGCCTCCTCTCCCCTACTGGTGTGATGATGGTGAGCATCGGTAACGATGAGCACGCTCATCTGAAGCTTCTCTTAGACGGTATCTTCGGAGCGCAGAACTTCATTGACAACATTGTATGGATCGGGAACGGAGCGTCGAATGGGACGTTCACTCGTTCCGGTATCGACTACATTCTCATCTACGGGAAGAACAAGAAGGCTCTCGCACCGTGGAGGACACCGAAGCCGGGTGCAGACGAGATGATTGCGCTGGTGGACTCCGCTCTGCTCAATGGTGCTACGAGGGACGAGGCGCAGTCGAAGCTCCGAGCGTACATCAAGCGCAACCCTCATCTGAGTGGAGGTTTGAAGGGGTATGCAAACGTGGACATGGAGGGAGAGGTCTACTCTACGGCGAGCTTGGTGAATGCTCTCTACCGGCCTAATCTCATGTTTGACGTGACTGACCCCGCTACGGGAAGAGTGTATCCGTCCCCGAGCAAGGGGTGGACGCTGAGCAAGGAACTCTTCGAGGAGCGTATCAAGAAGGGTGAGATAGTGTTCCAGGCGAATCGGCCTCGGAGGAAGCTCTACCTCCGTGAGCGGGGGACCATGCTCCCGTCTCCTATTATCGAGGATACTCGGTCCATCGGGACGGAGGAGTTGCGTCGTATCATCGGTCGCACAGAGTTCACGTATCCGAAGAACACGGCGGTGATTCTGCGTTGGTTGAGAACGGTGACTTATGATGACCCGGATGCGGTGGTGATGGATTTCTTCGCCGGATCCGGGACGACAGGCCAGGCGGTGATGGAGATGAATGCCGTGGACGGGGGAAACCGGAAGTGTATTCTGGTGACGAATAACGAGAACGCTATTGCTGATACGGTGACGATACCCCGTTTATGGAACGTGCTGACGGGTGAATGGGCTGATAACAAGAGTAGGCCCGCTCTCCGGGGAAATTTGAAAGTGTACGAATTGGAATAGTTTGCGCCCTGAATGCGCTGATATAAAACATGTTCCTTTCATCATTACTACAGAGGAGTCTCTTATGACCCAGAATCAACAGTATCCACAGCAGCCGGTCTACAGTCCTGCTATCTTCGAGGATGACGACTCTTCTCGCCAGCAAGGACATCAGGGGCAGCAGGGACGCCCGTATATCGCTCCCGCTGAGCGTGAAATGGAAGCAGGTCAGTCATACCCTCCTCAGAGCGGTTATGGACAGCATGGCGGGTATGACCAGTACGGTTCCGCTCCGCAGACTGGACAGTATGACGGGTACGGGAACAACACAGCCCCCTCCTATGACGGGTACGGTTCCACCGCTCCAGCTTACGGGTCTGCTCCCACGGGTTACGGTTCCACCGCTCCTGCTTACGGGTCTGCTCCCGCAACGTACGGTTCTTCTCCTGAGACCTACGGGGGTGCGCATCAGTACATGCCGCACTCCTATGGACCTGACCCTTCGATGTATCAGCCGGGACAGAAGATGAATGTGATGGCTCTTGTGTCTTTCATCTCATCTCTTGTGAGCTTCATCACCGGAGGTCTGCTTGCTATCGTGGGTGTCATCACTGGACACATCGCTATGAACCAGTTGAAGCAGAGCGAGGAAACAGGCAAGGGATTTGCTATTGCAGGTCTTGTCATCTCCTATGCACAGATTCTCCTTCTCATCCTCCTCATCGGATTCGTCGTCATCGTAGGAATCATCGGGGTCAGTACGAGTCCGTGAGGCTGGCAGGCAGAACATGCTAAACTGATCGATCAATATATCCCCAACGGAAACTCACGAAGGAATGACCAGCTCTATGAACCTGGAATACACTTGGGTCAATATTCGCAGCATCCCCGAAGGCTCCCTGCACGACTTGAAGAAGAAACTCAACAAGTACGATGTCTTCTACTCAGCGGACAAGGGACTGCACAACAAGGCGAGTGGTGAAACCCGGTTGTGTGCTATCGACATCATTGATGAAGATCTTGATGAAGTCACCTTCTTCTACGCTAACCGGGCAGGAGACTACCGCTTCCTCGACAGCCTCTCAGAACGCTATCCGGGCAGCGTGGAGTGGGTCATCCTCCGGGAGAACGGCGGTGTCGCTGACCTCTCCTCTCATGCGACGCTGGCGTTCAAGATTGACAAGGACATCCTCTCCGGTGCGGTGAAGCCCAGCGGGGACATCACACTCATCAAGTCCTACGTCTCACTTGCTCACGAGGTCATCCTGGGATTCGACTGAACCGCCCTCTGACATGAGATAAGCAGAAGGCCGGGAAGGTGCAAGAACCCTTCCCGGCCTTCTATGTGCCCTGTGATCCCCTCTATACCCCCTGCGGCGCACGCTATGGCCCCTCAGAGCGTCTAACGGGTGATACCTGTCCGCTGACCCCTCTATTCCCTCTCAGTCCGTTACAAGGCCGTATGGAGAGGACATGGAGAGCGGGATAACATACACCCTCTCATGCTCAGGCAGTCGCTCATAGAGACGATTCCAAGCGTCTTCCACACCATCGGTAGTGAGCGGGAACTCCTCTGTCTTCTCAGTCCCTCCGCAGTCGAAGAGGATTACCTTCTCGTGGTGCATATCGAGGATGAGCGTTCCGTTGGAATCATCCTCCCCGTCACGATAGGCGGATGCAAGGGATTCATGCGCAAATGCCCGGAATCCACTCTCGGATGGGATTCCATGATCGAGGAAACGCACCAAGAGGGTGTTCATCAATAGGCCGGTCTCATACGGTTCCTGGAGATAGTCGTCAATGGAAAGGGAGGTATGGATGAGACTGCGCAGAACATCCATTGCAACTTCAAGAGTCGCCTCCTGAGCGTAAGCAGTGACCCCGAGATACAGCGGAGGGGTGCTGTCGGTGACGCTCTGTACGATGGTGAAGTTGATGAAAGACATGAGTGTTCTCTTCTGTGATGAGAGCAAAGGGCTCTCGGTCAGCGTTCTTGTCAATGAGCATCCTAGCACGATAATCTGTTCCTGTCCATACCCGGCACACCTCCTTTGGGCGATATAGACAGTAACGGTTACCGGACCAGAGGAGGAACCATGAAGAAGCTCGCATTGGTGGGAGTAGGAGCGGCGTTGCTCGTGTCCTTGGCCGGGTGTGCAGCCCCTAAAGCTGAGTCCCTGAGTATCCGGGAAGCAAGCCCAGCGGAGGAGAATCAGGTCAATGAGCACTACTCGAACAAGATCAGCGACCATGAGATTGCAGTGACTATCTACGGCTCCTCATCCTGCCCTCCTGCACCTATGGAGGCATTGGCCTTCGAGGACTCGTCAGGACAGCAGTACGTGGACATCGAGCTGGAACCGGATTTCCATAACGTGATGTCTGATTCAGGTGAGAGGATCATCTGCACGGCGGATTATGCTCCTCATGTTTTCATCGTGGAGTCATCCCGCACACTGTTCAGTGATTCCGTGGAGACGAGGATAGCGGAGAGTACGGATGCGAACTATCTCGATTATGAGAATTCTGCTGAGCCTGAGAATCCTCCCCCTGGCGAGCCTCCGGTGACGGAGAAGCCGGATCCGGTTGAGCCGAGTGTGCCTACGGAGAAGGTGGAGCCGCCTGTAGAGACTTTGCCTGTAGAGCCTCCGATGGAGTCGTGAGTGCATGAAGAAGGAGAGGGAAACATGATGACATGTTTCCCTCTCCTTCTCTGTCTGTGAGTCAGGCGAGCTTGATTCGGAGTTTTGGTTCCGTCTCCTGCATCTCTCTCAGCGTTTTCTCAGGAATGACGCTCTTGGTGCCGTGTTTCAAGAACACCATCACCACATCCGTCTCTTTGAGCATTTGTTTCAGCGCAGTCTTCGCATCAGGAATCTTGGTGCACGTCACATCCCATTTGTGCTTCTCAGCGATGTGCATTGCCAAGTCTTCTGCTCCCGTGGTTCCGGTCTGCCTGACGACGAGACGGGGCGAGAGAGCTTCTTCTCCGTAGACTTCCTCATCATTCTCCATGACTTCAGTGATGAAGTCCTCGATGTGGGTTACGGAATCCCAATACGTATCACCGAGAACTCCGATGACCGATTGCTCAACTGTAGTGGACGTGGTTGGTGAGGTGGTGATGCCATTATCTTGTTGGTGAGTCATGTCATCATCCTTTCTATTCGCTTGTCTGAGTTTTGCAGGGAACTTCACTCACGGAATCATCATAGGCTCACCTCCTTATGGATCTACCCTAACGTCATGGAACCCTTACTGCACCCATATCCTATCTCACCAGGGGAAACGGGGTACTGCACACTCCAGCGGAAATCACTTAGCAGGGATAGCTTCGCTCACAGCATTCTCCAGAGCGTCAGCTTCCAGAGCTTCGATAGGCTCATCATTCACCAGCACATACGGCGTACCGGGAACCCCGTCTTCAATCGCCTGCATGGTGTTTGCCTGCACCTGCTCTACGTAGGTACCTTCTTCTACATCAGTACGGATCTGCTCGTAGTTGTCCACGCCCTGCTCCGTCGCAAGATTCATCAGGTACGGAGTCAAGTCCTCTTCCTCGTTGATATCTCCGAAGTAGAGGTCATCATGGAGCTTCGACCAATCCCGATGAGAGTTCTGAGCAATGGAATACATGAAATTCGCAGTTGCCTCTGAATAGTCATTCGGGTAACCGGAATTTGTTACAGAGATGAGCTTGTACTCAACCTTCACGTCATCACCCTGAATGTACTGCCGGAGATCGGGGCCGCTCTCACGCTCGAACTGGCGGCACAGAGGACAGCCGAAGTCCTCGTAGATCGTGACAGTGACCGGGGCTTCAGGATTTCCCAAGGTCACCGTATCGTCAGTGACCTCCATCCTGTCCCCCGCAATGGACTCCTCCGGGATCGGGGCCTGTGCTTCTCGTTCCTTCTGCGTTCCCGTAATGATGAATACGGTGATAGCGGCGATGATGACTGCGACCACGCCGATGACAGTGAAAATAAATCCTCTATTCGAGTCGTTCATGTTCTCTCCTTCGTCTTCGTTGCGTTACTCCCATTATAGAACAATTCGACAAACCGCTCGATCAGTTGTATAGTGAAGGAGTCACCTTACATCATACTCTCGGAAGATGAGCCCTCCATGACAACTGAACTTGTCCATGAAGACATCACCTATGCTCCCCTCGGATTCCCAGAAGACCTGACCTTTGGGCTTGAACTGGAACACGGCTCCTCCCCTGGCTATGACATCGACGCACTAGCCGGTGCCCTCTACGAGAGCGGTTATGGACGTAACACGCTGGCATGGGAGCATCATTCCTCCGGTGGAGCGGCGTACTACTTCCACGAGAGAGGCTGGGTCACTGAGTTTGAAGGCACACTTCCCTCGGGAGGAGGGGAAGTCGTCTCCCCGGTGATGCGGGACAGCATTGAGACCTGGCAAGCAGTTGACGCCGTTCTCACTCTCATCAAGAACGCAGGCGGAACGGATGATACCTCGGAAGCGGGTGGTCATATCCACTTCGATACGGTTCTCCTCTCCGATGACCTGGCCTGCTGGCAGACCTTCCTCGGCTATCTCCATCACTTCTCCGATGCCCTCTACACCTTCGGTACGCATGAAGGGAGGGGCGAGCACAGGGGACGGAAACACTGTGAGATGCCTCCTCCTTGCACGGCTTCTGAACTCCCGGAACTTCTCGCCTACTACCGCCCTTCCCGATACGCTCTGAACACCTCGTATGTGCGTTCTACGGGTATCGGGCACGTGGAGTATCGGGTCAACGATGCGAGCTTGGATTACAGGACGGTACGGGAGCGGGTGAGTCTGATCGGGAATCTCATGGTGAGAGCCGCAAACAAGACCACCCCGCCTCGTGGACGGGGTGTTGAGAGCCTTGTTGACTTTGCTCTAGGTTGAGTTCACAGGTGACTCACAGGTGACTCACAGAGAGTTCTCATGGATTGGACACCATGAACTGAGCGGATCGTGGACAACGGTGTTCTCCTCGAATCCATTTGCGCCGGTACAGCCCTGAACCCAGTTACCCGGATAGATGCGAGCTCGCTCATTCCGGCGTTGCTTCTCGTCCTTGCCCTTGATAGCGGTGGATGAGAATTCTTCTCTGACTTCTTGGATGAGCTGGGGTGGAATCTTGACGATCTGCCCGCTGTCGGTAGTCAGGTGGATGCTGTAGTGGACAACAGCGAGTGCGCCGGAGAACGGAACGATGCTCTCACCATCCTTGACCAGCAGGGTGACTCGTCGTGCTTCAAGTTTGCCGAAGTCGATGACCTCGTTGCTTCCGATGGTGAATGTCGTAGCGAGAGTACCTGCATACTCCCTGTACTGGAGCTTCGGCGGGTAGGATTTGCCGATGACTTCCAGCACGGAGTCCACGGCTTCTGCATATGAGATAGCCTGCCCGGAAGCCAGGTCTCGTCCGCTGCGACTGTTGGTGTAGTCCGTGATCTTCCAACTGAAGAGGACGTTGCTCTGTCCTTCTGAGATGATGAGTGCCTTGAAATGAGGGGTGTTCCACTCCCATGTGCGGAAGAGACTTGACTGCTCCCATACCCAAGGCACGTCCTTCTTCTGAATACCCATGTCTCCATCCTTCGTGAAATCGTGTGCGTGTATCCTCCCATCTATCGGCCCTTTTGTGCTACCATAGAGTACAGAATGCTCAGATATGAAGATGAGACGGTCAGGATACCGCTGAGAGGTCACTGAAAGCCCCTAGACGGCTCTTGAACGCCCTGGACTATACCCGATAAGGAACTCTGCACCTATGGACGATTATGCGCCGAAGCTCGCTATTGCAGTACCGGATCCCATAGGCAGGCTCTACCGTCGCCCGGACAGTCCAGCACCTGGTGTCACAGCTTCCGGCAACCTCTCCCTTCCTCACCGGAGAGAAATCTACCGTCTTATCTCAGAGGGCATCTGGGTTCCCTCCATCACCAACGTCATCGGCACTCGTAGCCTCCCCTACCTGCAGCAGTGGGCGGCGAAGCTCGCCGTGCAAGAAGCCATCGACATCGAGGCGAAGTGGCCGGGATACTTGAACAAGAAGAAGTGGCAGGCGATCCGTTATCTGAAGACAGCCGCCGACCGGAATCGGGATCAAGCCGCCCTCCAAGGTTCCATTGTCCATGATCTCCTGGAACGCATCGCTCTCGGAGAAGACGTGGACGTACCGGGTGAGTATCAGCGATTCGTGGACTCGTGGAACCGCTGGTGCGACGATTTCCAGCCGGAGTTCCTGCACATGGAAGCTACTGTGTTCGGCACCGATGACAACGGTAACGGGTATGCAGGGACAGCAGACTTCGTAGCTCGCATCAACGGTATGACCGTGGCAGGTGACTATAAGACCAACCGCTCCGGTCTGCATTCCGAGGTTGCTCTCCAACTTTCCGCTATCGCTCATGCGCAGGAGATGGTAGTCGATGATTCCCTTGTTCCCAATGTCGAAGTCGAGGGCGGGATGGCCGTTCATGTGACCCGTGAAGGATACGAGGCACGCCCGGTTCAGCTCGAAGGCATGTCGTGGGAGGCGTTTCAGGGGTTCCGTAGCGCATGGACCTATCACGTCTTCGATGGAGTGCAGTTCGAGAACGGTGGAGTTCTCTGCGATCCTATTGTTTTCCCAGGTCAGATGGGTGAACATCGGCGCCCCATGAACGCTGATCTGTGATATAATAGAGGTACGTGGACAGGTTTCCACTTGATGATTATGACTAGGAGAAAGAGATAACTATGGCTAAACCATTCATTGCATATGACGGATACAAGAGTGAAGTCTTGGTGGAAACCGGAGAGGCAACCGTCACCGAGCTCAAAGAAACGGGTTCGACAGTTCAGGTTGTGTTCCAGCACACGAATCCCAAGGTCAAGCAGCCCTTCGGCGGCTGGCTGAAGAAGGAAGACCCTCTCGTGGATTACGCTAAGCTCGCTCATCAGGAAGGCCGAACAGTTGGCTACCGGATTGAGATCCAGCGGAAGTCCGGTGAACCGAAGGACATTCCTATCCGTGAGCTCCGTGGTGAGAACGACATGCAGAAGGCTCACAAGCACACGCTGAAGGTTCTCGCCGCTATCGACGGCACTCTCTCTATGGAGGCCGTGACCAACCCGGAGTTTGATGAGTCCGGCGACCGGAAGCGTGCAACCGCTGAGACCTTCCAGGGTGCAGGCACCGGGGGAGGATCCGGGGCAGGAGTGAGCGTGAACCTTGACACGGTGCGCAACCTGCTCCCCTACCTGACCGATGATTCTGCTCTCACTCTCGCAGGGTTGAGCGGAGAGGACGAGAACACGCTGAAGGCATTTTCTCAGAACGTGAAGCAGTCCCCGGCGCACCTGTCCCAGATCGTCTTCGAGGTCGTGAAGGCTGTGTCCACGGAACTGAATTCGGAGAACGTGCAGACCGTCTCCGAGGGTGTGCTTTACATCGCTGACTCTGTGCAGGTGGAAGCATTCGGCCTCTCTCATGCTACCCGGTTCAGCGCATCGCACGCTCAGGTCCGTGAACTGGTCCTCGCTCATCTGCGCCTCAACCCGGAGGCAGTGCAGGCCGTGGAGAACAAGGACATGGAGGGCATGACTCAGCTTGCTCAGGCAGTGCTGGACGCTTACAAGGCGGTTTCGGCCATCATGGTCAAGGATGCTCCTACCCGTTACCTTTCTCTCAGCGGAGGCAAGGCACGGGGTCAGGCTCGTCGTCAACAGCCCCGTCAGGAACAGGCTCGTCGTCAGCAGTCCCCGCAGACGCAGGCTCAGCCTACCCGTGAGCAGCCCGCTCAGGAAGAGCAGAAGCAGGATGAGAAGACGGCAGAAATCCCGAAGGACATCTTCATCCTCTCCTTCTCCGATGATGAGCTGGCAGAGATGGAGAAGGCTGGTCTTGCTGAGAAGCAGACCATCAAGCACTTCGCTGATTCGATTGCCTCTGAGATTCCCAAGGATGAGTACACGGCACTCTCGGATTTCATTGAGTACGTGTTCGGACAGGGCAAGCGGAAGGCTCAGCAGGTTCCCGACGAAGCTCTGCGCTCACTCGTGGACGCCTACGCCGTAGCCGGTCCCAAGGAGTTCAGGAAGGCTGTTCTCTACGTCTCGAAGAATCTCCACTGAATAAGTATGGGGAGGAATGTATGAATATGCGTTCCTCCCCATACTCTTGCTCACCGAAGGAAGGGGTACTGTATGGAAGAATGCAGATGGTGTCGAAGTCCGCTCACCGATCCTGATGTCTGCTCTGTCTGCAAAGGCAGTCAGCAGGAACAGCAGGATAGCGTCTCACCTATCAAGGAGACGAAGAAGGACAAGGAGTACCGTCTCTCCAACAAGCACAAGCGATTCGCAGAGCGCACCGAACCGTTCGATGAGACTCTGACCGGAATCCTCGCCGTTGGAATCGACCCCGGAGCTCGTCACACCGCCGTATGCGTCCTCGACAATGAGACCGTGCTGGAATCCAGTACGTTCCGTCGTGATGATGATATGAGCGGAGTGGAGTGGGCAGTGAAGAATGCTGACTATGCCCTCCACTACAGGCAGAAGTACCCGGACGCTCTCTTCGGAGTCGAAGGTATCAATGATCCCAAGGGATTCGACAAGCGGGGCAAGTCCCCTCTGAATCCGAAGGACATCATTCGCACCGGGATTGCTCTCGGAGCGATTGTGAGTGCAGTACGAGAGGCAGAGATCATTCCCCCTGATCTCAACGGTGACTTGCATGTGAGCCAGTACCCACCTGTCCTCTCTGGACGCCGACCCAAGGATCTCCCCGGAACCTATGAAGGTTCCACTCGTAGGCATGAGAAGTCTGCGTATGACATAGCCCGCAAATTATGGTTGCTCAGCAGCCCAGCACAGAAAGAAGAAATCCCATGATGAGTAGAGATTGGATGGAGCAGGGAACGTGTACCCAGAATCCCGAGGCGAACAAGTTATTCATGTCACGCTTCTTGGAGCCCTTCGATGAAGAGGAGTTCTATGCAGACAAGCTAGGCACTCAGAAGCTCACCAAGAAGGAAGAGCGTGAGATGAAACAGGTCTTGCAACCTGAACTGGAATCTGCTCGCACTGAACACGACCTGGGACACCGGATCCATACAGCGATTGCGAAGAGCACGTGCGCCTCGTGTCCAGTACGGGAAGCATGTGAGAAGTATGCTATCGAGCAGGAGGCTGACGGTTCGCCGATGTATGGTATCGTTGCAGGTCTCACCCTTGAAGAGCGTCAGAATCGCACTCTGTTGCAGACTGCTTGACCCCTATTTATGCACCACTGAAAACCAAGATTCACGGATCACGAATGTGCTATAATAGTGAGAGTAGCCGACCAGGTTGCTGAATAGCATGTTGCACAACTGTGAGACGCTATACGTGGGGTTTCCCACACTCAAATAAAGTATCCTCATCCCGAGGATCAGACTGAAAAGGAAAGAAAATCATGGCTGGAGAAACAGTTATCACCATCGTCGGCAATATCACTGCTGACCCAGAGCTTCGGTTCACCCCGAACGGCGCAGCAGTAGCGAACTTCACCGTCGCTTCCACCCCGAGTCGCTTCGATAAGCAGACTCAGAGTTTCAAGGACGGCGATACCATCTTCATGCGTTGCAGTGCATGGCGGGAGATGGGTGAGAACGTCGCTGAGTCCATCAAGCGAGGAGACCGTGTGATGGTGCAGGGTACTCTCCGTTCCCGGAGCTGGGAGAAGAACGGTGAGAAGCACACCGCCGTCGAGCTCGATGTCCTCGAAATCGGCCCGTCCCTTCGTTACGCTACCGCTCAGGTGACGAAGAAGCCCTCCAACAACAACTACGGCGGTGGACAGTCCAACTACAACCGTGGCGGACAGCAGCAACAGCAGAACGATCCGTGGGCGTCCTCCAACGCTCAGGGCGGCGACGAGCCTCCGTTCTGATAGGCACCATCAGTGAGAGGTAGCTCCGACTGCCTGTGAACTCACGAGGGGGAGAGAGCAACTAATGCTCTCTCCCCCTCCGTGCTTCCCTGACCCCCTCTGAACACTGTCAGAATCCTGTACCACGGCGGTCACAGAATCACCATCAGGGGACATGAGAAATATGGGACATACCTGAGAGAACCCTGAATTCCGATAGAGATAAGGAGACATCACTTCTGGACAAAGGACAACTCTCACTATGGAACTCAACCTCGAACTCGCCTCCGTCGCACTCCGGCTCTGGCCCCTCTACCTCCTCCTGGGTGCCGTTATTGCAGGAGGATACTTCTACGATAAGCGTCGCCGGGAGCTTGCCCAGAAGTTCATCTCCAAAGAGCCCTTCATGCGGATCGTGAACAAGTACGTCCACTTCACCCTCTTCGGAGATGTGAAACCTATCACCACGAAGCAGGAGAAACGAGACGAGGACAGCCAACAGATAGTCACCTACCCCTACTTCAAGCAGGCACGGTTCATCTACCACCTTCTGATTCTCGTATCCCTCGCAGTCCTCGCAGCCTACGCCGTAGGACTCATCAATGGTGTCGGGTACGTGTTCATCGCACCTGTCCTCCTTGCCGCTCTCGTCGTCACCAGAGGACGGAGCATTTTTGTCAACCGTGCAAACCTGGTCAACAGGATGTTCCAAGTCGCTGACTCTGAATTCAAGTACGGCAAGCAGGCGGCAGTCACCCCGTGGGCGTATGTGAAGGTGCGCAAGTGGGAAGGTGACCTCTCCCCCGGTGAAACCGTTGTCACCGTTCCCGCTGGGTGGAGTGCTGATGACCCTCGACTCAAAGACAAATTCGAGCGTCACTTCAAGAGTACCGTCACCGATGAGAACTCGTGGACCTATGAGTGGGAGGGTGCGAAGGGTACGGTCACCTGCAAGCCGGTATCCCACCTTCCTCGCAACGCTCCTTACCCCGGATCCAAGGACCAGGCATGGAACACCATTCCTCTCGGAGAAGGGTCGGAAGGGCCTGTGACCTGGGACGTTTCCTCTGCGCCCCACCTTCTTGTCTGTGGACCTACGGGTACGGGTAAGTCTGTTCTGCAGCGTAACATCTTCTTCCACCTGGTGCAACACCAGGACCGCTGGGGATTCATCGGCGTGGATCCGAAACGAGTAGAGCTCAAACCGTATGCGAAGTACACGGACACGGTACTCGGTATTGGAACCAACCTCGAAGATGGTGTAGAGCTCGTCCGGTTTGCTGATAACCTGATGAATGAACGGTATGAGATGATGGAGAACATGGGAGTCAACAACTTCATGGACCTCGCTTCTCCTCCCAAGGCTATCCTGGTGATGGTCGATGAGACGTTCATGTTCCTTTCCCCCGGAGGTATCAAGTCCGATGAGGGTAAGGAGATGGACGCACTGAAAGCAGAAGCCGCCGTTCTCCTCGGTAACATCGCTCGTCTGGGCCGTGCAGCCGGTATCCACCTTCTCCTCGCTACCCAGCGTCCTGATGCTACGGTCATCAAGGGTGAGCTGAAGAACAACCTTGATGCTCGTATCGCTTGTGGACGCATGGACCAGACGCCTTCCATGATGGTTCTCGACTCCATTGGTGCTACTCTCCTCCCGCCCATCAAGGGTAGGGGAGTCCTCCGTCAGCATTCCACGGAACAGCAGTTCCAAGGATACTTCGCTGAGCAATCCTGGATTGACGAGTGGCTAGCGAAGAACCGCCCGACGAGCAATCAAGAGATCGACGTGGAGATGGAAGAGGAATCCCCTGACCTCTTTGAATCCGCTGAACCTGAGCCGGTAGCAGCGGCGACTGAGCCTGAGATGGACGAGGAATCTCAACCGGAGGGTAAGAAGAAGCGTAAGGGTCTCCTCGGGAAGCTCAACAGTCTCAATGAGAAAGCCGCTTCCCGTTTCCAGGACGAGGAGGATGAGAAGCCCGCTCAGAAGCAGAAGAAACAGAAACCTGTTCCCGCTGAGAATCCGGCAGTTGCAGAGGAGCCGGAGGACACCAGACCGAAGCCTCTGTCCGATCTGGATGAGGATGACTTCGATTCTGAGGAGTTCATCGCTCCCCCTGAGCCGAAGAATCAGCGGAAGAAGGAGACTGTACCGGCCTCGAAGAACTCCGGTGATGATGAGTGGGAAGACCCATTCGGAGGTCTTCTCGACTGAGTACCCCCTGCATACTCTCTGTGCAAACCCTGTACCCCGGCTGAACAAACCCTGAGAATGGGGTTCGGTCGGGGTACATTCTGTACTCAGGATTTCAGGTGATCGGGACAGAAACCGTGATCTTGCGATAGGGATACAGAGAACAGTTCTGGTATATACGTTGAAAGAGGATTCCATCATGGCAGGAAAGAAGAAAGGCGGATTCGGTGGAGGCATCGTCCATACGGTGATTGCCGCTATCGTTATCTGTGGAGTCATGCTAGGACTGTGGAACGCTCTTCCAAGCTCAGAAGGCAGTCTCTACGATCAGGCTCAGGTGAAGAGCAAGGCACTGGAGGAATGGTACAAGAGCGGGAAGTGGTCAGAACTCCCCTTCCCTGGCCTGGACCCCGTAGAAATTGAGGCGGGTGACTTCAACCCGACCATTCCGAAGATCGAAGTCGAAGATCTGTTGAAAGACATTGAAGCCAGCGAGCCTGAGAGAGTTCCGTATAACCGTGATGAGTGGAAACACTGGTCCACCGCTCCCGGTGCGAAGTCTTGCTGGGACGTGCGAGAGCAGGTTCTCTTTGATGAAGCCGTGAAGGGCAGTGTGAAGCTCCTGGATAAGAACGACAAGCCTACGGATGATGTGAAGCAGGCGTGCAAGATCACTGAAGGTGAGTGGATCGGCCCTTACACCGGCAAGACGTTCACCAACCCGAGTGACCTGGACATCGACCACCTGATCCCGCTCTCCTATGCTGCGAAGCAGGGCGGACAGGCGTGGGACGCCGAGAAGAAGGAGGAGTATGCTAATGACCTCTCCAACCCCCAGCATCTCATCGCTGTAGAGGCTGGTGCTAACCGTCAGAAGGGCGACCAGGGACCGTCTACGTGGAAGCCGAGTAACAAGGCGTACCACTGCTCCTATGCTACCTCGTGGGTTGATGTTACAGCGAAGTGGAAACTCACGATGCCGGAGGCTGACAGGAAAGCCATTCAGGAGATGCTGGGTTCATGCTAAAATGGTCGCTAGGGCCTCATAACCGGAGGAATAGTATAGTCATTTGATCATCCAGGTTTCCCGGAGGACCATTCGCAGATCGAACAAGGAGACAACATGACAACCAGCACTTTGAACGCACGTATCCCCGAGCACGCACCGTATCTCGGCTCAGCAGACTCAGATTGGGACAGGATTCCCCTCGGTGTCGGAGCGGACGGTGAAGTAGCATGGAATCCATCGAATGCTCCCCATCTTCTCATCACTGGGCCTGTCGGATCGGGCAAATCTGTTGTCCAGCGCAATATCCTCCTGCACCTGCTCCAGCACAAGGATAAGTGGGGCTTTATCGGCATTGACCCGAAGGGTGTAGAACTCACCTCGTATGCAGAGTATGAAGTTGTGCGGGACATCGCTACCACCCCCACCGATGCCGTATCTCTCCTTCGCAATGTAGAGTTGGAACTGCATAATCGGTATGCACTGATGGAGAATGAGGGAGTACAGCGGTTCACCGACCTGTCTAACCCACCGGAGGCTCTGCTGGTGATGATCGACCTACTTCCCAACCTTCTATCCCCTCATCCCGAGAACCGGAGTGCAATGGTGTTGAAAGCGACAGCCGAGCGAATCCTGGTCTACCTTGCTAAGTGGGGTCGTACAGCGGGAATCCATCTCGTGTGTGGTGCGCAACGTGCGGATACCAGCACTTTCAGGAGGAAACTGAAGTGCAATTTCACCGCCCGTATCGCTTGCGGTCAGATGAGTGAGACGGCATCTCAGCTTGCTCTGGACTCCG